>WNGJ01007690.1_pt1 | contig 14027 bp, 10 predicted proteins | sample 5400611 | NCBI WGS metagenome assembly WNGJ01 (sample SAMN13153375, study PRJNA577476) | soil metagenome | isolation source: 40 cm soil or saprolite under Garry oak tree replicate 1 | place: USA:California | collected 2016-06-15 | reverse complement strand
TGGCTGGTCTGCTCCTGCTCGGCGGCTCCCTCGGTGATCGTTATGGCCGCCGGCGGCTGTTTGTGGTCGGCATTCTCTGGTTCGCCATCGCTTCCCTCATGTGCGCAATTGCCCCAAGCACGGCATCACTGATCGTTGCCAGGGCGCTTCAGGGGATCGGAGCTGCGCTGCTGACTCCAGGGAGTCTGGCGATCATCGAAACAACGTTCCATCCCGAGGACCGCGCGGCGGCGATCGGCGCCTGGTCGGGGCTCGGGGGCGTGATGATCGCGATCGGACCCGTACTCGGCGGATACCTGACGACGGCCATGAGCTGGCGGCTCATCTTCTTCATCAACCTCCCCTTTGCTGCGCTGGCGGCATGGGCCGCCATGCGGCATCTCCCGGAGAGCCGACCTGAAACTGCGCCGGCGCGGCTCGACTACGTTGGCGCCGCTCTCGCCGCCCTCGGTCTGGGCGGGGTGGTCTTCGCATTGACCGCGGGCCCCGTTGACGGCTGGGGCGCGCCGACCGTGCTCGTGGCCGGGGTCGGCGGGATCATCGCGCTCGTCGGCTTCATCCTCGTGGAGGGCTCCAGCCGTCATCCATTGCTGCCGCTCGAGATCTTCCGCTCCCGCCAGTTCACCGCCGCCAACACGATCACCTTCCTCATCTACGGCGCCCTGGGCGGCGCACTCTTTCTGCTCCCGATCGAGCTGCAGCGGGTCGTCGGGTTGTCTGCCCTGGAGTCGGGCAGCGCGCTGATCCCGATGACCATCCTCATGCTGCTCCTGTCGCCCCTCGCCGGTCGATTGGCCCAGCGGACGGGACCGCGTCTGCCCATGACCGTCGGGCCGTTCGTCGCCGCCGTGGGGCTCGCACTCCTCGTGCGAGTCGGACCCGGCGGCGGCTACTGGCTCACGATCCTCCCGGCCGTGGTCGTCTTCGGGCTGGGCCTGTCGATCACGGTTGCGCCGCTGACTGCGACAGTGCTGGCCGCCGCCGGTCCCGAGCACGCGGGTATCGCCTCCGCGATCAACAACGACGTCGCGCGGACGGCGGGCCTCATGGCGGTTGCCACCTTGCCGCTCGTCGCCGGCATCACCGGTCGTACGGCCCTCGATCCGCAAATCCTCTCCGCTGGTTTTCGCATGGCGATGTTGATCGCGGCCACGCTGGTAGCCGCCGGCGGGATGCTCAGCTACCTGATGATTCGCGACGCTCCGGCGGCGGCGGGCAGATCCCTCACGCCAGCGTTGGGCCGGGTTGGCCATCTGAGCTGCCCGCTCGACGCCCCGCCGCTCCGGCCCATGCCGAGACGGGACTGATGAGCTTGTTCGCGAGAGAGCCGGTTCGCTCGACCCGATCATCTTCAGGTCGTGCCTCCGCGTGCCGAGCATCCCCTAGCCCTTGACGGCCCCCCTCGTCAGGCCTTCTGTCATATAGCGGCGAAGCGCATAGAAGATCACAATCGGCGGCAACGAATAGATCACTGCCGTGGCCATCATGTAGTTCCAGGGTGCCTCGTCGCTGTTGAAGAACTGGGCTATCGCTACGGCCACCGTCATGTTGCGGGTCGAGGAGAGCAGCACGTACTGGTAGAGGTACTCGTTCCAGGCGAGTAACAGCGCATAGGTCCCGACCGCCGCCAGCGCCGGCGCCATCAACGGCACGTAGACGCGCCGATATATCTGAACAGGGGACGCGCCGTCCACCCGTGCCGCCTCGTCGAGCTCGATCGGTATCAACCTGGCGTACTGCTGCAGGATCAAGATGGCATAGGGGGTAGCGAACGTCACGTTTGCCGCAATGATCGCCCACAGGGTGTTCGAGAGACCGTAGCCTGCCATGAGTCGAGTGAACGGGATGATCAGGAAGGATGCCGGGACCGCGTACGTGAGGAGCGGCGCATTGACGAGCAGCCATCCCTTGCTCAAGCGCATCCGGCCGAAGGCAAAGCTGGCGAGCGACCCGATCAGCACGGTCAGGAACATCGTCATCAGACCAATGAAAAAGCTGTTGCCGAACTGGTGCCAGAAATCCTCGACCAGCCAATATCCCTGGGTCAAGACTGTATGAAAGCTGTGAAGCGATGGGTCTGCCGGCCAAATGATGCCCTCGAACTCGATGTCACCTTCGTCGCGATCGAGCGCGATCAACAGCATGTTGTACACGGGTGTCAGCGACCAGATCAAGAGCGCGACGGCGAGTGTCACCGAGGCGACTTCGGCGACTACCCTCCGTAGCCAGGGGCGGAGCCGGAGCACCGGCCCATCGGACACGCGCGTGACGCTCACAGCTGCACCTCTCTCGTCCGGAGCGTGCGCATCAGGATGAGGGCAATGGGGATCAGCACGGGAAGGGCCGACATCACCGCGGCGACGCCGAGCGATGGTTGGGCGGCCTCGAAGGCGTAGTGGAAGCCGAGCGTGGCCAGCACGTCCGTGGAGTACGCTGGCGCGCCTCCGGAAACCAGATCCACGGTGGTGAAATCGCCGATCGTCCAGAGGGTGGAGAGCAAAGTGCAGGCGAGATAGAGGTTCCCCAGCAGCGGGAAGATGACATGGGCGAAACGGCGGCAGCCGCTGGCTCCGTCGACCTCGGCCGCTTCATAGATTTCCTGCGGGATCGCCGTTCGGGCCGCAAAGAACGTCAGAGTCCAGAAAGGCAGCCATTTCCAGATGTAGGCGACGACGTTCGATCCGAGGGCCAACCGGCGGTCACTGAACCAGAGCGGACCCTGAATACCAAATAGCGCCGACAAGACGCTATTGACCAAACCCTCCTCGCCAATCAGCATCCAGTGGAAGGAGACAAAGGCGGGAATCGCCGGGAGGGCCCAGGGCAGAATGTAGACGGGGAGCAGGGCCTTGATCCACCAGCGGCGACGCATGAAGAAGCCGGACAGCAGCAAGGCCAGGAACATCTTCACGTTCACGGCGAGGCCGACGTACAGCACCGTATTGATGGCTGTCCGCGCGTAGAGCGGGTTTGCCATCAGGTCGCGGTACAGCGACGGGTCGCTGGCCATCCAGAGCCCGTAGGCAACCGGATAGACGACGAAGGCGGCGAATACCGCCGCATAGGGGACGACGAAGGCGATCGCCCAGGCGAACTCCGAGCCGCGCAGGTGGCGGTGCCAGGACGGGCGCGGCGGGTCGAGCGCGGCGGGCCCGGCTGCGAGAACCTGCGGCGTGCCCCTCATACCCGCGTGTTCAGCCCGGTCTCCTCGCCAGCTCCCGCCCGGGCGTGGCGACCGGCACGACCCCGCGTGAGGAGCGCGAAGGTGATGGCAGAAGATCCCGCTCCGGCGGCGAGCTACACTGGCCCGTCGCCGGGGTGGGCAAGTTGCGAAGGTCAGCCCTTGACGCCGCCCATCGTGAGTCCGGCGGTCATGCGACGGCGGAACGCGTAGTAAATCGCGACCGGCGGCAGCGCATAGATGATCGCGGTCGCCATCATGTAGTTCCATGGCGACTGGTCGCTGCTGAGGAACTGGGCGAGCGCGACCGGCACGGTCATGCTCGATTTCGAGGAGAGGAGCAAGAACTGGTAGAGGTACTCGTTCCAGGCGAGCAGCATCGCGTAGGTGCCGACGGCGACGAGGGCCGGCGCCATCAGCGGCAGATAGATTCGCAGGTAGACCTGGAGCGGCGAGGCACCGTCGATGCGCGCGGACTCGTCGACCTCGATCGGAATGCTCCGGCCGTACTCCTGCAGGACGAAGAATGCATACGGCGTCGCGAACGCCACCAGCGCCGCGATCACGGACCACAGATTGTTCGCCATCCCGTAGTTCTGCATGATCCGATAGAACGGGATCGCCAGGAAGGACGCCGGGATCACGTAGGTCAACAGTGCCGCGTTGCTGACCAGCCAACCGTGGCGGATACGCATCCGACCGATGGAGAAGCTGGTCAGCGAGCCGATCACGAGCGTCAGGATCGTCACCATCGCGCCCATGTAGATGCTGTTGGCGAACTGTCGCCAGAAGTGCTCGAGATACCAGTGGCCCTGGGTCAGCACGCCCCAGAAGCTCTCGACCGACACGACCCGCGGCCAGATGTGGTCGGTGAAGACGTCGCCCTCGGGCTCGAGCGAGATCAGCACCATGTTGTAGAGCGGCAAGAGCGTCCACACCACGAGCGCCACCGACAGCGCGACCGTCCCGGCGGCCTCCAGGTATCGCCGGACCCGCACGGCGCGGTGTGCCCGTGTCGCGGCCCGGGCAGAGGCCAGGGCAGCGTCGACCGCGAGCAAGCTCACAATTGCACCTCCGCCGTGCGCAGCTTGCGCATCAGGACGATCACCAGCGGGATCACCAGCGGGAGCGCCGACATCACGGCCGCCACGCCGAGGCGGGGCTGCGCGATGTCGAACGCGTTCCGGATGCCGAGCGTCCCGAGCACGTGGGTCAAGTTCGCCGGCCCCCCACCCGAGACGAAGTAGACCGTGTTGAAGTCGCCGAGCAGGAAGATCGTCGAGAGCAGCGTGCAGATGAGGTACAGGTTGGCGAGCAGCGGAAACGTGATGTAGACGAACCCGCGCACCCCGGTCGCGCCGTCGACCCTCGCGGTGTCACGGATCTCGAGCGGGATCGCCATCCGCCCCGCGAGCAGGATCAGGGTCCAGAACGGCGTCCACTTCCAGATGTGGGACACGATGACCGCGCCGAGCGCCGTCCACCGGTCGTTCAGCCAGTGCGCGCCCTCGATGTGGAACAGCTTGTAGAGCGCGTTGTTCAGGAAGCCCCACTCCCCGTTCAGCATCCAGTGGATCGAGACGAACGTCGAGACCTGGGGCACCGCCCACGGCAGCACGAAGATCAGCAGCAGGAGCTTCGTCCACCAGCCCGGGCGCATGAAGAAGCCGGACAGCAGCAGGGCGAGGAACATCTTCACGTTCACGCCGAGGGCGAGGTAGAGCACGGTGTTCACGACCGTGGTCTGGTAGATCGGATCGGCGAAGAGCTCGCGGTAGAGGCTGGCCTCGCTCCCCATCCACACGCCGTACACGATCGGGTACGCGACGAACGTGACGAACACGGCGATGTAGGGCACGACGAAGGCGACCGCCCACGTGTACTCGGCGCCCTTGAGGCTGCCGCGCAGGAACTGTGAGAGCGTGCCTCGCCGGACGGCGGGGCGGCCGACGTCGACGACCGATGTGCTGTCCATATTTCAGCTTTCGCTCTCAGGCCATCTTGTACTTGGCGAAGATTTCTTCGATTCGCTTGAAGGCCTTGTCGATCGCCGCCTCCGGCTTCCCCCCGTCCTTCGCGACGTCGATCATCGCGAGGCTCCACACGTGCTGGGTGCGAACTTCCGCCATCGCCACGTTGAACACGTAGTAGTCCGGGATGGTCGCGCCGAGGAGGCCCTGCTGGACATAGCCCTTCAGATGCGGGTCCTTCGGGTTCTGCCAGAACGGGCTTTTGGCAAGGGCCGGCATCACGGGCAGCCACCGGCCCAGCCCCAGCTCGACAAACTCCCCGATAACCTTCGGCTGGATGAAGTACTTGAGGAACTCCTTCGCCACCGTGACGTTCTTGGCCCCCTTCGGGATCAGCCCGTTGGTGTACCCGACGATGCTCGGTATGGGCTTGCCCGCATTGTCATTCGGATAGCCGGGGACGCCATGAGTCACGATCTCGTTGAAGTACCACTCCGGGTGCTTGTCCTTGACCGCGACCTCGGTGGAGAGCGTCCCGTCGACGTCCATCACCATGAGCTTCGCGTGGAACGCGTTGTTGTCGTCCGCGTCGTTCCAGTTGATCGCGCTCGGTGGCACGTAGCCGTCCCGGTAGGCACCGCCGAGGTAGGCCGTCGCCTTGATCGCCGCCTGCTTGACCTTCGGATCGTCCAGATGGAGCTTGCCGTCCTTGGTGACGATGTCTTGACCGCCATAGGCGAGGAGAAACGCCATGAACAGGTTGTAGGGGTCGACTCCGTTCGCCGTCACCTGGAAGCCCAGCCCATACACTTTGCGCTCGCCCTGCTTGCGCAGGTTGTCCTGCACTTTCTTGAAGAAGTCGAAATAGGCATCCCAGGTCTTCGGGATGTCCTCGAGCTTCATTCCCGCCTTCTCGACCAGTGACTTCCAGATGTGACACGGCACCACGGCCGCCCTGAGCGGCACGCCGTACGTGGCACGCTTCTTGGTGACGCTGTTGTAGGCCTGCGCGGCCTGCAGGGCGGTCTCGCTGAATTGCGCCTTCTGCGTCTCGACGACGTCGCTCACGTCGACCCACCTGTCTTGCCAGCCGTAGATTTGAAGAATTTCGGCCGGGTTGGAATCGATCATGTCGGGGACCACCCCGCTGGTGATCGCCGAGATGATCTTCTGCCGTTCCGGCGCGAAGGGGATGATGCTCAGCTCGATCTTGTTGCCGCTCGCCTTCTCGTAGTCGGCGACGGCCTTCCGCAGCGCCACGTCCTCGTCCTGGACGAACCCCTGCGCGAACCACACGCTGGCGGTGGTCACCGCCGCCCTGGCGATGTGGGGAGCGGCGAGGAGGCGAGTCGCGCCGAGAGCCGCAGACCCACGGAGCACCGAGCGCCTGGTGAGACGGGCCATGGTTGTCTCCTCTCCTGCTCGGAGGTTATTGGCGGTCGCGAACACCCATCCTTGGGACGGCCCAGGGCAGACGTTGCGGGCCCGAGAGACGAAGGAGCTCCTTGGCTTCGGCGTACATCGCCATGCGCCCGCTGTCAAGGGCAAAATGACGGACCGTCGTCTCGAAAGCCCCTGCGGCTACAAGAACGCCGGCGGCGGCGGGCCCCGCGTCTCGCCCGCAGTTCTCTGGTTGCAGACGTTGCGTTCGGGTCTGCCGTTCACGAGCGGGGACGACATTACCCGGCCAGCCGGTAGAAGCGCTGCGCGTTCAGGCCCAGCACCTTGCGGCGCGCATCCTCGGGCAGCGGGGCCAGCCGATCCTTCAGCTCGCGGACGACGCCGAACGAGGCGTCGATGTGTGGGTAGTCGGACGCCCAGATGAAGTAGTCGGCGCCGAGGTGCTCGACCATCTGCGCGGTGACCGACTCGTCCGGGTCCGCGGAGATCAGGCACTGGCGGTAGAAATAGGCGCTCGGGTCCATGCGGATCGGTGTCTGGTGCGCCGTGACCCGGTACTTGTGATCGAGCCGGTCGAGCCAGGCCGCGATCCAGTTGGAGCCGGCCTCCAGCACCGCGCACCTGAGCCGCGGGTAGCGCTCGAACATGCCGGCGGCGAGCATCTGCGTGAAGGCGGCCATGACGTCGATGGCCAGGAAGGCGATGCTGAACAGGGCATCGGAGGGATCGCGACGCTGCCATTGCCGGAACCACTGGCGATCGCGCACGACCACGTGGAAGGCGATCGGCATCTCCAGCTCCTGCGCCGTCTCCCAGAACCGCGCGAAGGCGGGATCGTCGAAGTGTCGGCCGCCGCGGGCCGCCAGGTCCGGCGAGAGGAAGATGCCGACGCACCCGTCGCGCCGGGCGCGGATCGTCTCCTGCACGGCGCCCTCGGGATCGAGGAGCGAGATGTGGGCGACCGGGTAGAGCCGCCTGGGGTCGGTGCGGCAGAACTCCGCCAGCCAGCGGTTGTAGGCGCGCGTGTAGGCCGTGGCCAGCGCGCCGTCGGTGACGTGCCCTTCCCAGCAGATGCCGATCGTGGGATAGAGCAGCACGGCGTCGATCCCCTCGCCGTCCATCACGCGCAACCGCTCGACGGGATCGTAGCCGCCGGCCGGGCTGCCCTCGGCGTAGGTCATCTTCCCCCGGGCGAGGAGCCGAGTGGTGTCCATCCCGATTCCGCCGAGCGCGCCGAGTGACCCGCGCAGCGTCTTGAGCGGCTGGCCGTCGATGAGGAGCACCTCGTACCCGTGCTCGTCCTGGGCGATGCGAATGGCGCGATCTCGAAACGAGGGCTCGAGGTACTTCAGCCACGTATCGGCCGGCTCGAGAACGTGCCCATCGGCGTCCACCACCAGGGGATCGGCCACGGTCGTCATCGTCTCGCCTCCCCTACCGTTCGCCGGCCCGTGGGCGTCCGGCGGTCGGCAGCTGGTAGTCGCGGAACCGCTCGCGCAGCGTGAGCTTGTGGATCTTGCCGGTAGCGGTCATCGGCATCTCCGGCACGAACACGACGTCGTCCGGGAGCCACCAGCCGGCCACGCTCGGGCGGAGGAACTCGAGCAGGGTCGCGCGGTCGAGCTGGCTGCCGGGCCGACGCGTGACGATCAGCAGCGGCCGCTCCTGCCACTTCGGATGAAAGGCGGCGATCACCGCGGCCTGCATCACCTCCGGATGGCCGCAGGCCGCGTTCTCCAGGGCGATCGAGCTGATCCATTCGCCGCCGGACTTGATGAGGTCTTTCGACCGGTCGACGATCGCCACGTAGCCGTCCGGATCGATCGAGGCAACGTCGCCGGTCTTGAGCCAGCCCTCCGCGTCGAGCGCGTCGCCCGCGCCCTTGAAGTATCCCGAGGAGATCCAGGGCGACTTGGCGCGGAGGTGGCCGATCGCCACACCGTCGTGTGGCAAGGGCCGCTCCTCGTCGTCGACGATGCGGAGCTGCGCGCCGAACCCGATACGACCGCCGGCCTTCATGCGCTGCTCGAGCTGCTGCTCCGGCGGCAGGTCGAGGGCGCCCGGATGCAGGCTCGGGCTGGTCAGGCCGAGCGCCTCGGTCATACCCCAGAGCTGGTTCACCTCGATGCCCCAGGCCGCAAAGGTCTCCAGCAGGCTGCGCGGCGCGGCCGTGCCCGCGGAATAGACCGTGCGCAGATGCGGCAGCGTCCGGCCCTCGCGCGTCATCCAGTCGGTGAGCATGAGCCACATGGTGGGCACGCCGCACGTGATGGTGACCCGCTCGCCCTCGAGCAGCTCGTACAGCATGGCCGGCTCGTAGTTCCGGCCGGGGAGCACGAGCTTGGAGCCGGTCATGGGTGCGGTGTAGGGAAAGTACCAGCCGTTGGCGTGGAACAGGGGCGCGAGCGACATCAGTGTCTCCATCGCCCCGTTCCGGCTGCCGCGATAGATCCACTCGGTGAAGAGCATCGCCACGAGCACGCTGGACCGATGGGAGTACACGACGCCCTTCGGGTCGCCGGTGGTGCCCGAGGTGTAGCAGATCGACGACGCGTTGCGCTCGTCGAATTGCGGCCACTCGTAGTCGTCGGATTCAGCGGCGAGCAGCTCCTCGTAGCAGAGGAGCGGCTCGAGCGTCGTGCTGCCCGGCATGGCGGAGCGCTCGGCCATCAGGACAAACCCCTTCACCGACTTGAGCCGCGGCGCCAGCTGCTCGGCGACCGCCAGGGTCGCCGCGTCGATGAACAGCCAGGTATCCTCGGCATGGTTGACGATGTAGACGATCTGGTCGGCGAACAGCCGCGAATTCACCGGATGCAGCACGGCGCCCGAGCCGGACACGCCGTAGAACAGCTCGAAGTGGCGATGGGTGTTCCAGCCGAGCGTGCCGATCCGGTCACCCGGCCTCACCCCGAGCCGGCCGAGCGCGTTCGCCAGGCGCTTGGTTCGCCGGTGCGCCTCGGCATACGTGTAGCGGTGGATGGTGCCGTCGACGTCGCGCGCGACGATCTCGGTCCCGCCATGAAACTCGGCGGCGTGCTGGATGGCGCTCGAGATCATCAGCGGCATGTCCATGATCAGGCCTTGCAGCATGCGCTTCCCTCCCCTGGCGGCAGGCTCGTATTCTGCCTCTCCGCCGGCAGCTATGCACGCGAAATAGACTCGCCCCGTCGTAGGCGTCGTCGACGTGCCTTCCTTCGGGTTGCGGTCTCTGTTGACATGCCGCGGACGCAGCCGCAAACTCTCGACCGATCATTGTCGCGTTTTCCGCGTGGTGACAGCAGCTCTACGAGGTGATAACCACGATTGCCGTGGGCCACCGCGTCTCCCGCAGGGTCATGACCTTTCACGTGCAGTAGGGGGTGGCCGATGACGTCACGCTGGAGGAAAGCGATCGCCTGCGCGATCCTGCTGGTCGTCACGCTGTCCGTGGGCTGCGCCACCATGGGGCTGGTCGAGACCATCGAGTCGCTCCTCAAGCAGATCAAGGAGCTGCTCACGGCCCAGAAGTGGGACGCCGCCCTGACGAAGGTGGCCGAGGTCATCCGCCGAGAGCCGACGGAGTGGCGCGCATATCTCTTCGGCGCTCAGGCCTATATCGGCAAGGCCGACTGGGGCCAGGCCCTGACCCAGGCGCGCAAGGCCGTCGAGCTGGCCCCGCGGGAGAGCGAGACGCTGACGACGCTCGCCCAGTCATTGTTCGGCGCTGGGACCGACGCCCTGCAGCGGAGCGCCTTTGGTGAGGCCGTCTCCCACTTCGTCGAGTACATCAAGCTTCAGCCCACCAACGCCCAGGGATATCTCAACGCGGGCCGCGCCTACGTGGGTCTCGGGAATTGGACCGACGCGGGCCGGGTGCTGGTCGACGGGCTCTCCCGCGCAGGCGACTCCGCCACCCGCGGACAGCTCGTCCAGGGCCTGCTCGACGGGGGACGCCAGGCGTTGTCACGCGGCGAGTACCAGGGAGCGGCGGGTCTCCTGCGCGAGTACGTCCGCCAAGAGCCCGGTGATGTCTCGGCCCTTCTCGACCTCGGCAAGGCCTACTGGAGCTCGAATGATCGCACAGAGGCGCTCGCGGCTTTCCGCCGCGTGCTCGAGCTGGCTCCGCAAAACGAGGAGGCGCGTCGCTTCCTCTTGGGCCGATAGCTGCGGCGCGTATCCCCTGGCTGCCAGCCTGGGGAAAGAGGAGAGAATGCCATGGCACATTGGCTCCTGAAGTCCGAGCCTGACGATTGGTCGTGGGCCGAGCAGGTCGCGAAAGGGCGTGACGGGGCGGAGTGGACAGGCATCCGCAACTTCTCGGCCCAGAACAACCTGCGCGCCATGAAGAAGGGCGAGCAGGCGTTCTTCTATCACACAGGGAAAGAGCGCGCGATCGTCGGCATCGTCAGGGTGAGCGCCGAGGCGCATCCGGATTCAACCGACTCCGCCTGGCGCGCCGTCGACGTCGCCGCGGTGCAAAAGCTCCCGACACCGGTCGGCCTCGACCGGATCAAGGCGGACAAACGCCTCACCGGTATGGCGCTGGCCAGGCTCCCGCGCCTGTCGGTCCAGCCAGTTTCGGAGCCTGAGTGGCGGATCGTCTGCCAGATGGGGGGACTCGACTGAGCCACCCCGGCCCCGGCTCAGGACGCCTAGGCGGCACTTCGCGGGGAGGCTCCGTCAGCGCGATGTTCCACGGCACCCGGGGACCGTGAGGGCCCGGGCCCAAGCAGGATCATGGCGGCAGCAACCAGTTGAAGCACCATGCAGGCGCCAAGAGCCGGCGCGTACATACCCGTCCAATCACGCATCACGCCCACGAGCGACGGCCCGAAGGCGAAGGTGAACTGATTGATCCCGACCACGAGGCCAACGAGCGAGCTGAACTGCTCACGCCGACCATGGCGGACGGCGCCCACGACAGGAAGGCAAGGCCCGCGATCTGGATGACGAGCGTCGCGCTCGACACGAGGCGGCGGTTCAAGCGATCGACGACGAGACCCGTCACGAGCCGCCCGATCACGGCCGCCGCCGTGGTTGCGCTCACGACACGCGCGGCGCCGCCCGCCCCGAGCATCGGCGTCACCACGGAAACCAGATGCGTGAGCACGCCGACCTGTGCCGCGAGGCCGAGCGCGAAGGGCGCGGACACGCTCCAGAAACGCCACGTGCGCAGTGCGGCGCCTCGTCCACGTCGTTCGCCACCCGGTGACGCCGCCGCGCGTACGGAAGGACAGGGGTCGCCGTCGGGGCCGAGTCCGAGCTCTTCGGGACTCCGTTTCATGACAGCCGCTGCAAGGGCGAGCAGTACCAGGAGGAGCACGACGGCAGCGACCGCGAGGGCGCGCATGAAGCCAGCCACGCCGACGAGCAGGATGAGCGCGGGCGTGACGATCACCCCGCCTAGCGTGGCCCCGTTGAACGCGATGCTGACGGCAAGGCCCCGGAGGCGCTGGAACCACGGGGCGAGGATGATGTTGATCGCCGCGCCGCTCATTGCGCCCCAGCCCACCGACATGACGACGAAGGTCGGGTAGAGGTGCCAGGGCTGCGTCACAACACCGAGCCCCGCCACGCCGGCGGCCATCGCGATGCTCCCGCCGGCCACGACGACGCGCGGCCCGAAGCGCTCGTAGAGGTCGCCAATGGACGCCGTCAGGAGCGCGCCGCAGAGGTAATAGACGGTGACGGGCGCCGACACCGTCGCGGCCGACCAGCCGTGCAGTCGCTGGAGCGTCGCGACGTACAGCGTGAGACCGTAGAAGCCGAGCCCGAAGCTGAACAGCGCCATGACGAAGGTCGCGCCCACGACCTTCCAGCCGTAGAAGAATCGAGCGCCCATGCTTGGGCACGACCATAGCGGCCGCGCCCATCGCGGTCTCGCCGTTTTCGGACGTGATCGTCCCGGCGCGCGGCGGGGGACGGTGCGCATGTTACGCTCGGGCTATCGTGAGCCATGACGCCGGCCTTGATTGGCGCGCCTGCGACCGCGCGCGTCTTGCGCGAGACCCCCGATTCGACGGATGGTTCTTTACCGGCGTCCTGACTACGCGGATCTATTGCCGTCCCACCTGTCCGGTCAAGCCCGCCAAGTCTCGTAACGTTGTCTTCTTTCCCACCGCCGCCGCGGCTGAGCGCGCGGGTTTTCGCCCCTGCTTACGATGTCGCCCCGAGACGGCGCCGGGGACACCGGCCTGGAACGGTGCGGCGGCGAGCGTTTCGCGCGCCCTGCGGCTCATCGAGCGCGGCTTCCTCGACGATGGCAAGGCCGTCGAGCATCTCGCCGAGCAGCTCGGCATGACGAGCCGCCACCTGCGCCGACTGTTCGGGCGGCACGCGGGTGCTTCGCCCACCGCGGTCGCAACGACCCGGCGGGTGCAACGCGCGAAAAGGCTCGTCGACGAGACCGTGATGCCGATGTCCGATGTCGCGTTCGCCGCGGGATTCGCGAGCATCCGGCGATTCAACGCCGCCTTTCGCGCGGTGTATAGGAGATCGCCGACGGCGGTTCGCCGAGCAAAGCATCGGCGCGAGAGCGCCACGAACGCAGCCGATCGGTGATTGCGCAACGCGCGCGCAGACGCTATACTCCCCGTCCCAGAACGATAGTGGTAAGCCATACTCGCAGTTAGAACCTTTGCGGCCGACGCGCTTCGTTGAGAGGAGAGGACAAATGAAGACCTCTGCAATCCTGGCCAGCGGAACCATGTTGATCGCGCTCATGGCCCTTGCCGGCGCCGCCCAGGCGGCCACGTTCGTGTACGTGTCGAACGCCGAAGACGGCGACATCGGGACCTATACCCTGCTGCCCGACGGGAACCTGCTGCCCGGCGCCCGCGTCGGGGCCGGGAAACCGGTGATGCCGATGAGCGTGAGTCCCGATCGGCGTTTTCTCTACGCCGTGGTGCGGTCGAAGCCCTTCTCGGTAATCACGTACGCCATCGACCCGAAGACCGGCGCGCTGAGCAAGCGGTCGGACGCGCCCCTGGCGGAGAGCTTCCCGTACATCACGGTGGACAAGACCGGGAGCTTTCTGCTCGGCGCATCCTATGGCGGTCACCTCGTCAGCGTCAACGCGATCGGGAAGGACGGCACGGTGTCCGATCCCAAGCAGGTGATCCCGACGGCCCGCAACGCCCACTCCATCATCACCGACAACACCAACCGCTTCGTTTTCGTGCCGCACCTGGGCACCGACCAGATCTTCCAGTTCCGCTTTGACGCGAAGACGGGCCGGCTGACGGCGAACACGCCGCCGCTGGTGCAGATGAAGGCAGGGTCCGGCCCGCGCCACATCATCATGTCGACCGACAACAGATTCGCCTACCTGCTCAACGAGCTGACAGCGACGGTTACGACGCTCTCACTGGACGAGAAGACGGGCCTGCTGACCGAGGTGAGCTCGGCCTCGGCGCTGCCCGCCGACACCAAGCTTGTCCCCGGCGCCCCCCGTCCCTCGCCGGGGCGCAATGTCGACAACGACATCTGGGCGT
>WNGJ01007380.1_pt1 | contig 14027 bp, 8 predicted proteins | sample 5400611 | NCBI WGS metagenome assembly WNGJ01 (sample SAMN13153375, study PRJNA577476) | soil metagenome | isolation source: 40 cm soil or saprolite under Garry oak tree replicate 1 | place: USA:California | collected 2016-06-15 | reverse complement strand
GCGGCGATCACTTGCTCTTCTCGACCGGTGAGGTGCACTCGCAACTGGTCGGCGATGGCTTTGGCCACCTCACTCTCGACCGAAAAGATGTCGGTCAGTCTTCTGTCGTAGGTATCGGCCCAAAGATGCGAATCATTGGCTGCTTTGATTAACTGCACGTTGACGCGCACAGAGTCGCCGCTCTTCTGCACGCTTCCTTCCACGATGTGAGCAACGCCAAGTTGCCGCGCGATCTCGGACAGGTTTTCCGGCGCGCTTTTGTAATGCTGCGTCGATGTGCGCGAGATCACCTTCAGATCGGCGATCTTGGCTAAGCGCGTCAGAATCTCGTCCTGGATGCCGTCGGCAAAATAGGCGTTGTCGGGATCGCGGCTCCGGTTTTCAAATGGCAGCACCGCGATCGATTTTGCGTTAATAACAGACCTTGACTCGTTAGGCGCAGCGCTGGCCAGCAGCGCAGCCTCGCGCCTGGGCGTGAGCACGAACTTGTCGAACGCAAAATAGCCAAGCGCCAGGACCAACGCCACGATGATCATGCGGTCCATCCGCCGCCCGGTCTGCGGAGTGATCGATCGCTCAGGCGACACATCTTCCTCACGCTTCAGGCCCTCGGGCGTTAGTTCGAAAACCCAGCTAGAGATCACGGCGGGAACGAACCCGATCGCCAGCAAAACAACGATGGTGCGAGGAAGCCACTCAGGTGCCCCGAACATGGGCAGCACTGTCCCGGCTACTTGCACGACCAGCCAGGCGCCGACGAGATAGAGTCCCGCCATGCGGATGACATTGCGCCGCTTTAGCTCGACAAAGAAATTGTGTTGGCTCATTTCTCTTTGCCGACAACCTTTTGCACCAAGGCTTCGAAGTGCGGATCGCCCCGCAAATCGTCGAACAGTGGATCATATTTGATCAGAACGATCTCAGGTGCGTGCTGCTGTAGTGCTAAATCGAGAGCAGCGAGCGCGCCTTCTTTGTCGCCCAAGGCAAGACGAATTACCGCCAGACTCCAGCCGGTGACAAAATGATCGCGCGCGCGTTCTTCGAGTCGCGACAAGATTCGCTGCGCTTCATCGCGCATGCCGGCGCGCGCTAATGCCTGGCCTAGCAATGCCTGGCTGAAGGGCTCATCATTGGATGCGGCGGCTGTACGAAATTCAGGAATCGCTTCGGCGAGCTGACCTTTGAATTGCAACGCCAAGCCAAGATAGCCTCGCGCCACATGAAAGCTGGGATCGATCTCGAGTGTCTTCTGGCTTTGCGCGAGTGCATCATCAAATCGGCGCGCGTTAAAATAAGAGTAGGCAAGATCGGCATTAATGATGAGCGAGAGCGGATCCAGCTCGATCGCATGTTTCGTTTCCGCGATCGAACGATCGAATTGCCCGGTCGGTTCGAGCCCAGTGTTAATCCATTGATGCGCGGTTGCATAATTTGGGTCGAGCTGCGCCGCGCGTTCGAATTCGCCGATCGACTTTGCAAAATCGTGTTCAAAGTTCGCGTAAACCAAGCCTAACGCCGCGTGTGGCTGCCCGAGGGTGTTGTCTAATTCGAGCGCTTTCATCGCCGCGCTTTTCGCGCGCGGGTACGCGTCGGCTGGCGCTTCAACGCCGTAATCAGGATACATCGCGAATGCGTCGGCCAGGCCGGCGTAAGCGAGCGCGTAATTTGAGTCTTTCGCGATCGCCTGATTGAAATAATCAACCGCTTTCCGCAGATCGGCCGATGTGCGCTTGTTCCAGAAAAACCGACCTTTGAGATAAAGCTCGTACGCCTCCGGATTTGCGGTCGGTTTCTTCGACATCGCGGTTTTTTCCGAGCCGGTTAGTTTCGCCTGCAACGTATCGGCAATCGTTTTCGCTATCTCGCTCTCGACTGCGAAAATGTCGGTAAGCTTCCGATCGAACGTTTCTGCCCAAAGATGCGCGTCAGTTAAAGCGTTTATCAGCTGCACATTCACGCGCACCTGATCATTCGCTTTTTGGACGCTGCCCTCGAGAATGTTCATGACGCCAAGTTGCTTCGCGATCTGCGGCAAATTATCGGGCGCGCTTTTAAAATGCTGCGTCGACGTGCGCGAGATCACCTTGAGGTCCGCGACCTTCGCCAAACGCGTGAGGATTTCGTCCTGCACGCCTTCGGCGAAATAGGCGTTGCTCTTGTCTTCACTCAGGTTGTCGAACGGCAAAACGGCAATCGATTTCGCTGGCAATTCAACCGTTGAGGAATTTTTCTCGCGAAACCCGTAACGGCCGAGCATGAATAGACCGATGGAAAGAACTGCACCGACCGCCACCACGTAGATCCAGGCGTGAGATTTTGGGCGTCTCTTCATTGCCCTTCCGGTGTCAGTTCGAAGGCCCATGCGATCACGAGCGCGATCGGGAATCCAATCGCCACCAGCACCACGAGCGTTTGCACCACCCATTCCGGCGCATGAAACGTCGGCAACACGGTCGAGCTAACCTGGATAACAAGCCAGCCGACGACTGCGTATGCGACCGCAACCTTGTAAACGTTGCGCCGCTTCAGCTCGGCGAGAAAGTTTCGCGCATTCATCAGGTGCTTGTTAGGGCCCTACGTGTTCCTTACCGGCGAGCAGTTGTTGGAAGTCGGGATCGTTGCGGATCGGGTCCCACACCGGGTCGATTTTTAAGCGCGCAATGGAAACGGTCTCACCCGCGGGAATGGTAAGTAACCGGTGGAGAATTGCGATCGCGTCGGATGCGGCTCCGGTGCGAGCTTCAAGTTCCGCCAGACCAGCTTGGAGAATATTACCATCGAGCGCATCTTTCTCCGGCGGTAACAGATCGGCGGCCTTCCGTGCGAGATTGATCGACTCACGATCGCGTTTGAGCGCAAGGTAAACCCAGCTCAATTGCGTTATCGAAGAAATTTCGTTAGGCCGCTCGCGCAATCTCTCCTCCAGCAGCTGTCTTGCTTTCTCCGTTTCCGCTTCCGCGCCGTTGAGACCGCCGGACAAGACTCGGATGGCGGCTCTGGCTGAGAGCTGGTGTCGTTGATCGATAGCAGTGCTGCCAGCAGCTTCCCAGCCTTTTAGCGCTGCCTTGAAATCGCGCGCGAGAACAAAAACATAAGCCCGAGCACCCATCACATTTGAGACATCGCCGAAGTCAGCGGTGAGAAGGATTTTGTTTTCTGCCGGAAATGTTGCCAGGACCCGTTGCGCTTCAGTGACGTCACCGCTTCCACGGACAAAACTGTCGAGCAACGCGCGCATGCCTTCGGCCGAGCGAGGATCAAGTTCGAGCGTATGCTGGGCGGCGCGCTCCGTTTCCTTCCACATCCGCAAAGTGACGTAAGTGGCAGCTACATTTCCCGCGAGCAACGCATTGCGCGGGTCCTCTTCGAGAGCCCTTTTGAACTCGTCCAAACAACGTGCCCATTGGCCTTGCCGGCGATGGACGTAACCGGAATACTCGACCGCAGTGGCAGCATTCGGTTGCAATTGCAACGCGCGCTCGAACTCGGTGAGCGCTTGTTCGTACTGCCGATAACCGTGGTAAAAATAGTTGCCGAGTGCAACGTGCGCTTCGGCAAGAGTCGGTGCGAGCGCGATGGCGTGCTCGGCCATGCTGTGGACTTCCGCCAGCTCGGCGTCGGTCATTTGCTCGAGGAACCAATGACGGTCCATCCGGTTCCGAACGAGACGAGCCATGGCGAGTGCGAAATTCGGATCGCGGGCGATAGCCTGTTGGTACCAGGCAGCGGCTTGTTCGTAAGATTCCGGGCTAAGTGAATTCTCGGCGAGACGTTCCTCGTGTTCGGCTCTCAAAAAAAGATCGTAGGCAACGGTGTCCTTTGTCGGTGTCGCTGCGAGAGTCTTGGCTTCGGCCGGGGAAAGTTTCGCCTGCAGTGAGTCGGCGATTTCCTGCGCCACTTCGCTTTCCACCGCAAAGACATCCTTGATATCGCGGTCGTAACTTCGGGCCCAAAGATGTGAATCGGCCCGCGCATCAATGAGCTGCACGTTCACCCGTACTTTATCGGCCGCCTTTTGCACGCTGCCTTCCAGAACATTGGCAACGCCGAGCTGTTGCGAAACTGTCTTCAGGTCCTCCGGCTTGCTCTTGTATTTCGCCGTAGAAGTGCGCGAGATCACTTTCAAATCGGCGATGCTTGCGAGCTTTGTCAGGATTTCATCCTGAATGCCGTCGGCGAAATAAGCGGCACCCTTGTCGTCGCTCAGATTTTCGAACGGCAATACCGCGATTGATTTTTGGGGAATCAATGAACCTGTCGCCGCCTCGGCGCGAGTCCCACCGGCGGTATTTCGGGCCGTGTAGCGACCGATAAAAATCAATCCGATCGAAAACGCCGCGCCAACGATCACGATATAAATCCAGGCGTGTCTTTTGTGGTTCCTTGTTGTCGGCATCGCGTCAGCGACTTCTGTTCGTTTGATTCCCTCCGGTGTCGCTTCAAACGCCCATGCGATCACGAGCGCGATCGGAAACCCGATTGCGATCAGCACGATAACCAGACGCACCACCCAGTTCGGAATTTCCAGGAAGGGAAAAATCTGGGTGGCGATCTGCGCGATTACCCAGCCGACTACTGCGTACGCGACAGCGACCTTATAAACATTGCGCCGCTTCAGCTCAGCGAAAAGAGTCGCCGACTTCATTTCGAAGCGGTTGCTCCTTTGAATTCACTCGCTGGTACAATTTTCTCTGCAAGCACTTCAAAACGCGGATCGCCATGCAGCGACGCGAGCAATGGATCGATGCGGATTGCTGTGATGTTATTGCCGTCGTGTTCGCGATAGCTTTCTTCCAACCAATTAAGCGCTTCCGGGCGTTCGCCCAAACCGAGAGCGACTAACGCCAGTGTGTACGCAGGTGTGTAACGTTGCGCACGCGACTGGCGCAGTCGCGCAAAAATTTTCTCGGCATCCGATTTGCGGCCGGCGAGACCATAAGCGCGCCCAAGTACGGCTAGAGGAATTGGATCGTCGGTCAGCTCGCTTGCTCGTTCGTATTGAGCAATTGCTTGCGGATTTTTTCCCTGAAGCTCTAAAGCGAGTCCGTAGCTCCATTGCGCAAAATAGTAATTGGGATCTATGTCGATGGTTTTCCGAAACTGCGCGATCGCATCGTCGAGACGGCCGTTATGTAGATAAGCATTACCAAGATTCGTATTGATGGTGAGCGAAAGCGGATCGAGCTCAAGCGCACGTTTCATTTCCGCCAACTCCTGTGCGTGCTGTCCGCTGGTGGCCAGGACATCGGTAGCAAACCAATGATGAGCGGTTGCGTCATTTGGGTTTAATCGAATCGCCCTCTCGTATTGCGATCGCGCGGCCGCGACATCGAAATCGTATTCAGCGTTGGCAGAAGCAAGAACAGCTATCGCGTCAGATGAGTCCTGGTCTAATGAGAGGGCCTTTTGCGCAGCGGCTTGGGCTCGCGGGGTACAATCAGTCGGTGCGCCGCCGTTGTAAGCCGGCAGCACCATCCACGCTTGCGCGAGACCGGCGTAAGCAAGGGCATATTTCGGATCTTTGGCGATCGCCTGATTGAAATAGTCGATCGATTTCCGCAGGTCGGCGGCGGTCCGCTTGTTCCAAAAATATTTGCCCTTGAGATAGAGCTCATACGCTTCCGGATCCGCAGTCGGAATCTTCGTAATCGAAGTTTTTTCCGAGCCGGTTAACTTTGCTTGCAACGTGTCGGCAATCGTTTTCGCGATCTCGCTCTCGACCGCAAAGATATCAGTCAGTTTTCGATCGAAGGTTTCAGCCCAAAGGTGCGCGTCGGTCAGCGCGTTGATCAGCTGAACATTCACGCGCACCTGGTCGTTAGACTTCTGCACACTGCCTTCGAGGACGTGCACCACACCCAACCGCTTCGCGATCTGCGGCAGATTATCTGGAGAGCTTTTGAAATGCTGCGTCGATGTGCGCGAAACAACTTTTAAGTCCGATACCTTTGCCAGACGAGTGAGAATCTCGTCCTGCACGCCTTCACAAAAGTAAGCGTTGTCCGGGTCGCGGCTAAGATTGTCGAACGGCAGAACAGCGATGCTTTTTTCCGGGATCGCCGCACCGGCAGAGGCTGGCTGAACCGCGGCTTTTTTTTTACGAGAAAGCTCGCCCTGCAACTCATCGGTGATCTGCTTGGCGACTGCGCTCTTAATGGTATCGGCCAACGAAGGAACCGCTGTGGCGGTCGGTTGAGGCAGGGTCGCTGACCGACGCTGGTCCAGCGTGCGCATAATCGCTGGCGCAAAAATCACTGACACAATGGCAAGCATGAAGGTGAGTGCGATGAGCAATCCCACGATCAGAAAGATCGCGCGCGCAACGGGAGAGAGTCCTTTGCGCGCGCCTTTCGAGAAGGCACGAACACCTCCGCGCGTTTTTCCGAGTCGCGACGGTGGCGTAGGATTGCCAATTGTCTCGGCGTAAAGATTAACCAGCGAGACGACAACTCCGTGTTTCATTTCCACGTCGCCGAGTTCATGAAGGTAAGGCTGCCAGCGGCGCTGTTGTGCGAGATCGTCCGCGACGCGTTTACTAACAAGAATGTGGCCGGCGTCGCCGCAATCCATCACGCGCTGCGCGATGTTGATGCCTACGCCAGCGATGTTTTCGCGCCCGTTTGCATCCGTTAAGTGGTGGATCGGGCCGCTGTGGATCCCCATCCTCACGGGCAGACTCGGCTCCGCGCGCAAGGCCTGGCTGATCTCCAAAGCGCATTCGACTGGTTCCTCCACGGACCCGGCGAAAACCAGCGCCATGCCATCGCCTGTCGGCAAAATCGTAAGCCCCCCAGCGGCGTCAGCGTCTCGCGCCGCTTCGGTGCTACGCACAATCTGGTTCAGCTCCTGAAGCGCTTCTGATTGTTCGTCGGTCAGCAGCTTGGAGTAACCGACGATGTCCATGAAGAGCACGTGCGCAATCTCCAGACGCTTAGCCTTGTGCTCGTCAGCCATGAAGCGGGACTCTACTAACTGGGGGCTACCCCCTCTAGCCTATTCTTTTGCCGCGAGCGAAGGGACCAATAGGACATAGCCGATTTCGAGCTCGATGTCTGACGGAGGCGAGGTTTGTCGCGCACTCTCAGCACTCACCTGTGATTGGTTTTCACTTCTTCGAACTGTCTTTCGGCGCGAGCGAGGCGGTTATCTGTTCGAACCGTGGATCGCCGCGCAAACTCTCCCAATCTGGACTTTGTTTTAATTCCCCATACGTGACTCCGGTCGGAAGTTCGGCTGATATTTTGAGTTGTTGCAGCGCCGCCTCTTTTTCACCGCACGCGACGTAAATCTCGGCCAGGTAGGTGATGAATGTCGAACCGGTCCAGGAATCTTTCGTGTAAGGCAGGATTTCACAGGCGCGTTTTCCTTCCTCTATCGCTTCGTCGCACCGGCCGAGCATGGCATCGGTTAAACCAAGGTAACTCCAAGCCTGTGGGTAATCGGGCTGCTCTTGGGTGGTCCGCTCGAAGATGGCGCAGGCCGACACGAGCGCGGTCTGCGCCAACTCCTTATTGCCGAACAACCATGCCGTGCGCCCAACGCAGTACTCGCGAGGCACCGCAGCTTCATCGAAGCTATTGGCGACACCTTCGGCCGGAATGAGCGCCACCGCCTTTTCGGCTGCGCTTCGATCGCGCTGTACCCAGCTGCACACTAAAAGCGGAAATGCGACCCCGCGCGCCGCTTCAGGGCCTTGCTGCGCAACCAGATCCAATTGTTTTCGCCACGCTTCGGTGTCGCCCGTCTCGGCAAAAAAACCAAACCCGAGCAGATTGCGAGCGAACGGGTCGTTAGGCAAAATTCCAAGGCATTGCTCATAGAGGAGTCTTGCTTCCCCGTAACGACGCGTAGCTTGGAAAAGCGAACCTGCTTCCATCAGCACGACGAAGTTGCGCGGGTCCAGTTCCACCGCGCGCTTGAAATTTGTCTCCGCCTCATTCCAGCGGGCCGTTCGGCGATCGACTGCGCCTACGTTCACATAGATTCGGGCTTCGTTAGGCAACCGTTCTTTAGCCAGCTCAAACTCCTTTAAAGCTTGATCGTAATCACGGAATCCATGGTACGCGTAGTTGCCTTTCTGCCAGTGGACCTCCCCTGCATCCGGCTCGATTTTCTCGGCGTGCTGCAGTGCAATGCGGGCCAGTTCCCGACGCTGATCTGTATGATCGAAGCCTTCCCAATACAGATCCAGATGAGTCTCAGCCATCAGACAATAAGCACGCAGGAATTTCGGGTCGCGCCTAACCGCTTCTTCAAGCAAGCTGATCCCCTGTAGCAGGCTTCCTTTTGCATCTGGGTCGTTCGATAGATCGTCCAGTTGTCGCGCCCGAAGATAAAGATCGTACGCCACCGGGTCCGTCGTGGATGGTTTCGCAATCCGCGCTTTCTCGTCAGCGGACAAATGCGCCTGCAGTTGCTGCGCGATCGCTTCGGCAATTTCGGTTTGAATTCCGAACACGTCAGCCAAATCGCGAGTGTAAGTTTGCGCCCACAGATGCGTGTCGTTCCGGGCATCGATCAGCTGGGCATTTACTCGAACCTTGTTTGCGATGCGCTGGACACTACCTTCAAGCACATGGGCAACGCCCAATGCCTGCCCAATGTCACGCAGGTTCCGCGCTGCGGCGGCCTTGTATTGCGCCACACTCGTTCGGCTGATCACTTTCAGATCCGCGACCTTGGCCAGGTCTGTGAGAACTTCATCCTGAACTCCGTCGGCAAAAAACGCGTTCTGCTTATCATCGCTCAGATTTTCAAACGGCAACACAGCGATGCTTTTTTCCTGAATAGATGACAGCGCCGCCTTATCGCCACTGATTGACGACCGCACCGACTTGAGGATCGCAGGCGTGAAAATCATCGCCGGGACGCCAAAGCCGATTACGATAATCGCCGCGACGACGAGTGTTCGAAAGCCGGCAGACGGTTTGCCGCTAGCGGGCGATCGCTTCTGTGCCGCCAGACGTGTGGGCAGCGCAGGGTTCCCCGCGTCATCGGTGTAGAGATTTACGATCGAAACGCGCACGCCGTGCTTTACTTCGCACTCGCCAAGCTCATGCAAGTACGGCTGCCACCGCGGATAATGTTCAAGGTCTTCCGCGACATGTTTGGAGAGCAGAATGTGACCGGTGTCCCCGCAATCCATTACGCGCTGCGCGATGTTGATTCCCGCGCCCGCGATATTCGACTGCTCGCTTAGATCGGTAATTTCGTTCACGGGTCCGCTGTGAATTCCCATGCGAACCCTAAGCTCGGGACGTTTTCTTAATTCGCTGCTGATTTCGAGCGCGCATAATACCGCTGCTTCAGGCGTAGTTCGGAAGACCAGTGCTCCGCCATCGCCTGTGGGCAATCGCAACAGCTTCCCTTCCGCCTCGGCGGCCCGGAACTGCATCGTGCCACGCACAATATTTCGAAGCGTGTCCATTTGTTCGCTCTGCTGGTCGATCAGCAGCCTCGAATACTCAACAATGTCGATGAACAGGACGTTCCCGATTTCAAATTTCACCTCTGAGGAGGACCCAGACAGCATGGGATTTACTGTTGTTGGTCCTGACAGAGCTTTTGGAAGCGCGGATCGTTGCGCAGCGGATCCCACAGCGGGTCGAACTTCAGATTCGCTACATTCAAACCGGCCGGGACTTCGAGAAGGTGGGGCAGGGCGGCGATGGCGGCATCCGTATCGCCGAAGCGCGCTTGAATCTGTGCCAATATGATCTGGGAATAGGGCTTGTTCACCGCATCGTTCTCGTAGTCTTTGACCGCGCGCTGCGCCTGCTCGAGCGCCTTTTCCTTTTCTCCAAGCCCCGCATAAGCGAGTGCAAGAGTACTAGGTGTGCCGTTCGCGTCTGCTTGAACAGGTGAATCAGGTTTTGGTTTAATCGCTTCGATCGCACGAGAAAAACTTCGACGCGCGTCTTCTTCGCGGCCCGTCCACTGTTGACAAAAGCCAAGCTGGACCAGCGCGAGTTCAGTAACAGGGTCGAGCGGCTGTCCCGCTGGAACTGAGCTTAACTTTCGCTCAATGATACTGCTCGCGGTATCGAAGTGACGTTCGTAGAGCGCTTGGTTGATGCGAGGAGTGAGGACAAAATCTTCCATCGTGTCCGACGGAATCTTTGCGAGTTCCTGGGCGGCTTCATCCAACCGGCCTTCGTTTTGAAAAGTCACCGCTTTGCTTGCGCGCACCGAAGCCGAATCCGGTGAGATCTCAAGCGCGCGATCGATGGCAGCCCGCGCGTCGTCGAAGCGCCGCAAAAAAGTGTAAAATTCGCCGCCGAGGCTGCCTAGCAGTTGGAAGTCCCGCGGATCCAGTTCGAGCGCCTTCTTGTACGTTGTCTCGGCTTCCTGCCAAAGACCGAGGCGGCGTTGAACGAATGCCAGGTTCTGCAACAGGTAGGAATTATTCGGCAATCGTATTTGCGCTTGCTTGTAAGCGGTCACTGCCCCCGCGAAGTCACGTAAAACCCGGTAGCGATATGCACCTTGCGCAATCCACGATTCCCCGGCCTCAGGTGCCAGCGCCACGGCGCGATCAGCCGCTTCCTTCACCGCTCCCGCAGTGTTGGTGTTCAGATCAATCGCGTTGAAATAAAGAAAGCTACGCAGGACGGCGAGTCGTGCCCAGGCGAAAGCGAAACTTGGATCAAGCCGGACCGCTTCACCGTAATCGCCCGCTGCCTGTTGATAGGCATCGTAACTATATTGTGTGTGTTCGATCGCCAAACCGCGGAGGTAAGCGTCGTAAGCCGCAGTATTTTGTGTTGGTTTGTCGGCGACTGCCTTTTGCTCGGCGCCAGTGAGCTTCGCGTTGAGCTGATCAGCGATGGTGCTGGCGACTTCACCCTCGACTCCAAAAACATCGTCGAGCTTGCGATTGTAACTTTCTGCCCAAACGTGTTCGTCGGTCGCGGCGCGGATCAACTGCACATTCACGTGCACAGCGTTCGCGATTTTTTGCACGCTGCCTTCGAGCAAATTCGCGACCCCGAGCTGTTTTCCAACCTCTCGCAAATTGTCTGGCGCGCTTTTGTATTTTTGAGTGGAACTGCGGGAGATGACTTTGAGAGCAGCGATCTTCGAGAGCCGGGTGAGAATTTCGTCCTGGATCCCCTCCGCAAAATACGCGTTGGATTTGTCGTCGCTCAGATTATCGAACGGCAGAACGGCAATGCTCTTGTCCGAAATGGGGCTGGTTTTTGTCGAAACGATGGTCTGTGTCGTTATCGATCGTTTCGATCGCAAAAGTTGAAAAGCGAGCAAACCGGCCGCAATCACTGCGAGCAGGATTGTGATCGCGGTAATCTTCCAGCCGGTGTGGCGACCGATCGATTTATCAGCCTGGACTTCCGCCTCGCGTTTGATTCCTTCGGGCGTGATCTCGAATGCCCAGGAAAAAACGAGCGCAACAGGAAGGCCGGCGATCGACAGCAGAACAACGAGGCGCACTGCCCAGTTCGGAATTTCGAAAAACGGAAAAACTTGCGTTGCAATCTGAATCAGCAACCACGAAGCGACGGCATACGCTACGGCCACCTTGTAAACGTTGCGCCGTTTCAGCTCGGAGAAGAAGTTCGTTAGGCGCATGATCAGCAACTCGCAGCTTAGCTTATTTCTTTGGCGAGCGCTTCAGCCAGTGATTGCGTGAGCGCTGGTGCGGCGGCTCGCAGCTTCGCGTCTTCAGTTACAAGACGAGTGCCGAGCTGATCCGCCAAAGCGAGAAAGCGCGCATCATAAACACTGACGCCGTGCCGAGCGGCGATCACCAGCACCAATGGGTGATCGATGCGTGCCAGTTTGCCATCGAATAAGCGGATGGCTTTGGCCAGGAAATCCCGGGCCAGGGCGAAGGTCATCCTCTTCGTAGCGATGGACGATGCGAGCACGTTCGTGAATTCAACGAGCAGGAACGCTTCGCTACGCCAATCCGGATCATGACCGTGCAATCTTTGCGCGGCCGCGGTGCGATCACCATGGATCAGAAGGTAAGCGACGATATTCGTATCGACGATGAACATCTTCTAGTCGCGGCCCCACGCGATCGCCGATTCGATTTCTTGCATCGTGATCGGGCCGCCTCGCAACCTGACCGGCTTGGGTGTCTTTGGTAGCCGAGTTTTACTGGCCGCCATGCCTTTGCGGATGAACTCCGTAATCGCATCCTTCAATTTTTTGTGCTCATGCACAGCGCGGATTTTCACCTCGCGCATCAGTTCGTCAGGAAGATCGAGTGTCGTTTTCACAGGAGCCAGATTTCCAGAAATCTGGTTTTCTGTCAAACTCCCTGGATCGCAGTCCAGCTCGCCGGTCCTTCGGCGCCATCTCGCCTTGTGGCGGCCACTGGTTCGGCCTGATTTGACGCACGAGATAGAATCTGCGAGTCCTCGCGGAAATCGACGGCCTTGGCATCGCTTGCGGTCCGGAAAAACTATCGCCTCCACATCATGAGCACATCCGAAATTTTCCTCGTCGCGATGGTCATCATCTTCACTGTGCCGTACCTGGTCTGGCGACTCTTCCGGACTGAATATTACGCGCCGCTGGTGGTGGTACAGATCATCGGCGGCATCCTCCTCGGACCGGGCGTGCTGGGCGCGGTCTTTCCCGATTATTACCGGTTCGTTTTCAATCCGCAGGTCGTTGGCCAGCTAAACGGCATCGCCCAATGGGCGGTAATGATCTTCGTCTGGGTGGCGGGCATCGAGCTGGACATCGAGAAGGCCTGGCGGTATCGGCGCGAGACCGGGGTTACCGCTGGACTGGCGCTGAGCATGCCGCTTCTCTGCGGCTGCGCGGCGGCGACGGCGATGTTGCTCCTAAGCGGCGGTTGGATCGGGCCAAAGGGACACATCTGGCAATTTATCGTCGGCATCGGCATGGCCTGCGCAGTCACCGCCCTGCCGATCCTCGTTCTCTTCATGGAAAAGCTCCAGATCCTGCGTCAGCCCATTGGCCAGCGCATTTTGCGCTACGCCAGTCTCGATGACATCGCCATCTGGGGCGTGCTCGCGATCATCCTGCTCGATTGGAATCGTGTCGGGCGGCAACTCAGTTTTCTCGTCGTGTTCGCGCTCGCCAGCTTCCTCGTCCGGAAACTGATGCGGCGAATCCCCGAGCGTGACCGCTGGTATGTCGGGCTCATCTGGCTGGGTGTTTCCGGTTTTGCTGCAGACTGGTCGGGCTTGCACTTCATGGTTGGCGCGTTCCTTTCCGGCGCTGTGCTTGATGCCGATATGTTTGATCAGCAACAGATGGACCAATTCCGCGCCCATGTGCTGCTGGCGATCATGCCGGTCTTCTTCCTTTCCACCGGCCTGCGTACAAACTGGGAGGTTGGTGGCGTGGTGGTGTTCGGCGCGGCGGCGCTACTGCTCGCCGCCTCAGTCGGCGGTAAGCTCGCTGGCGTTCAGATCGCCGGGAAAATCCTCAAGTGGGAGAAAGGCGAGGCCTCCATCATCGGCTGGCTGCTGCAGACCAAGGCTCTGATCATGATCATCTTCGTCAACATCCTGCTCGATAAGCGCATCATCACGAGCGAGACCTTTACCGCGACCCTCTTAATGGCGCTAGCCAGCACCATGCTCAGCGTTCCGGTCGTGGCGCCGAAACTGGAAAAACTGAAGACCATTATCTTCAAATCATCCTGAACAAAAGCGAGCAGGGGCAAGAGAGGGCCGGTCCGTAACTGTTGCCCTCGTTGAAGTCGCTGCATGCGATGGGGATCAGTCCGATCCGAAGCAACTTGAAAATGCGCATTGGTCCAGTCAACCTGATAAGCAAGAAAGACCTTATGTCATCGCAATCAACCGAATCGAAACGCCTGCTTTCATACGTTATCGCGGAATGGGCTTGCACGCTGAAATACGAGCATCTCTCACCCGAGGCGATTCAAACTGCCAAACTATTTTGGTTCGATTCCATCGGCTGCGCACTGGGCGGCAGTCAGCAGGAGGATGCAAGGATTTTGCTAACGCATTACCGCGCGATGACTGGTGAGACTGTAGCCGGGGGCGGTGACCCCGGTCCGG
>WNGJ01013857.1_pt1 | contig 14028 bp, 7 predicted proteins | sample 5400611 | NCBI WGS metagenome assembly WNGJ01 (sample SAMN13153375, study PRJNA577476) | soil metagenome | isolation source: 40 cm soil or saprolite under Garry oak tree replicate 1 | place: USA:California | collected 2016-06-15 | reverse complement strand
ACGCTTTCAGGTGCTGGTTGCTGTGGTATTCGAAGGCCGAACCGTGTACCTCATTCGTACCGCTCTTGATTTGCACGTTGATCGTAGCGCCTCCGGCCAAGCCTTGCTCCGCGTCGAAGCTGCTGGTGACTACGTTGACTTCCTGGATCGACTCGAGCGCCGGAATATAGGAAACGATGTGCGGCAACTGCACGGTAGTGGAGCTCACGCCGTCGATGCGTGTATTGTTCTGATCGTCGCTGGTGCCGTTCACGTGAAATTCCAGCGAACGGGACGGATTAGTCGGAATCGAATGCGAGTTGAAAGGTGGCGCGACCCCGGGCAACGTGCGGTAAAGCTGCTGGTAATTGCGCCCAAGCGGAACGGGAAGATTCTCCAGTTCCACGGAAGTGACGTTGGCGCGCGTTTCGGCGCGGTCGGTTTGGAGCACTGGTGCCTCGCCGCTGACAGTGACTGACTGTTCCATGCTCCCGACCTGGAGCTTCACATCGGTGCGCGTGATATTGTTGGCCTCAACCACAAGATCTCGCCGCTCGAAGGTCTTGAAGCCAGCCACCGCAACTTTGATGGTGAACGTGCCGGCCTGAAGGGTCACGAAGTTGTATTCGCCGACCCCGTTGGTAGTCGTGCTGGCCGCCACACCGGTATTCTGGTTGGTGGCAATGACTGCCGCTCCCGGGATCGCTGACCCGTTCTGATCCACCACATTACCGACAATGGACCCGTACAGCACTTGTGCAGAAGCTGGATGTGCGCCAGTCAACGCGATCGCCAGTCCAATCGTGCAAATCGCAAGGACTAGTCGGCAGAAGAAAGCCCGTCCGAAGCTCGACACAGATTGAAACGAAACGCTGTGAAGATACATATAGCCTCCGGGAAAGGAGAGAGTTGGCAGAATCCTGCGGACCGGTTTTGCAGAATGTAGACGCACTCTAGTCGCCACTCGCATACGTCAATCAGGTCTCTACCTGGATGGCGTTTGGCTCGCTATATAACAAGCAAAACGGCGCGTGTCAACGACTTTGAGAGATGCTAGAGATGCTCGCGGGAACAACCACATAGGCGCTGGCGCCGGTGACGCTGTTATGGAACGTCTCGCCTAGCGTGACGAAATAGTCTGATGCGCCATGTTGCTCACTTTCAATCAACACATCTCGGTACCAATCCTGAGATGCTGTTGGCCCGAGCCAAAAGTGCGCAGGGGATCATGATCCACCCAGGCCAAACCGTTAACCTCGATTATTCGCTAACGCAAGCGTTTCCGCTGCACTGCAAGGAAACCTGCGCCTTCAGCTTGGGTTAGTTGGGTACGGCCAGTGGCAGACCACAGACAAGCACGGCCCAACGGTCACGCCGGAGCAGGGCAGGGGCACACTATAAGGTCAACGGTCTAGGATTTGCGACCAATGCAATATTCCCGGGGCACAAGGCGAGCGTAGGGGTTAAGTATTTTCATGAATTCGCGTGCAGCTCGACCTATCAGGGATACGCACTGCAGATTTCCGGTGCGATTACGTTCTGACAGACGAAGAGAACTGGCGAAAGGGCAGTTTCGCACGCCCCTATCCCCTGAACCTGGCGACAGACGAAGGTAGAACGAAAGTAGGATCGAACATGTCGAGACTATTTTATGTTGACTAGCGTTCGATTTCATAACATACTGGGCGCTCTTCAAGAGCGTGCCGCCATGGCCATCGATCGGAAGGAATTGGGATCGCGACTTCGACGGATTCGGGAGAGCCGCGCTTATACCCAGGAGGACCTCGCTGAACTGTTGGGAATCCCGAGGTCGAGCGTCGTTCAAATTGAATCGGGCAACCGGTCGGTAGACAGCCTCGAACTCATGAAACTATCGGAGGAACTCCGTTTTGATCCAAGAGGCCTGTTTGCAGAGGAATTCTCAGAGCAAAAAGACTCGGTGAGGGCCTTGTTCCGCGCGGAACCGCGAGCAGCCGCGGACAAGAACCTGAGTCAGGCGATTTCAAAGTGGTTAGGCCTTTGCCGACAGTTTACGCATTTGGAGAAACTTGTCGGCGCTGATCGTGGTCTTGTGCCGCCGGTTCGCTATGACATGCCTGAGCCGCGAACCAAGTGGGAGGCGATTCAACAAGGGACGGCCGTTGCGGACCAAGAAAGAAGCCGGCTCAAGCTCGGACCTGGCCCGCTGCCGGAGCTGCCGGAAATCATGGAAAGCCAGGGCGTAAGGGTCGGGCTGCTTCCGCTGGATGATTCGATTTCGGGCCTGTTTCTGACCGACGAAACCGTTGGCTTGACGGTTCTTGTGAACTCGCGGCACTCGGAGCAAAGACAGCTGTTCTCTCATGCTCATGAGTACTGCCATTTGCTTTTTGACAGACAGAAGGAGGGCGTCGTCAGCCGATTAGAAAATCGCGAGGACCAAACCGAGGTAAGGGCCAATTCGTTTGCGGCGGCATTTTTGATGCCGGAAGGCGGTGTCCGCGAGTTCTTGTCGGGTGTGGGGAAATCGCAGGATGTGCCCACTCTGCAAGAGGTGTATGACGAGGAGGGTGGTACTGTCCGTGCACAGCGTCGCGGTCCGTCTCAGCCGCACGGCCTTCAGTTCTACGATGTTGCGCGTTTGGCGTTCTACTTTGGCGTGAGCTATGAGTCCGCGCTGTGGCGGCTAAAGAGCCTGCAGATCATCTCGGAGGAGGAAAGAGAATCGCTTGCGCAGAAACAAACCTCCGCAAGTGCCTTTCGCAAAGTTCTCGGCGAAAGGTTCTCGCGCCACAGAGAGCGCTTCAGGAAGCGCGAATCCGCCTTTCAACACAAGCTGCTGAGCATGGCCCTTGAGGCATTCCGTCTCGGTGAAATCACTCGATCCAAGCTTAAGGAGATTGCCGGCAGTGCGGACGTCTCTAAGGCGGAGTTACATACCCTCCTGGACGGTATCGACGTTGAATCGGCCTCAAGAGCGGAAGAAGTTCGTATTCCTTCTTAGATGTCATGGCCTGGCAAAGTAAACCGTCGGATATGAGGACCAAACCGGACACCAGCTGCGGGCAGGCGAGCGCTGCCGTTCCCGCCGATGCGGAACAAACCGGAGCGCTCAGGTCGACTTCGCGCTCCGATTACAACGCCTTTGCACATCTGACGGCGGAAAAGTCAGAGATCTATCGCGCGGTTCTGAATGTGTTTGTGGAAGCGAAGGCCCGGTTTGTCATTCATCTTCGGCCCGCAGACGTGGAAAGGCAGCTGGCGGAAAGATCCGCGAGGCACGCGGACGCCACGGCCATAGAAGGGACATTGCAACAGCTGGTGGCGTGGGGGAATTTGGAGGCGCACCCCGACACTGCCGAAGTGTCGACGGTGCAGGACTTTTGGCGAGTTCGGAATCTGTACCAGATGTCTCCTGCCGGCGAAGCAGCCGAAGCGGCGCTATCGGTGTTCGAGCAGTCGCTCAAGCGGCCAGGCGAACTACAGGCGGCCGCCCTCGATGATATACGCAAGCAACTGAGCCAAGTCATCTCGCTTTCCTATCGGGAAGACGTGGACGACGCGGAGGTCTTTAATACGTTCTCCCTCCTGCGGCAGCGGTTTGAAGAGCTCACCGCGCAGGCCCAGAGGTTCATTGGTGGGCTGCAGCGCCGGATGGAGTTGCAGGGGCTGAATGTTGAATCCTTCCTTGCCTACAAGCAGCGACTGATCGACTATCTGGAGCGGTTTTTGTCACACCTGGTTCTGGCCGCCCACGAGATTGCCATGACCATTCAATCGATCGACCCGGAGAGGATCGCCCCCTTGCTTCGCCGGGCGGCGGAACGGGAATTGGTGGATCGGCTGATGGCCACCGACGAGGATCGCGCGGCCGTACAGCAAGCGTGGCACCAACGCTGGCAAGGGTTGTGCGCATGGTTTGTTGGAAGCGAGAGGCGGCCGTCGCAAGCCGAGGAGCTACGTTGCGCGGCACGCGCGGCGATTCCTTCTCTCGTGGCGGCGGTCACGGGCATCAATGACCGTCGATCGGGACGCAGCGATCGGACGGCGGACCTGCGGGCCTTGGCGCGGTGGTTTGCCGAAGCCGAGGACGATCAGGCAGCCCATCGATTGTGGCGCTGCGCGTTCGGGCTCCATTCCTGCCGGCATCTGTTGATCGACGGCGAAACGCTGGACCAGCGTGGCACTGAACCGGTGCCGTCGGGGACGAGCTGGATCGGTGCCCCGCCGCTGCGAATTTCGCCGCGTCTGCACGTCTCGGGGCGATATACGGCGCGCGGACGGCCTCTCCAGGTCATCGACCGGAGCGCGGAACGAGCGAGATTGGCCCAACAGGCTGCCCAGGAGGCGCAAGAGATCCTCCACTGGCAGCAAATGCTCGCGAGCGGACAACGCCGCCGCCTGTCCGAGCTGGGCGAGCTGCCAGACGGGGCCTTCCAGCTGCTTTTGGACCTTCTCGGTGACGCGTTGGCTGCGAAAACCGGACCCCATCAAGCCGTCTCCCTCACCTCGAGCGATGGCGCGCTCCGTATCGATCTTGAGCCGACAAACGACGGAGCGATGGCCGTCATTCGCACGAGTTCCGGGGCCTTGATTGGCGAAGAGCACTACCTCACGGTTCGTCCGATCCTCGGAGATCGTGCCGAACCAGAGGACCCGCCCCCCGCAGAACCGGTGCCCCTGCTTGTGGCCAAGGATTAGAGTATGGAAGCGCATATCCCGCCGCTACCACCCAAGCTAGCGAGCAGCGTGAATGTACAGACTCAGCAGGAGCGGGGACGTGCCCTCACCGCACTGTTGCGACGGCCACTGCTCGCCCCCGGCGGGAAAGACGATGCCGATTTTCTGTTGGTTCGCCGCCATGCGGTGTGGCTACGGGAGTGGTTTTCGAAGCATTGCCAGTGGACACTCCACGTAGGAAGCGAACTCGCGCGCCTTCGCAAGACGCCCGGCCATCTGAACGACTCCACGCGACCGCTGCTCGACACGGCCGACCGGCCGTTTACAAGACGACGATACGTCGTGCTGTGTTTGACTCTGGCGGCCCTTGAGAGATCCGAACGGCAGACCGTTCTGCGGCGCCTGGCCGATGATATCGCCGCCGAGTTTGCGTCAGACGCAGAACTCGAGCGCCAGGGAGTGTCCTTTGACTTGGCCGTGCGCGAGCATCGTCGAGATCTGATAGAAGTCATTAAGTATTTGATCAGCCAGAACGTCCTGACGCGCGTGGATGGCGACGAGCAGCACTTTCTGGCCTCTCGGCAACACGACGTACTCTACAACATCAATAGCGCGGCCTTGGCCGCCCTGCTGAATGCGAGGAGGGGGCCGTCCACCATCCGGGCGCAATCAACCGAAGAGCGGATCCGCTCCATGGCAGACGAACCGTTTCCCCCGGAGGAATGGATGACCGACGTGAAGATGCCGGAAGAGGGCACGAACGGGCATGCCACCCTGCTCGTTGCCGAATATCTGGCAAATCGGCTTCGTCAAGGAATAACGCATCCGGTGAGCGTTCCCGCGCTGGAAATTCGCGCGGAGTCGCTCGTTCAGGAACATCGCCACCACTGGAGGAAGGACGTCGGCGAGCCGGGCGCAGCGGGTGTATTGCTCGAAGAAGCGCTCTCTCGTCTGGAAATGTTGCGGCTGATTGAGCTGGACCGCAAAGTGCAGACGGTCACGCCGTTGCCGGCGATCGGCCGGTTCGCGATCGGCACCGTTCGGGACGAAGCGGTCCCGGCGAATGAATGAGCTCGGGATCCCGGGTGTGCGGAAAGGAGCAGCGTGGACAGCGTCGAAAATAGAGACACGGTGACTTGTCGAGCGGCTTCGTTGCCGCAGGCAACCAGCGTGCGCTGGCAGCCGCTGCGATCGGGGCTCGTCAATTTCTATCGGTATGACCATCAGGAATTCCATTTTCACTGCGGCCGGCTGTTGCTGCGCGGAAACAACGGGACCGGGAAGAGCCGGGTGTTGGCCCTGCAGTTGCCGTTCTTGCTCGACGGGGAGACTGCGCCCCATCGGGCCGAGCCGGACGGCGATCCCGCCAAGCGATTTGAATGGAACCTGCTAATGGGCAAGTACGACGACCGCCTTGGCTATACTTGGATCGAATTTGGCAGGCGGGATGATGACGGTCTCGAGCACTATCTTACGCTCGGCTGCGGCGTGCGCGCGGTGAGCGGAAGGGGCATCGCCGGAAAGTGGTTTTTCGTCACCTCACAACGGATCGGGCGCGACCTTCGGCTGTGCTCTTCACTCGGCAACCCGCTGCCAAAGGATTCTCTGGTCGAAGCCGTGGGCGGTGCCGGCAAGCTGTTTACGACCGCTTCGGAATATCGCGCCGAAGTGAACCGCCGACTGTTTGAGCTGCAGCCGGATCGCTACGAGGCCCTGATCGACCTGCTGATCGAATTGCGTCAACCGCAGCTTGCTCGACAGCTCGATGAAGGCAGGCTGTCGAATGCGCTGAGCAGTGCCCTGCCGCCCGTGTCGCAGCGCATTGTCTCTCAGGTAGCCGAGGCCATGCGCGGGCTCGAGGAGGACCGCCGGACGCTCGACAACCTGGTGGCCGCCAAGCGCTCGGTGGATGCGTTCCTGCGAGAGTATCGGCAGTACGCCGCGATACTGGCGTGCCGGAGGAGCGACGAAGTACGCCGGGCGCAGAACGTGTATGAAAATCGGCAGCGGAAACTTCGAGAGGCGGAAACGGAGAGCGAGCAAGCGAAAGACCGGCGCCGGTCCTTCCTCGCGCGACAGGAGGAGCTGTCGCTCGAGTGGGCGCGTGCGCTCGGGGAAAAACAGACATTAGAGAGCAGCCCGGAGATGCGGTCGGCCCGTGATCTGGATGCCGCCGCGGTGCGGGCCGCAGAACGCCGCCGCGAAACCGAAAGAGTCGGTTCCGAACACAAGGAATCGGTGCGAGAACGAGAGTCTTCCGGACGTGCCCTCGCGCGATGCACGGACCAAGTCGAGGCCGCGCGCGCTGCCTTGAGGAAGCGTCTCGATGCGGCTCGTCTTGCCGCTACCGGCTGCGGCTTGGCGAAGGAACATGATGACGAGCGACTGCAAAGCGTGCTCGTCGACTCGTGCGATCGGGAGCTTATAGAAGAAGTCCAACGTTCCCTCGACGAGGCCATGCAAACCCGCCGCCGGTCGGTTCGGCTGCTCAGCCAGCTGAATGCGGACGCGGACGCCGCCAGGCGCACGTTCCAGGCCGAATCAGACAGGCGCGGCGAGGAACAAGAACGCGTCGCCGAAGCCAATGAAGCCGCGCGCCTCGCCGACCTGGAGGTCGCGGCTTCGGTCGTGGCACTGGTGGAGGCATATCGTGAGTGGTGTGCAGCCGCAGCGGTTTTGGCGCCCGCGGCGGCTGCCGAAGTCGTGCCGGATATCTCCGGGTGGTGTGAGGCGAACATCGATGCCGCGAGTCCCGTGCGCCGAGCAGTGGATCAGGCGTTTGCGGAATTCCAGCGCAGGGCGGCCTCCGAGCGAGCCGCGAGAGAACAGCAGGCGGGGATCGTTGAGGAGAAGCTGCGCGCGCTTCAGGACCAGAAGGAGCGACTCTTGAAGGGCGAACATCAGCCGCCCCCTCCGCCTTATACCCGCGATCCCGAAGCTCGCCGGACAAGCGACGGGGCGCCGTTCTGGGCTCTTTGCGAGTTCTCGGATCACGTACCGGCCGAACAGCGAGCCGCGGTTGAGGCGGCGATGGAATCTTCTGGATTGCTCGACGCCTGGGTGAATCCCGAGGGGACGATCCTGAACTGTGAAATGCGTTTCGACACGTTCCTGTTGGACGACGGGCAAAAGGCGGGATTTCCGGGCCGCCCGACTCTGGCCGACGTGCTCCGGCCCTCGGCGGATCGCCCCGGTGGCGCGGCACGAGTGCCCGCAGAGGTGATCGAACGCATTGTTCGGGGGATCGGGCTCGGCGAAAACGGTGGCTCCGTTTGGGTGGATTTCGAAGGACGATGGCAGATTGGACCGAAGACCGGCCGTTGGACGAAGCCCGCTGCCGAGCATATTGGCCAGGCAGCGCGTGAAGCGGCGCGGTTGCGGCGACTCGAAGAGTTGGATCGTGAGCTGGAGGTTTCAGAGCGGGTACTCGCCCGGATTCATGCGGCCCTCGGCGAAATTGATGAACAGGAGGCCGCCGCAAAGACCGAGGCAGCACTGGCTCCCGACGATAGCGGCGTCCGCAGCGCCGTTGCGAAACGCGATGCGCATCGACAGCAGCTCATGCAGAGGACGGTTCGCCTGCAGGAGGCGGAGGTGCGCGTTTCGAAGGCCAGGGAAATGCTGGAGCGAAAGATTGCCGAGCGGGATGCCACGGCCGCCGATCTGGGGCTGCGTGCGTGGATCGACGACTTGCGAAGCTTGGAAGACGCGCTGCAGGAGTATCAGCAGGAGCTAATATCGCTGTGGCGGGCGGCGCACGAGCACCTGTTTGCGGATCGGGGTGCCCGGGAGGAGCGCTCGCGCTGGGAAGGTCACCGTCTTCGCGAGGATCGGTTGCAGGCAGCCCGGCAAGACGCGGAACAACGGGCCGCCGCCGCCGAGGCGGAACTCGCTACGCTGCGCGAGACGGTGGGAGCGGCGGTCGAAGAGGTGCAGCGGCGGCTGCGGGAACTCGAACAGCGTCTCGAGCATACGCGGGTCGAGCAGCGGGAGGCCGACAAGATGTTGGGCGCGACGGAGGAGCGCGTCCAATTGCTGGCGGCTTCCATTGAGGACCTCCAGCAGGAGATCGCAGCGGACGCTCTCGCTCGAGCGCGCACGATAGAGCATCTGACTCGGTTCGCACGCACCGGCCTGCTCCATCTGGCGATCATCGAGGAGCCGTGGCTCGGCAGAGCGTACGAGGAGGAGCCTTCCGTCACCGCTGCGGTAGAACTCGCCAGGCAAATCGGTGCAGCCCTAAGCGGAGTCGAATACGGCGATGAGGTCTGGGACAAGAATCAGAAATTGATTCATCAGCACGTACAGGAGTTGACCAGCGCTCTCGAAAGCCACGACTACCGTCCCGAGTACACCACGGATAACGACGTGTTGGTGGTTACCGTGCTTTTTCAAGGCGAGCGCCGCCAAATGAACGACTTCGGCTCTCTGCTGGCGGAGGAGATCGTCAATCGCGGCGCGTTGTTGACGGCCAAAGAGCGGGAGATCCTTGAAAATTACCTGATTCACGATGTTGCGGTCGAACTCGGATCGCTCATCCGCCGCAGCGCGGAGTTGGTGCGCGATATGAACAAGCAGCTGCAGCTGCGTCCGACCAGTACCGGCATGATGCTGCAGTTCAAGTGGGAGCCGCTGCCTGAAGGGCCGGCTGCGTTCTATGAGGCCAGAAAAAAGCTGATGGGGGAAAGTTCCACCTGGTCGCAAGCGGACCGTATGTTGCTCGGCGATTTTCTGCAGGAGCAGATCCGCCGCGTGCGAGAGGCCGAGCCGACCGGCACCTGGCAGGAGCAGCTCACGATGGCCCTCGACTATCGCAGCTGGCATCAATTTCACGTCGAACGGAAACAAGATGGCGACTGGCATCGACTCACTCGGCGCACGCACGGCACTGGTTCCGGCGGTGAGAAAGCGTTGGCGCTGACCATCCCGCAATTTGCCGCCGCAGCCGCATATTACGGCAGCGCCGGAAAGTTCGCGCCGCGGCTGATCCTGCTCGATGAAGCCTTTGTCGGCATCGATGCCGATATGCGCAGTAAGTGCATGGGCATGCTGCACGAATTCGATCTCGATTTCGTCATGACCAGCGAGCGCGAGTGGGGATGCTATGCCACACTGCCTGGACTGGCCATTTATCAGCTCTCCGCACGGGCGGGAGTGGATGCCGTATGGGCTTCGCGCTGGGTTTGGAATGGACGCGAACGCGTGCAGGACACCGGCGGGCCAGCAGGACACGGGCGGGAGGAAGAAACTGCCCAAAACCGTACCGTCGACTACGCTCGGAATGGCGACCTAAAGCTTTCCCTATGATCCAGGACCTACAGCGCCTCCGGCAGGCACTTGGCAAGGCAACCCTGGCACGCCTGATCCAAGGCATGGCTGCTCGCTTGCGCTCGGGTCAACCGCTTAACGGTACTTTGACGTTGTCGGATGCCTCGGAACAAGAGCGATCGGCGATCGATCAATTTCTAGGGCGGCGGCCTTCCTCAGGAATGCCGATGGTCGTGCGACTGGCCGAAATGGAACGCGTGCTGCGCGAAGGTGGCATATGTGATTCGCTCTGCGAGGCGGTTCAGGCCATTGTCGGCCCGATTGAAAATCAACGCCGAGTCCGCGATTTGGCCGCGGAACGCTGGACCGAGCTGTTCACGTCCCTCGAACCGGCGATGGCGGAGCTGCCCGAATACCGAGACTGGCTCGTGGGGATTCGCTCGACCGGCTTGCTCAAAAAATGCAGCGGTGGCGATTGCGTATCCGCCAGCGTTCTTCTCCGTCACACCTTATCCGTCTTGCGCCAGATTCCGCAGCCCGTGGTTCCCCTGGCCGAACTTGCGGCGCGCGCCACCGGCGACAGCCACGCGCTCGACGCCGGAAAGCCGCTGTCGACTCTCTGTTTGCGAGCCCTCGCGCAGCAGCAAGGGCTTAAGCTGTCCCGCTCCGCCGGTTTCCGACGCCAGTTGTGGGAACGTGTGGGCGTCGTGGTTGATGAACTCTCAGCGCCCGTACTGGTGCTCAACCTTCGCGCGGCCCGGTCAACGCTCGTAGGTCAATTTCTGAATCTGATGGCGAACTCGGGCGAGCCATGCCATCTGACGGTTCGCCAGCTTCGCACAGTGGACGGACGGGCCTTCGGAGAATGGACCAGCCGCACAATCTATGTTTGTGAGAATCCCAGCGTCATCGCGGCCGCGGCCGAGCGTCTCGGCTCTCGCAGCCTGCCGCTCATATGCACGGCCGGGCAGCCCGCCTCCGCCGCACAGCTTCTGCTCGGGCACCTCTGCCAGGCGGGTTGCCGGCTGCGCTACCACGGGGATCTGGACACGCCGGGAATCGCCATCGCCAATCTGCTGATACGGCGGTTCGCTATGGAGCCCTGGCGGATGAGCGCCGCCGACTACGTTTCCCGCGTGAGCCTGGACGGCCCGCCGCTTCGAGCCCGCATCTTCGACGCCGTCTGGGACGATCAACTTTCTCGAGAGATGCGTTCGCGCGGGAGGGCCGTTCTGGAAGAGAGTGTTCTGGACTCGTTGATTTCTGATCTCGAATGTCGCACTGATGATGGGCAGAGCCGCTGCGCCTGAACAGCACGATTAGGTCATTCGGTCACTTAGATCAGGCGACGGTTCATGGCAGCGGTCTGCGAACCCCTCGACGCACCAGCAAATGCTGGTGAATCTTTTCGCTGAAATCCGTTTGTCCGATTGCCTTCCCAGTCGTGCCGGGCCAATCATCCGTGCCGAAGGGAGAAGCCAGCAGCCCATTCTTATTGTAGAGGTTGGGTTTCATTGCATTCCTGATTGCCCGAGCCGACGCCGCCTGATCAGTCAAGGAGTGGCGAAGAATCGAAAAGCTGCGAGTGGAAAGGACCTGAGGAATGGCTGAGCGCACCCCCTCCCGCGGTTTTGCCTTAGCGTTGATTCGGCGCTCAAGAGCAGCCCTCGGCGTCGGGTCACGGCATGCCGTGCCCGTCCGTGATGTAAGAGGTCGCACTGTTTGGCGCACGCGAGCGGCCTAGAAGCTATTCGATAGCACTACTACGTCCTGATTGTGAACCCGAGTCCCTGCCTGCCACTCGAAACCCACGAACCAGTCAATGCTTTGCACATTGTTGGTATCCGTCCAAAACGCGTGGAAGCGATCGTCAGATCCGGCCGCGATGTCAGTGTAGTCGCCAATGAAGCCGCCGCTGAAAAAATAACGAGTATTGATTGGCTGAGTTGTAACCGTGTCGGTCACACCCGTGGTCAGGTCCGTCACCACGTAATCCAGCCGAGCATTGTTGATAAACGGCCCCAAAGTCGTGCAGTTGTTTCCGCTCAGGCCGGGTGAACCCAGTTTCGCGCACGTCTGCCACGGTGAAACGACGTCTGCTGCGTATGCCGACATGTATACACGACCGTTTGCAGAAACGGACACTGCCGGGAACAATGTGTCCACTCGACGTGGTGTCGCTGGCGCATTCAGCGTGCTGTCGTCCGGCTGCGTAACCGGGTAGCCAATCGCGGTCCGCGTGGACGCATCTGCCGACGGCAACACCAGAGCCGGCGCGCTCCAGGTGGCTCCGCCATCGCTCGACTTGCTGTACAGGGACGCTGCGTGACATCCTGAATTGGTGCGGCCGGTGCACAACCCGCCGGCGTTGCTCATCATCGAGTCCCATGCCACATATATGTCGCCGTTTGGCGCTACGTCGGCAGCGGGATAACTATTGTTTCGAAAGGCGGTGTCAGCCACGGGGATGATGTCGACGACCGGCGACACTGCAACCGGTTTGCTCCAGCTCTTGCCTCCATCGGTTGACTTCACCACCCATATATTGCCCAAAGTAGCGAGGCGTGTCGCTCCGTCCCAAAACACATATACCGTGCCATCCGAAGCCACCACCGGCCGCGAGCCCTGGCTGTAGAGCACGTTGCCCCCAATCAGTTCCGGGCTGCTGAAGGTTTGCCCGCCGTCACGGGACACCGCCACGGCGATCGGCGACTGTACGAAGTGTCCATTCGCGGGATTGAAAATAAATCGCGTCCACGTCACGTAGACGTTGTCGCGAAACGGGCTCGCGGCGTGGGCATCCGCCGTAAGCCATGGTTTGTCGTTTAGCGTCGAAGGCGCCGTCGTCTGATTGATGAACACCGGGCTACCCCAGCTTAGGCGGCCGCTGGCGTCAAACGTGCCCCTGTTCACCGCCACGGTGTTGTCCGGCATGGTACGGTCGAATCCGAGGCCTGCGTAAAAGACGTGTCCATGACTGTCGAACGCCACCGAGGGGTCCCCGCCCGCATGGTATGGACCTCCAACCAGAAGTTCGACTCCGGGAATTAGAGTGCCTGTGTTCGATCCATCGGGCTTCGACGCGCAACACCACGTGGCGCCGCCATCGTTCGAGAAATAAGTTCCCGAGTATCCATCGCCGAATGCGCTGCAGGGTGACGTCCCGATGGTGCACGTCCAGGTTGCGGTTACGTAATCGTTCAACCCGGCGACGATCCGCTGGGAATTGTTGGGATCAACGGCGATCGCCGTTTCATTTTGAGGCGCTCCCGCCGTGTCTTGGCTTGCGGCCACGTCCGGAGGAAGCACGCTCGTGCCGTCCAGAGAACTCGATAGCACCGTGCCCGGCATAATCAAAGTCGAGGGGCTCGAATTGTTTCCTTCTTGGAAGGTTGTGTCCGCCTCGGATTCGATGAAAGCCGAAAGACGAATCTGCAATCCCGCGGTTCCGTTCACGGACGCCACTTTGCCCGCGAGTGTATTGACGTCATAGGTTTCGTTACCATTGGAGCTCGCATTTGCGCCGGCTGCGGCGCTTGCGCCGCTCCAGTCACCGACAAGGATGGTCAGCGATGCCAGAGCTGCGGCGGCCAAACATACAATCAGGATCCTTTTCATGGATCCTCCACGTGAAGTCGTTCAGGAGTTTTCGCTCTTTCTTTCCAGCGGGTGGGATAGCCCGGAAAGCGTGACGGTCCGTCATTCGCGGCGGACTTCGAGAGCGGCGTTGGACTTAGGAGCCCGATAAACTGTTACCTGTGGCCACAAGGCCGTCAAGTACCAAAAAAGCTTGGTACCACATCCGGTGATGTGCGGAGGGCAACCAAGACTGTGTTCGTGTTTTGCGCGCGACAAAGCGGCCCACCTTTTCAGATGAAAGCGTGCGCCCACTCATCTCCTCGCGCCCTTAACCGGGAAAACTCTCTTTGGAACTCAAATTTCACTTTAAGCCACCTTGCGTTTCCGTTTGCGCTTTCGCTACTCCAGACTCGGCAGTATGCGAAAGGCTTTGTTCCTTCCCCAGCGATAAACCCTAAAGTCTTTGTCCAGGGTCAAAATTTCCGGCGTTTCATATTCATCTGCCAAACAAATCAGGCAGGCGTCCGCCAAATCAATCCTCCG
>WNGJ01004893.1_pt1 | contig 14028 bp, 15 predicted proteins | sample 5400611 | NCBI WGS metagenome assembly WNGJ01 (sample SAMN13153375, study PRJNA577476) | soil metagenome | isolation source: 40 cm soil or saprolite under Garry oak tree replicate 1 | place: USA:California | collected 2016-06-15 | reverse complement strand
AGATGCTCCGCGCCGCCGACCACGGCGCAGAACACGCAGCCCTCACGCATCTGCGCAGCAGCGCCAACGGCGGCTAGCGCCCGTAGAGCTCCATCACCTCGCGGCGGAACGGCACGCCTGCCTTGGCGCGCAGGCGCTCGAACTCGTCGATGTCCCACTCGCCCACGAACGTCACCGCCACGCCGGCCTCGCCGGCGCGGCCGGTGCGGCCGACGCGGTGGGTGAACGTATCCGCGTCCTCGGGCAGGTCGTAGTTGATGACGTGGCTGATGTCCTCGATGTGCAGTCCGCGCGCGGCGAGGTTCGTCGCGATCAGCACCTTGATGTCGCCGCTCCGGAACTGATCGAGCGTCCGCTCGCGCTCACGCTGGGAGAGATCCCCGTGGATCGCCGCGACCTTCTGCCCGCGCCGCCTCAGGTCGTCGTAGAGCTTGTCCACGCCGCGCTTGGTGTGACGGAACACGAGCACCTGATCCGTCTCCCAGCGCCGCAGGAGCTCGGCGAGCGCCCTCGGTTTGTCCTGATCGAGGACCTCGACGTAGACCTGCTCGATCGCCTCGAGGTTGGGCTGACCCGGATCGATCGCGATCTGCGCCGGATCTTTGGTGAAGCGATGCGCCAGGTCGCGGACCTCGCCGGAGAGTGTCGCGGAGAACAGCGCGGTCTGCCGCTTGATGGGACACAGGCGCAGCAGCTTGCGCACGTCGGGCGCGAAGCCCATGTCGAGCAGCCGGTCGGCCTCGTCCAGCACGACGACGCGGATCCCGTCGAGCAGCAGCGTGCCCCGATCGATGTGATCGAGGAGGCGGCCGGGCGTACCGATCACGATCGGCACACCGCGTTTCAGCGCGCGTTCCTGCGGGCCGTACGGAACGCCGCCATAGATCGCGACCTCGTGCGTGTGGCGGAACTTCCCGAGCGCGCCGAACTCGCGCGTCACCTGGACTGCGAGCTCGCGCGTCGGCACGACGACGAGCGCCTGCGGCCGTTTCTCGTCAGGGTCGATGCGCTCGATGATCGGTATCGCGAACGCCGCGGTCTTGCCGGTCCCGGTCTGCGCCTGCGCGAAGAGATCGCGCCCGGCTCGCAGCACCGGGATGGCCTCCTGCTGCACCGGCGTCGGCGCCATGAAACCGAGCTCGTCGATCGCGCGGGCGATGTCGGGATGGATCTCCAGCGTGCCGAAGCGCCCCGTGGCTAGCTCTGTCACCCTCCGCTGCGTCGCTGGCGCTGGTCCAACATCGTCCTCATCCGCTTCAAGTATCGCGCGGACATCGCGGCTATGCTCGCCACATGCCCGGATCGTTCCGCGTCGCGCGCATTCTCGGCATCGATATCCGCATTCACATCTCGTGGGTGCTGATCTTCCTCCTCGTGTTGCTGTCGCTCGCGGATCAAGTGTTCCCGGATTGGTACCCGCAGTGGTCCCAGCAGAAGACGTTCCTCATCTCAGCGATCGCCGCCCTTCTGTTCTTCAGCTCGGTATTGCTGCACGAGCTGGCGCACGCCATCGTCGCGCGCCAGTTCAAGATGTCGGTCTCGTCGATCACGCTGTTCCTGCTCGGCGGTGTTGCGAACCTCACGAAAGAGCCTCCCAGCGCGAGGGCAGAGTTCTTCATGGCCTCGGCCGGCCCCCTCACGAGCCTCACCATCGGCGCGCTCGCGTTCCTCGTTCAACAGCTCGTCACGAACAACATCGATGTCGTGCCGTCGCTCCAGCCCGTCGAGGGCGTCGCGCGCTACCTCAGCTTCATCAACATCGCCGTCGCGCTCTTCAATCTCGTGCCCGGATTCCCGCTCGACGGCGGACGCGTTCTGCGCTCGATCATCTGGGGCGTGCGGCGCGATCGCGTCGCCGCGACGCGGATCGCCGCGCGGGGCGGGCAGCTCGTCGCCGGACTGATGGTCGTCTACGGCGTGTCACGCGCGCTCGACGGCGAAGCGATGACCGGTCTCTGGATGTTCCTGATCGCCTACTTCTTGTACGGAGCGGCGTCGCAGGCGCTCCAGCAGGAGCGCGTCACCGCCGCGGTCGGGAGCGTTCGCGTCGCTCAGCTGATGACGACCAACTTCCGCTCAGCGCCGGCCGGCATCTCGATCGGACAGCTGATCCGCGACGTCGTGCTGCCGAACAATCTTCAAGCGATCCCGATCGTCGCGCACGACCGGCTCGTCGGTCTGGTGAGGATCACCGATCTGCGGAAGGTCGAGCAGGATCAATGGGCAACGACGTCGGTCGACGCCGTCATGACGCCGGTGGCCGAGGTCGCGACGGTCACGCCGGACGAGCAGATCGTCGCGGCGATCGAGCGCTTCGGCGGCGGGGACGTTCCCCTCCTGCCCGTGGTCGACCACGGATCCCTGGTCGGTGTGCTATTCCGCGATGCCGTCGTCGGGTACGTGCGCATGCAGGAGACGCTGGGCCTCGACGCCCGCCGCTAGCGCGTGATCGAGACGATCGCCGCGCGATACGAGGACGAGCTCGAGGCCGAGACCGCCGCGGGGTATCTGCGCTCGCTGGGCATCGAGGCGCGCGTGCGATTCCAGGCGTCACTGGGCCTGCCGCGCTCGACCGTGCCGATACGGGTCATCGCACCGACCGGCGGCTTCGAGCTCCTCGTTGGGACCGCGGACATCGACGGCGCGCGCGAGGCCCTCGCCTCCGCGGGACCACCGCCGCCACGGCCGCAGCGCTACCGCTGGCTCGGCTGGGTCCTCATCGTGGTCTTGCTCGCGCCGCTCTTGTTCGACTGGGTGCTGAGCCTGACGCGAACACGTTGAGCGCGAACGCGCTCGTCTAGATCGCGAGCGCGAGAGCGATCTGCGCCGCGACCCGCGCGTTCGCGCGCAGCAGCGACAGATTCGCCGCGAGGCTGCGCCCGCCGGTCGCCTCGCTGACCTGCCCGAGCAGGAACGGCGTCAGTGCCGCGCCGCGGACGCCTTGCCGCTCAGCGGCCTGGAGCGCGCGCGCGATCTCGGCCTCGGTCTCGCGCCGATCGAGCGCGTCGCCGGCCGCGATCGGAACGGCGATCACGATTCCGGCGCCGCGCGCGAGCTGCTCACGCGTGACGCGCGCCGCGGCCAGCGCGTCCTCGACGCGATGCTCGAGGCGCAGCCCGCTCGAGCGCACGTAGAACGCGGGCAGCTCGTCGGTGCCGTAGCCCACCACGGGCACACCGAGCGTCTCGAGCCGCTCGAGCGTGAGCGCGAGATCGAGGACCAGCTTCGCGCCCGCGCACACGACACATACGGGATGGCGCGCGATCGCCTCGAGGTCCGCGGATTCGTCGAAGGAACGTTCGCCGCCCCGATGCACGCCGCCGATCCCACCGGTGGCCATCACCGCGATGCCGGCGCGGGCCGCGATCTCCACCGTCGCGGCGACCGTCGTCGCGCCGAGGCCGCGACGCGCCAGCACGGGCGCGAGATCGCGCAGCGAGACCTTCGCGACGGACAGATCCTCCGCGAGACGCGTCAGCAACGCGTCGTCCGCGCCGACGATGGCCTGGCCGTCCGCGATCGCGATCGTCGCCGGCGTGGAGCCGAGGCCACGCACCTCCTCTTCGAGGGCGCGGGCTGCCGCGAGGTTCTGCGGGCGGGGGAGGCCGTGCGCGATCACCGTCGATTCGAGCGCGACGACCGCGCGGCGCGCCGCGAGCGCCGCGGCGACCTCCGGATCGACCGCGAGCTTCACGTCGTCAGGCGCGGCCGCGCGCGTGTCCGGTCTCACCGCTGTCGCCGGCGAGCAGCTCGATCGCGTGGGGGAGGACCGGCAGCAGCACCTCCAGCGATTCGCGCACCGCGCGTGGCGAGCCCGGCAGGTTCACGACGAGCGTCGCTCCGACGGCGCCGGCGACGCCTCGGGAGAGCATGCCGTGCGGGGTCTTCTCCAGCGATCGCGCGCGCAGCGCCTCAGCGATCCCAGGCACCTCGCGGTCGATGACGCGCCGCGTCGCCTCGGGCGTCACGTCGTTGGGCGAGAGGCCCGTGCCCCCGCTGGTGAGCACGACGTTGGCGCCGGCGCGCACGGCATTCAGGATCGCGGTGGCGACGCCGCCGATGTCGTCGGGCACGAGCTCGGCGTGGACGACCGCGTGACCGGCGGCGGTGAGCGCATCGCGCATCGCCGGGCCGCTCTCATCGGCTCGCTCGCCGGCGGCGCCTCTGGTGCTGACGGTGATGATCGCGGCGCGCACGGAGGTCACTCGGCGCGGTACTCCCCGCTCCGCCCGCCGCTCTTCGCGACGAGTCGGATGTCGGTGAGCCTGGCCCCGCGCTCGACGGCCTTCAGCATGTCGTACAGCGTGAGGCCGGCGACCGTCACCGCCGTGAGGGCCTCCATCTCGACGCCGGTCTGCGCGGTCGTCGCGACCGTGGCCTCGATGGCGATCCCTTTCGCTTCGATGACGAGGTCGACGCTCGCGTGGGTGATCGGCAGCGGATGCGCCAGCGGGATCAGCTCGGACGTCTTCTTCGCGGCCATGATGCCGGCGAGGCGCGCGCTCGCGAGCACGTCACCCTTCGGCGTGCGACCGTCGCGCACGAGCGCGAGCGTCTCGCTCGAGAGCACGAGCATTCCCCGCGCGGTGGCGCGCCGCTCCGTGACGGCTTTCGCCCCGACGTCGACCATCCGCGCGGCGCCGCGCTGGTCGAGGTGGGTCAGCGTCTTGGCCGGGGTCGCGGGTGCCGCGTGCGCGCGCTTCCGTACCGGCACGCTAGTGATCTTCCATCCGGTCCGTCAGCAGCACGCTCACGGTGTCGCCCGGCGCCGCGGTGGAAGCGGCCTCGGGTAGGTCGATGAGGCAGTTCGCGAGCGACATCGAACGCAGGATCCCCGAGCCCTGCGCTCCGGTCGAGCGGACGGTGCCCGCGGCTGCGTCGTGGATGCCGCGCGCGAACATGCGCAGGCCGGTCGGCTTGTCGATCCGATCCAAGAGGCGCGCGTCGACGCGCGGGCGGTGCAGCCTCGTGCGGCCCGCCATCTTCAAAAGTGCGGGACGGACGAACACCTCGAACGTGAGGAGCGCGGACACCGGATTGCCGGGGAGACCGAAGATCGGAACGGCGCCTCGTTTGGTGCGTAGCTCGCCGAAAGCGAGCGGGCGCCCGGGGCGGATCGCGATCGACCAGAAGTCCATCTGGCCCATCGCGTCCACCACCGGCTTCACGTGGTCGTGGTCCCCGACGGAAACGCCGCCGCTCGTCACGACCAGGTCGCCGAACGCGGCGTTCCCGAGTGCGTGCCGGAGGTCGTCGGCCGAGTCGCGGGCGATGCCGAGCTCGAACGCCGCACATCCGCTGGCGCGCACCGCCGCCGCGAGCGAGTAGCGGTTCGCGTCGCGGATCTGCCCCGGGCCCGGCTCTTCGTCGATATCGACGAGCTCGTCGCCGGTGGAGAGCACCGCGACGTTCGGGCGCCGCACGACGCGCACTTTCGCGCGACCGATCGAGGCGAGCACCCCGATCTCGGGATGGCGCAGCACCGTCCCGCGCGCGAGCACGGTCTCACCGCGTCGCAGATCTTCGCCCGCCTGGCGGACCGCGATCCCCTCCGGCGTCACCGCGTTGATCGTCACGACCTCCGCGCCGTTGTCGGTGTCCTCGACGCGCACGACGGTGTCCGCACCGTCGGGCATCGGCGCGCCGGTCATGATGCGCATCGCCTCGCGCGCGCCCACCGTGCGCTCGGGGAGCGCGCCCGCGCTGACGGAGCCGACGACGCGAAGGGTCACGCCGGCCTGCCGCACGTCGGCGCCGCGCACCGCGTAGCCATCCATGGCCGAGTTGCGGAACGGCGGCACGTCGCGATCGGCGGTCGCGTCCTCGGCGAGGACCGCACCGAGCGCGTCGAGCAGGCCGACTTCCGTCGGCTCGAGCGGTGCGATCCGCGCGAGGATGCGGCTCTGCGCCTCGTCGACGGTGAGCGTCGAGACCGCCGCGCGCGCGGCGCTGGGACTGGTGGGCATCGCCAGGAGTCTAGGAGGGGCGCCCGATGCGCTCCACCGACGCCAAGAGCCTCGCGCCAGCGGTCATTAGCCATCAAGAACCTTGCACCTGCTAGGATTCCTGCGGTGCCGTCGCGTTATCGCATCGGTGAGGCCGCCGCGATGCTCGGAGTCAGCGCGGACACCGTCCGCCGCATGATCGACCGCGGAGAGCTGCGCGCGCGCCGGACCGCGGGCGGTCAGCGCCTGATCGCCGCCGTCGATGTCGCGGCGCTGCTCGCGTCCCGCTCGCGTCGCGTGGGGAAGGGTCTGACCGGCGAGTCATCGGCGCGCAATCGGCTCGCCGGCATCGTGACGCGGGTGGTGAAGGACCGCGTCGCGGCCCAGGTCGAGGTCCAGGCCGGACCATACCGCCTCGTTTCCCTCCTGACCCGCGAGGCGGTGGACGAGCTCGACCTGGCCCCCGGCGTGCGAGTCGTCGCCGCGGTCAAGGCGACGAACGTCGTCATCGAGCTGCCGCGATGAGGCCGCCGCCGATGCTGCTCGCCGCGTTGCTCGCGCTCGCGTCGTGCGGCGGCGGGTCGCCCCAGTCGTCGACGTCGGATTCGACCGCGCCGCCGAGCGGCACGATCACGGTCTTCGCCGCGTCGTCGCTCACCGACGCGTTCGGCCGTGTGGGCGACCAGCTGACGAGCCGCTACCCCGGCGCGCACATCAGCTTCAACTTCGGTTCGTCGTCGACGCTCGCGACGCAGATCGTGAACGGTGCGCCCGCGGACGTGTTCGCATCGGCCGACGACGTCAACATGCGGAAAGTCACGGCTGCGGGACTGGTGGACGGATCGGCCACCGTCTTCGCCACGAATCGGCTGCAGATCGCGGTCGCGCCCGGCAACCCGAAGGGCATCGCGTCGCTGGCCGATCTCGCGCGCCGCGACCTCGTCGTCGTACTCGCGGCGCCGAGCGTTCCTGCTGGCGCCTACGCGCTCGAAGCGCTCGACAAAGCGGGCGTGACGCTCGTTCCGGCGAGCCAGGAGCTCGATGTCCGCGCGGTGCTGAACAAGGTCGCGCTGGGCGAGGCCGACGCGGGCATCGTGTACGTCACCGACGTCATGTCCGCCGCGCGGCGCGTCACCGGGGTCGACATCCCCGAAGGGCAGCAGGTCGTCGCCCGGTATCCGGTCGCCACGCTCCGCGACTCGCGGAATCAGCGCCTGTCGTCGCTCTTCGTGAGATTCCTGCTCGGCCCCGACGGTCAGCGCGTGCTGGATTCCCTCGGCTTCGCACGCCCGTGAGGAGCGAGCCGATCCCGCGACCATTCGCGCTCCTCGCCGTCCTCGCGGCGACGCTTTTTCTGCTGCCGCTCGCGGGTCTGCTGGTGCGTTTCCCGTGGGCCGAGGCCGTGGGCGCGCTCACGTCGCCCGAGATCCTCACCGCCGCCGGGCTCTCGCTCGTGACCTCGCTCTCCGCGACGGCGCTCTCGATCCTGCTTGGCGTTCCGCTCGCGATGGTCTACGCGCGCGCGCAGTTCCGCGGATTGCGCGTGATCCGCGCGCTCACGACGCTGCCGATGGTTCTGCCGCCGGTGGTCGGGGGCGTCGCGCTGCTCGTTGCGTTCGGCCGACGCGGGATCGTCGGTCAGTTCCTGGATTCGTCGTTCGGGATCCGGATCCCGTTCACCACCACCGCGGCCGTCCTCGCCGCGACGTTCGTCGCCATGCCGTTCCTGGTGCTCACCGTCGAGGCGGGCCTGCGCTCGATGGATCGCCGCTATGAAGAGGCGGCCCGTTCGCTCGGGGCGGGTCGGTGGATGGTCTTCCGCCGCGTCACGCTGCCGCTCGTCGCGCCCTCCCTCTACGCCGGCGCGGTGCTGTGCTGGGCGCGCGCGCTGGGCGAGTTCGGCGCCACGATCACCTTCGCCGGGAACGTGCCGGGGAGCACGCAGACACTTCCCCTCGCGGTCTACCTCGCGCTGGAGACGCGACCGGAGGCCGCGATCGCGCTCAGCCTGGTGCTGCTCCTGCTCTCGCTCGTGGTCCTCGTCGCGCTGCGCGATCGCTACCTCCCCACGTCCTGATGCTGAAGGCCGACATCCAGCTGCGCCTGGGCACGCTTGACCTCGACGCCGCCCTCGACGCCGGTCCGGGCGAGGTCGTGGCGCTGCTCGGTCCGAACGGCGCGGGCAAGAGCACGTTCCTGCGCGCCGTCGCCGGGCTCGTCCGCGCCGACCGAGCGAACGTGGTGCTCGATGGTGTCGTGCTCGAGGACACCGCGGCCGGCGTGCGTGCCCCGACCGAACGGCGACCGATCGGCATCGTGTTCCAGCAGCACCTGCTCTTTCCGCATCTCAGCGTGCTCGAGAACGTCGCCTTCGGTCTTCGGGCGCGCCACCGGCCGGATGCGCGCGCGGTCGCGTCGGCCTGGCTCGAACGCGTCGGGCTCGGCGCGTATGCGGACGCACGGCCGGCCGCTCTCTCGGGTGGTGAGGCGCAGCGCGTCGCGCTCGCGCGCGCCCTCGCGGTCGATCCGCGCCTCCTGCTGCTGGACGAGCCGCTTTCATCGCTCGACGCGACGACGCGCGTCGAGGTCCGTCGTGAGCTGCGCCGCCATCTCGCATCCTTCGACGGCGCGCGGCTGCTCGTCACGCACGATCCGCTCGAAGCGGCGGCGCTCGCGGACCGACTGGTGATCCTCGAGGGCGGTCGCGTCGTCCAGAGCGGTCCGGTCGACGAGGTCACTCGTCACCCGCGCACGCGCTTCGTCGCGGATCTCGTCGGCGTCAACCTGCTGCGGGGGCGAGCCGCGGGCGGCGTCATCGCGCTCGACGGCGGCCAGCAGCTGACCGCGCTGGACGCCGGGGATGGGGACGTGTTCGCGGTGATCCATCCGCGCTCCGTCGCGATCCATCGCACGCACCCGGAGGGCACGCCGCGCAACGTCTGGCCCGGCACGGTCCGCTCGGTCGACCTCCTCGGCCAGCGCGCGCGGATCGCGGTCGGCGGCTCGCTGCCCATCGTCGCGGAGGTATCGGCCTCGTCCGTGCGCGACCTCGACCTCCGCGAGCGAGCCGAGGTATGGGTGTCGGTGAAGGCCGCCGAGGTGGGCGTCTACCCTGCGTAGGTGCTCCGTCTCGCGTCCTCGTCACCTCGCCGCATCCAGCTCCTGCGATTGCTGCAGGTCCCATTCGAGTCGACGGCGCCGAACGTCGACGAATCGCATCACGTCGCTCCGGCGCGCGCGAAGGCGGAGGCGCTCGCGCGAGCCGGTGAGGTGACGCTCGCCGCGGACACCCAGATCGAGCTCGACGGCGAGCGAATGGGCAAGCCGGCGGACGAGTCGCACGCGGTCGCTGTGCTCGCCACCCTCGCCGGCCGCGAGCACGAGGTGCGGACCGAGGTCGCTGTCATCGCCGCGAACGGCGCGCGACGGCACTTCGCCGTACGCACGCGCGTCGCGCTGCGGGAGCTTTCGCTGCGTCAGATCGAGCGGTACGTCGGCACCGGCGAGCCGCTCGACAAGGCGGGCGGGTATGCCATCCAAGGTGAGGGATGGCGGCTCGTCGAGTCGTACGACGGCTGCCTCGCGAACGTTGTCGGTCTTCCGCTGTGCCACCTGTACTTCGCGCTCCGGCACGCGGGCGTCGTGCCGCGCGCGCGTCCGGAGGTCGAGTGCCAGGAGCATTTCGAATTCGCGTGTCCGGTGTGGCGTTCCGCGCAGCGTCAGGGCCGCGCGTTGCGCGACGGTGCCGAGTACCGGTCGTGGTCGGAGGATGTGTCGGACTAGAGTGACGACGTGGCCGAAGACGCGACGAGCGAACGCATCCGCGTCCTCATCGTCGACGACCATCTCGCGATCGCGGAGGGGTTGCAAGCGCTACTGGCGCGGCAGCCGGACTTCGAAATGGTCGAGATCGCGAACAATGGCACGGCCGCGCGGCGAATCGCGACAGAGCGGCGGCCACACGTCATCCTCATGGACCAGAACCTTTCCGGCGAATCGGGTGTCGTCGTCGCTTCGGCGATCCTGACGTCAGGCGTACGGACCTCCGTGGTCATGTTCAGTGGCGGGATGACGCAGGAGGAGCTCGTCGCGGCGGTCGAAGCGGGCGTATCGGGCTACCTGATGAAGACCACGCCGGTGGTCGAGATCGTGAGCGCGATCCGTCAGGCCGCGTCCGGTGAGATGCTCTTGCCGCGCGCGGAGCTGGTCGGCCTGCTGCGGCTGGGGCGTGAGCGTGTGAGGAAAGGTGCCGACCGACCGCGCGCGACGCCCCAGTTCACGCCGCGGGAGCGCGAGGTGCTCGCGCTTCTGGCGCAGGCGAACGACGTCCGACATATCGCGGAGAGCCTCGGCATCAGTGTGAACACCGCGAGGGGTTACGTGCAGCAGGTGCTCGAGAAGCTTGGCGCGCACTCCAGACTCGAGGCGGTCGTGCGTGCGAACGAGCTTGGCCTGCTCGATGCCTAGCGCCGAGCGTTAGGCGGCGGGTCGCCGCTCCGCGGCGTCGCGCGCCAGGGCGTCCTGTGCGAGCCGCAACACGGCTCCGGTCGTGACGAGGTCGGCACTCCACGTCGCGTCGCCGATGCGGACCCGCCAGCGGGCCCCGGTGAACGTGCGCACGCTGGTGGTCATCGTCCGCAGCAGCTCGTCGAGGCGCGCGCGGAGCAGCGTCGCGATGCGCGCCCCTCGTCGCTCGTCGCCAAGGATCGGCGCGATGAGCGCGACGCCAGAGTCGCCGTAGCGGAATGCGCTCGCGTCGCCACCGAAGAGGGTCGTGGCGCCGCCGAGCGTGGCGCGGATGCAGCGGTGCACGATCGCGCGTCGGGTCGCCTCGGACGACGCGTCGACGTCGGCGACACCGAGCACCAGGGTGAACGCTCTCCCACCGTCACGTGCTTGCGCCACCCGCTCGCGCAGGGCCCCAACGAGGACGCGGTCGAGATATGACTCGGCGACGATGGCGGTGCGGTATTCGACGGTGGCGGCCTCAGCGACGGTGGCCGCCGGTCGCCTCGCCGGCTCGGGCTCGTCGACGAGTCGAAGGACGGTGGGGATGACGGCACGCCAGCGCTCGCGTTCGGCGACGCGTTCCGCGGCACCAAGCGCCGTCAGCGCGACGGCTGCTTCGGGCGCCGGCACGAGGTAGCCGCCTTCGAGCAAGGACTGGAGCGCGCGGCCGAACGCGCCGTTCGCAAGTGGAAGGCGCTCGCCGGCGATGGTCGCGAGGAGCGTGGCGGGACGCGCGGGCGCGCTGGCGAGCGAGTCGAGCAGGTAGAGGCGATAGAACGCGGTCGCGAGACCGGTCGCGGAAGGGCGGATCATGGCCGAACTCCCCGGGAGGACTCGCTCAGAGTTCGGCCGAGGCTTGCGCTAGTTCTTGCTGTCGGCCTCCATGGCCTTGGCGATCGACGCGAGGAACTCCTTGTTCGTCTTGGTCTTGCCAAGACGCTGCAGCAGGAGCTCGGTGCCTTCGATCTGACCGACGGCGGAGAGCATCTTCCGCAGCAGGATCACCTGCTTCATGACCTCGGGCGAGAGGAGCATCTCCTCGCGGCGTGTGCCCGAGGCGGGGATGTTGATCGCGGGGAAGGTGCGGCGCTCCTGCAGCTTGCGGTCGAGGATCATTTCGGAGTTACCGGTGCCCTTGAACTCCTCGTAGATCACGTCGTCCATACGGCTGCCGGTGTCCACCAGGCAGGTGGCGAAGATCGAGAGCGAACCGGCCGCTTGGCCGTTCGCGCCTTCGATGTTCCGCGCGGCGCCGAAGAAACGCTTCGGCGGGTAGAGCGCGACGGGGTCCATACCGCCCGAAAGCGTGCGGCCCGACGGCGGCACGGCGAGGTTGTATGCGCGGGCGAGGCGCGTGACCGAGTCGAGCAGGATCGCGACGTCGCGCCCGGTCTCGACCAGTCGCTTCGCGCGCTCGAGCGCGAGCTCGGCGACGCGGGTGTGGTTCTCGGTGGGCTCGTCGAAGGTGGAGGAGAAGACCTCGCCCTTGATCGAGCGGCGGATGTCGGTCACTTCCTCAGGACGCTCGCCGACGAGCACGACCATGATGTGGACGTCGGGATGGTTGCCCGCGATGCCGTTCGCGATGTCCTTGAGCAGCGTCGTCTTTCCGGCCTTCGGCGGCGACACGATGAGCGCACGCTGGCCGAAGCCGAGGGGATTCACGAGGTTGATGAGCCGCTGGCTGAGGTTCGCGCCCTCGATCTCGAGGTCGAACATCTCGTCGGGGAAGACGGGCGTGAGCGCTTCGAAGTTCGGTCGGCGTTTCGCGACCTCGGGGTCGACGCCGTTGACGGCCTCGACGCGCAGGAGGCTGAAGTACTTCTCGTTGTCCTTCGGCGGTCGGGTCTGCCCGGTGACGTAGTCGCCCGTGCGGAGCCCGAGGCGTCGCACCTGGCTCGAGCCGACGTAGACGTCGTCAGGCGAGGGAAGGAGGCTGCGGCGCCGCAGGAAGCCGAAGCCGTCCTCGACGATCTCGAGGATGCCCTGCGCGAAGATGTTGCCCTGCGCCTCGGTCTGCGCCTGCAGGATGCGCGTGATGAGCTCCGGTTTGGCGGTCGCGGGCGTGATGTCGGTGACGCCGAACTCCTTGGCGATCGCCAGCATGTCCTTCGGCTTCGCCTCGTTCAGTTCGGTGATCGTGTAGTACTTGCGCACGCTCGCTTCGCTCGCTGAACGGGGGCCCCCACCCCCGGGCACGGGTGGCGCCGGCTCGCGGCGCGTCGCCGTTGCGGCGGGTCCGTTCGTCGGGCTACCACTGGGACCGTTCGTCCCTGTCGCGCCATTCGTGTCGCTCGCCGCGGCGGGCGCCGCGGTGGGGTTGGTTTCGGCTGCCTGTGATTGGGTGGGTTCTGGGGTGTCCAAGCGGTGTGTTGCTCCTTGCTGGTGTGTGCTCGCGCCACTGCTTTAAGTCCCGTGGGACCGGGGGGCGCATTCCGAGGTGCGCGCGCGCCCGGCAGAAGCCAATAGGGGAAGTGTCGCTATAGCACAGTATACAGCGTCGTGAAACCGCTCTCCGCTTCGCTCGCCGACGAGCTGGTGCAGCTGTCCCGCGACATCCACGCCGATCCGGAGCTCGCCTATCAGGAACGTCGCGCCGCGGCGCGGATCGCTTCATTGATCGAACGTCATGGTGTGCCGGTACAAATGGGTATCGGCGGCCTCGCGACCGCCTTTCGTGCTCGCGTCGGCCCGCCCGGCCCCTCGGTCGCGCTTCTCGCGGAGTACGACGCGCTCGCCGGTGTCGGTCACGGCTGCGGTCACAACCTCATCGCCATGACGAACGTCGGCGCGTTCTTGCACGTCGCGTCGCAGACGGATCTCGGGATGGCGGTCGAGCTCATCGGAACGCCGGCGGAGGAGGACGGCGGGGGGAAGATCGATCTCCTCGGCGCCGGCGTCTTCGACGATGTGGCGTTCGCGCTCTCCACGCATCCCGCCGCGCAAGGGCGCTGGGGCGTGAGCGGCACCGGCCTCGGGATCGTCGGCAAGCGCGTCATCTACCGCGGTGCGGCGTCGCACGCCGGCTCATCGCCCGAACGCGGCCGCAACGCGCTGAACGGCGTGATCCGTCTCTTCGTCGGCATCGACGCCTGGCGGCAGCACCTCCCGCAGGACAGTCGCGTGCACGGCATCATCACCCACGGCGGCGACGCGGTGAATGTCATCCCCGCGCGCGCCGAGGCGAAGTTCGGGCTCCGCGCGAAGGACCTGGTGACGCTCGAGGAGATGGTCGCCACCTTCACCGACGTCGCGCAGGGCGCGGCGCTCGAGACGGGCACGACGGTCGAGATCACGGACTACCTCCCGCTGTACGCGCCGGTCGCGGCCAACACGAGGCTCGGCGACGTCGTCGCCGACGAGCTACGCCGGCGCGGGGTCGATGCCGAGCGCGGCGTCCTCGTCACCGCCTCGACCGACCTCGGCAACGTCTCGCAGAAGGTCCCGACGGACTGGGTCCGCTTCCCGGTGACCGAGCGGCCGATCGCCGGACACTCCGATGCGATGCGCGAAGCGAGCGCGAGCGACCTCGCGCACCGGAACGCGCTTCTCGTGGTGGAGGCGCTCGCCGCCG
>WNGJ01000161.1_pt1 | contig 14030 bp, 13 predicted proteins | sample 5400611 | NCBI WGS metagenome assembly WNGJ01 (sample SAMN13153375, study PRJNA577476) | soil metagenome | isolation source: 40 cm soil or saprolite under Garry oak tree replicate 1 | place: USA:California | collected 2016-06-15 | reverse complement strand
TTGCCCCTCACCAGGTCATCTGTTGTATAGACTTTATCAACATCAACCCCCATCTCTCGCAGCCGTGCACGCTCGTTCTTGAGTGCCTCTGCGAGATTTCCACCATCCTTGACGATTTGATCTCGCTCCTTAACTGTAAGCGGCCAGATTTTGCATTGAATTTCCCCGCCAATACACTTGATAGCCGCCGCTGCCAGGACCGCTTCCGGTGCTCCTCCAATGCCCATAAGCGCATCGACGCCGGTATAGTCTTCCATCGCAGCTTGAATTGCTGCTGATACATCACCATCTGTAATGAGGCGAATACGGGCGCCAGCCTGACGAATCTCTTTGATAATGCCCGCGTGACGAGGACGATCCAGAATCACTACTGTCAAATCATCGAGTTGAGCTTGACGCACTTGTGCAATTCGTTTCAAGTTTGTCGTAACCGGGGCGTTGATATCAATCACACCTTTTGCAATAGGACCGACCGCGATCTTTTCCATATAAAATACGCCAGGAGGAGCAGAATACATTGTCCCTCGTTCAGCCGTTGCCACAACCGCGATCGCCCCTGGAAGGCCGAGTGAAGTTAGCCGCGTTCCATCAACTGGATCAACAGCTACATCTAGTTCTGGCGGGACAAGATTACCTACTTCCTCACCGATATACAGCATGGGCGCCTCATCCTTTTCACCCTCACCAATCACTACAACGCCGTGCATATCGACGCCATCAAGGGCTTGGCGCATGGCATCTACAGCGGCCTGGTCAACCCTCTCTTTATCTCCTTTTCCCATCCAACGACCAGCGCTCAGAGCTCCTGCTTCCGTAACACGCACCAACTCCATGGCAAGGTTGCGCTCTTGAGTACCCGATTGCTCAAATCGTTCTTCTGACATAGACCAGCGTCCTCCTTGGTTCCTCTAAATTTCGATCTTTCGGGGATGAACACGACAATGTTCTGCCAGCATAATAGCTCTTAGGTTATCTACTGCCTCTTGCAAGTGACCCTGCCGGTTCACGATCAGGTAGTCAAACCTATGCTGTTCCGCCAATTCTTTGCTGGCATCGGCCAGCCGTCTCTGGAGCTCCTCTTCCGTCTCTGTTTGTCGATCGGCCAGCCTCTGAGCAAGTTCCTCTAATGAGCCTGGGATCAGAAAGATAAAGATAGCCTCAGGTATTTTGCTACGGATGGTTGCTGCGCCTTTCACATCAATTTTAAGCAGCACATCACGCCCTGCAGACAAATTGTCTCGAATCGGCTTGCGTGGTTGTCCATACCAGTTACCATGCACATTTGCATACTCAAGTAATTCATTTTGACTTACTAAGCTCTCGAACGTTTCCTTGCTGACGAAATGATAGGGATCGCCCTCGCTTTCACCCGGTCGTGGAGCACGAGTAGTAACAGACGGGACCACGTAAAAATCCATGTCTTGTTGTTTGAGCGCGTTAATGACCGTGTCTTTCCCGGTCCCTGAAGGCGCTGAAAGCACAAAGAGAAGTCCCCGACGAGCTGAGGACTGCCCGGGTTGCTGCTGTTGGGGCACAAATGGCTCCGTCTCAAGTTGCATGCCGTTTTTCCTACGATACCTGGAATAGGAAGGTTAGTATACGAGCAGGCCACTCTTTGCTATACTGTAGGAACTGCTCTTGACAGTATTGTACAACACGTCTAAGCAACTTGGTAAGTAAATTCGCTACCACAAGCCTGTGTAGAGCGAGAAAAATAAATTGGAAGGTTATAAATATGCACATCGATGCTATCACACTTGCGGCTATCGCCGATGAATGGCGTCTGCTGCTCACTGGTGCACGTATCGATACTGTCATACAACCAACTGAATACTCCATTGCCTTGCAGTGCTATGCGCCGGCATTGCAGAAAGGGCAGGGCGGACAGAATCGCTGGCTCTATCTTTCAGCTCATCCCCAGTTAGCCCGGGCGCATCTCACAGCGCTGAAACCTTCTAAGATTGTGAGTGAACCGCCCCCGTTTGTGATGTTGCTTCGTAAATACTTGGAAGGCATTCGCATTGAAGCAGTTCATCAGCCTCGTTGGGAACGTGTCATTGAAGTCGATGCTAGCTATCACAGCGCTTCCGATTCTGATCAGCACCCCCGCTATCGCCTTCTCATCGAACTGATGGGGCGTATGAGCAATATTATACTGTGTAATGATCAAGGGCTGGTCCTTGGTAGTCTCAAGCACGTGGGGGCCAATGTAAATCGCTACCGTGTAATAGCCCCCAATGTGCCGTATGTTCCGCCGCCCCCACAACAGCGCGTAGTCGCAGGCCAATCTTTACCTCGCTTGGAGCCAACAACCGTTACTGCAGCACAACTTGCTCTGTGCGAGACAGAGGAAAGGGAGCTCTCAAAGGAAAAACTGCCTCGAGACGCGAAAAAAGGTTCAAAGATGCAGGAATCGAAGCTATGGCAACTATTTACTAGAAACCTACTTGGCTTCAGCCCACTATTGGCGCGTGAAGCGGTCTATCGTACCACTGGTGATGCAGAATCGCTGTCCGATACAAGTGGCGTTCCCTGGGAAGAGCTAGCATGGAATGTGCGCGAACTGGCTTCCCTCTTTGATACACATGTATGGAAGCCGCAACTTGCAGAACGCATAGGAGAAAATGACAAGGGCGAAATGCAGGCGTCCCTTTCGCATCCCATTCCAATTGCCTTTGCTCCCTATGTGTTGGAGCAATTTGCTGAAATCCCTGGGGTGCATATAAGAGAATCTACTTCAATCAACATATTGATTGACGAGTTTTACGCAGGTGCTGAGTGGCGCGATGCGATGGAAAGCGTGCGTACTCCTGTGAGAAAAGTCTTGCAGACGCAGCTCGAGCGCTGTAAACGCAAGGCTGTATTGCTACAACAAGAATTGGCAGTCTCTGAAGAGGCAGGCCGCTATCGTCTGCAGGCTGAGCTGCTGCTAGCTTATCAACACGAAGTAAAGCGGGGGCAGAGCAGCGTTGTGTTAAACAACTTCTTTGAGAATGAAGCCAGCCCTCCAGAGGTGACTATCCCTCTTGATCCGCGCTTTGATGCGGTTGGCAACGCCAACCGTCTCTTCCATAAATATCACAAGTTGCGCCGTGCCCTCGCCCTTGTTCCTGGCCAGGTTGAACAAAATGCGAACGAGCTGGCAACGATTGAACAGTTATTGGCTGATCTGATGTTAGCTGATACTCCTGCTGAAGTGGCGCTTGTGAAGGCTGAGGTGCAGAGCGCTGGTTATATGCGTGGTGGTAAAGCTACTGGCGGTTCCTTGGCGGGGACGCATAAACAGTCACACAAGAGCAAAGGTGGCAAACAGAACAAAGGTAGACCAATCCCACCAGGAGGTGGTGTGCCTCTGCATATGCAGAGCCGTGATGGATTTACCATCTTGATTGGGAAGAACAGTCGCCAGAACGAGGAAGTGACATTCCACCAGGCAGCAGCCAATGATGTATGGCTACATGCGCGTGGCGTGCCAGGTGCGCATGTGATTATCAAAACAGGAGGCCGCGATATTCCTCGTAGTACCATTGACCAGGCCGCGAGCCTCGCCGCTTATTACAGCCAGGCACGTGGAAGTACCACGGTGCCCATCGATTACACCTTGCAGCGTCACGTGCGCCATATGAAAGGTGGTGGACCTGGTATGGTTGTATATGAGCGTGAAAAAACTATTTACGCGGAGCCGTCATCGTTCTCGTGACGAGCCTATTCCCATCTCCTCGCAATACTTCGTCACCGTCAGATCCATCCTCTACTGTGTAGAGCAGCACGTGCAGCCTCTTGCTCCGCAGCCTGTTTGTTGCGGCCCTTTCCCTTTCCCGCTACCTTTTCTCCCAACAGCACTTCCACCGTAAATTCCCGGTTATGGGATGGCCCTTCTTGATGGACAAGACGATATGATGGAGTAATGCTATCTTGTGCCTGTGCCAGTTCCTGAAAGAGAGATTTAGGATCTTTGAATAATCTCTTACTGACAATCCTGCTAGCAAGTGGCTCTAGCCATGGCATCAGAAATCGCTGCACAGCTTCGAGTCCCTGGTCTAGATATACAGCGCCAAGAACGGCCTCAAATGCTGAAGCGAGTAGACGTTGACTACCGCCACTGCTTTGTTCTCCCTTACCCATCAGCAGGAAGTTTCCCAGCTTGATATCCTGTGCAAAATTTGCCAGTGTCTCTCCTCTCACGAGTGCAGCGCGAAGGTCACTTAACTCTCCCTCGTTCAAATCGGGATAGGAGCGGTAGAGATAATCCGCACTGATAAACGCGAGGATCGAATCACCCAAAAACTCAAGCCTCTCGTTAGAATTTAATCCATCCCCGCTAGTTTCGTAGATATAGGAGCGATGGGTGAGGGCCATTTGCAACAAGGTTGGGTCCTGGAATTGTATGCCCAATGCCTCTTCCAGTGATTCATACATCAATATACCTCTAATACCACCTTGGCCTCATTCTCCACTCGTTCTGTTACCTCGCCAATATGCCAGAAAGTGACCTCGGGCACTAACGCAGCTAATTCCGGCCATATCTTTGGATCAACGGCAGCGAAGAGCCCGCCCGATGTTTGGGGGTCCCATAACAACTCCCGGTCAATTCCATCCAGCCGCTCGTCAAGGTGTACATGGGGGGAAAGGTAGGCTTCATTGCGATGCGCCCCACCTGTAATGCAGCCCAACTCAGCATAGTGCCGCGCATGTGGCAGTAGTGGCAGCGCATCAAACTGAAAACGCATGCTGGTGAGACTTTGCGAGGCCATCTCCCAGGCATGACCAAGCAGACCAAATCCAGTAATATCAGTAACCGCGTGTACCCCTGGCCGTAGTAGTGCCTGGCTTGCTTTACGATTCAACTGCATCATGGACTGAAGAGCTGCATCCAGGTCGCTTGCTTCAACCTGGCTGCGTTTGTGTGCAGTGGTAATCAGACCTGTACCAAGCGGTTTCCCCAGAAGAAGGTAATCGCCGGGCTGCGCTCCGCCTTTCGTCAGGATATGGTCCGGGTGTACCAGACCCGTAACAGCAAGACCATATTTCGGCTCTTGATCGGTAACCGTATGGCCACCAACAATAACCGCTCCAGCTTGAGCGACGATATCGGCGCCGCCTTGCAATACTTCACTAAGTATGCCTGTCTCCAGGTTATCAGGCCACGCCACCAGGTTAATGGCCATCAATACCTGCCCACCCATGGCGTAAACATCGCTCATAGCATTAGCGGCAGCAATCGCTCCAAAAGCATAAGGATCATCAACCACGGGCGGAAAGAAGTCCGCGGTGGTAATAATGGCTTGCTGGTCGTTCACACGGTATGCAGCGGCATCGTCAATAGCCTGTAGCCCAACCAATAATTCTGGTGGAGCGGCATGCAAAGTCAGTGGTCGCAGAACCTGCGCCAGGGCTTCTGGCCCCATCTTCGATGCTCAGCCAGCGCAACTTGCCAGCGATGTCAGGCGAATTCGCCGACCTGTCGTCATGGAATGTTCCTTTATGTATCCTTGTTACTTATTACGATATCTCATCGCAATTGCATGGTCATTGTAGCCCGTTTTTGTCCAGGTAGTCAACTTGCTGGACGGGTGTACGCTCATGTGTTACCATTACGGTGGTGGGTTTGAGTAAAACAGGCAATCGCGAGCTTTTCAGCTCGAGGAAAGTCCGAACTCCACAGAGCACGATGCTGGATAACGTCCAGTGAGGGTGACCTCAAGGAAAGTGCCACAGAAACATACCGCCCGGCAACAGAATAGAGGGTTTCCATTAGAGTTACCCATGACATCAGTCGGGTAAGGGCGAAATGGTGAGGTAAGAGCTCACCAGCAGCCAGGTGACTGGCTGGCTGGGTAAACCCCATCCGGAGCAAGGCCAAGCAGAGGGAGTAGTGTGCCAAAAGTGACACACTTGCAGATTGCTCGTCTGTTAACCTTCGGGTTGGCCGCTTGAGGTGTCAGGTAACTGACGCCCCAGATAGATGATTGCCACCTGTGTGGCTGCAAGGCAACACAGGCACAGAATTCGGCTTACGGGTTACTCAAACCCACCGCACAAACATGATAAAAAAACAGAGTGACCGTGCAGGCCTCGGCTGAGGCCTGCACGGTCACTCTGTTTTTTTATCTCTAACTATTTTTCCAGGCGGTTATGCTCGATAAGCCAGCGAATAAAGCCTAGACGATGTCGCTCTTCAACCATTTCGCGATACTCAATTTGTTCGGTTACATGGTTCTTCATATAGACAAGCCGCGTGGCTTCGATTTCCGAAAATCCCAGAGAAAGCAGGTGTTCAAAGTCTGCGTTATCAGTTGCATACAGATGTTCTGGCATAATAACAATACTCCCTCTACAGTAGAAAGAACGAACTACTAGTTGAACTCTAGCAGACTTTTAACAGTCTTTATGATATCTATACGCTTTGAAGCACCTTTTAGATACAACTTTAAGATTAAAAGGCGCTTAATCTTTAAAGCCTAATACCTCTTGCTAATGACAACTTCTTTTTGTAAGAGAAAATTCCGGTATCTTGGAGGCAGTAACTGTTATTGATAGAAATGTCTCATGAGTATGGCTATATTTGACTAGAAGAATATACGGAACAAATATGAAAAGGTTACGCAGACAGCTGCAGGGGCAATTGCCAGATCAGCCAGTGGCCGTTCACTGCCTCAAAAATCTTTGCAACAGAACCTTCCGCCTTCATCTCATGAGTGGGCGCACAACCTCTGCTGTCAGGAAACGGCGAATCATGTCCTTATCTCGCAGCGCCTGCGCCATTGCCTTTGCTCGGGCCTGCGCCTCCGCAAACAGCGCATCATCACCATCAAGGCTCAGAAGGGCCGTGGCGGCCCGCAGAAACATCGCCGGATCTCCTGTTGCGCGGACCAGCTCTATCGCGCTTTGCAGCAGGGCAATCGCCTCATGCGTCCGACCCAGCGCCGCCAGCCCCTGTGCTCGGATTTCCAGCCCACGTGCCTCATATTTCAGGCGACCCGTCCGACGGCTCTGCGCGATCACCTCTTCAGCAAGGGACCACCAGAGCTTCGGCGCGTCCCACCTCGCCACGGCGTGCAAAATTCAGCAGCAGATCAATGCCGGCGCTCGTCTCTGATTGGGTCCAGCGCACGGAGCGGCTCACCTCGCGCGCCTCCTGGGCGAGAGCCTCTGCCCCTGCGAAATCGTACAGGTCCAGGTGGACGCCGCCATAGCAGGCCAGCGCACGCGCCAGCCAGGGCCGCGTTCCTCGTTCCTGTGCGACTGTGCGCGCCTGCTCGAACGTCTCGAACGCTTCGGCATAGCGCCCTTGTCCACTGAGCGCCAGCCCCAGGATCCCCACGGCCTGCGCCATTGAGAAGGTATCGTACGATTGGCGGGCGAGGTCCAGGGCATGGCGGCTGCTCTCGACCGCATCCCGAAAGTGACCCAGCCAATACTCGTACATGCTCGCCGACATCACGCTGCTCGCCAGCCCTGCAAGGTGGGTATCCCCGGCGCGCGCCAACGCCCGGCGGATATGCTCCAGACCCGCCTGTGGCTGCCCGTCAGAACTGTCGGCCAGCGCTAGCACTGTCATCGCACGCGCTGCCAGATCATCCCTTGCGAGCTGGTCCGCCAGCCTGAGCGCTTCGCTCGCCTCGCGCCGCGCCCTGGGAATATCCGGATCCGGCAGCCAGGGATGAATCTCCGCGAGGAGGGTTAAGACCTCGATGCGCAGGGGCTCTTGTGCTGCGCTCAACTGATCGAGCACGGCGGTCAACTCGGTCTCCGCCTCTGCCCACAAGGTCGCACCCCGAAAGGCATTCCCGCGCCGCACGCGCAGGTCCAGTGCCAGTTCCCGCTGCTTAGTCTGCTCGGCGAACGCAATCGCCTGTCCCAGTAAGCTTGCTTCCTCACGATGTGCCCCGGCGGCTCGCGCACGTTCTGCCGCACGCCTGAGATGACCGATCGCGATCGCGAGTTCCCCTGCCTGGACGTAATGATAGGCCAGTACTTCTGGCGAAGGCATCTCTGACACCTGCTCCCAGGCCAGCGCCACCTGTCGATGCAGCGAACGCCTCCGCATCGCGCTCAGGTCGGCCTCGACCACCTCACGGATCAGATCGTGCGCGAATTGATAGGTCTCTGCTTCCTCGATGAGCAGACGCGCCTGGCAGCTCGCCTCCACTGCTACAAGCATCTCTCGTTCTGGCCGGCTGGACGCCACCACCAGTACCTCGGCTGGGATGACCCGACCGATCACGGCCGCGACCCCCAGCAGTTCCCGGGCCGCATCAGTCAGCGCTGCCACGCGCTGGCGGATGGTCTGTTGCACGTCCCAGGGTAGCGCCGTTCCAGCTTCGATGCCTAGCGCACCCGTCTGGAGCGCCCGTGCACAACTGATCAGAAAGAAAGGCACTCCGCCCGCCCGTTCAAGGACGCGCTCGATCAGCGCCTCCTCGCGACCTGCGTCTTCGCTTCCTGCCAGGACTGCTCTCAGCAATGTCCCTGCCTCACCGCTGGCCAGTGGACCGAGCTCAACCTGCCTGACCATCCCCTCGCGAGCCAGGTCAGCGACCATCGTGGAGAGTGGATCGTGCATGCTAACTTCGGTGGTGCGGTAGGCTCCTACCACCCGCAGTGCGGGGACGGTACGCAGGAGGGTCATAAGCAGGTCGAAGATATCCGCGCCCGCCCATTGCAAGTCGTCGAGGACCAGCAGGGTGCCCGCAGGTCCGGCGATCGTGGTCAGGTAGCGGGCAACAGAGGCGAACAGCAGGCGGCGCTCCTGCTCTGGCGGCACCTGCACAGCGGGAAAAGGAAGCAGTCCCTGCTCCGCTAATTCCGGCAGCAGGCGAACCAGCCAAGTACAGCCGTCCAGTTCAGCACGGAGAGACTGCTGTGGTTGGGAATGTATCCTTTCTGCGAGAGCCTCAAGGAGTGGCGCGTAGAGCATTTGCCCTCCGCGCCGCGAACAACTGCCCTCCAGGACGGTCCAGCCTGCCGCTCTGGCACGCGTAGCGGCCTCGCGCAGGAGCCGTGTCTTGCCCATTGCCGGGTTCGCCAGCCAGCAGCACAACTGACGCTCCCTGGCCATCCAGAAGGTCTTGCAGCAGTACAAGTTCGTCCCTGCGACCGATAAGTGGAGGGAGCGTGCTACGTACGTTCGCCGTGGCCTCTCCAGAGGAAGCAACAGATCTGCTCCTGCGACGTGCAGCCTGAACGAAAGTATTATGTTCCTCTTGAGTGAGATGCAGGGCCTCTGCCAGGAGTTCAATGGTCCCCTTATAGGGCGTCCGGCGTGCGCCGCGCTCCAGGTCGCTGATCCCGCGCGCGCTCATACCGGCGCGCGCGGCCAGTTCTTCCTGCGTCAGGCCAGCAGCCGTGCGATAGGTTCTCAGGAGATCGCCGAAGGAGTGAGGTGACCTGGTCGCCATCGTCGCTGCTCCCCTCTGTCGTTCCTCTTTTGTACTGATGCGGGCACGCTACGGTTTCATTTTCTCATTGTACCACACCTCTCAACGGCAGAGGCAACTGCGTGAGTAAGTGCGTGGGCAAGTGTGTCCACTGCTCATGGTCAAGAGAGACAAAGTCGAGCATACTACTGACAAGGCCGCATCCGACATGCGGCGAAAGAAACGGCGTAAAGCCTTTCCCCTGCTCAACAGAGAGCGCGAGGGAAACTGCTTCATCAGCATTTCACAACAAGGAGGAGCACCAATGTCAGCAGAAGAGAACAAACAGGTCGCGCGGCGCTTCATCACTGCCTTTCTGGCTGGTGACACGGCTGTCCTGCAGGAGCTTATCGGTGAGGACTGCGTAGACCACAACCCGCAGCCCGGTCAGAAGCCGGGTCGCCAGGGTCTCATCGAGATCCTGGCGGGCTGGCGCGCCGCCTTCCCTGATCTCGATGCAACGATCCTGCACGAGGTCGCTGAGGGCGAATTCGTTGTGCAACATGGCGTCGGCAGTGGCACAAATACCGGCCCACTGATGGGTCAGCCTGCAACAGGGAAGCAAGCCCAGTTCGTGTATATGGACATGCACCGCATCGTCAATGGTCGGATCATTGAAATATGGCATCTCGAGGACATTGCCGGGATGCTGTATCAACTGGGCCTCATGCCCGCCTGATGGGTGGGGTATTCCGGAGCAACAACGAACATTCGGCATACACATACCAATCAGAAGGAGAAAAATCATGGTAACGAATATGCCAACGCACACTCCCTTACAGCAACAGATTGATGAATTTCTTGCGGAGGAGAGTAACCTGCCCCCTCCAGACTTGCTGAAGGATTTGTTGAGTATTATCGAGCAGGTTATCACGTCCGGCGCGGCGGAGAAGGCCCTCAAGGAAGGTGCGCAGGCCCCAGATTTCACCCTGCCCGACGCACGAGGCCTCGCAGTGACGCTCTCGCACCTGCTTGCGCAGGGTCCGGTCGTCATTACCTTCTACCGTGGCGAATGGTGTCCATTTTGCAACCTGGCGCTGCGTGCCTATCAGCAGGCCTGGCCGCAGTTGCGGGCGCTGGGAGCCTCCCTGGTGGCGATTTCCCCACAGACGCCGGACCACAGTCTCTCGACCGTAGAAAAGAAAAAGCTGACCTTTACGGTCTTGAGCGATGTGGGCAACCACGTGGCGCGCCAGTTTGGACTGGTCTTCACCATCGAGGAAGCAGTGCGCCCCGCGTGTCAGCAGGTAGGCGCGAACTTGCCCACCTTCAATGGCGATGACTCCTGGGAACTCCCAATGGCCGGGACCTTTCTGATTGATCAGTCGGGAATCGTGCGCCTGGCCTTCGTCAATCCTGACTACACGCGCCGCCTTGACCCCTCCGTCATCGTCGCACGGCTCAAAGAACTAAGGGGCGAGCTCGGCTCCTAAAGAGAGTATTGCAACACATCCAGAGGCCACATCCGATCCCGGACAAAAGGAACGGCGAAAAGCATTCCCCAGCATACACAGAGGAGTTCTGGAAAGGAGTGAAGGGAAGATGACAACGACGAAACGAGATACGCCACTGGATGAAGCGGCCGTGGCAGAGTTGAAGGCGCATTTTCGCGGTGCGCTCTTGCGCCCAGGAGACGCTGGCTACGATGCCGCTCGTTCCATCTGGAATGGCATGATCGACAAGCGACCCAGTTTGATCGCTCGCTGCACGGGACCAGCCGATGTCGCCGCCGCCGTCAATTTCGCCCGCGCCCACCACCCCTTATTGGCGGTGCGCGGCGGAGGTCATAATGTCGCCGGAAACGCCCTGTGCGATGGAGGGCTGGTCATCGATCTTTCGCCGATGCGCAGCGTGCAGGTGGATCCTCAGGCGCGTATTGCCCATGTCCAGCCTGGCGTTACCCTAGGCGAGCTCGATCACCAAACCCAGGTCTTCGGCCTGGCAAGCCCCGTCGGCATGGTCTCGCAGACAGGTGTCGCGGGGTTGACACTCGGTGGTGGATTCGGCTGGCTCTCGCGCAAGTATGGATTGGCTTGCGACAACCTGCTCTCGGCTGATGTCGTCACGGCTGATGGTCGCTTCGTCACGGCCAGCGAGCGAGAACACACCGATCTGTTCTGGGGTATGCGCGGAGGCGGCGGGAACTTCGGTGTCGTGACCTCGTTCGCCTTCCAGCTGCACCCTGTCGGTCCCACCGTCATGGCCGGGGTGGTCTTCTATCCGATGGAGCAGGCGCGTGAGGTCCTGCACTTCTACCGGGACTGTGCCGCCGCCGCACCCGATGAACTCACCATGGCAGCCGTGCTCAGGATGGCGCCGCCCGCGCCGTTTCTGCCACAGCACATCCATGGCAAACCGGTGATCGGCATCGCTGCCTGCTACAGCGGATCGATCGAGGAGGGGGAGCGGGTGATGCGTCCCCTGAAGAACTTCGGCACGCCGGTTGCGAACATGATCGAACCGATGCCCTTTGTCCGACTCCAGTCGATGCTCGACACCTCGTCGCCGAGCGGGCATCACTACTATGTGAAATCGGAGTACCTGCCTGGGCTTAGCGATGCCGCCATCGAGACGATCACCAGCTATGCGACTCACCTATCCTCGCCGCTTACGTCTGTGCTCATTGCCCAACTCAGGGGCGCCATCAGCCGTGTCGATGAGCACGCGACGGCCGCAGGCAACCGGCGTGCGCGGTTTGTGCTCAACATCCAGTCCTCCTGGTTGGAGCCAGGCGAGTCGCCACGGCATATCCAATGGACCCGTGAGTTCTGGACAGCCATACGACCGTTCTCGACGGGTGGCGTCTATGTGAACCTCTTGAGTCAGGACGAGGGAGAGGAGCGGGTCAGGGCCGCCTACGGCGCCAACTACGGCCGGCTGGTTGCCCTCAAGAGCAAGTATGACCCGACCAATCTGTTTCGGGTCAATCAGAACATCAAGCCGGTGGGCTGATACTCTGGAACGAGTCGATGTTCCTCAGCCTTTTGTCGTCTTCATCGTGACTTGTCGCATCTGGCAGGCGACATACCCATTTCTACAAGACAGCAAGCAATACACAGGAAGGAGACTAGCAATGATTCTCGTTGTTGGAGCAACTGGCAAACTCGGTAGTACAGTGACGCGGATGCTGCTGGCGCAAGGCCAGCCCGTCCGCATCTTTGCCCGCTCACACTCCCCCTACCAGCCATTGGTAGACGCAGGGGCTCAGGTCGTGCTGGGCGACCTTAAACAGCGCAGTTCGCTCAATGCAGCGTGTGAAGGAGTAGACATCGTCATCACGACCGCCAGCGCTGGCGAACGTGGTGGGGAGGACACAGTGCAGACGGTGGACTGGGAGGGCAATCGCAACCTAATTGATGCCGCGAAAACCGCCGGGGTGAAGCAGTTCATCTTCGTATCGGTGGCCTTCGCCGATTCAAACAGTCCTGTCCCCATCTGGCAGGCGAAAGGCAAGACCGAGAACTACCTGCGGGAGAGCGGCCTGCCCTATACTATCATCGCTCCCAATGGGTATATGGAAGCCTTGATGCCCATGGTTGTGGGCATGCCGGCGATGATGGGTCAACCGGTCACGCTCGTGGGTGAGGGCCGCCGCAAGCATTCGTATATCTCAGTTTCCGACGTGGCGGCGTTCGTCCTCGCCTCCATCGGCCACCCAGCGGCCCTTAATCAGAAGCTGATCATTGGCGGACCGGAGCCCGTATCATTCCGAGATGCGGTCGCGATCTACGAGCGTGTACTTGGCCGCTCGATTCCAGTCAGAAGCGTCGCGCCGGGCGAGCCAATGCCAGGTCTGCCGGAGATAGTACCACAGTTGTTAGCCGGCCTCGATATGTTCGATTCTCCGATAGACATGACCGAGACGGTTCACACCTTTGGTATCCAACTGACTCCGCTGGAGGAGGTAGCCCGCCGGACTGTGACGAGTGCTGCATCGGCTATGTGCCTCTGGTGAAAGAGCGCCTGGAGCAGCCCATACTTCATAGGATGTACGAGGAGTACGGTGGCGAACGACTACCGAACTCTTTTGATGGCTGTCGCAGAGCCGTTTTCATTCCGCATTGTTCCGTGAGAAGCACTTGAAATATCGTCTTGCTCACATGTGGGGAGTTGGGAAAGCGATGCTCATACCGGAAATCATCCCAATGTTTCGTTCAGGCTAACACCTTCGCCGAAGCGAGCAGCTCACTTGGAAGTGATTTTCTGTTTCAAGAAACGAACGATTTTGCGACGCCTCTCACCCGAAAAATTGTAAAGAAATGACTCACTGTAAGATAGGTTAATAACGTATTCAGATAAAAAACCAGAGATCACACAATCTGGCGACCTCTGGTTTAGTTTGTTACTCTTAATCAGCTTAGCCCACGCTGCCGGACATCTCCAACTGGATCAGGCGGTTCAATTCGACGGCATACTCCATGGGGAGTTCCTTGGTGATTGGCTCGATAAAGCCGTTGACAATTAGCGAGTAGGCTTCGGATTCGTCCAGGCCACGGCTCATCAGATAGAAGAGCTGATCCTCACCGACCTTCGAGACGGTTGCCTCGTGGCCGATTTCGGTCTGGTTCTCTTCGACGCGGATGGTTGGATAGGTGTCGGTGCGGGCATCCT
>WNGJ01004887.1_pt1 | contig 14033 bp, 12 predicted proteins | sample 5400611 | NCBI WGS metagenome assembly WNGJ01 (sample SAMN13153375, study PRJNA577476) | soil metagenome | isolation source: 40 cm soil or saprolite under Garry oak tree replicate 1 | place: USA:California | collected 2016-06-15 | reverse complement strand
CGCAACTCTTCGCTCCCGCCGCGCCCCACATGCTCTGACCATTTCCATCCCGGTTCATAGGTCGCCCGCCCAATGGTCATTCCGCCCAGCCGCACCAACTCGAACCTGCCCTTCTCAAACGTCCGAATCTCATCCGGCTTGCTCGAATCGCTTCAGGATCGCTTCCAGCACGGGATTGCTCCTTCCCCTCTTCTCATAAGAGCGGAATTGGCCCGCCACGTTGCCATCCAAATTGGACGCAAATATTCTTCACTAACTGCCTCGTCGACCCCGCGCCCATTTTCCCGGCACGCTGGACGCCAGCATCAGCAGCCCGCCCATGATCGCCAGATTCTTGCGAAAATGCGTCTCCTGCATTGCCGCCATCATTTCGCTCGACGCCCAATAGTTGTGGAACAACACCGTCACGGTGGTCGTGTACCAGAACATCATAAACGCCGCGATGCGCGCCTTGTATCCGGTAACCAGGCAGGCCGAACCCGCCAGCTCAATCACCATGGCCATCGCCAGCAGCACTGGAATCATCGGCAAGTGCCTGGTGCTCATGTACGCCACGTTCCCGGACCATCCAAATACCTTCCCAATCCCGCTGGTCGCGAAAATGTACGTCATCATCAACCGTCCGAGCAGCGGAACAACCGGGTGATCGAGAATCATCATGCCTCTCCTCAATACGCCCAACTTGGAAACCAACTATGTCGTGCGACGACATAGCCGTCCGATAACATAGACGACCGCCATCGCGCGGCGTTAGCAAGACCGTTCCTGCCATCCGCATTGTTGTGGAGTCGCGGAAATTCTCGCCACGCGTCATGTTCCCTTTGCATCAAAGAAATGCCATGCCCCGCAAACCTCATCCCTGGGGCGCGCCGCCTTGGACGGTTGATTTCCGTCCCGCCCCGCGTGCTCTTCCGGATCTTGTAGATTTCGCCATTGTTGGCGGTGGCTTCACCGGCCTTTCCGCTGCGGCCTGGTTGCGTAGGTTTGCACCCGGGCGGTCCGTCCTTGTGCTGGAGTCTGCCTCGCTCGGTAACGGCGCCAGCGGTCGCACCGGCGGCATGGCGCTCGCAGAAACCGCGGCCGGCCCACTCCCCGGACTGGGCGACGTGCTCGCTGGCTACAAAAAAATTCTCCACGCGTTCCGCATTGACTCGCGGTTGACGCTTCCTGGCGTCTGGGAGCTTTGCCGCTCCGCTCCGGCGACCAAAGGTTCCGGCTCTGCCGGAAAGCATTCACCGATCTGCTGGAACGATTCCGGCGAGCTGAAAGTCGTCCGCCGCGTGCCTGGCGGCACGGTAGACCCGGGCAAAGTGCTCGCTGGCCTGGCGCGCGCTGCGGAAAACGCCGGCGCCTGGATCGTCGAGCACGCCGAGGTTCGCGCGTTGGACTTCTCGAATCCGCTGCGCCTGCGCGTCCGCCGCAACCTCCGCGGCCGCCAGCATTCGAAAGAAATCCGCGCCGCGCAAGTCCTTCTCGCCACCAACGCCTTCTCCCTGGAATTGTCCGACCTGCGCGCCGCTGCCGTGCCGAAACTCACTTTGGCGCTTGCCACTGCCCCGCTATCCGCCGCGCAACGCAAAGCCATCGGCCTCTCCTCGCGCCACCCGTTCTACACCATAGACTTTCCCTATTTGTGGGGACGCTTGCTCGAATCAAATGGCGTCATCTTTGGCGCCGGCCTAGTTCCCCCTTACGCTGGCCCGCCTTCTCGCTTTCCCATCGGTAATCGCTCGACCAAAAATGGCGCGCACGATCTGCGCCGCTACGATGTTCGCCGCGGCGAACCCGCCGCCTGTCTCCGCTGGCTCGAAAGCCGCGTCCGCCATTTGCACCCCGCCCTTGCCTCCGTGCGCATCACCCACCGTTGGGGCGGCCCGATTCTCCTCACCGATAAAATGCGCCCCATCTTCCGCCGCCATCCCCGCAGCAAACAGGTGATGCTCCTCGCCGGCTACAACGGCCACGGCGTCGCCCTCTCCGTCTACCTCGGCAAATGGGCCGCCCAAGCCCTCCTCGCCCGCCGTTCCCTCCCTCGCTGGCCCCTCCCTGGCTGATGTTGACATAGGCCTTCTCGCGGCACCGGGCCGAGCGGCGCAACTCTTCTTCCGTTTCCATTCTCTCCATCGGTATAGAATGGGCTTCCGTAGTCCTACGAGCCCAAAACGAGAGAGCCAGAAACGAGACCAACCATGAGGAAAGCCCTTTTCGCACTCTTTTTATTGTTTAGTGCGCGCCCCTTGCTCGCGCAAGCGCCGCCGGAAGGAATCTGGCAGGGATATGACGGTGAGTGGCACCATGTGTCCAGCCAATTGCTCGCATTGGCCGAGGCCGTGCCCGAGGAGAAATTCGCCTGGCGTCCCGCACCCGGAGTGCGCTCCACCAGCGAAGTCTTCATGCACATCGCTCTCGCGAATTTCTACCTGCTCAGCGTGACGGGTCCCAAAATGCCGGCCGACATGAAAGAAGGGATGGAGAAATCGGTCACCTCGAAAGCCGACGTCATCAACTGGCTGAAACGTTCCCTCGACGCTGTGAAGTCAGCCCACTTGGCGGTCACGCCAAAAGACCTCGAACGCAAGGTCCACATTGCTGATCGCGACGCCACCGTGGACGGCATGTATCTGCGCATCATCGTTCATGCCAACGAGCACATGGGACAGCTCATCGCCTATGCCCGCATGACCGGCGTCGCTCCCCCTTGGTCCAAAAACCAGTAACCGCCATATCTCCAGGCCTCCTCAGCGCCTCGGCCGAGCACAGCCACAACAATGGTAGAATCCCCGGTCGTTTCCTGAGGAGGAGCGTGATGAGCAAGAAGATTCCTACGTGCATGATTTCCGCATTGGCAGGAGTAGCACTGTTTTACGTGCAAGCCGCCGCGGCGCAGCAGGAGCCGGACTGGTCCAAGGTTCAAATCAAAACGACCAAGGTTTCCGGCAACATCTACATGCTGGAAGGCCAGGGCGGCAACATTGCCGCCTCAGTCGGCGAAGACGGCATCGTCATTGTGGACGACCAGTTCGCCCCGCTGGCGGAAAAAATCCAGGCCGCGCTGAAAGATTTGAAAATTACGGACAAGCCCGTGCGTTTCGTCATCAACACCCACTATCACGGAGACCACACCGGCGGGAACGTCCCGTTCAACAACGCAGGCTCAACGCTCATCGCTCAAGATAATGTGCGCAAGCGGCTCGAATCCGGCGGCACCGCGGGAAACGGCGGCTCGATCAAAATGGACGTGAAGTCTGCGGCCAAGGCCGCGCTTCCCATCATCACCTTTGAGCACGACGTGACCGTGCACCTGAACGGAGAAGATATTCGCGCGCTGCATTTTCCCTCCGGCCACACCGACGGCGACTCCATCATCTTCTTTCCGAAAAACAATGTCGTGCACATGGGCGACGACTTCGTGCGCTACGGCTTCCCGTTCATCGACGTGGCCAGCGGCGGCAGCGTCCAGGGCATGATCGACGCCATGGAAAAAGCCACGACGCAATTGCCCGCGGACGTGAAAGTGATTCCCGGGCACGGCGCGCTGTCCAACCTCGACGATGTGCGCGCATTCACCAAAATGCTGAAGGAAACTTCCGCGGCAGTGCGGAAAGCCCTCGACGACCACAAGACCCTGGAGCAAATCAAGCAAGAAAAAATTCTCGCACCATGGGCGAAATGGAAAGGCGATTTCGTCAACGAAGATGCATTTATCGAGACGCTCTACAATTCGCTCACCGGCCATAAAGGAGAATTCGTAAAGCACAACTAGGCGGAATTGTGGAGGCGCCTTTACGGCCGCGCGTTAGGCGAGAAGAACCCGATGGGCAAATCGCGCGCCGTCCGCAAGCCGGCCGGCGCATCAAGAATCACAGGGATCGAATTCACGACCACCGAAGCCGTCGCAATGTCCCCATGCGAGCCGCCAGGAATGACCAGGCTGATGTTGGGATGCCCCGTGAGCGAAATCGTATCCGCCGGATCTTTCGCGCCGACGTACATTTGCAGTTCGAGGTACACGAGTTCTTTGCCGTCTTTCGAGAGGCCGCGCGCGATCTGGTGCACGCCCGCCGCCTGCCCCGCTTCGACGGTGAGAAATTCGGTCTGCACGCGCGCGGTGGCGATTTTCGGTTCGATCGTTTCGCTAATTTGCTCGATCGGCAAATTCAAGCTGTCCGCCACCATCGCCACGGATTCCGGCAAGCCGACGTGCTTGATCACCCCCGCTTTTACCTGCGCGAGAAATTCTTCAACCGTCATTCCCGCGCCGATTTTTTTCTGGAGCGGCAGCCGCCGCTTCGAGGCATCCACCACGCGCAGCGCTTTGGCGTGTTCGATGCGTTGCGAAACCGCCGCCAGCGTCACGACCAGCTTGTCCATCACGAAGCCGGGATTCACGCCCGTGCCGACCAGCGCCACGCCCCATTCCTTCGCCGCGCTATCCAACTTCGCCGCGAGCTCCGGATGCGTGCGGAAGGGATACGACAGCTCCTCGCAAGTCGAAACGATGCACGACTCCGCTTCCAGGCACATCAGCAACTGCTCCATTACTTTCGCTAGCGACGACGACGTCGAATGGATCACCACGTCCGCGTTTTGTTCCAGCACTTCTTTGGCTTCCGCAGAAACTTTCACGCCCCACGGCGCGTCCTTCGCGCCAGCCACTTCGCCAAGATCGCGCCCGACCTTCGCCGGATCCGTATCGATCGCGCCGATGATTTCAACGGCCTGTTTTTCCCGCATCAGCCGCACGATGGATGCGCCGATGGGGCCGACGCCATACTGGATGGCGCGAATTTTCTTTTTCACTTCGTTCTCCGTCTCTTTGCGGTGTCGATGGCTCTGCGATCGCCAGAACACTGACCGCTTTGCGGTCGCCAAGACAATGACACACACCGCGCATTTTTGTCTCTGGAGAAACCCCTACGATAGTGGAATTCCCGCGCGCATTCAATGAAGAACCGCTCCAAGCACGCTCCAAGCGCTCACACCGTTTGCAGCTCGCGCTGGCCAAGCCGGAATTGTTGCTGGGGCAAGGCTTGCGCCGCATAATAGCTGGAGAGAACCCAAACCGATCCCGGAGGATGAAGCCATGCCAGCAAAAAAACTTTCCGAGGCCGAGATTAAAACGCTGCTTTCCAATGCCAAGGGCTGGAGTCTTGTCAACGGCAAGCTCCACCGCGAGTTTACCTGCGATAATTTCGTCACTGCGTTCGGCAACATGACGCGCGTCGCGCTAGTGGCCGAAGCGATGAACCATCATCCGGAATGGTTCAACGTGTGGAACAAAGTGGTCATCGACCTGAATACGCACAGCGTGAAGGGAATCAGTGACTTTGACTTTGTGCTGGCAGAAAAAATCAACGAAATCTTCGAGTCATTTCCGCCGCTGCGCCTTCCAGGCAGCGGAAAAGGCCAGTGATCTTTTCGGCGTCTGATGTGTTCGCGTCGAAAACGATCTTCCGGCAATGAGCGCAGACCGCCAGCCGCAAAAATCCAGCCGGGGCTGGATTTTTCTTATGGCGCGCTGGGCGGCGGCGCTGCTGATTCTTGGAATTCTTTTTTATCTGCTGCCGGTGGCCCCGCTCCGCAACGCCTTGTCGCGCGTTCCTCTGACACGATTTATTGCCGTGCTGCTCATATATCTAGTGGCCCTGACCGGCGGCATCACCAAGTGGCACACCGTCGTGAATTCCGCGGGCGCGCAGCTTAGCTTCACAGCGAGCGCGCAGTGCTACACCAGCGGGCTATTCGGCGCGCTCTTTCTGCCATCGATTATCGGCGGAGACGTCGCGCGCCTCGCCGTCGGCATTTCGCGCAGTCCGCATCCGGCCGCAGTGATCACCGGAAATGTGGCGGACCGCTTTCTCGATGTGGCCGCTCAGCTCACGCTCGTCTCGCTGGGCCTGATGCTGCTTCCGGGTTCCTTGCCCGTTCCCCTGCAGGGGCCGGCGAGACGCGTGCTCCTTGCCGGGGTTCTTGGCGCGGCGATTCTTTTCGGTCTCGTTGTGGCATTGCGCCGGCCGCTCTTGCGCGGCCGCTCCATTCGTTTCCGGCGCAGGCTCGCGCAACTTCGTCACGCGATCCGCGCGGTCTCGCGCCGTCCTCACCGGCTGCTTTTTGGCTGGTTGCTGGGAACTTCCGTGCAGGGCACCTATGTTTTGCTTACCGCGCTCCTGGGAATAACTTGTGGCCTCGGTCTGCCGCTGCGTGTGTGGCTCTTCGCGTGGCCATTGGCCAAAATCGCCGCGGTCATGCCCATCACGCAAGGTGGCATTGGCGTTCGCGAAGCGGCACTCGTGGTACTGCTCGCGCCGTTTGGTGCGCCGGCGTCGCAAGTTCTGGCAACGGGAATCGTTTGGGAAGGCGTGATCATCACCGCAGGCCTTCTCGCGGGACTAACGGCGTTTCTCTTGCGGTATTCGCAATCTCGCCCCCAGGGCGCTTAGCTTTTCCGTCACTCCCAGCGAAGTTTGCTTCATCATGCCCAAACTTGGTGGTCCGGCCGTGGCGTCGAGGCTCACGATTTTGTTCCCTGGTCTGCCCATTCTCTTTACCAGCGGTTATTCGCAGGATTCGGAAAACGTTTCGCCCGCCACGCCCGGCGCCCACCACGTGCAAAAACCATACCGCCCCACCACACTCGGCCGCGTGGTGCGCGAAATTCTTGACCAGGTGAAAAAGCGAAAGGCATCGGGCTAAACGAAGGGCTCGAAACGACATTGAGTAAACAGCGCCGTCATTTCCGATCCCGCGTGAAGCAGGGGAGGGTCGCGCTTTTCCCATCGATTTGTCCCTTTTTTTACCCTTTTTTTACCGTTGACACTTGCGTTCCGTGGTGCTACAAACCACTGAAAGACAAGCTCTTTGGTGGTGAGTCTCCTAACGAATTGCCGAGCGCAGTGCGCGAGTGAGGCTGCAGACCTGCCTGGCAGGGCGGGCCTGCTGAGCCGCCGAGGATCTTGTCATGCAACACCCCACCCACCCCGGGAGGTGAGAACGAACCTGTTTTCACCTCCTTTTTATTTGCCCGGACCTTGACGGGTCTGGTTCCAAAATGCAACTGCGTGGGCTTTCGACGGTTCTTGGCCTCGCGGCGGCCCGCCTGCTTGGATTTCTTGCTTCCTCTAACTCCAATATTTTCAACCGGTTTTTCACCCAACGCCTGGTGAGCTAAGATGGTCCGAGTAATTTTTTATCAAAAATGACCGCCTCGGCGCCTCCGCTCCTTTTCCTGGAACACGTGACCGTCCTGCGCGGCACGCGAGAACAGCGGCCCGCCCTCGACGACGTCACATTGCAAGTCGGGGCCGGCGAACACCTTTGTATTCTTGGGCCCAACGGCTGCGGCAAGTCCACGCTGATCAAGACCATTACCCGGGAGTGTTATCCACTCGCGCGGGAAGGGTCCTCCATTTCCATACTGGGGCGCGAGAGGTGGGATGTTCTTGAGCTGCGCTCGCTTCTTGGCATTGTTTCGCCGGACCTGCTGGCTTCATGCACCACGGACGCCACCGGACGCGACGTGGTGCTATCTGGCTTTTTCAGCAGCACGCGCATCTTTCCGCATCATCAACCCGATCCCGGGCATCTTGCTCGCGCCAACGAAACGCTTTCGCGGCTTGGCATCGCGCATCTGGCCGATCGTCCGGTTGTAGAGATGTCCTCCGGCGAAGCCAAGCGGACGCTGATTGCACGGGCGCTGGTGCACGAGCCAAGAACCTTGTTATTTGATGAGCCGAGCAACGCGCTAGATATCGGCGCGCAGATGCAGCTTCGTGACACCATGAGAAAGCTGGCGCGGTCCGGCATCGGCATCTTGCTGGTCACGCATCATGTTTCAGAAATTATTCCGGAGATCGAGCGCGTCGTTCTCTTGCACGAAGGGCGCATCCTCGCTGATGGACGAAAATCTTCCATCCTGACCGCGGAACATCTTTCGAATCTGTTTGGCGTCACGGTGGGGCTAGGCCAGAACGACGGCTATTTTCATCTCTCTTGAGAGGGAACGAAGCCAGCCTCGCCAAGCGAGCGAATCGATTTGTTCTTGCAGTGCGATGCGGGTTCAGCCCGCTTGCGCCAGCCCGTACAGAAGCTCGACGAACGAGCGAACGGCGCCATCCATGCCCTGGACCTTGGGATTTTTCGATTCGATGACGAAATACTCGTCGGGAGCGTGCGCGCCGCTTCCGTGACCGAGGCCAAACGGGCCCGCCGCCAGGTGGAGCGGCTCGCCGGTGAATACGTAGCCGGGCCACGAGCCCGCGCTGCGCGGAAGAATGACCGGATCGATCCCGCCCTTGCGATACACTTCGGTTTCAACATGGATGAGCGCGGCGTCGGCGGGAGTGCTATTGGGATCGTATCCGCCGGTCATGCGGACTTCGATGTCGCCGAAACCTTTTTTCGCAAGATGAGCCTTGAGCGCGGCGAGCGCTTCGGCGGCGGTCATGTCCGGAACGAGGCGCAGGTCGAGCTTGGCCACAGCTTTTCCGGGAAGAATGGTTTTTCCGCCGGTTCCGGTGTAGCCGCCGACGAGGCCTTCGATGTTCACGGTGGGCCGCGACATCAAGAGTTCCAGGGCTTCGCGCCAGCTCACGTCGTGAACCCAGTGCTCCACGCCAAGAAGCTTTTTCGCTTCTGTCTCGCTTAAGCGGCGCGCCGCTTCCGCGATCATTTTCTTCTCGGCTTCGGAAATCGGGCGGGCTTTATCGGCAAAGCCTTCGATGGCGGGATCGTTGCCGTCGGGCGAGACGAGAGTCGCGAGCGCTTCGACGAGATGCCACGCGGGGCTGTCCAGCCGTGCTTTGTTGCTGGAGTGCACGTCCTTGCGCGGGCCGCGGCCCCAGCGTTCGCCGCTGGAAACCAGTTCGCACTCGATGACCCCCTTTGCGCCCAGCGTCATGGTGACTTCGCCGTCCAGACCTTGCGAGGCGCTGGGCATGAAAATTCCAAGGCAGTTTTTCAAAGCCGCCATCACCTCCGGCCGGCGCACAATTTGCGGAAAGTGCGGTGAACCGATTTCCTCTTCTCCTTCGGCCACGAACACCAAATTTACGGGGAGCTTCTTGCCGGCGCCGTGAATTGCGTGCAGCGCGGCGAGGAACGACGCTTCCGGACCTTTCTGATTTACGGCGCCGCGGCCCATGACGACTTTTCCGAGGCCAGGTTTATCAACCAGAGCCGCTTCGAATGGTGGCGAAGACCATTCGGCGGGATCCGCCTGCTTCACGTCATACATGTAGTAAAGGCCGAGGGTGCGCGGAGCGCCGGCATCCAGCGTGGCGAAGATGCCGGGCTGGCCGTCGGTGGGGACTTTCACCGCTTGCTGGAATCCTGCTTCGCGCAGCATGCGCATGGTCAGCTCGCAGCCCTCGTTCATGCCGCGGTTTTCGGCGGCGATGGACGGCTGGCGGATCCAGTCCTGCAGACGCTTCACGGATTCGTCGTGGCGCTTTTCGATTTCCGCGAGAATCGCGTCCATGTCGCCGGGATGCGCGTGCGCCCAGCGAGGCATCGCAAGGGCCGCGGCGACAGCGGCGGCGCCTTGGAGGAAAGCGCGGCGGTCCGTTGGTGAAGACAATCCGGCGGAAGGTGTTTCGTTAGTCGTGGTCGCGCATTTTTCTTCGGCGCGATTTTTTACCCGCTCGTCCCTGCTGTCCTCGAAGTGAAAGGAACTTGCCATCACTGCCTCCTGTTGCGCGTTGCGTGGAATGGAAAATGACTCACTGTGTGGCCTTGCAACGCGGGAGACTACACCTTTTGGGTTTAGTCGGCAATGGCGGAGGCAGCGGTCTGATGGCGGCCATGCGGCAGACGGTAATGAATTTCGTATCCGTAGCGATTGACGAAGCGCGCGATGGTGCCGTTGGGTCCGACGGCCCACCCGGTCCAGATGTCTAGGAGAGCCACGGCATTGAGATTCAGCGAATCCGTGTGCTTCCAGTGAACGCCGAAATCACCGCTGATGTCTTCGCCGGTGGGTCCGACGGCCACCCACCGCCCATCATCGATGTGAGCCACCGCGGAGCGGTAGCCGCCGGGTTGCTGCGCGGCGAAGTGCCAGGTCTTGCCTTCGTCGAGGGAATACGCAGCAACGCCGGACGCGCGCTTGGGATCCCGATAATCGCCCCCGACAACAGCGATGGTCTTTTCGTTCGCGCGAACGATGGAGAAGATTCCAGAGGAGGCGTTGCCGTGGGCGATGGGTGTTTCCGCGACGCTCCAGGTGCGTCCGGAGTCAGAGGAGTGAAAGACGCGCGCGGCCGGGCCGCCGGTGCCGAAAAAGATGTCGGCGCCGGAGAGCGCTAGGCAAGTATTGCTGGCGGCAAACGCGCCCTCCCTGGGCAGCGCGGCGGGCATGTTGATGCTGGAGAGCGGATTCCAGTGCTGGCCATCCGTCGTGTTCAGCAAGAGGAATTTGCCATCGATGGGATCGCTGAGCGCAAAGCAGTGCGTTTCAGAGAGGCAGGCGATGGAGTCGAGAAAGAATTCCTTGCGTTTGTCCGTGTATTGCAAAGTCCAGGTTTCGCCGCCGTCGGTTGTTTTGTAGATGCGCGATTTTTCGCCTTCGCCGCTGGACATGACGTAGGCAGTGGAAGCCTTGAACGCCACGATGCCGCGAAAGTCGAGCGCGTCGCCGCCAGCCATGTGCAGGCGCTTCCACGTCGTGCCCTCGTCGATAGATTTCAGAATCACGCCGTTCGAACCGGACGCCCAAACAACCGGCGCAGGTACGCCTTTTGCGTCCGGCCTATAGGCCAGGCTCACGCCGCGCAAATTGGTATCGAGTCCGCTCGTCTGCACCTTCCACCACTGAGCCTCGGCAGGAATGGTGACGAGCATCAGGAGCAAGAGTGTGTGCATAGCGCGCATTTTAGCAGGGGGCGGTACTTTCCTGAACGAAGTGCGATCCATCTCCGGAGTCCTCTGTTTTTGCTCGGAAAAATTTCCAATCCAGGATTATGCCAACGGCCATAGCTAACTCCTACATGACGGCGAGTCCTAAACGAAGCATTTGTTTCTGGCACCCCGCTGGCTTAGACTTTCGCGGGCTTCCTACCAGGGAGGGAATCATGCAGACCACGAGAAGAACTTTTCTGGGTGCCGTCGGAGCGAGTGCCGCGCTGGGAGTTGCCGGCGGCGCAAGAATTCCGGAAGCGCTGGTCGCCGAGCCGAGCGCGGCAAGCGTTCCGGCCGCATCGGGCGAAAAAGTCTTGTTCTGGGTCGCGGCCTCGACGCCTTGTGACAAAAATCTGAAATTCGATGAAGAACTGTACAAGGACCTGCTTGCCTACTTGAAATCCAACGGCGCCGATGGGGTAGTCGTCCTCGGAACGACCGGCGAATTCCCCTCCTTTTCGGTGGCCGAACGAAAGAAAGTTGCGGAAACCGCCTTCAAGCACCGCAACGGCTTGAACATTATCGTTTCTCCGGGCACCGCGAATTTTCCCGAGACGCGGGAACTCTCTCAGCATGCGGAAGCCATTGGCGCGGATGGGCTGCTCGTCGTGCCGCCGTTTTATTACAAGCACCCGCGCCTGGACGGATTGACGAGATATTTTTCGATGCTTTTCGAGCAGGTAAAAATTCCCATCAATCTCTATCACATTCCGTTTGCGACCGGCGTGCCGATCAGTCACGAGTTGCTGCACGCCATGGAAAAATATCCCAACCTCGCTGGGATTAAAGACTCGATGAGCGACCCCAAGGTCTATCACGATTTCGTTGCGGAGTTCCCGAAGCTGAACATGCGCACCGGCACGACGGAAAATCTGAAATACGCTCTGGACCACGATATGGGCGCCATTCTCGCCGAAGGCAACAACTTCACGAAACAGATCGCGGCGGTATTCGCCGCGAAGCGCGCCGGCAAGGAAATCAGCGAACCCATCGCCAAGCTGGAGGCCGCGATGAAACTGCTGCGTGAGGGCGGCGTCGATGAATACGGCCCCATGAAATACGCACTGAGCCTGCAAATGGGGACGCGGCAGTTTTATCAACGGCCGCCGAACTCCGACGTGACGGATGAGCAAAAAACGAAAATCAAGCAGGCGTTGGAGCAAATCAAACAGATGGCGTAAGCGGAAAGCCACGGCCCGGAAATTCAGCGGAGGATCGATGATGCGCGAGAAGAAAACGAAGCAACAGCACACGTTGCTATTTTTGTTTTTCGCCGTACTTCTGTCCTGGCCCGCTGCTGCATCCGCTCAGTTTCATCCGAAGGACACGGAGTGGCGGTCCTACGCCGCCGATCTTGCGGGGACTCGATACCGGCCGCTCGACCAAATCAACGCCTCCAACTTCAGCGACCTGGAAATCGCCTGGCGCATCAAAACGGACAACTTCGGTGACCGGCCGGAGTACAAGCTCGAAGGAACACCGCTCATGGTGAACGGCGCTTTGTACGCGACGGCGGGATCGCGGCGCGCGGTGATTGCGCTGGACCCGGCCACCGGAGAATTGCTCTGGATCCACGGCGAGCATGAGGGGAAACGCGGCGGGGCCGCTCCCCGGCAGCTTTCCGGCCGCGGGCTGGCTTATTGGTCCGACGGCAAAGAAGAGCGAATCCTGTATGTGACGCCGGGGTTTCGGCTCATTTGCCTGGATGCGAAGACGGGCGTTCGAATTCCTTCTTTTGGAAACGCTGGCGAAGTGGATTTGAAACTGAATGACGATCAGGACATTTTCCCGGATTTGATCACCGGCGAAATCGGCATCCAGTCCGCGCCGGTGGTGGCAAAGGACACCGTGATTATCGGCGCGGCCTTCCGCGAAGGCATGACGCCGAAGAGCATGCGCAACAATAAGGGATACGTGCGTGGATTCGACGTTCGAACCGGCAAGCGGCTCTGGATTTTCCATACCATCCCGAAGAAGGGCGAGTTTGGCTACGACACGTGGGAAAAGGGTTCAGCGGAATATACGGGCAACACCGGCGTGTGGACGCAAATCACCGTGGACGAGCAACTCGGCCTGGTCTACCTGCCGGTGGAATCACCAACCAGCGATTTTTACGGCGGGCACCGGCCGGGCAATAATTTGTTCGGCGAGACGCTGGTTTGCGTGGATTTGAAAACCGGTGAGCGCAAGTGGCACTTTCAATTGGTGCACCACCCGCTGTGGGACATGGATATTTCCTCCGCGCCCATTCTTGCGGACATCTCAGTGGATGGGAAAGCCGTCAAGGCCGTGGCCCAGCCGTCGAAGCAAGGATTTCTTTACGTCTTCGATCGCTTGACCGGCAAGCCGATCTGGCCGATTCCTGAGCGGCCGGTGGAAGTCGGCAACGTGCCGGGCGAGTGGTATTCGCCCACGCAGCCCATTCCGACGAAACCTCTGGCCTACAGCCGCAATGGCGTCTCCCTCGACGACTTGATCGACTTCACGCCTGCACTTCGCGAACGGGCAAGAGAGATTGCCTCAAAGTTTCACCTCGGGCCGGTCTACACTCCTCCGGCGGTGAGCAAACTGGAAGGTCCGCTCGGCACGCTCACGATGGGGACTGCCTCCGGCGGTACGAACTGGCCCGGCGGCTCGTACGATCCCGAAACCCACAACGTTTATGTCTATGCCTGCAATTCCTGCATCGAGCCCATCGGGCTGGTGCCGGCTCCAAGAGAAGTTTCGGACCTGAACTACATCGCGGGAACCGCGGGAAAAGAAGTGGAGATTCTGCGCGGACCGGGAGAAAACGCCGGCGCCGATTCTCCGAAGCCACCCCAAAAACGGTCCGGCAGTGGATATGTTCCGATGAATATCGATGGTCTGCCGTTGGTCAAGCCGCCGTACGGAACGATTACGGCGATCAATCTCGATAGAGGTGAGTTCGTTTGGCAGATCGCACATGGCGAGACGCCGGATGTCGTTCGCAATTACGAGGCTCTCAAAGGCCTGAACATCCCGCGCACCGGGCAGGAGACGTACAACATCGGCACGCTGGTGACCAAGACGCTGGTCATCGCGGGCGAAGGGCATGTGACGACGACTGCGGATCATCCGCGCGGCGCGATGTTGCGCGCCTACGATAAGGCCACCGGCAA
>WNGJ01015152.1_pt1 | contig 14034 bp, 15 predicted proteins | sample 5400611 | NCBI WGS metagenome assembly WNGJ01 (sample SAMN13153375, study PRJNA577476) | soil metagenome | isolation source: 40 cm soil or saprolite under Garry oak tree replicate 1 | place: USA:California | collected 2016-06-15 | reverse complement strand
TGCGCGAGGGCGAAACCGACAAGCCGACCTACCACCTCATTAATGAGAGGACGCTCAAGCTGATGAAGCCGACGGCGTACCTGGTGAATTCCTCACGTGGCCCGGTCGTGGACGAGAAGGCGCTCGCCAGGGCGCTGAAAGATAAAGTCATCGCCGGGGGCGCGCTCGACGTCTTTGAGAAAGAGCCTCTTCCGCCGGATTCGCCGCTCCTCGATCCCGAAATCGCCGACCGCACGCGGTTGTTCCATCACTTCGCCAGCGGCGCGCAGATCACGCGGCTCTCGGTCGATCCCGACAAAGGGATGGCTGGGCGCACTGCCCAGGCAGTGATCGACGTGCTGGAAGGGAACTACGGCGGCGACCCGACCAAGATGCCATACGTTGTGAACAAGGAAGCGTTTGCGAAGTAGCCTGGAGTTAGCGTTCACGTATTAAAGAAAAGGCCCGCGGAACAGGAAATTGGAGTTCAGTTCGCGCCATTATTTAGAAGCTGGGGATGAGAATAGTAGCCGGGAGCTGGCTAGCTAGAAGGGTAGCTTGATGCCGCAGGCGCGAATTGCGCACCAGCCGCGCCACGCCTCAAAGGCACTGAATAGCCCAATTAGAATAAAGATTGCCGCGAGCAACGCTGCCTGCGGAATTAGACAGCCACCGGCAAGAAGGAAAACTGCCGCAATCCCACCGCGGGTGGCACGGCCTTTGTTGTCGATATTCGGCTTCATTTGAAAATATATGCGTGCAGTCGCGGGTTAACTTCGCCGGCGAAGGGAAACGTTAGTCGCTCTCACGAGAGCGAAGACTTTATCGCCAGGTTTGAGTTTCATCGCTTGGACCGAGCGTGTGGTAATAACCGACCCGAGTTCCCCAATGGTCGTCTCGACGATCACTTCACTAAGGACTTTGTCGGAGACAATGCTCTTGACCGTTCCAGGTAGTTGGTTTCGGATGCTTTGTTCCATAACGTCTGAAGATAGCGCAAGTGAAATCAGATGTCAGCGATCTCGCCACGGCGAGTGAACTGCGGTCAGCCGCCAGCTAACTTCGCTCAAATCGTGAAGGATTTTGAATGACAATCTCAGTGCGACTATCTAACTTGCCACCATGACTAAACTGATTGCGTTAGTAACGGCGGGACTCTTTGCGGCAGGCACGATGTTCGCGGGCGAACACGGCGACTGCACAAAGAGAGTCGGGAACGAAGCGAAGGCGGCGTGTCAGGTTTCATTGGGCAGCCTCAACCTGACACCTGAGCAGAAGACGAGGATGGACGCGATTATGGCAGACCATGAGAAAGTCGGTTGCTCCGAAGCGAGCGAGGCTAAATACATACAAGAAGCGAAAGGAATCCTGACTAAGGAGCAGTACGCGAAGTTCGAAGCCCAATGCAAGAAAGGCGAAAAGGATAAGACGCAGACCTGATCGCTGCACTTGCAATCAAATCAAAGCTTCGCGCCGAGAGCAGTCCTCGGCGCGTTCCGCGTACGGATTTGATTCGGAGGCAATTGGGGCCGCGTCTAAACTCCGGAAACATTCGCCCACCACGGCGGGCAAGCCGAGCAGAACATTTAACATTTGAACTCGCTTGGATCAGCGACCGGAAAGGTTGAGAATTAAATTCGATGCGGCGTCATTCGTTTGCCGCTTAGCGTTTCGCTGCGACTATGGGCGCCCTGGAATTGTGGGAAACCATTGGTTAAAAAGCTGGCTCGGAATCGCTTCCGAGCCAGCTCAGTGGATCTAATTCCTAGGTCAGCTTAGTACCGATACCGGTAGTAATGATGACGGTGGTGGCGGTAAACCCGATGCCCATTGTACCAGTAGTACGAGGGGCCCGTGTAATAGCCATAGTACGGGTATGGTCGGTAGTATCCATACGGATAATACCCGTATCCGTAACCCGGATAGCCGTAATAGCTATATCGGTAACCCGGGTAACCAAATCCAATTCCGACTCCCCCAATTCCCACTGAAACTTGCGCGTCAGAACGCTGTGCGGGAACGAAAGCCAATCCACTTACCACCAGTGCAATTAAGAGAAGCTTTTTCATTTGGTTTTCCCTTTCCTGTTTGTTGTTTTGCGAGGGATGAAAGCTCCTGCTAAGGATTTCCTCGACGCCATAGAATATGCGCCTCCCTCTATGTATAGAATCGGATGCGGACAGCCTCGCGGTTCCAAAAAAATGGCCAAAACGAGAGCGGTTCTGGCTAAGGGACTTGGTGATCGAATGGTATCGATAAACCCAACCAAACTGCCACACTAAGCTGCATTTTCCTTTTACTGGAAAAATCGAAGTCATGCTCGTTAGAAATTACGTGGGCGTAGTTAATTCGGATCGAGATGTAGATAAAAAAAGGCGGAAGGCAAGGAAAGCAACTCCGCAAAACGGAGAGCGAATTGGGAATGGCGCAAAAGATATCGGGTCTGGGACGCACCGGAAAATCTTTCTTTATCCGGAGGACTGGATCGTACCCGAGCTGCGGTTGCCGGCCCGTTTTCGGGGATCCCTGGGCGAGATGGTGGCATTCATTTGCGGACAATGCGGTGCGGAGACAAAGCGCAAGACCATTAGTAGACCGGCGTGCCGGAAAGGCGTTCGCGCCCTATTTACCGGCAAAGACCGGATCGGCGCTCTCGTCGCCGCCCAGATTCTGACCCGCGATCTCGGAAAAAACCTATACTGCGTCGATTTGGGCGCCGTCTTCTCCAAATATATTGGCGAGACGGAGAAGAATCTCCGTCGCGTCTTCGATGCGGCGAAGAAGAGTGGTGCAGTCCTCTTTTTTCGACGAAGCGGGATGCCCTCTTTGGCAAGCGGACTGAGGTGAAGGATGGCCACGACCGTTATGCCAACGTCGAGATCAATTATTTTCTGCAAAAAATCGAGCAATATGCCAGCCTCGCGATCCTCGCCGCCGGCAATCGCAGTGCGATCGACGACGCGTTCTGGCGACGGTTGCATTTCGTTATCTCCACCACGAAGAAAAGCGCGCCGGAGACAGCCTTCTGCTCGATAGTTGCTTGCTAGGGGATGTGATTGGGTCGCACCTGAACACTTGACGTTAGACGTGCGCCAGCGCATCCGCGCGCGGCCAACTCAAAAAGCCCTGTTGCCCTTCAGAGTTCGCTCCGCCGTAAACTCGAACGGCAATCGCATTATCGGTGTATATACATGTATCATTCCAGCATGGATCTGCGTCTGCTTAGACGGCATGCCACTTCGCCAGCGCAAGCGACTTATAATCCAAAAGTTCATCGTCAATCCGCCTCAGAGTTGGCGTGCTGCCGAATGCTTCGGACTGCCCCGGTGCCGAGTCAGTTTAGCCCTTGTTTAAGAACGCGATGAGGACCAGCGATAGACTCGTTGGATCCCCTCCCCGTCAAAGAGTCGAGCAGTTCCATGAGGCGCGCTTCGTAAGAATCACACGTAGGGCACTCGCCATTCGGCTGGACCCATTCAGGATGTTGCCTCCGGAGGTCGTCGTGAATCTGTTGCCGAAGCTCCGGGTACGTATGGATTTGGTGAGGCACGGCCGTTGGCTTGGTGGCGTGTTCAACTGTGGGCTGTGACGGTTTGTCTAACTTACCTCGTCGGTGAATGCGCTGTGTTCTGAGACTAACGAATTTCATAAACGCCTTTTAAATTTGAGGTTTACTGCTCCAAATCCACGCGGAACGAGGAACCATCTTCACGAGACGCTTTGAACAGCGGCCTCGCTTCAGGTGACTCGGGCTCCAGTTGAATCTGGAGATCGCGCAGGCGGTATCCCAGCGAGGTTAAGCCCCCCAACCGGCTTTTCAGCCCGGCCGAAAGTGCGTTGAGACGCCGGATGACGTATCAAAAGCTTTTTACGTGATTCACGGTATCGTGTCAAGCCCTTTTTTGGTCCTGATCTTAAAAGAGAGATTGGAGCACATGATCGAGGCAGACACTGGACGATCGCGTGTCACGTCCTAGATTCGTTGGATGGGAATCGCGATTTTCCTGGCGGCTTTTCTCACGATGAGCGGTTCGGCAATGGCGGGCGCGATCAGCATTACCAGCCCCGATCATGCGCAGACATTCGCGTACGGCGAAATGATTTGGCACCAGCTCTACCTCGAGCGAACCCGTGGCGAACTGGCGGCGCGGATTACGTTCAGTAATTTGCCTTATGCAGACAGCGATGAGCCGCGCAGGGACGAACCGTTCGACTTTCGCTTTCCAGGTGTTCAATTCGATTCCCAGCGAAGGGCATTCTTTGCCGGTGGGCGCCATGGAGAATTGATCCCAGTCGCGCGGTTTCGGAGCGATCCGGTCTGTGGCTGGATTGATTTGGTGCCGGGTGCGAAGATCTATCTGCTCAAAGAGGGCGGTCGCGTCACCGCAATTTTGACGGCAACCGATTACCCGCGCGAGGGAATGCGTTGGATCGAGATGAACGATAATTTTTCGCTGCAGAATCTTTTGATTGCGCTGTTCAGAGAGCTCCGCGTACGGCCGGACAGCTAATACTGGCCTTGGATGTTTAATTGCGGCCGAACATTTAACATTCTGTTCTCGTCAGCCAGGATTGGGGAATTTGAGGTCGGATCTAAACTCCGAAAGCGTTTCGCGAGCGCGGTACGATGCTTGGTTCAGAACCATCGTATTAGAGTTTGAGCAACTGAAACGTTGAGTGAAGCTTCGGGTCAATGAAAGACCTTACTCAAGGCTCGGTCGTCAGGCATCTGCAGCACTTCCGCGGGCCGATTTCTGGTTAGACATGCAACTGCCTCGCTTCCCACCGATTAATCTTGCACAACGCTGCACCTACTTTCTGGAAAAGCTAGCCTCAGAGGAAGGAGCGTGCGAACTTCGCGTTACCGTGTTCCTTTTCTTTTGATTAACGAAGCAAGCTTTATCAGAGCCTCTCGAATTTGTGCTCGTGACCAGGCTGCGAAGCCGAAGATCAGCGCCGGATCCAGCTGCGCCTTGATACAAAAAAATGAGAGCGGCAAAGGCCTGATTCCCATTTCGGCGCTGGCCTGCGTGACTATTCGCAAATCTTCCTTGCACCGGAGCCACGCAACGAAGTGCAACCCGGCTTCCGGAACCTGAAGAATCAAGCGATCACCAAGGAGTTTGTTGAATTGTTCGATGAAGAATTCTCTCCGATCGGCATAGAGTTGCCGCATCCGCTTGAGGTGACTGAGAAAAAATCCCTCCGCTAGGAATCGTGCGAGCGTCGCCTGATCAATCGTCGAGGAGTGTTGATCCATGACATGCCGGATTTTTACCATCGAATCAACCAACGGCTCCGGCACGAGAACATATCCCAGGCGCAAGGATGGATATAGAATCTTGCTCATGGTGCCCGTGTAGATGACACGCCCGGCATTGTCGAGCCCCTGCAAACATGGCAGCGGGGCACCGTTGAACCGGAACTCCGAGTTGTAATCGCCTTCGAAAATGAAAGCGTCGTGTGTGCGCGCGAAATCGATCAAGGCAATTCTTCGCTCGAGGCTCATCGTCATGCCGAGCGGAAATTGATTGGAGGGAGTCACGAAAATAATCTTTGGCAAGGCTTCTTTAGGCGATCGGTTGATCACGATTCCGTTCCGATCAACCGGCTTTGGAACTAAAGTTGCACCCGCGAAAACAAAAGCTCTGCGGGCCCGACGAAATCCCGGGTCTTCGATCCACGCGGCCTCACCCGGATTAATCAACGCCATTGCGCTCATCAACATCGCCTGCTGCATTCCTGCTACGATCACAATCTGGTCTGGATGACAGCGCGCGCCTCGAAAATCGCATAAGTAGCTTGCGATTGCCTTACGCAGATCGACGTCGCCCCGACTGGATGCATACCGCAACAAGTGGGCTCCTTTTTTGGCAAGAACCTCTGCTCTGAGCCGTTCCCAAGTCGCAATGGGAAATTCATCGACCGCCGGAATGATAGGTGTAAGGGTGACGCCGGGCCCACCGCCCATCGGAACATCCAGCTCTCTTCCGGCACGCATATCGGGAAGTTTCCTGACGCGTTCAGCTATCCGCGGCGGACGCACAATTTCGCGCGCAGCTTTCGGACTGGTCACGCGCAGGAAGGTCTCCGGCAGCGGATCTGCGACAAACGTGCCTGACCCGATTCTGGATCGAAGATAGCCCTCGGCATGAAGCCTGGACAAAGCGAGCTTAACGGTAAGCCGCGAGATCCCGAGGTCAGTCGCCAGGACCCGAGAGGAAGGAAGTCGAGATGAGCCATCGCTAAAGCTTCCCGATTTCAGCTCATCGCGGATTTGGCGGTAAAGCTGGTGATAAAGCGGTTCGGCTATATTGCGATCAAGCCGAATCATCTCGAAAGCTATGATCGAACGTCGGCGCCGCTTCTGCGGGCGCGATTTCTGGTTAGACATGCCAACTGCCCTCGCTTCCCGCTCACTGTTCCACTTGCGCGCGTATTCTCAAGAATCAAGGAGCAACACAATCAGAAACAGCCCAGCGACAAAGCAAAACTGGTGTGCCCTTTTGGCTCCAACTGGACATTGCCGCATCACACGACCCCCATAGGCTTGGTAAGCTTGCCGGAGTAGCGGGGATAAACTCGACGGCCGCCAGTGGGCATTTGTCAAAAAGTCAACGGCGGACTGCTGACGGTGGAAGGTTGAGGGCAGGGCATCGATATTACCGGCCGGCTAATCCCGCCGTCGCCAGGGTGATCGAAGATTTGGCGCAGCTCTCTGGAAGGCCACCAATTTTTAATCTACCGAAACTCTCGCCCACCGCGCGAGCCCTTCGTCAGGCCCGCATTTGTTACGATCATCTGGCCGGCCAATTGGCCGTAGCGATCGCTGCCACTCTTGAAAGCCGAGGATGGCTTCTCAGTGGAGAAGGTAAGCGCTACGAGATCGGAAATGAAGCAGGGCGGCAGTGGTTTGCCAATCAGGGAGTAAATTTCCAAACGATCAAACCGGGCCGATATGGCTTGGTAAGACAATGTCTGGATTGGACTGAGCGTCGGCCGCATCTCGCCGGTCCTGTCGGTGCGCAATTGCTCCCCTGATGGTGTGAACGTGGTTGGCTCAAGCGCGAACAGGGGCGATCTCGGCTGGTGGAGGCAACTGCTTTAGGACGGCGCAGGCTGCGCCAGGAACTTGGCCTGGCTTTTTGGTAATGACGGTCAGTGATCTTTCGGAGCAAGGACATCATGAGCGTTGCTCCCGAGACGCTGGAAATGTGATCGACATGCACGAGCAAGCGGCGAGTTCAAAGAGTAGTGGAAGTTAACTTATTTCTTTGCCACGGGATCGGGCGTTTCGTTAGGACTAAGACGCTGCGGCTACCTGACTCTTATGAAAGCCGGACTTAGCGTCATGCCTCAAAAGTCGAGCAGGATGGCATCCAACCCGAATTCAACAAAATTGATCGATGGCGATGTTCGACTTACTTTCCATAAATAATGTCTGCACTGTGAACTTGCCGTTCCAGTTCTTCGGGGCTGACCCGTATGACGCTCGAGGCGCCAGCCGCCGCCGCCCAGCCTCCATTGTCATCAACTTCGACCCAGCGACCAGGCAGACGACTTCCGGAGTCCGCCGGCTGCCAAACCCAGTGTCTTCCTTTCTCTGCATGGGCAGAGGTTTGCGATGCCGATGTTGACCTCAGATCCAAATTCAGCTGCGTTGGTTCGCCCAATGTCACCTTCGCATTGTTGATCGAGGCTTTGACGGCGCCATTCAGAACCAAAGTAACCCGGTAAGTGCGTGCTGGAAGACCGTCTGAAACATAATGGCCATTTGCGTCCGTCTTAACGGTTTTGAGTAACTTCCCGCTATTGGTCGTTTCGATCCGAATATCTGCGCCTTTTATCGGATGTCCCTTGGGATCCTTAACGATCCCTTGAAGAGTTCCCGTTACCGTTATTGTTTCTGCAGTGTTTGGCCCTTGTCGTGTACCTTTCGAACTCGTCTGCGCAAATGCCAGCGGCGCAATCAACGCGCAGGCGAGAGTGATAATTGTTTTCTTCATTATAATGCCTCCCTTTTGATGTTAATGAATGTTTTACTAAACAAATTTCTGGCGTTGGTTTGCATTGAACAAGGAGCGCGTTACGATGCTTGGTTCAGAACCATGGTCTTAGAGTTTGAGCAACTGAAACGTTGAGTGAAGCTTCGGGTCAATGAAAGACCTTACTCAAGGCTCGGTCGTCAGGCACCTGCTGCATATGTCCGCGTTTTTGGCCGCGAGCATGGTGGTGCAGACCCTCTATTTATTGGCCGATCTCTACTGGGTGGGACGCCTCGGAAAGGAAGCGATTGCGGCGGTCGGCGTGGCAGGCAACCTGACGATGATTGTGCTCGCGCTCACCCAAATGCTGGGCGTGGGAACAACGACGTTGATCTCGCAGGCCGCTGGAAGGAAGGACCAACCGCAAGCCGAGCTGGTCTTCAATCAGTCTTTCCTCATGTCCATTTTGATTGCGTTCGCGCTTGGCTTTGTCGGATTCCTTCTCCGTCCCACTTATTGCGAATGGCTGAGCGCGGATACAGCGACGGCGACGTTGGCAAAAGCTTATCTGCTCTGGTTTCTTCCCGGGCTTTTACTCCAGTTTCCTCTAGTGGCGCTGGGCTCGGCGCTGCGCGCGACCGGAATCATTAAGCCGGCCGTGGGATTTCAAGTGCTCAGCGTGCTGCTGAACATCGTGCTTGCTCCGTTGCTGATTTTCGGAATTGGTCCATGGCCCAGACTGGGAGTAACCGGCGCAGCGCTGGCCACATTCATTTCCATTCTGGTCGCCGACGTGCTGATCGTAATTTATTTCGAAAAGAAATATCATTACCTGCGTTTTCGTTTTCCCCTTTTCACCCCGCAAACAAAAATTTGGGGAGGGCTGCTGCGGATCGGCGTGCCGGCCGGCGCTGAGTTTGTGCTGCTCTTTGTTTACATCATGCTCGTTTACGCGATCATCCGGGGCTTTGGACCAGCAGCTCAGGCGGGTTTCGGAATCGGAGCGCGTGTAATGCAGGCGCTTTTTCTGCCGGTGGTCGCGCTCAGCTTTGCTGTCTCGCCTGTAGTGGGACAGAACTTCGGCGGCCGCCGCGCCGATCGAGTCCGGCATTCCGTCTATTCCGCGATTGGCATAGCGTCACTGATGATGTTTGTACTCACGTTGATCGCGTACCTCGCGCCGGCGGCGCTGATTGGTGTTTTCTCACGCGATCCGCGAGTGATTGCCTTCGGCAGCGACTACCTCCATATCGTCTCGCTGAATTTCGTGTCGGCGGGAATTGTTTTTACAACTTCAAGCGTTTTCCAAGGAATTGGCAACACTCTGCCGCCGCTGTTTAGCTCGATGACACGGCTGATCCTGTTCGCTCTGCCGGCGGTGCTCATCTCGCGGACGCCCGGATTTGAGATCAGGCACGTGTGGTATCTATCAGTCGGGTCTATCGTTCTTCAGATGTGCGTCAATCTTTTGCTGCTTCGGCATGAGTTGCGGAAGAAACTTAAATTCCAAGAACCGGATACCTTCATTCCAGCGAGCGCGACCGCGTCGTAAGGGTTCCCTGGACGCAGTCTGCGCGCCACGGGCGAGGAGTCTCTGGATTCAAAGCAAAAGCCGAATCTTACCCGGCGGACACATCGCCGTTACAGATCTACCGGCTCGGTCTCGTGAAGGCGGCCATAATCGACCGTGAGTTTTCCCTCACCGTTGTCGGTATAAATCTCGACGAAACGTTCGCCGAACCGAATGTCGCGCCAGGAGTAATCCTGTTGTGTCTGGACAGCGGCGGGAATGACTGGATCAATGCCGACGACCGACGCAATCAAAACAACCCGGGCTGCCTCGAGCGTTTGCGGCGTCGCACCGTATAGCGGGCTGTGTTCGTCGATAACATGCCGTAACGTCAAGGCAGCGGGGAACGATGGAAGCCGGTCGAACTGGAGCTTGAGGTTATAAAAATGCCTGAAGTCGCCTCCTTCCAACAGTGGCTCGTCGCGATTAAAAAGAATTCGGAATTCGGCTTCGACCAGGTTGCGCTGACGCAAATTGCCAATGCGCAGCATCAGAGTTGGTCGTCCGTTCAACGGTGCGATAACGACTGACTTGCTGAAGACGATCCGCGCGATTGGCCGGGAGAACCGAACAAAGATGAGACCGGTCATGACTGCGAGCAAAAAGATGCCGCTCATGATTTCGAGCGTCGTGACAATATGACCGTAGAGATTACTCGGATACATGTGGCCGTAGCCCACCGTGGCGAGAGTTTGCACACTAAAAAAGAACGCATCTAGAAAGGAACCGGGCCTCATCCCCGCAATGCAATCGCTGCCGATAGTGTAAAGTGCAGCAAAGAGAAGATTGAGGGAGATGTAAATAGCGGCGACGAAGGCTGCAAATTGCGGCCAACTCAAACCGAGCAGCCATTGATAGGCGTCGCGCGGTCCCCACTTCTCAATATTAAGCTTGAGGAATTCGAGCTGCCCTGAGCGGACTGAAATTGGATTACGCGTCCTTTTCATACAAACGCAGTGTAACCGGTTTCCGCTCGCGCGCCTGTGTGGCTCACTCGACTTTCTGGCCCGCTCAGCGCCAAAAGCCGCGCCTCACGTGGGCAGGGTTGCGAAGCTGAATTCGGGCTTAGAAGCAAGTCACTTACCGAAACGAACATCAGACAAAATATCAGCTATCAACCTCGGCAACGCGACTGCTGCTGATTGACGAATTGTTTCGGTAGCAAATGACGACAGAGGCGTCTCGTTCGGATTCACTTCAATAAGCCGACCAACGTTGTCCTGCGCTCGCAAAGCCCAATCGATGATGTAGCCAAACGTTGCCGTGGTTCCTGCAACGATCACGAAGTCGCAGGGTCCGCGGTCGAGGTAATTCTCTACTCGCTCGATTTCGCGCGGATCGAGTTGCTCGCCAAACCAAACCACCCCGGGCCGCATGAGCGCGCGGCACCCAGGACATTCCGGAATTTTCTTTTCCTCTTGCTCTTGGTCGGGCTGCGCTGAGGTAGGGGCGATTGACCTCAATCGCCCGCTGGAAGGATAAATCGCGCGGGGCGCAGGCGGTTCGGGTGAACCGCCCCTACCTGTATCCACGAAATCACAACGCGAACATCGCGTCATAAAAATGTCACCGTGAATTTGCACCATCTTTTCTTTTGGCAGGCGATATCCTTCCCATTCCGCACGCGCATGCAGATCATCTACGTTCTGCGTCACCAGCAGGAACTCGTGCGCGTGCTGCGCTAATCTCGCGATCGCCTTATGCGCCGGATTCGGTTGCGCAGCGCGAATGCGCTCACGCCGCTCCCGATACCATTCCCAGACTAATTTGGGATCGTTTTGGAATGCTTCCGGCGTCGCGAGCTTCGCCGGATCGAGATTCCGCCAGTAGCCCTCCTTGCCGCGAAATGTCGGGATGCCGCTTTCGGCTGACACGCCAGCGCCGGTTAGAACGAGGTTAGAACGAGAACGCGCACAAACAGATAATTGGTGGGATCGACCGGTCTGCTGGTAATGTTAAAACAAAAGCGGTTCTGCCGCATGAAATTAACATCGAGGAAGGGACTACTCGATCCATCTTTGGAGAGAACAGATGGCGCAAGACCAACAGTCTCTTCGCAATTCCGTTTCCGATTTCCGATCAGTCCCAGCCGATTCGGCGACCTTTGTTTTGTTCTTCGGCCACGATTGCAGCGGCTTAATTAATTGCCACCTCAGCCTCGCGCCCCAGACTCGCAGTATGAGTGGAAGCACAAAAGAGATTGCATCCGGCGCTGTGCGCGAAATTGAACCAGAGCTAAGGGAGCTGTTTACAAAGGTGGTAGAACGCGATCCGCGCGAGGCCGTAAAGATGCTCGAGCCGTATCCAGACGAGTTTGTGGTTCAGATGCTGGAACTGCTAAATCCCGCGTCAGCACTCAACATCCTCGACCGCTTCGATCCGCCGCGGCGACAGACTGTCCTCGCCACCGCTTCCGTTGAAGACACCCAGCAATGGATGCGCAACCAAACTTACCCGAAACGTACCATCGGACGCTTGATGCAACCGCCATTGGCCGTGTTTCGGCTGCAAACAACGGTCGCCGAAGCAACCGAGCAAATTCGACGTCTCGCCAGCAAAGCCATTATTACCTACGGCTTTGTCACGGACGAGCAGGAGAAACTCCTGGGGGTTGTTGTGATGCGCGACCTGCTTCTGGCGCAAAACAATCAGCGCCTGGAGGAGATAATGCTCGCAAACCCGTTCTATCTCACGCCGGAAATGTCTTTGACCGATGCGATGAGAGCGGTGTTGGTTCGGCATTTTCCGGTTTATCCGGTCTGTGAAAAAACGGGGAGACTGATCGGGCTGTTGCGCGGCCAAATGCTGTTTGAAGCAGAGACGATTGAGCTAAGCGCGCAACCGGGCGAAATGGTAGGTGTCGAAAGAGAGGAGCGACTCACGACGCCGTGGTTGCGGAGCCTGAAATTCCGGCATCCTTGGCTCCAGATAAATTTATTCTCCGGACTGCTTGCCGCCGCCGTCGTCGGTTATTTTCAGGAGACCATCGACCGAGTCATTGCTTTGGCCGTGTTCCTACCGGTGCTCATTGGTCAGGCGGCAAACACCGGGGTGCAGGCGCTGTCAGTCTCCTTAAGGGGAATGACTCTGGGCGATTTGAGATCAGGGAGAGAAAGCCTGCTCCTCATCAAGGAATTGTTGCTCGGAACATTCAATGGTGCATTGACCGGTATCACTGGAGGAATCGCGATGTTCATCTTCGCTACCATCGTGAAGAGTCCGGCAGCTGCGATGCTCGGCGTTGTTGTATTTCTGGCTATCACAATCAGTTGCCTCATTAGCGGCGTGGTTGGCGCAATGGTGCCATTGGTTCTCAAAAAACTTGGGGCTGATCCTGCTATGGCATCAAGCATCGTGGTGACAACGTTCACTGATATTGGCTGTCTGGCCGTTTTTCTCGGTTTGGCCACATTACTGATCTGAAAAGATCGCTTAGGGTAACATCGAGCGCGGAGCGCTCGATCCACCTTACTCCCAGCCGATTTGGCGGCCTTTATTTTGTTCTTCGAGCCAGCTCATCAGCGGCTTGAAGTAGTCGGCCATGGCGCGAGTAGAGATGTCCTCGCCGGTGGCTTCTTTCAAAACCCTGCGCCAATCTTCCGTGCCGCCTTTTTGCAAAATATTGTTAAGCCACGTGCCAACTTCCTTGTTGTCGGCGTAGTTACACGATTGCGGCGGTTGATGCAGGATTTTGCGCGCGATGTAATCGTGCAATTGAAACTTAAACACGGTCGCGAAGGCATAGTTGTAGTAATAAGCAGGGTTGTCGTTGATGTGCGTCTTGGTCGCGGCATCGCAGAATTCTTCGCCTCGCGGCGACGGCGGCTCGATCCCTTGAAAATCGGAAACGTATTTCCACCAGCGCGCGTTCCATTGATCTGGCGGCAAGTTATGCGCGTAGATATCCGCTTCCCAATGTGGCATCACGCCGCATGAAAAATAAATAAACGGAACCGAGCGTGCGAGCGCGTCATCTAGGAGAAACGCCGTCTTGTCCGGTTTGAAGTCGGCCGGCAAAACACCGCGCGACTGCAGATACGGCACCTGACTCGACGCCAAGGCAATTAATTCGCCAACGCCTTCATGGAATCCCGGCGCCGCGCCGATGCGCAGCAAGTAAGGAACTTCGGGCCGCGTGTACGCCTTGAAATAATATCCATGACCAAGCTCGTGATGCGCGGTGAAAAACCAGCGTGCATTCGGCTCGATGCTTTGTAGCGAACGAATGTCGTTCTCGAGATCGATATGCCAGCAGGAGGCATGCGTGTTCTTTTTGCGCTTCGAATCCGGCGGGAGTGGATACAAATCGGATTTCTTCCAAAAGCTTTCGGGCAACGGCGAAAAGCCGAGCCCGGTATAAAATTGCTCGGCCGTCTTGATAATCCATTCTGGTTTTCGCCCCGCGAAGTACTTGTCGATGTTAGCCGCTTCCACCAGGCCCGGCCATTCCTGGCCCCAGCGATTATTGATCCAGTGCGCCGGAATTTTCTTAGGTACCGG
>WNGJ01013910.1_pt1 | contig 14034 bp, 20 predicted proteins | sample 5400611 | NCBI WGS metagenome assembly WNGJ01 (sample SAMN13153375, study PRJNA577476) | soil metagenome | isolation source: 40 cm soil or saprolite under Garry oak tree replicate 1 | place: USA:California | collected 2016-06-15 | reverse complement strand
AACCGGTGCAATTTCTTGTCGGTCGCGATCAGCTCAGATACGAACTCGTCGTGAATTCGGTTGATAAGGACCGGATCCGTGGATATGTAAGCGTTCCTAAAGACAAGGTCCTCGCTTCGGAGGTACCCATCCTGCGCCAATAGCCCTCCCAAACCGCTCCGAGAGTCATAAGGCGGTTCGATGACCTGATTCCTCGGAGCACGACCACCGTGATTGGAGTGGACGCAGCGTCGGATGTTGCGCCGACAGAGAGGGGAATGAGGCGAGCTCCGTGCGAGGTCAGATCGATCAGCGCCTCCATCGGCTTCTGGCCGAACCGGACGCGCTCGATGGTTTCTCTGGCATTCCGTCCATGCGCGCCTGCGTTGGCGTCTGTGCCCATCACCATCTTGAGTCCGGGCGTCCTCAATGCCCAAGAGAAGCCGCTATCCGGTGGGAACCAGTCCCCGTCGAAGGTACGCATGTCGGGAACGTCACGGCTTCAGTGTGACGCGGATTGTGACGTAAGTCAGCGAAAAGCTCGAAATCGTTACGGGAATGTCCACGCCTGTATCGAGCATGACGCGCTGACCATCGACACCCTGAAACCCACGCCGGCCGTGAGTTTCAGGGGTGCCGTATATATGCCTGGACTAGCGGGTACTTTGCGGCGTGAAGAACTTGGGACCAGGAGGTCGTTGGTTCAAAACCAATCGTCCCGATTTGTCAACAACTTAGCCGGAAATTAAAATCAGAGGCGCTTCTGTTCTAGCACAGGTGTGCGAAAGCGGACAACTCATGGGGGAGTGTCCCTATTGTGCGCTGGCAGTGACACGCGGAGCTTCAATCTCCGTGTCCTTGCGTACCACATAACGATAGAAACGCGGATGGCCGCGTCTCCTCCAATAATCCTTATTGTATTCGTCCGTCCGAATTCCCCTGCGCGTTGCGCTGAAAAATTGACGTTGCCCCGAGTGAGCAACCGCGGACCGTCCTCGAGCGTGCCAGTATCGGAACGTTGCTCCGCAGAAACAATACTCTCACTGGCGAACAGGAGAGCGACCAGCAGTGTGGCTTTGCCGAGACTTGACATTGTTCTAGTAGAAGGGGAGCCCATTTTGTCAGTCGTCATCCCTCTTCACGCCGCACCGCTCATAGCTGCCCCCGCGCTCGCCCTCACATTCATTCTCATGCCCTTCGTGGTGCACATGTAGGTGGCGCCCCCCACGCTCATGTTTCTCTTCGTTCTCGTCGTCATCATCGTGCCCGTGACGAGGTTAGGTAAGTGCCAGACTCGTTCAACCATCCAAATTCCAGTAAGAGTACAGATGCTGTGCTTGGCACTCTGTTGGCCATATCGTGCAGTGCTCAACTGTTGGACTTAGGTGCTCGTGTCACGGCTTGAATAGCAAATTGCGTCAGTTGCATTGCGCAATAACGGTCGTGGGGCTTCAAGGCGATTGCGTGGCAAGCATCGCCCGGTGGGAACGGCGTTTGATCATCCGTGACAGGTCTGTTCTGCTCGCCAATGGGAGGGCAAGCACCTCTCCACTCCAAGACTCACACCGCCAATGAAAAGTCGAAATCCACCGGCCCAACCGATTTGCAGGGCCATGACGAGAACTACTGGCGTCCGAAATTTGACGCGGCGCGCCTGGCTGTTAAGCGCGCAGAAGACAATCACAAGCTGCAGGACCTGAGGCTCAATGGTCACGCCGGTCTGCACAACGGCACGGATGCTCCCGTAAGGAGAGCGGATAGGAAGGATAAACGGGGGTGTGGCCGCGGGTCAGGCTGCGTCGGTCTCTAGAAATGCTGTTTGTGGTAACCGGCGGAGAACGATGAGGCGTGCACGGAGGAAATAAGCCCCGGGGCACGGAGAAACAAGGCCGGGCACGCAGAACCGATGTCCGCACCATTCAACTCCTGATGGGGCATCGCAGTTTGTCGACAACCGCAAACTATCTGAGAATCGCAACGACCAAGGTCCGTGCGGCTACCAGTCCGCTGGATTTGCTTCCGCGTCCCGTCGATGCCAAAGCATTCCTTCCACCCCGCGACTGAACGCCAGGGCCGGTGGATCGTCCGAAGCCGCAGGTGGCGGACGTGTTTCGCCGCTACGGCGCAGCCTATCGTCAGAAGTTCAGCGCGTGGTTATCTACGGCACAACGCCGCGTCATGGCCGCCATTGAATCGTGCCGCACCGCCGCTCTCGGTGGTCACGTCGAAGTGTGTGATCGGTGCAGCCAACAGCGCGTCTGGTTCAACTCGTGTTCGGACCGTCACTGTCCCCAATGCCAGTCGCTGGCTCGCGCCCGCTGGATTGAAGACCGACAATCCGAGCTTCTGGGCACCGACTTATGTGTTGCTCGCCGATATGTGGCGGTCATTGATGGCGCAGCCCAGAAAAAATGCGTAGACCGGGGCAGCTCTCGCCGCAAGTAAACAAAACGCGTTATGCGACGCCGCAACAGCCAGAAAACGCCCCAAATGGCCGCCGGATACTTACGACATGCCGTTTGTTTCGCTTGTCCTTCCTTAAAGATCGGGATTCGGATCTCGCCGCGCACGGTCCGTCAGTACATGCCGACGAATCCAGAGCGTCCGACAGTGCCGTCTCAGCGATGGATGACTTTCGTGCGCAATCATGCCAAAGCGATTATTGCGTCGGACTTTTTCATCGCGGTGACGGCCACATTTCGGCTCGTTTATGTGCTTGTGATCACGGAGGTCGGGACTCGGCTTATCCTTGATGTCAACGTGACACGCCATCCCACAGCCGAGTGGACAACGCAACAGTTCCGAGAATGTGTGATCGGCGACGAAGGCTACAAGTTCATCATTCACGAGCGGGACAGCATCTATTCCAGTGAACTGGATTCCTCGCTTCGATCATTGGGTTTGAGAGTCTTGCGAACGCCCTACCGGTGTCCGCAAGCGAATGCATTTTGTGAGCGCCTGATCGGTAGCGCGCGCCGAGAGGGCTTAGATTTCATGATTCCGTTCGATGAAGACCATATCCGTCAGATCCTTAAATTGTGATTGTTCATTACAATCGGTCACGCCCACACATGAGTCTCGGGCCAGGATTTCCCGACCGAAGCGTCCACAAGGCGGAACTTCAAGTTAAGCGGCGTTGCATTCCGAAGCACCGTCGCGTTTCGGTGACTCCGATACGTGGTGGTCTTTACCACGAATACAAATTGGAAAGGACTGCGGCGTGAGAACTATCTCGCTCAACATCAGGTCGGATTTCATTTTTGCGCACGACAGGTGGTCCTTCAAAACATTCTCCGAAATCGACCACCCCCGTCGGCGCCATTAAAGGTGGCTGCGCTGCATTTTGTTTGATGGCGCAGCCCCCCTCCTGTTCCAGGAGGGGAATATGCCCGCACAGATTTCCCCTTTATTTTTGTCGCACACCCGCGATGCGCAGAATCGCGCCGAGCATTTGACAGTATTGGCCGACTCGATGTAGGGTACGGCATCCATGCTCATCTATGCGGCCATAGGCGCCATGGGATTCCTCTTTTTGATAGTCATGCTGTTTGTCGGCGAGATCTTCGGCGGCGATCACGATGTTGGCGGGCATGAAGTCCCAACCGATGCCGGCGATCATGGCGGCCCGAGTTGGCTCAGCGCGCGCATCATGGCGGCGTTCCTCACGGCGTTTGGCGTGGGAGGTGTTGTTGCCCGCTACTACAGTTTGTCTCATCCAGCGGCCTCGGGCGTCGGCGTGGTTGCCGGTGTCGTGATGGCCGGGATTGTGTATCAGTTCGCGAGGCTGCTTTACACGCAACAGGCGTCCAGCGAAGTACGCATGTCGGCGCTGGTGGGGCGTTATGCGGAGGTGTCCGTGGCTATCCGGAAGGACGGCGTTGGGCAAATCTCGCTGACCTATGGGGGCGAGCGCAGCGAGCACATCGCCCGGTCGGACGATGGCCGCGCGCTGTCCCAGGGCACGAGTGTTGTGATCTCCGGCCTGAGAGGAGACACGGTGATCGTGGCGCCGGCGGTGCCGACGGCGCCGGGAGGTTCAACGTGAGTCTGCTGGGGTTCGAGTTCTCCGCCGTTACGGTCATGTTCGCGGTGCTGCTCGGGCTGTTGGGTGTGCTCGCGGCCATGGCTTTGTTCGCGCGCAACTACATCAAGGTCCCGCCGTCAATGGTGGCGATCTTCTACGGCCGCAAGCACACGATCGTCGATGAGAAAGGAAACCGGGCGACCGTCGGATTTCGAGTCGTGAGAGGCGGTGCCGCGCTGCGCGTGCCTTTGCTAGAGCAGGTCGAATACCTGTCGCTCAACATCATGTCGATCCAGCTCAAGATACAGCGCGCCTACACGAAGGAAGGCGTGCCCGTGACCGTGGAGGCCGTAGCCAACGTGAAGATCGCGGGCGACGACATGTCGTTGCGCAGCGCGTCCGAGCGCTTCCTCGGCATGGGCCAGGAGGAAATCAAAGGGGTGATCTTCCAAACGCTGGAAGGCCACCTTCGGGCGATCCTCGGTACGCTCACCGTGGAAGAAATCAACGCCGACCGGTCGGCGTTCGCGCAGAAGATGACCGACGAGGCGGCGGTTGATCTGAAGAAGATGGGTGTCAGCATCGATATTCTGACGATCCAGCAGATCAGCGATGAACAGGGGTACCTCGACGCCCTGGGTAAGAAGCGCACCGCTGAGGTCAAACGCGACGCGGTGGTCGGCGAGGCACTGGCCCAGCGCGACGCGATGATCAAGTCGGCTTTGGCCGACCAGGAAGGCAAAACCAAACGCTATGAGGCCGACGTCGCCATCGCGCAGTCTCTGCGGGACAAGGAAACCCGTCAGGCTGAGTTCGACGCCATGGTGAAATCCAAGAAGGCCGAGTCCGAGCAGGCCGGACCGCTCGCAACTGCGATCGCCAGACAGAAGGTCACAGAGCAGGAAACCCGCATCGATCAGGTACGCAAACAGCAGGAAGTGCTGGTCCAGGAGCAGGAGGCCGCCCGGAAGGAAAAGGAGCTTCAAGCTACCGTCGTCAAGCCGGCCGAAGCGGAAAGACAAGCCGCGATCCTGAAGGCCGAGGGCGAAAAGCAGGCAACGATCATCCGGGCGGAAGCCACGCAAAAAGAGTTGGAATTCGAGGGCGCCGGCCAGGCGGCGAAAATCGAGACGGTCGGACGGGCCGAAGCGGCGAAGGTGTTGGCCGTCGGCGAGGCGGAGGCCGAAGTCATCAAAAAGAAACTGCTCGCCGAGGCCGAGGGGCTCCAGAAGAAGGCAGAAGCGTGGAAGAACTTCAACGAGGCAGCCGTCATCAACATGGTCGTGGAGAAAATGCCTGATCTCGCCCAGGCTTTCGCCACTCAGCTTGCCGGCATCGACAAGATCAACATCATCGAGATGGGTAATGGCTCGGCAGGCTCCGGGGGGATCGGCAAGGTGATGAGCACCGTCGGGGGCGGCATGACCGCGATGTTGTCGATGCTCAAGGATGAGTTCGGCATCGACATCGCGCGGCTGATGCAGGCGAAGACCGAAGCAGCCGCAGAGGAGGCCGATAAGAAAGCCGGAAAGCGCTGACATGGGGACAGGGCCCGGCCAAATTGCGACTCAGGACGTTATCTACGAAAGTCCGCTGCCGTGGGACCCTGAACGGCCCAATACCGTGATCATCTGTTGCGTTGACGGCCGCTGGTTCAGCCATTTCGAGGAATTCGCGCGGACGCGCCTCAAGGCGGGTTCACGCACCGACTACCTGGCGGTCCCCGGCGGCATCGAGCCGATGACGCTGTTCGACCTCGTCCCCAAAGACTTCAACTTTTTTCGCCGCCGCATCGAAGGACTGGTCGCATCGCACGGCACGCGGCGCATCATCGCGATTGCGCATCAAGATTGCGCCTGGTATCAGACGCGCAAGATCGGTCCGCTCCGGATCGATCTTAGAGCCCGGCAGATCTCCGATCTGAAGCGAGCGGGCGCCCGGCTACGTGAGATGTTCCCGTCCGTCGCAATCGAGACATACTTCGCCGGGCTCAGCGGCGCCATTCCCGAAAAAGTGGTCTTCCACGCAGTCTGACCAGCGGGAGTTCCCTTTAAAGCTTGGCAGAGACGGCTGGGAACTTGCTGCAACACTGGCGCATGGCGCCCAGGTTAATTTCTACTTCAAACGCCTGAAAGACTGAGATGCCGCGGCTCCGCCACCGAGGCTGGTGTGACTTACGCCACGGCGAAACGCTACCACGAGAAATGGCCGGATGAGATCAAGCGCAGATTGGAAAGATTGCCGGCGGTCATAGACCGCCGCTTCTGTAGCCTTCGTACCTTCTGCATGGCAGCCTGTTCTTGCTCCGCCTTGAATTGCTCCATCCGCCGAGCCTTCAGCTCTCGAATTTGCGCCTGCACCAACTGCAGACGGTCATACTCATTCCGAATCGTTGCCAAGCCGCCTCCCTATTCAGGGCCACCTGCATAGGATCTACAGTGGGCTCCTACCGGGCATCGAAGAATGCTGTTGTTCCCATTTGATTTCTCTTGCCGTCTGGACTCGATGCTCCAGCAAGTGTTCGCGAAGTCTGCGAGCGAGATTATGCTCGATGGTTCGGCGCGTGAACTTTGATCCTCCGATGGGCGACGCGGGTTAACGCTGGGCCGTTGGCAGAAACGGCTGGTCATGAGAATGGGCGAATGGATCTTGAATGGATCTCGCCGAGGGTGCCTGTGCCCCTGCTCCTGTGTTACTTTTCCTGCAATGAACAAGGACACACTGATTCCAAACGAACAGAATCCCCTTATCTGGATAAACCCCGAGCGGATGGGCGGGGCGCCATGCTTCTACAGCACGCGATTGCCCGTAAACAGTTTGTTCGAGAATCTGGAAGCCGGCGTCAGCATAGACGAGTGGCTTGATGCGTTTCCTTCCGTGACACGTGAGCAGGCCGTCGCCGTTTTGGAATATGCGCGCAACCGGATGCTGGAACCGGTCGCCTGAAGGTTCTGTTTGATACGTGCGTGCCGCGGCCACTCCGCAACAGCTTGCCCGGTCATGACATCAAAACTCCACAAGAAATGGGATGGGACCGTCTGTGAAATGGCGAGCTAATTCAGATCGCAGAAGAAGCCTTTGACGCCTGGATCACTTCAGATCAAAGTTTGAAATATCAACAGAATCTTACGGCGGGTAAGCTGGGCATCATTGTGTTGCCGACGAACCATTTGCGGTCGGTCCTGCAACTCGCTCCGAAGATCGCTCTCGCCTTGAATCTTCTATGCTCTGCACGCGATTCTTTTCCGCGGCTCCATCTCCCACCAACGTTCGTCGGCGCCGCGTCAGATCCCGCAGTTCACGAATGTCTCGTGAATGAAACTCCCTTGCACTAATCCATGCCGCAACAAACTCGCCATCCGGCTGTCGTTTGGATCCGTCTTCTTACCGCGCAGCGCCTTGACCTGCTCGGGATTGGCCAAAATAATCTTGAGGCTCCGTTCTAAAATGTCACGCCCTGGCTGGCCACTTAGCTTGCTTGTGGGGGGAGAAGGTAGGCTGACGACGTAGTAACGCCGTTCCGTCACGAACGGAATAACTAGCGTCTAAGTGTAATCGCGTTCGCTGTGGTCGCACTATGGGGGTCGGCGGAGGCGCAGCGGCGGCAGGCTCTGACCGATTCTCCGCCTTTTGCTCGCTCGTGTCTCAGTTCCCTCTCAAGCAAGAAGGTTCTTACGTCTTTCGCGTGACCGGTGAAAAGGTCGGGGCTTCGAGGACGCTCGCATATTCCTATCCCGACGAATATCACCTTCACGAACCGAATGTCGACCTCTTGCGTGCCATCAGCGACGAAACCAAAGGCAAGTTCCAACCGAACGCGCAGGACATATTTGCCACCCACGGAGAAACCACAATCCTGCCGATGCCGCTCTGGCCCTACCTGGCCGTCGTCGCACTAATGCTCTACATCGGCGACGTCTTCCTGCGCCGGGTCAGGTTCGGGCGCCTTTGTCTGTATCTTCTCCGTTTTTCGCAGAGAAGTTCGAGTCATGCCGTGAGTTTCAAAGCAAGGAAAATTGAACGCGGTTTTCCCTCCCTGGCCGATCCCGGAATTTCGGGACCGGAGTGATGGAATACCCGAATCCGAGCGTGAGGGCTTCCCGGACGTCATTCGCGACAAACGGCCCGCTCTTCTCACTTGACGCGCCGCAACTGCGACAAGCCGCCCGCCCGGCCAAGAGTCGCGAAGGTAGCTGAAAAGCGGAACAATTCTGGCGACAAAAAGATCGAAAAAAGGGGCTGCTGCCAACGAAAACGCGTTTCAATGAAGTAAGTGCGTTTGGATATATATGTGCACAAGGACGAATTCGGTAGCGTGCTATGCTCATCGAAGAAATCTACGATGCGCTAATCGAAGCGGGAGCGAGCGAAGAAAAAGCGCGGGCTGCAGCACGTGCCATGACTAACTACGAGACACGCATTTCGAAAATCGAAAGCGATCTAAATCTCCTAAAGTGGATGATTGGCTTTAATCTCGCAATGACGGTCGCCATCCTGTTTCGTGTATTTTCATAAGACTAAATGGATCGAAGGGCGCACGCCATAATTACAGCGCCGCGAATTCGGAGTCTGTCCCCACAATTCCATAAAGCTTGTTTAACCTAGAGCGACCATGGACGCCGCGACCCACCGCGATAGACTCAATGTCCTTGATCTGGCCGATGAGTTCGAAGTGCATGCCCCTGGCATCTTATCGCGGCACTTCGATCACTCGCGTTCCGCCCGGATTCGTCAAATCCAAATCGTGCGGCGCCATTTGATAGCGAAACATGTAACGAGCCACGAATCATCACCGGTGTATCCACGCTTCCGCAACTCCCGTAACAAGACCCGTGCGTTCCACACGCCGGCCTTCAATCGTTCTTTGATGTAGATTTTGAATGTGTCCAGCTTGCTCGGCCGCGGCGCGCGTGGACCATAAACCAGGCTGGCGGGTTTCGTCAACGGAGAGATAACACGTAGGCATCGAAATTGGTGGGTGTGCTTCAACTCGGTCTCCGGCCCAGAAAGCGTTCCAATTGAGTGCCTTGTTGCTTGACGCAGGCGCGTTTGTAGCCATGGATCGTGGAGACCGATCCATGATTGCCCGGTTGCGGATTGAAAGAAAATAGCCAAAGTCGTGGCGGATTGAGCTGCCGGCCGCGAACCCTTAAATGTCGTTCTCAAAACTCTAGACGAGTGGATCACCTTGTCGGCGGAGTATCGCCCTAAGGCTATGAATTTCGAGCGCGGTAGCGCCTCGCGGCGGAGGAAACTCGAACACGTTACTTGTAGAAGGCGATGTCCTTCACGTCCAGAAGAGTTCCGAGTGCGTTTCAATCAATTTCGGAATCTGCTCAACGAACGGTTGATGGCCCCGCAGCCATTCGATGATCACATCGGAATCCAACAAGATCTTATCCATTCTTCAATCTCTGACGCCGAGTGTCTGCGCGAAGCCTCCGGACATATTGCTTTGTGCCGCCAAGGTCCTTTCGATCCTTCCAAACTCCTCCTAACCGGCGCGCCAATTCGGCCTTATTGATCTTTTCTTTTCCTCCGAATTTTTCTCGGATGCATTCGCGAACAAGTTCCGATACCGTTTGGCCTCTTTGCCGGCTCATAATCGAAAGGATTCTCGCAATATCGTCGTCCAGATAAAGTTGTGTTCGTTTCATCGCGATGTATATTATACATCGCGATAGCCGGTTCCCCTCCTCGCAGAGGAGGGGTGGACGCGACATCAATAAAATGCTGCGAATATTGCGCCGAACTGACCACTATTACGGCTTCGCGCTATCGCGCTCGCGCTTCGCGCCCGTCTGCGCGGAAAAAGGTCGCTTCGCGGCTTCTTGATTGACCGCGCAGCCACCCCTCCTCTGCGAGGAGGGGAATATTCTTCCCAAACCAAAACTTCCGAATTTCAAACTGAGTCATTACCCATGACCGGTTGCACTTGCGCCGGATGGTAGCGTTAGGCGAAAATCTGTCGGGGTACACGCGGACCACGCGTCCGTTGACTGAAAGTTTGTAGCTGACTGAAAGTTTGTAGCTCTCGCCGATTGACCAGATTTTTGCAGTTCGAGGATACGTATTCGAGGATACGTCTATGGCGAGTGCTGTCGCGTAAGCCATCCGCCCTCGGGAAGTAGAAGTGCGAAGCGCTTGATGGCAGAAAACAACCAAGAGATGCAGCTTTCTTTAACTAACTTGGCAGCAGGAGAAAAGAATGGGAGAAGGAATTGGGAATCTCAGTCGTAGAGAATCTATGTCTATCTTCATGGCCATACTGCTAGGGCTAGCGGCCATTTTTATCACAGCAGCCGGTCCGATGCTCGCATCGATCACATCAGCATCGCCGATGCCATCGGCGCAAAGGGGCGCCAACACGACACAGGCCACGAAAGGCGGGAACGCTGCAGGCGGGGCGCGCGGGCGCGCCGCGGCGCCGTGCGGCAACAAAGCGAAGCGCTACACCGACTGTGGGAACGGCACGGTGACCGACAGCGTAACGGGGTTGGTCTGGCTGAAGCAGGCGACCTGCTTGCCCTCCGCGGATTGGGAGGCTGCAAAAAAGGCGGTCGCGGGGCTGAAAAACGGCGACTGCATGTTGACGGACGGTTCCTCACCGGGCGACTGGCGGCTACCGACGCAGAAGGAGTGGGAGACAACGATGGAGAAGGCGCTCGATATGGGCTGCAGCGGGCCGACCTTGATGAACGACGAGGGGACCGGGTGTATGACTGCCGGGCCGTCATCGTTTACGGGTGTGGAAGCGGACTACTATTGGTCGAGTACCGCCCTGGAGGGGCAGGACCGCGCCTATTTCGGGGACATCGACCACGGCCACCTGCTGAACGGCGCTTTTACTACCAGTTTGCGGGTGTGGCCGGTGCGAGGTGGACAACGCTAGTGTGGCGTTTGGAAATTGCGGTGACGTATTCCCCTCCTCGCAGAGGAGGGGTGGCGCGACAGCTTAATAGAAGCTGGCGCACCGGGCGCGAAGCGCGAGCCCGATAGGGCGAAGCCTCAATTAGTGGTCAGTTCGGCGAAATCGGAGGCGTGCCGGTCTTTTACTGAGGCTTCGCCCTATCGGGCTCGCGCTTCGCGCCACCCCGTCTGCGCCGCGCCAGCTTCTATTAAGCTGTCGGTGGCTTCGCGTCATCTTCCTAATGGCGCATCCACCCCTCCTATTGGACTCGGTTAAGCGAAGTCCAATCAGAAATTTCGGATCTCGGATTTGAGATGCAGGATTCGTCCGATTTCAAAATTCCCTCGCATCGGTGCTTGGTTAGTCAAGTATGTTGATGCCCTCTGCGAGGAGGGGAATGCGCCTCTGCCGAAACATAAGTCACCGAAATTGCGAAACGCCACGCTAGACGCTCCGGCCTGTAGACCTTGGCGTCCGCGGGCCCCAACGGCGCACGTCGTCTCGCCGTCATTGTGTCGCGGGAATTCTCGCTGGATTTCACCCAGCTTTTTAACCTCGCGATGGTGCGAGACGATTGTGCCGATCATGCGCGTGATCTTGTCGTTTACTTCAAATCGGGCAATATGCGGAAGTGTTTCCGGCCACGAATCCGATAAACGTGAAAATCACGATCGACAGTAAAAACGAGATTTGTATCCAGTTCTTGCGCAAGTACGACAAGCGTGGAATCGGCAAAGTCCATAGGTAAATCGGAATACTTTTCTAACAAATCTCGACAGCGTCGAAGCGATGCCGTACTCACCACAACAACGTCACTGCGCAAGACGAAATCCAGGCAGGCGACGCTCCCGCGAGGGATTCCGGACAACAAGTGAGTGGATTCGGTGAGCACCGCCTCCGTTGTGACCACGGTCCCCTCCCAGATTGCGTAAGACTCCGCGCAGGCTTGATGGAGGGTTTGACTGCGATCCAGCAATCCCACCAGACCCCCGGTGTCCAGCAGAAGCTCACCGGCCACGGCGCAATTTTTTGATAATGTAATCGCGATGACGGATCGCCAGGTCCGGAATACCGCTATTTAATGAACCGATGAGATCCTGAACACGGTCCGCCGGGCGTTGATGCGGCCCGGCCGGGAATTGCCAAAAACTCTCTCACGGCGATTCTCACGACCTCAGAGGGTTTGCGCTGCATCTGCGCGGCCCTGCGTCTTAAAGCACGGCTCAGTTCACGAGGCAATCGGATGGTCAACTGATCTTCCATGGCATTGCATTGTAATGCTCGAGTTCACCCGCCGGCTCAAAGTGGTCCTTGCCGGACTAACAATGCCCCATTTTTACCACTTAGTGGAAAACTTTTGCCACCGGGGAAGAACGTGTAGGGCGATCGGGGACGAGAGAAGTCCTGAAAGTTCCTACATAGAAGCTCACTGGTCCGAACGTGATTTTTTGGCAACTCGTCTGCCTTCAGAGAAGCCCCGTCCCAAGCAACAGAACTTAAAAACTTAAAAGTGGAGGTAGCGATGAAACGCCGATCTTGGGGTTTTACAAATTTTTTGTTATTGGTCGCTTTTCCAACGGTAATAACGGAAAAGAAAACGCCTCGCGTGCGCCTGGTTACTGGTGGGCGCTTACTGGGGATTGTTGTCCTGCTCGCCTTCCGGCTCATGCCGGCTGCGTACGCGCAATCTGCGGGTCAGGTGTCGACCTCGATCGTAAACGGCAATGTCACGATTACGGGGGCAGGAGGGCCGGCTTTCCATCCCGGGCACACCCTGGTGCGCTTTCGACCGGGCGCTGCGGCGGACTTTCTTCCAGGCTCCGGACCCATAGTTCCTTTTCCCGCGCTCCCCGGGTTATTTCTAGTCAACAATCCGCCCGGTCTTTCGGTGGCAGAAGCGTTGAGGCGCTATCAAGCCAATCCCAACGTCCTTTATGCCGAGCCAGACTTTTACGTCCAGGCAGTTACCACCAACCCAACGGATCCGCTGTGGAGCCAACAATACGACATGGTGAGGATCGCCGCACCCGCGGCTTGGGACACGCAGACCAATGCAGCGGATGTGATCGTGGCGATCATTGATACGGGGATTGATTTTACGCATCCCGACCTGCAAGCCAACATCTGGACCGATCCAGGCAACAGCACCACACATGGATTCACGTGCATGAACGGCACGTGCACGGTGGGCGGGAGCGACGACTTCGGGCACGGTACACATGTGGCCGGTACAATTGGCGCCTCGGCCAACAACGGCATCGGCATTGCGGGCATCAACTGGCAGGTGCAGCTCCTGTCGGTCAAGTTCCTGAATTCCAGCGGCAGCGGACTCATTTCGGACGCAACGCTCAGTTTCAATAAGGTCCTGACGCTCATACAGCAGGGCTTCAAGATCCGAATGACAAGCAACTCATGGGGTGGCGGAGGCTTCAGCCAATCCCTCAAGGACGCCATGTCGCAAGTAGAGGCTGCCGGGGCCGTGAACGTCTGCGCCGCCGGCAACAGCGGCCAGAACGCTGACGCGTCGCCCATGTACCCGGCGGCGTACGACAACCGTGGCATCATCTCCGTGCTGGCCTCCGATCAAAACGACGTGGGCGCGGGCTTCACCAACTATGGACTTGCCAGCGTCGATATCGCGGCGCCGGGTGTGAGCACACTTTCAACCGTACCCACGACCTCGTGCACTCTGTGCGATCCGAGCGGATACAAACTCCTATCGGGAACTTCGATGGCGACGCCGCACGTCTCCGGAGTGTTGGCCGCCATGTTCCACAAGAATCCGGCGCTGACCGCCAACCAAGCACGGGACGTCGTGCTGGACCCGGCCAGTTACGACACACTGAGCGATACTCGGGCAAGCACCACTTCGACCGGCGGCCGCCTCAATTTCGCGAAATCCATAGCCAACCCGCTCCTGTTTTCACCCAAGCTGAACAACTTTCCCGTGCTCTCGATGGGTCCCAACGTGTTCGTCGCGGCGGGAGGCCAGGTCACGCTCACGGCATCTGCAACGGACGCCGACAGTGATCCGCTGCGAATGGGATGGACGAAATCTACGGATGCCGGTTCGGCTTGGTTGTTCGGGTCTACGCTCAATTCACTGTTTCCCAGCCCCGCG
>WNGJ01004886.1_pt1 | contig 14034 bp, 14 predicted proteins | sample 5400611 | NCBI WGS metagenome assembly WNGJ01 (sample SAMN13153375, study PRJNA577476) | soil metagenome | isolation source: 40 cm soil or saprolite under Garry oak tree replicate 1 | place: USA:California | collected 2016-06-15 | reverse complement strand
ACCCATTATGGAACGATTGTCAGTTCGGCCACCATGGAAGGGTGAATCTGGCAATAGTAGAGAACGACATGGTTTTTATTAAAATTGTAGGCAGCCAGCGTTACTGTATAGGTGAAATGCTGGCCAGGCATAAGCAACTTGCTAATGCCTGAGTCAAATATCTGCGGCGCAGGTGTTTCAGAGCTGGGCATTTCTCCCACCATAGCAGTTACGGTATGTGGTGTAGTGCTCTTATTGACCCAGGTGATGGTTGTGCCTACCTTGACCTTTACATTCGTAGGTGAATAGCAAGCAGGGTTACACGTAGCGCCAGTAGGTGGTAAAACGATGTTGATAGTAACCGCATTTGATTTGGTTGCATCAACTGGCGCACCAAATTGACCAACGCCAGCGGCTGCAGTTGCCTGTGCCACGGCGGTCTGGTAGGCTGTAGGATTAGACACTTGTAAAAGACCGGGAACCTGATTAAAACCATTGGAAGCTGGGCCGGTGGGATACCCATTTTTGGCTAAGTAATCAGGATCAGCCGAACGAATGAGAGCAAATAAATATTGGATATCGATCTGTGTGAGCGGGCCGCCAAAGTCCTCGAGCCAGGCAGGCATAAGCAACTGGGAAGGATCGGCTGTATTGGCGATACCTCCACTGACAATACGTAGTATATCAGCGTCGGTCAGTTTATTGACAGCAGGATTCCCGTTGAGTTTGGGACCAATCAAGCCTTGCCCATTGATGCCATGACACGACTGACAATACTGGGCAAAAAGCGCTGCGCCGCGACTGACATCAGTTGTATGCTGCCGAAGTTTGGACATCTCCTGTGCGTTGGATTCCGTAATCCAGAAAACCGGGATTAACAGAGAAACGACAGCCAGCATTATTAAGGCGCCAAATCCGGTTTTCTGAACCGCGTTGGTACGAGAATAAAATATATAGAGTAAGGCGCCCACGACAATCAGCGCAACTACAATACCTATTGCAGCCTGTACAGGATCTGTCATAACTACACTTCCTTACTACAATCTCTTCATAAATGGGCGGGCATTGCAATATCCTAGACGCAAACCTCGATTGGTGGCGCGATAAGACGAGTAGAAGCATCAGGATGTGGCACCGTATTATTGAGCACGCCTGTGCTAACTATCACATCTGTTCCACTGAAGGACATGCCAAAGCGGTCCGCGCTCCTGGGAGCAGGTCCGTCGAGATACTCGCCATCAACGTTATAGTGTGAACCATGACAGGGACACTTGAAGCTGGCACAGTCGGCGCGGAACGCGTATGTACAACCGAGATGGACACAACGCTGGTAAAGAGCAACCCAATGAGAGCCATCGGCCCCCTTGACAAAGCTCTCAGAACTCAACTGATCTGTAAGATTAGAGCCGCTTAATATAAATTGCGTGCCAGGAGCAAGGTGAACCAGGTAGGTCTTGGCAGCCTGGACATAGAACACACCAGCCTGGCCCAATGTGAAGTTTTTGGGCAGAGCCCCCGGAAAATCCGTTATTTTCCCGACGGTGAAATCAGCGCCGAACTGACCGGCCAGGTTCGGATACATTAAATATAACGCACCTGCCACACTGGCTGTTGCAGACAATCCATACACCGCCAACATAGACCTGCGGAGAAAACGCCTCCGCGATAGGCGCTGTTTTGCTATCTCTGCTGACTCAGCGCCACCGCCATGCAAGACTTCATACTGCTGCGGTGTAATGGGAGGAGTATTGATACTCATAGTTGTCCTCTCTGCATATTCTGAAGTTTACAGGTCAAAGTACATACCCTGCCATGGCCAGAGCCACGTCCAGCCTGGACCGCGGAAAAAGCTTCCGGCTAGCGTAACGAAGGCCCAAAACACCGCAAACATGGTGAACGTGACAATTGCCAACTTACGATCGGTATAAGCACGACTGGGATTGCGATCGACATAAGGCAAAATGATCAGTCCGAGAAGCACAAATCCTGGAATGAGCACACCGGCGGTCGTGGGCGGGAAGTAGTGCAGTAACTCCTGTAATCCAAGGAAGTACCAGGGCGCCTTGGCCGGGTTCGGAGTCACGTTCGGATCGGCCGGATTGCGCAGAGGCGCATCGATGGTAATAGAGAGAATAGTGACCATTACCATGACGGCGACCGAGGCAAAAAACTCGCGCACCAGCAAATGCGGCCAGACAAACACAGAATCTTCAAGCGGTTTTTCGACACGAGTGATTGCTTCTTGCTTCACCACGGCCAGTGTACGGTAACGTCGCTGGATTGCCGATGACTGCGTCTGTACTCTTGGCTCCTTTTGTTCAATAGACATGAATTATATCCTCTCACTCAGAGAACCAGCAGGGTGCAATAGATTGCGCCTCTGCACGGACATCTACTACCCCTATTATTGTTGAGCAGAACCGGCGACTTCACGCTCTGATCGGGCCTCCAACTCTCTACGAGGCGGGGGAGGAGGTCCGGCTGCGCCGCCATCCTTACGTATACGCCAGAAATGAATGGCCATTAGTAGTGCCACAACCAAAGGCAAAAAGATTACATGACCAACATAGAAACGGACCAACGTACTCTGAGTCACTGCGGAACCGCCTACCAGCACCTTGTACGAGGGATCACCCACGATTGGGACGTACGGCGCAAAATTGGTGCCCACAGTGATAGCCCAGATAGCGATTTGATCCCAGGGCAGGAGATAACCAGTAAAGCTTAAGAACAAGGTGAATAAGAAGAGCAAAACGCCGATCACCCAGTTAAACTCTCTGGGAGGCTTGTAAGCGCCGTGATAGAAGACGCGAATCATATGCAGCGTCACCGAAACCACCATCAAGTGTGCCGCCCAACGGTGCATATTACGCGTCAGGTGACCAAATGAGACAACGGTGCTTAGCTGGTTGATGTTCTGATACGCCATATTGGTGTCCGGGACATAATAGAACATCAGAAAGACGCCGGTGATTGTCAGCAAAAGAAATAAGAAAAACGAGATACCTCCCATACACCAGGTGTAGGTAATTTTCATTGCCTGACGACTGACTTTAACTGGATGCAAGTGCAGAAATACGTTGCCCATCATAACCAGAGACTGGTTCAATGGGGTATCAGGATAGCCATGGCGAAAAAGAGAGCGCCAAGCTTGACTCTCGACCAACTTCTGCGTCATTGTGTCGAGCAAGCTTTTTTTAGGAAGAGAACTCACTGTGCCTCCTCAAAAGATTATTGCAAAGCTATCTTGTCAAGACTGATAAGCAAATAGCCCATATTTTGTGTGGCAAATTATATCATAAACCCCACACAATAAATACCCTGCTTTGATTGTAACGCATCTTGAGGTAATTGAGAAGAGTTATGCCCAAGATGTTTCTGAATCTAATCCAAGATTACTCTAACATGAGAAGAGGGACATCAGGTGAGCACCTGATATTTACGCAGCACTCACCTGATTTCACTACCTGTATCAGGAGTGTATTTGCTTCACGAATTGATTGGGCTTGCCCATACCTGGAATATTCACTACAATTAGTGTGAAGCAAAGGAACTTACGGTTAAAAAGGACGTTCACTATGAATCAAACCAGCAGGCAGTCAAAGCTGAACAAGCAAAGCCATAACAGTATGCTTAAAACACTGCTTAGTATCCCCATTTTTTATAAAGTGCTTATCGCTAATAGTCTGATTATTTTTGTTGGCGCTACTGGTGGAACGTGGCTTGCAACACATCTAAACGTAAGTCCATATGCAACACCAATGTCCTTGATAATTTTCATTACCATCGGCTGGTTGGTCAGTGTCGTGCTCAATTTTGTCGTTCTGCAGATTGCTTTTCGACCTTTGACGGAGTTAGGAAAGGTGATGAAGCGGGTTCGGGCAGGTGAGAGTTCGTTACGAGCGCCACTTACAGGCGTTGATTCGCAAGCAGACCAGCTTGCTGAAGCTTTTAACATGGTTCTTGAAGCTCTGGATGAAGCTTCGCGTCTTCGTGCCAGTCAAATCATACAAGCACAGGAACAGGAACGCCAGCGTATTGCTCGCGAGTTACACGATGAAACCAGCCAGGTGCTCACATCACTTCTCATCAGCTTGACGTTGCTCGAAGAGTCAGTAGAGACACAGGAAGCTCGCGAACGCATTGCAGATACACGCGCTCTTGCGCATTCAACGTTACGAGCCATTCGCAATTTGAGTATTGACCTCAGACCCAGCGCACTTGATGATCTGGGATTGCTCCCGGCTCTTCGCTGGTATGTAAAGGAATACCAGAAAAAGTGTTCTATCGATGTTGAATTTCATGCTTCAGGTTTTAAAGAGAGATTGCCAGCGGAGATGGAAACAGCTCTCTATAGAATCGTGCAGGAGTGTTTAACCAATACAGCAAAGCATGCAAACGCAAACAGAGTCACGATTACGTTGAAAGAAGAGACCGCCAGGGTCTATGCTAGAATAACCGACGACGGTGAAGGTTTCGATTACGAAGCATTACTCAAAACACCAGGACTAGAACGTGGTCTGGGATTAGCAGGTATGCATGAGCGGGCAGTTTTGCTGGATGGAACACTCAGCATTCATTCCACTTCTGAACGAGGTACAATTATTGAAGTCAGTATACCACTGCCTTCTGTGAGCACTCTGCAGCCTCAAAAAGGAAATGAGTTGGCTGTGTGAAATTCTAGCGGGTAATCATAATGATACACCATTCTATGTCAGGAATTTTTGATGAAAATACGCATTTTATTAGTTGACGACCATACAATTTTACGCGCTGGCCTTAAAATGATGCTTAATGCCCAGCCAGATATGGATGTGATTGGCGAAGCGCACGATGGTCGCCAGGCCATACAAGAGTCACAGCGCCTACATCCTGATATCGTTTTAATGGATATCACCATGCCAGATATGAATGGTATTGAATCTACAAGGCAAATTAAAAAAGCGCTGCCGGATGTGAAGGTTTTGATATTGACGATGCATGAAAATGATGAGTATGTCTTTCAAGCACTGCGAGCAGGCGCCTCTGGTTATATGCTCAAAGAGGCTGCAGATACAGAATTGATTTCTGCGCTGCACGTCGTGCAAAATGGAAACTTCTACCTCTCCCCAAGCGCACAATCAGTCATGGTAGGGGATTATTTGCAGCGCGTAAATTCAGGTGAGGAGAAGGATAGTTACAGCATTTTGACAGAACGGGAGCGTGAAATTTTAAAGCTTGTAGCTGAAGGATTTACTAATAATCAGATAGCGGAACGCCTCGTTATTAGCCCTAAAACGGTAGATACTCATCGTACCCATATCATGGATAAACTCAATCTGCATAGCCGCGCCGAATTGGTAAAATATGCTATGCGGCGCGGCTTATTAGAGGATTGATTACAAGTAGAGAGCTGGCCTTAGCAGAAACTCAGCAAAGCATGCGCCATGTTTTTAGAGCTCATCATCGTCATTAAAGTCTAAATCAGAACCACTCTCTTCAGCGAAATATTCATCACTATAGAAACCGACATCTCTACCTACATAAACACTTACCAGAAAATCATCGCGAGGCATATCAGCGGAGAGCACAAGATCCTCATCTATTTGCTCAATAAGTTTTGTCAATTCAATCTCTTCAAGTTCACGTTCCAAAATGAGTGTCCCGTGAACAGCAGTTGTTGTATAGTGGATATCAACAGTCCCAAGACGGTTGTTAGTCTGCATACCAACTCCTTGCATAATATAGTAGCTTTCGGAATATGGTGTGCGGAAATGTCGTTCAAACCGAATATCGTCCATAGCCTTTGTATCTTTGCGCAGCCCACTTCCCATGGCACTGCACGCTCCTTTCGAATCAGCACATTATGTGAGTGAATAATGCCAGTAAGATTGCGATATTATAACATCCATTCATGTGTAAGTATAGAAGCATCATTAAAATTGAAATGATGAGCGCATTTTAGAAAATACCAGTTGTTCTTCAAGAGGATAAGTGGAGGAGGGTGCAAGTTGCAAGATTGTATAGTAATGCTCACCATGCATAGTGACCAGTAACGTTACCGTATAATTTGCTCCACTTTGCTGAACACTTCCCTGAATCTGTTGCCACGTAGCTCCAGCAAATGAAAGCTCTGCTTGTGTTCTTTGTCCAGTCATACCTAGTGAACTCACGGTCTTGCCCATATATTGAGTCATACTCTGGTTACCAGCTACTACAACAGTGATATTCACCTGATCGGTATGGTTATCGTCATAAAAATTTACGGTTCCATTCTGTTTATTTACATCTACTTCCCAATTCTGGGGATATTGTAGGGATACGCCAAGAGAGGTATTTTTAAAATTTTGAGTTGTTTTCGTTATTTCAGGAACAGCAAAGGGCTGAGTGACCATGACCCATGCAATCACTCCACCAAGCAGCAAGATGAAAAGGAGACCAAACACAATTGCAAGACGTTTACGATTGTTCTTTTTAGGTCTAGCTAAAGGAGGCACGGGCATTGATACAGGAGGAGTTTGCCTGACAGGTTGCGCAGATGGAAGTTGGGGCTGAGGAAGCACTATAGGTGTCACAGGTCTTTGCATTCCAGGACGATACATAGATCCAATTGGCGTTTGTATTGCCTGCCTCTGCTGATGTTCAGGTTTCTCTACCTCGCGTGAAATGATATGTGGTTGCGCCGCATGAGGTCGAGTAGCAATATCCTCTATTTGGCCATGCGACATTACTCCCTTGTCAAAGTCAGTTGCAGGCGAAGATGAGGCATGACTAAGCGGTGTATTCTGGGGTAGGCTTGTAATGAGAGGATTAGTCGGTAATTCTTCTGCAACTTCCTCTTCGTCAATATCTACGCCTGGAAGATTGGAATATGTATGAGATGGTGTACTGATTTTTGGTGAACTTGTTATCATCAGAGGACTGGTTGGCAAGTCATCAACCACATCTATTTCATCCTCAACTGAATCCACTCCACTCTCCGGCAAAGTGAGGCCTATAGTTTCTTCTTCATCCCACACTTTTACATGGAATTCACGGAGAGGTAGATTTGACCTGTTGTTTGTCAAACTGGTTTCAAGCTGCTTCATCCAGGCAGGCGGGCCCTCGGATGTTGACCTTTTTGTCGGGCGAGACGAAGCAACTATCTTTCCACAGCCAGTACAATACCGAATGGTATCACTCGGCAGGATTTTTCCACAATGTTCACACTGTTTTGCCACGAAGACCTCTCCTGCGTCTGGAGGTATAGAAGCAACGTGTATGTTGCCCCTTTAGTTATTAAGCCTGCAGCTACAAAATATTCTTCAAGAGGATTATATACCTGCTAAGGATGCTTAAAAATCAGGTAGCTTTAGTACTACGGTACTCTACTTGTGATATTCCGTCAAGTTGCATAGCCAATCAGTCAGGCGTCATTTCAATCGAAGCAACGCTTCACGTTCAGCAGCAGTTTCAATAACGTGCTGGTTCTTGACTATTTCAACGAGTTTTTTTCGACCTTTGGGGCTCCCAATCATGAGGACGCCAACAAGTTTGTTCTCGCGGAAAAATAATTTACGGTAGTTCTCATTGCCTTTTTCGCCAGGTTCCCTAAGCGCAATGGGCTGTAGCTCAGGATTATGCGTTTCTGCTGTACCGACCACAGCAATATTCACATCGAAGAGAGGACTTGTATAGGTAGGAACATCAATATACGCTTCATGACCTCCGGCCATATTCACACCTACTATACGTCCGTGAGCCATGGCGTTGTCCCAGGTTCCCATTGTATGATGTTTTCCAATGGTCGGATCATAAAATTCGGCCACATCTCCAGCAGAATACACACCAGGAACATTGGTCTCCATATATTCATTGACAACTATCCCACTACGAACCTCAACCGCAGTATTAGCAAGAAATGTGGTGTTCAGCGTGATCCCAAGGCCAACACCAATAACATCTGCCTGGACCTCTCGTCCTCTCTTTGTCTTGACATAACCTGGAACACCATTTTGGGGTATGACCGATTCGATTTCGTCTCCATGTATGACATTGACCCCAAACTTTTTAGCAATGTTATCAACAACTTCACCACCCTCGGGATCAAGTGCGCTACGCAGCCAGTAAGGGCCTCGCATCAACCAGGTCGTATCGAGCTTACGTACCGCAAATCCATCACACAATTCGTACGAAATAAAACTTCCTCCATAGGCCACAGCCGTACGTGATTCGAGCATACGAGCGATGATAGATTTGGTATCATCCAGTGTCACAAAGTTATAAATATGCCTGGTGCCTTCCGCACCTGGTACCCTTAATGGGTTGGCCCAACCACCTGTTGCGATCAATAATGCATCGTAGGGAAATTTCTGGCCGTTATCGGTAACGACTACACGTTCTTGTGTGTTGACACCGGTTACCATTGTTTCTGTTACCAGAGTGATATTGCGTTGCTCGTGCCATGCAAAGTCGCGTATCATCACCTTCTGCTCAACTATTACTCCCTGGAGAAAACGTGGAAGTGAGACACGATTATAGAGTGGATAGGGTTCATTTGTCAGTAGATGAATGCTACAGTTCGGGTCATTCTTGCGCAAAGTATCGGCGGCAGTCGTTCCTGCAATTCCATTGCCAATTATCACATAACGTCTATCTTGCGTTGTCAAATGAAAGTCTCCTTGTTTGAAATGTGATTTTTATCCTGTTTTGAGGGGATTTTAGCACAGGTTCTGGGATAATGCTATCTTTTAGCCTGTAAGCATATCACAATCCGATTACAAAATCAGTTAAAGGAGAATGCCAACTACGACGATAAACCGACTGACTCCAGAAAGGTGTCACCGGCGTGTAACTGATCTCAACCGGAAGCTGTCAGATCGGTCGCCAGCAAAACGCTCCATTCTATCTCCTCCGACAATTGCTACAACGTTGAAATGGAGCGTTCTGATGACGGCTAACCATCTGTCATCCTAATTGTAAAGCCCGATAGCTGCGACCCAGGCGTCTCTTGCACCGGGTGTCGCGAGCAGAGACAGAACTACACAGTGGTCTAGCGACGAGGAGTGGTTTCGAGCATGGAAACTTCTCCAGTTTCTTTTTCCGCCAACCGTGCCATACGCTTGATACTCACATACTGCCAGATCAGAAACGCTAATGTGATCACAAAAAGAATGATCGCGCCGAATTCGTCACCTAGATCCGCTGCATCTCCTTTCTCCAACAAGAAGAAGGCAATGAGTTTCATGACCAGGGCAGCGGCAGTAAAGAGGATAGGAACAACAGTGCGGGAAAATTTGTTTTTCCCGGTCAGGTACCAGGCGATAGCGCCAATAGCTAGCAGAAGAAGAACTCCTTCATCGAACTTATGTGTCGGCTCGTCTTCTGTAAAGAACTCCGGGAAAAAGGCCAAACCGCTAATAGCGATAATAGCGGTGCCAACCAGGTTATATCCTCTGTTAAGAGCATCGCGAACAGTCATTTGTAAACCTCCTTTTAATGCATTGAGAACGACTCACATATCCTCTCTACTTGAGAAGAGTATAGGTCTTGGAGGTGACAGGAACATGAACATTCCTTTCCAATTTTGTCATCGATTTGTCATCTGGGTATGTCATAATGGAACTAGAAGAGCAAAGACCGATTGTTTGTATCGTTGAAGCTGTGCATGCCTGGTATGTACAGTATGAGGAAGTTTTCCATGCGCATTCTTGTAATTGAAGATAACCATCGTCTCAATAGCTCCCTTACAGCGAACCTTACCCATGAAGGCTATAGTGTCGATAGCGCCTATGATGGGCAGGAGGGACAAGATCTCGCTGAGATGACAGCCTATGACCTCATTATCCTGGACATTTTGCTGCCCGAGAAAGATGGGCTGGAGGTTTGTCGAGACCTGCGCCGGCGTCGGATTCAGACTCCGATTCTGTTGCTGACCGCGCGTGATAGTGTCGATGATCGCGTCCAGGGTCTGGATTACGGCGCCGATGATTACCTGGTGAAGCCGTTTGCCATGCGTGAATTGTTGGCGCGCATGCGCGCCCTGCTACGTCGCCAGCATCCCTATACAAACGGGCAACTGGAGATGGGCAGCCTGGTAGTCGATCCTGTCACACACACAGTCGAGCGAGAAAGACAGCCGATTGAGTTGACGCCGAAAGAGTTTGCGTTGCTTGAATACTTGATGTATCACAGGAACCAGGTGGTCACACGTGAGATGATCGAGCAGCATATCTGGAACTATGACTTTGAATGCGAATCGAATGTGATCGATGTGTACGTCCGCCGACTGAGGCGGAAAATCGATACCCCGTTTGAGGTCAAATTGCTGACCACGGTCCGCGGTGTTGGGTATCGCCTGCAACAGCCACCAGAGCGAGGATGATCTATGAAACGATCGACACAGCATCACTTCCGCGTTACCCTGGCGCATAGCGTACGAACTCGTCTGACCCTCTGGTATCTGGCAGTGATGGCGTTTATCATCGTCATCTTTGGTGGCAGTCTCTATGCCACTCAAACCTTCCTGAATGTCGATGTAGCCGAGAGCAAGCTGGAGACACAATTGTACCAGGATAGCCAACGTTTCGCGGATACCTACAGGCAGGCCCTACTGGATCGCCAGGCGTCCACGGCTCTTCATCTCAACCAGTCCGCCCAGGAGATGGTGCTGCTGCTGCGTCCAGATGGAAGCGTCCTGGACTCGCAGGGCCCTCTGACGGGCAGCCTGATCCAGCAACTCCAGGCCAGGGCTGAACAGAACTCGGAGGTGATTGATCTCGCCATTCCCCAGGATAACTCCCATCACTGGTGGGGCTGGTGGGCTATGAATAGCACCTATCGCGTCCTGATTACACCGGTGCTGAACCAGAACGCGCGCGTCGCTACCCTGCTGGTGGGATTGCAACGCCCGAATTCCATCCCTTTCCTGGCAATCTGGCTCTTTTGGGGTACTGTAGCCTTGCTGGTCGCGGCGATCGGCGGCTTCTGGCTGGCGGGCAAAGCGCTGCGACCTGTGAAAATGATTACCCGCTTGGCCAACGAGATCAACGCGACCGATCTGCGCCGTCGCCTGCATCTGCAGCGCAGGGACGAGTTTGGCGAACTGGCAGCCACCTTTGATCATATGCTGGGGCGCCTGGAAGCCGCCTTCAAACGCCAGGCGCAGTTCACTGCCGACGCCAGCCATGAACTGCGCACGCCGCTCACTATTATCGACCTGGAGCTCAACCGGGCGCTGACGCAGACGAGCTCGATAAATCCGCTCTCTACGCAGCCAGAAGCATACCGGCAGGTGCTGGAACAAATCCAGGCCGAGACTGAGCAGATGACGGCAATGGTAAACAGCCTGCTGCTGCTGGCGCGGGCCGATACAGGACAAATGACGCTGGACCTGCAAGAGGTCGATCTGAGCGATCTCGCCCTGGCCAGCGTGGAACGCCTGCTTCCGCTGGCTCGCCAGAGCCAGATCACCCTGGCGACTGGCGATCTGCCGGAAGTGCTGGTATGCGGCGATCCTCAGTATCTGGGACAGATGCTGACCAATCTGATCGAGAATTGCATAAAATATACCAGCGGCATTGGGAAACGTGTGTATATTGAACTGGTCAATGAACAGAAACGCTGGGGCGTCGTACGCGTGCAGGATGACGGCCCTGGTATCTCCGAGGAGCATCTGCCATCTCTGTTTGAGCGTTTCTATCGTGTGGATAAAGCGCGCTCACGTAGGCAGAAGGAGCCTGTGCAGAACAGCAAGCCAGATCACGGGAAGCCTGGTGGTAGCGGTCTGGGCCTGTCCATTGTGCTGTGGATTGTCCAGGCCCACGGTGGCGAGATACGGGTGGAGAGCAACATTGGAGTCGGCTCACTCTTTGAAGTGCGCCTGCCGCTGCTGAACAAAGCGGGAGGATGAGGCGTTGATGACAAATCGATGACAAAACAGGATGGCAATGTTCATGCTCTTGTCATACTCACGGCATATACTGATTATATGAACTCAAGCAATGAGTTTGCCGAACAAACGTATGAAAATAACAGAAAATAAGAAAGAGAGGATCTAAATGTATTGGGGAATTGGCTTCTGGCCTTTGCTGCCATTAATCTGGATAGGATTGATTCTATTCTTCTGCTGGGGCACGGGCCGATGGTTCGGTTGGAGAGACAGGCGAGGGCCGATCTCTGCGCCTTTTGACGAGCCTTTTGAACCGAACGCGCTGGAGATCCTACGTCGGCGCTATGCGCGCGATGAGATCGATGCCACCACCTTCGATCAGATGCGCGAGCGATTGGAAAGTTCTGGCCGTCCACGCGATTAGGTTCGGGGTTTGCTCCTGTCGCTTTCCCTATTGCTCTGATCCGACCTCGTTAGAGATTGACGATGTCGGGTCAGTTCTTTATAAGACTAAATGCACCAGCATCAGACATTTTTTGAAAAGGCAAAAGGAATACAATTGAATGAATATGAGAAAGGGAATGGCATGACTCTGCCAGGGAATCAGGATTACATCATGAACTGGAGTATGACGGAACGATCTCCTTGCTATGTCTTGAAGGCACAGGATATCGATGGAATCAAGCATGCACTCACTACTGCGCGCACATGGGGTCTATCGGTGATTCCGCATGGCGCAGGGCATAGCTACACGGATGCAGCATTGAATACCAATGGGGTCATCATCGACGTAACGGGCATGCGTCGTATCCTCTCCTGGGATCCTGAGCAAGGGATTATGCAGGTTGAGCCAGGAGTAACCTTGCGCGATATTGTTCGTGTCGCCCTGGCGGATCGATGGTGGCCGCCAGTTACCCCATCCACAGCGGATGCTACTATTGGCGGATGTGTTGCCATGAATGTGAATGGGAAGAATGCCTGGAAATGTGGCTCTTTTGGCGAGCACCTGCTGTCACTTACGGTGCTGCTGGCTACTGGACAAGTGCTTACTCTTTCACCAGAGAGCAATCCTCAGCTTTTCCAGGCTTTTGTGGGGAGTGGCGGTTTATTAGGGATTATCACCTCCATTACGCTACAACTACAGCGTATTCCCTCAGGGAACGTAGATGTTCTTGTACGGTCAGCCGCCTCATTAGGCGAGATCTTTACAATATTCCAGGAAGAGCAGTCGGCAGATTTCCTGGAAGCCTGGGTAGATGGCTTCGCTGCAGGATGCCATTTGGGTCGGGGGATGGTCACCTGTACAAAGTACAGCGACGGGTGTGATAAGGAGTTCCGTGCGATAAATCCTAGGACTACACCATCTCAAACATTCCGCATACCAGATCAGTTCAAGGCAGGAAGTGCTCGATGTGTCGGCAAGATAGGTCGGCCAGCCGTGAAGAGCGGCGTGCGCATCGCAAACAGTATGACGTATTGGGGGAGCAAATGGTGGGATAGGAAGGTGATTCGGCAGAGATCTCTGTTTCACAGTACCTACTACACGCCAGCAGCGTATTCGGGTTATCGCACACTGCTCCCCCAGGGAACTGAAACATTTCAAGCATTCGTCCCGCGTTTCCACGCAGAGGCTCTTTTCAAGGAAATCATGCGACGATCACAAGAGAACGATTTCATGCCACTCTGGTGCATCATAAAACAGCATCGACAGGATCCTTTCCTCCTTAGCTATCAGGTCGATGGCTTCTCGCTAGAAGTCAATTACCACATTGTCCCCCAGACAGTGCAAAGGCTGCACAAGATGCTGCAGGAGTTGATGGATCGTGTGATTGCAGCAGGTGGAAGATTCTATCTCGCGAAAGACTCTCTTCTCACAAATTCTCTCTATCGCCGAAGTGTTGGGGATGCTGCTGTTGAAGCATTTCTCCATCTCAAGCAGCAGTATGATCCTGAAATGCTTTTCCAATCGAACCTATTTCGTCGTGTGTTCCAGCCATCTCTCCAAGAAATCGAGAGATGTTCCATAGCTTAGAGGGAAGAACAAACATGCAGAAAACTGAAAAAGCCTCGCGCAAAACCTTGCGAACTATTGCTCTTGGAGTTGGTGCTGCGAGCTTTCTGACGATACCACTCGCGCTAGAAGTTCGACTGAAGCAGGCAACACAACCCCTGACAGATGCATGGCAGGATCTGTCTATCGAACCTCG
>WNGJ01010984.1_pt1 | contig 14035 bp, 6 predicted proteins | sample 5400611 | NCBI WGS metagenome assembly WNGJ01 (sample SAMN13153375, study PRJNA577476) | soil metagenome | isolation source: 40 cm soil or saprolite under Garry oak tree replicate 1 | place: USA:California | collected 2016-06-15 | reverse complement strand
GGTAGAGGAGTCCGAGGTTATTCAAGCACACCGCTATGAGCTGCTGAACCTGTTCTTCCTGTACCGTCTGCAAGATCGCGAGAGCCTCCCGGTAGAGCGGTTCAGCGGCGTCATAGTTGCCCATTGAGTAGTACAAGTAGGCGAGACTGTTCAGACTGTTGGCCAGATGTATAGCGTGTTCTTTGGGATCCTCGCGGAGGATCGCTATCGCCCCTTGATAGAGCGGCTCAGCTTCAGTGTACTCGCTGAGAGACTCGTATACTCCCGCAAGGTTGTTCAATGTGAGCGCTATCTCGGGATCATTTTTCTCAAGATGCTGACGCGCTAGGTTACAGGCCTTCTTGGCAATAATCACTGCTTCTCTGTAGCGACCATCGCCGTAGTACTCAACGACTTGCGTGTTCAACGCAATAAGCTGTTGCCCAATGTCAGCGCTCATCGCTTTGCTCCCTTCCCGGAGAAAGTAGAATAGCTTGACTGTTATCAGCCCTCCACTGTGGAAGTTTAGAGAGCTGGTGATCCTCGTCTCGATGAAGCTGGGCGAGATTACATTATTTCAGGTTCCGCTATCCGCCGAATGCTTGGCAATCGGCAGAAGCGTCGTATATGGGTCTCCCTGACAGATAAACGCTCCCCAGTAAAACGGCTTCTTGTGGAGCTTTTTCATATCCTGCTTGGCTCGATACAGAGCTTCTCCGCATGGTAAGCCTGCTACGATAGATCGGTAGAAGCGTTCCATGAGTTCCTGTGTCTGGGTGTCTGGCACTTTCCATAAACTCACAACCAATGTTCTCGCGCCAGCAAGCGTAAATGCTCGTCGCAATCCAAAAATGCCTTCGCCGATCTGTACCTCACCCAGGCCTGTTTCGCAGGCTGAAAGCACGACAAGTCTGGTCGCGAGGAGATCCAGGCTGGAGACATCCTCGGCGGTCAAGATTCCATCCTCGGCTTCTAGAGGGAGTATCCCTCTCCGGCTCCAGGTGTTGGCCCCCGCCAGAGCCAGGCCAGAGCGTAGCAGAGGATTTTCGACCTGGTATGTCAGTAGCCACTCCAGCCGCGATATGCTCGCTGATGATTTTGACTTTTTCCTTTCCGTAGTATTCTTTAGGAAGAATCCATGGGTCGCAATTATGAATCAACCTTTTACGCCGGATGGCCAGCGCTTGCTGATACAGTTCTTCCGCTGTGGTATAGTCCCCAAGCGCTTCAGAAAGTGCTGCAAGGTTATGCAGGCTCTGTGCTACGGCAGGATGCGCCTCACCCAGGATTTTCCGGCGCATGGCCAGAGCCTTTGTGTACAGATCAGCTGCTTGTTCGTGATTTCCCACAGCATCATAGATCATTCCCAGATTATTCAGGCAGGTGGCAGAGGTCAGATCCTCCTCTTCTAGCAGGTGTTGTGCTAGTTCCCGAGCCTGAATGCCGATTCGTATCGCCTCTGAATACCGACCCTGCCGATACAGTATATCTACCTGCTGGTTCAACCGGTCAATTTTTTCTCGATCCTGCTCCGACATAGCTTCTCTCCATCCATCCGGGACAGTAGCAAACCTTCGCCATACACTAAAAGCCTCGTAGTATTAGTTGTGTTAAAGGATATATTACCACGAGGTGTTCTGTAAAGAGGAGTAAGATGGTTTCATTAGTAGACAAAAGAGTTATAATAAGCCTCAAACACGGTCCGTGATAGTTAAGAAAGAGGAGGCTATCCCATGCATGCGGCATTTCTTGTCGGCATTAGCCGATATTCGGACCACACAGTAAAAGGCGTTCCTAATGACCTGGCCCTCCTTGTCTGTGCTCTACGACACCGCAACTACCCATCAACGGCTATTCATGTGTTCGATGACTCTCATACGACATGCGCAGCACTGCACACTCTTTTCTGGGCAATTCAGGCGCGCTATAAGGATGAGACAAGCGGAAGTTGTTATCTTCACATTAGCGCTAGCGGAGCGCTCTCATTGGGGCCAATCGTCGGCGGTATATTACCCAGCGATGGAGATGCCCTCGACTTCAGTACGGCTTTTTCCTTCCCGGCACTTAATCAATATCTGCCAATACGTCCCGGCATCCGTGTGGTGATGACTATCGATACCTGACACGGAAATTTGGCGGTGGACAGTTTGTCCACGGATGTAACGTTACTGACCCTCGGTGGAGACGAGAAACTGGCTTGCCGCACGGGAGATGCATTGATTACATTGCCGGACGGTACCCAGCGCTCTTATGGCCGTTTTTCGTGGACTTTTGCACAAGCATTGCTCAACACTCCTCCTCACTCCAGTTGGATTAGCATTCTCTCGGAGATGGAGCGATTGACGCAGAGGCAGCATTGGGACCTACCACTGCTATTTCACGGTCAGCCTACTCAAGCATTTTGTGTGCGCGAATGAGGTGATTGCAGACCAGGGCGTCCGGGAGACAGTTGTTGCCTAACAGTAGAGTGACCCAGTTTGGACTTACTTGCCCAGTCCATCGTAGAGCCGTGTCAAGTTATTCATGCTGACGATCGCGCAGGTGAGAGGCCCTCAGATGAAGTGACCCTCAGACTGTCTATCGCAGCATGTCCTGAGTCGCCATTTCTCATTTCTAGAGAAGAGAAGAAGAGGGTATATGTCTGAAGATATTCGGGAAGCTATTGCCAGGCTCAATGACCAGGTTGTACAACTGTATCAACAAGGGCAATATAATGAGGCCCTGGAGCATGCTCTTGAAGCTCTTGACCTTGTCAGGCAGCATCTGGATGAGGAAGACCCCACTTTTTTCACCACTCTGTTTAACCTGGCGAGTCTTTACTATGCAGTGGGAAACTATGAGCTGGCAGAACCTCTCTTCCAGCAGGTGCTGGCGCTCCAACGGCAGCTTCTGGGCGAACAACATCCTGATGTCACGACAACAATGAATAACCTTGCCAGCCTGTATTATATGTCAGGTGATTATGAGCAAGCAGAATCGCTCTACCAGCAGGTCTTGAAGATCAGACGGACTACTTTGGGGGAACAGCACCCAGATGTAGCAACGAGTCTGAATAATCTGGCTGCGGTGTATTATTCTATAGGGAATTATGAACAAGCTGAACAGCTCTATCAACGGGCGCTGGCAATTCAACGTGCGGCATTCGGGGATGAGCATCCCCACGTGGCTATCAGTCTCAACAATTTGGCTGCTCTCTATGAGTCTGAGGGCGACTATGAGCAGGCAACGTCATGCTATCAGCAAGCGCTGGAAATCCAACGTGTAGCCCTGGGTGAGCAGCACCCCGATGTCGCCAAGATTTTGAATAACCTTGCTGAACTCTCTTACTCTCTTGGTGATTATGAACAAGCCGGATCACTCTATCAGCAGGCATTAACCACCCAGCGTTCTGTGTGGGGAGAGATGCATCCGGACGTAGCAAAAACTCTAGGGAATCTAGCCGTGCTGTACATGGCGACAGGCGATTACGAGCAAGCGGAGCAGCTCCATACACAGGCACTGGAAATCAGGCGGAAGCTTCTGGGAGAGGAACATCCCGACGTGGCAACAAGCTTAGATAGCTTGTCTGTACTTTACCGTGACTTGGGAAATTATAGGAAAGCGGAGGCTCTTTGCCAACAAGCTCTGGAGATCAGGCGGAACGTCCAGGGAGAAGACCATCCCGATACAGCTAAAAGTCTGTATAAACTGGGAACAGTGTATTACTTCATCGGCGACTATGAGCAAGCGAAGTCGCTTTATCTTCAAGCGTTAGAGATCCAGCGTACCGTCCTGGATGAGCAGCATCCAGACGTGGCGAGGAGCCTGAATGGCCTGGCGGTGTTGTACCGCGAGAGCGGTGACTACGAGCAAGCCGAATCACTCTATCAACAGGCACTGAAGATCCAGCGTACCGTCCTGGGTGAACAGCATCCCGATGTGGCAACCAGCTTGAGCAATTTAGCTGTACTCTACCGTGAAGTGGGCGATTATAAGCAGGCAGAGTCGCTCTACCATCAAGCGTTGGCAATTGAACGTGCCGTCCTGGGTGAGCAGCATCCTGACGTGGCAACTAGCCTCAACAACCTAGCACTCTTGTACTATGTGCAGGGAAACTACGAACAAGCAGAGTCGCTTTACCAACAAGCATTGGCGATCCGGCGAATGGTCCTTGGGGAGCGGCATCCCGATGTAGCAGGTTGTTTGAATAACCTGGCAATGCTGTCCTATGCGATGGAAAAGTTTGAACAGGCCGTGCAGCAGGCTGGGCAGGCGCTAGAGATCCAACGGGCGGTCCAGGGTGAGCAGCATCCCGACGTGGCAGCTAGTCTGGGCAACCTGGCAGTATTACACTATGCATTAGGAGAGTATGAGCAAGCAATATCCTTTTGCCGGCAGGGACTAGAGCTCCAACGGGCGGCGCTGGGTGAGTACCATCCTGATGTAGGGGGAAGCCTGTACAATCTGGCGGTGTTCTGCGCAGCAGTCGGCCAACAAGCTGAAGCGTTGGGGCTCATGAGAGAGGCTGCTGTGATTGACGATCACATGGTTGAACACATCTTCGCGATGAGTTCTGACCGACAGCGGCTGGCCTATCTTGCAACATTGCAAGGAGATCTTGATGCCTTTCTCTCCCTGGTCCTGCATCGTTTTTCTACCTCTCCAGAAGCTGTGCAGGCAGTAGTCGACCTGGTACTGCGACGGAAAGCTGTCACGGTCGAGGCGCTAGCGGTCCAGCAAGAAGCCATTCTTAGCGGCCGCTATCCACATTTGACCTCCAAATTTCGGGCATTGACTACCTTACGTATGCAGATCACTCAAAAGGAGTTGGCAGGACCAGGATTAGAGGATAGCCACAGCTACCAACACCAGCTTGAAGAATGGAATGCACAGAAGGAGCGGCTCGAAGCTGATCTTGCACGACATATTCCTGAGATGCGCGCACAGCGCAAACACCAGAATGTTACCCATCAAGTGGTTGCCGAGGCACTTCCCCCAGGATCAGCGCTCATCGAATTTGTACATTTTGATGTTTTTCACTTCCAAGCTGTACCTGCTCATGGTGACTCAGCATGGATGCCAGCCCGCTATGTTGCCTTTGTTCTCCTGGCTGACGATCCTGATTACGTTCAACTACTTGATCTGGGCGAGGCAGACCAGATCGACGGCATGTTAACTGCTTTTAGAATGGCCATCACAGGAGAGCTTGACTGGACTATTCCTTCGCTGCCGATCAACTCAGAGACTCTTCCTGAAGAAGAGAAGACATACAGCAGACGTCATTTGCAACCAGTGGCTATTGAACCAACCACCAGCATGTATATAGGCCAGGGAGTGGCATTGCGTAAGGCGCTCTTCGATCCGCTGGTGACCGCTTTGAGAGGACACACCCGATTGTTTCTGGCTCCTGACGGAGACCTGACCCGTCTCCCATTTGAAATCCTACCTACTGACGATGGAAGCCATCTGATTGACACGTATCAGATCAATTACCTGGGTACCGGACGTGATGTGCTACGCTTTGCCTCCTCTTCTTCCCGTCAGCCATCTCCTCCGCTCGTGTTTGCAGACCCCGACTTCGATCTTCGTAGTGAGAGTCTATCTACTCCGTCAATAATCAGGAAACCGCCGGAGCAACAATCGAGTGATCCAGATCGTAGTCATCTCCGCTTTAGACGCTTATCCGGGACGCGAGCCGAAGGTGAGCAGGTTGCAACGTTACTGGGTGTCGAACCTCTGTTGGCAGAAGCGGCGTTAGAAACTCGCGTCAAAGCGACTCGTTCTCCTCGCCTGCTCCACATTGCAACTCATGGTTTCTTCTTGCCCGACCAGCCACAGGGCCCCAATAAAAAAGGACCTGGGCTAACAACAAGTAGTAAATTAGAAAGTTTTCTGCAACGACACGTGGAGAATCAGCTTTTGCGGTCCGGTCTCGCCTTGGCAGGAGCCAACACCTGGAATAGGGGTGAACCACTCCCTGCAGAGGCTGAGGATGGCTTACTGACTGCCGAGGATGTGTCTGGCCTGGATCTGTTGGACACCGAGTTAGTAGTACTCTCTGCATGCGAAACAGGCCTGGGCGAGGTACATATCGGAGAAGGTGTCTTTGGGCTGCGTCGCGCTTTTGTCCTTGCTGGTGCTAAGACGCTTGTGATGAGTTTGTGGAAGATCCCCGACCAGCAAACGCAAGAACTTATGGCGGAATTTTACCGGCACATGCTCTCAGGTCTACAGTATGCGGACGCTCTACGTGCCGGGCAACTGGCGATGAAATCCAGGTATGCACATCCTTATTACTGGGGAGCCTTCATCTGCCAGGGAACTCCTGGGGCAGGAACGTCAGAGCATAGTGCGAGGTGAGCCGCAGTGGATGATCTTGGGTCAGCTTCGCTTGAGGTCTGCCTTCACCTGGTGCCACTCCTTCTTGAAGCTAGAAACTCCTCCACTTCATCTTCATGTCCTAGTGGAGCGCCTTTCTCTAGATACGTACGTAAATCTCGTTCCGCATGCACGAGAGTTTCTTGTTCAACCAGACTTCTAATTGCCTGGCCGAGATAATAATAAGCAGCAGCATTGTCCGGTTCCTGTTCAATGGCCCTTTTCAATGCACTGACCGCTTCAGCCCAGTTTCTCTTACTTTCGAAGAGCACACGACCAAGATGATAGTGAGCTTCGGGATAATTATTATCCCCCTGTTGGAGAATTGCTTTCTTCAACGCCTCGATACTTTTAGCGTGTTCACCTCTGAGAGCGTAAGCTATTCCTAGATTCAAATATCCTTCTGGATAGACATCACCTTCGCGCTCAATTAAGCGACGAAGAATCTGAATAGATTGATTAATAAACTGACGATCAAACTCAATAAAAAGCTCGACAATGGTGTGCTCGAGGATAGTAAAGATTATCTGATCCAAATTCTCACCTAGCACAACTGGTTTACCGATTTTATCAGAAAGCAGGCGTATGAGTTGGGCACAGGTGAGGCTACCTGGATCAGCTTCGCTTAAGCTCTCAATGAGAGCGTGAGTCAAGTGGCCATGGAACATTTTCTTCGTGCTGATCTGCGTTTTTGGAAACTCTGATTCTAAAGGAGCGGCTGCTCCAGAAATAAAACCTGTTTCAATCGAACGATTGTAAAATGAAACACCACCTATTTGAAGAGAAAATTTGCTTATGTCCCTTGACGCGGCAACATCACGAGTTCCTGGTTTAGATCGTGCGTCTCCAGGAATTGTTCGGCTGTCTACCAGTGAATTAGACGATAACGTCCAGCCAGCATCAATAATTGTGACTAACAAACCGGCACGCGAAGCAAGTGCTGCCAACTCTTCAAGCTCAATATCAAAAACCTCTGGTTGCCGCCCATCGGCGCTCACAATTGTAGGAGATTCGTCTGTGCTAGAGCCGTTTCCTGCAAAGTAGAACAGAGCAGGCTCATCACGAGCGTTTTCCAAAAGTTGCTTGAAGGCATCCTTTATTGCCTGGCATGTTGCTTGTTGATCCAGCAGCACCGTGATATTTTCTTCCTGGAAGCCGCATCTATTATGTAGAATATCTTTTAGAGCACGTACATCATTTGCTGCTCCTCGCACGTCGGTAACCAATGGATTACTATACGTATCGATGCCGACCAGCAACGCATGCTTCCGACCTTGTACGAGCCTTTCGACCTGTTCTTGAATTTGAATAGCAAGTAAGGAAGGCTGAGCCAATGAGATGTACGTTTGAAAATTTGCTGACGCCTCTAGATACTGTTGCCCACCAACCTGTGCGAAGGTTAGTGCCAGGGTGGCATCAGGATCATCCTTTTCACTCTGAAGAAGGGCGGTTTGGAGTGCTTCAATCGCTTCAGCATAACTCCCCTTCTCTATGAAGGCGCGGCCAAAACTATAGTAGAGTTGGGGGAAAGGTTGGGTAATCAGTCTCTGATACCTGGTATATTTTTGCTTCACTTCTTGAAGCGTCAATGACGAATAATTCCTACGCTGGCTAAAATCAAAGGCTCCGAGATAATCGTCGATCCCAGAGAACAAGCGCAGCTCCCTCATTCCGATAAAGAAGGGAGTTTGTTCTGATCTGTAACTACGGAGTTTACTAACTATGGTAGAGGCAATTTGGTCATACGTTACCTCTTTTGGGTTTGATTCTGAAAGCTGTTGGACAAAAGCATAAGTAAATACGCCTGTCGGCATACTTTTCCCATTCCACTCAGCATCACGCTCGTATGTTTGCTCACCTAGCCTGGATGCCATGAAGAGAGCATAATTTGCTTCCTGCTCAACCAAATCAAGGAATTTTGAATTTGTATGTGTATCGAGAATGACTGTCTTGTGTCTTATTGGAATAGCATGAATCAAATTATGCAATTCTTCGGCACTAATCGCCATGGATGTTTGTTGCTCGCTGACTGAGCTGTCGTGAACGAACAAATAAGTGTCAGAGTCTCCCCCACGGGAATGCCCACTGTAGTAGATAACGACAGTATCACACTGTGCAGCGCGATTGATTAAACCATGTAATGCATCTAGTATTCCTTGGCGTGTTGCATAGTTGTTAAGTAAAATCACTATGTTTGATGCCTGAAATTCAAACTTATGAATCAAAGTCTCTATCATGAGGCGGATATCGTTCTTTGGGCCCTCGAGATTCCGAATGTAGTCATCTGCATAGTCGCCGATACCGATAAGTAAAGCACATTTGTTATCGATCTGCGGGTCTCCTAGCCAGTTCACGTATTCCTTAACCCACCGAACGTTTTCAAGTTGCCGCTCCCGCTTCAAACACTCCTCAAACGCTGACACCGCATCTTTGTAATTCCCCATCTTCGCATGAGCGATGCCAAGATGGAGAGACGCGTCAGTGAGAACTCCCGCTTTGTCCTGCTTAATCGCTCCTTTAAAGGTTTGTATCGCTTCGCTGTGTTTGCCCAGGGCTGACAGCGTTAACCCTCTTTGGAGATAGACCTCTGGTAGTGTCGTACCCGCTGATGGGGATAGACGAAGGGCTTCATCAAACTGCCTTTTTGCGGACTCAAATAGCCACCTATCGTTGAGTATCCAGCCCATTTTGAAAAATTGGCACCCAAGTTGATAATGCTCCTCGGCCGAGATACCACCCGTAATGGCCATCGGTAAGCGGCGGTCATATTTACCTGTCCCGATAGAGGGATGCTGTTGATTGCCAGTCGCTTTTTGCACGTTCACGCGTACGTATTCAAAGAGCTCACCTACCGTCACGATACCATCCCTTGGTTGGGAATCAGCTTCTCCCTTCATTCCCTCTAACAGGTAATAGGTGAACACACCGTGGCCGCCGCCCCACTTCTCATCCTCGAGGGACACTTCATTGGCCTCAGCAGAGGTAAGCAATGCTATTCCCTCTTGTGATTCGCTAAGATGCTGCAAATTCGGTTTACCTGGATCAGGCGCACCATGGCAAGCAAAATAGATCAGTGCAATATCGTCTTTAGCAGGTTTTTTCATAAAGCTGCGCAAAGCACGTGTAACATTGGCCATGGTAGCTTCCTCGTTGATCAGCTTTTTAATATGGTCCGCCTCAAAGCCGCCTCCTGAAGGCATCTGAATCAGTTGGTACAGTTCTTCTGCGTCTCTGTCAGCATACTTGAGATTTAATACTTCCTTTTCGTATTTGGAAATCCCTACAATAATTGCCCATCTTACTCTACCCACATATTCCGAATACGAGGTAGGTTCATAAGATCGTAAATTTCGTCTGCTCGAACTGTCCGTTCTCTCCTGCGGCATCTTTTTCTCCTCTACTCAACCATACCAGGTTCATCTTCATACGTCTATGTATCTGCCCTCTATGAGGGATCTATCCGAGGAGGGAATTTAACAGTGCCTGCTCAACATGAAAATATTACTACTGGTAGGAATGAGACTCTGCTATAGAATAGCACATAAAAGCAGAAATAGTGGTTTGGCTGTGATATAATTCGGATGTTCTTCCGCCTTCAGCTCAAACAGTTGCCTGACTTGCTCGAATGAAATGGAGGTATTTCCTGATGCAGGAACAGGATATGCTTACGCAAACGAATGACGTACCCAGATTATACGCATTGTTGATCGGCATCGATCTCTACCTGCCTAATGCATTACCAGATGGCAGCAGTTATGCAAACCTGGGGGGATGTGTACAAGATATCACCCAGGTAGAAGAGTTCCTGAAAAGGACTCTGCAACTGCCAGATCATTGCATCATCAAACTGACGGCTTCCAACACCGGAGCGACTGAACCCTCTGAACCACGTGAGCAGTGGCCTACCTATGAAAATATGGTTGCCGCGTTTCGCAAAGTCACCGAGTTAGCGCAAAAAGGTGACCAGGTCTACATTCACTACTCCGGTCATGGAGGGCGTACGCAACCGCCCTTGTTGCCAGAACAGAAGGGAGCGAACGGATTTGACGAGGCACTCGTCCCCACAGATATAGGTAACTCGACAGCACGCTATTTGCGTGATGTTGAGATGGCACATCTTTTGAAAACCATGGTGGAGAAGAGGCTCATCGTCACTATTGTGCTCGATAGTTGCCATTCTGGGAGTGCGACGCGAGGCGTTAGTGGCGATAGCGTACGTGGGTTGAGCACGATTGACACAACCTCACGTCCAATGGAGAGCCTCGTAGCTTCCAGGGATGTACTTGCCGGGACCTGGCGTCATGTGGATACAGGAGCAACACGCGGCTTTACATTGGGTAGTGGTTGGCTCCCCGAAGTCAAAGACTATGTCTTGCTGGCGGCATGCGGAGCAACGGAGTCAGCCTATGAGCATCACTTCGACCAGGCGGGGAGACATGGTGTGCTCACCTACTGGCTCCTGGATTCGCTCAAACAGTTCAGGCCAGGACTCACCTATAAGCAGTTGCATGATCGCATCCTGGCCAAGGTCCACTCAGAATTTGTTCGCCAGACCCCACAGTTGCAAGGTGATGCGAGTCGTACTGTTCTTGGTGCCGAGCATATGCAACCGCTCTACGCGGTCACCGTCATGCAGGTTGATCCTGCACAACAACGGCTATTGCTGAATGTCGGTCAGGTATATGCGGTGCGCAAGGGAGCTCAATTTATGGTCTACCCAGCAGATGTCACCGATTTCACGCAGGTCAGCAAGCGGCAGGCCCTGGTCGAGATTACCGAGCTGGGTGCGGCAGACTCCTGGGCTACGCTTGTCACTTCCTTACGTCCTGAGCCTATTCAGCAGGGGGCACAGGCCGTGCTGGTCGATCCAGGATCGGTTCGGCTCCGCCGCATGGTACGTTTAGTACGTCAGTCTCACCTTCCTGCAGCTCTCCCTCAAGACGAGGCTCTCAAGCAGGTGGAGCAAGCAATTCTCCAGCATGGCCAAGGATTTATCACAATGGCTAAGCCTGATGAAACAACGGATTACCAAATAGCTATCAGTGAGGCTGGCACCTACGAGATCTGGGACCCTGCTGGTGTGCCGGTCACCAACGTGCGCCCTGCCTTATCCATTGGACAAAATGATGCTGCCGAGCAAGTCGCGCGCAGGCTTGTGCATCTGACCAAATATCGCAACATTCTGCAACTTGATAACGCGGACATCACTTCGCCCCTGGCGGGCAAACTCCTGGTCGAACTTGCTGGAGTGCAGGCCGGGTATGATCCACAGGACCGACCGGAACCGCAGCCATTTCGTGATCCTGGCAATACCCCTGTCTTGAAGCCAGGCGACTGGACGTTCCTGCGCGTAAAGAACATCTCTCAGCAGGTGCTCAATGTCACGGTTCTAGACCTGGGGCCTGATTGGAGCATTACCCAGATCTACCCCTCGCGTCAAGATACCTTCTTTATGACCTTTGATCCGGGGCAAGAGACGTTGCTTCCATTGCATGCCTATCTTCCAGAGGGTTACACGGATGCGGTCGACATCCTCAAGGTCTTTGCGACAGTGAGCAGTACGAACTTTCGCTGGTTAGAACTCCCTGCTCTGGATCAACCACATATCAGCAGGAGTACGCGTGGCACGCCAGGGAACACGCTTGAACAGCTCATGGCGACCCTAGCTGCCGAACAACCGCGTACTCGCCAGATCAGCCTTACAGCATACCCAACGGGGGAATGGGTCACAGCACAGGTAGAAGTACGGGTTCGGCAACCCTGATTTGCGTACTGGCGAGTTCTTCAAAGTCCTAAACAGAGACATGAAGAAGCGGGCCAGGGTCTCCCTGCGAGATGAAGGCTCCCCAGTAGTACGGGTGCGGATGCTTCGCTTTCATCGCAAGTTGCGCCTCCCGTAAGGCATCCGCGCAGGAAGAGCCGTCCAGAACGAGACGATAGAAATGTACCATCAACTCCTGCGTTTGCTGGTCTGGTACCTTCCACAGGCTCATGATTAAGCGCCTGGCTCCTGCGAGTATGAAGGCCCGGCGCAGCCCAAATACCCCTTCCCCAATGTGTACTTCGCCCAAGCCAGTTTGACAGGCCGATAGGACTACCAATGCGGTGTCTAACAGGTCCAGACTCGATACATCCTCAGCAGTCAGGAGACCGTCTTCTGCTTCAGGTGGTAGCATGCCACCTCGCAGCCAGGTATTGGCACCAGCGAGAGCCAGCCCTGAGTGTAACAGGGGATTTTCTAGTTTCTGTAATAGCTGACTCAGCTTATCACTTCCTCTCATGCCAATAATTCCTGATTCAGGTCGGTCCTGGTTAGGATCATGCTCCTGATCGGTTAGGAAGAAACCGTGAGTGGCAATGTGCAAGATGTGTGGCGAATGGCAGGTTTTGATAGGCATCTCCATGGCGGCTCGTCCCAGTAACGGTGACACTCCTAACTGAGCAGCAATCTGTTCTCCCTCGGATCGCGTGTCAGGTAAGCGTTGGAAATGAAGTACTTCGCGCTCCAGGTCTCCCGATATTCGCCCGCCTGGTCTGCTCTCACCTCTTGAAGCCAGTTCCCTGGTGCTGCCAAGATCGAAGTCTGGGTCGGCAACAACCAAAGGAGCAGCAGGCTGACCAGTTGAAGAAACCTCGAAGCGGAGGATATCACGACCGACACCAAGGTAGCTTATCTGGAAATCGTCGATCAGATAGCGACTATCATCAGTAGGTAGCGCCTCGAACGGGAGACGTGCCAGATCTCCATCAGGCGCGAGAAAGAGACGTGTGCATCCGGTCAACGTCGGAAGGAGGGGATCAAAGACGGTTACACGCAATGCTCTTCCTTCATGAAAGACTGCACCCTCACTGTGTTTGATCGGCACAGGAGTCAGGTGACGCGCAGGGGCGGCCCATTCAGTTTCAGTGCTAGAAGAGACTTGCTCGTCCTGAACCGGTAAGGAGTCGATATCATGCACGGTTATCACTTCAGTATCACCTGTAATCATCACCCTAAACCTTGCGGTCTGTACATCGATCAGATCTGCCTCACCAAGGTCTATCATCCGTACAGTGTCTGGCTCTCCAGCTCGCAGCACGAATGCTATATAGTGGGATGGCAACCATCGCAGCTGTCCCTGGGCGGCTACAGCCTGGAAGTTGTAGACCTCCATACGCACGAACTCAACCAGGGCTGCACCCTCAGACAGTGTACTGGCAACCGCTTGCCGATTGGCCAGGCGAAGTTTTTGCTCCAGGTTCATCTCTGGTATCTGGCGGGCAAGCTCGGCTTCCAGCTGTTCTTTCTGTGTGTCCAACTCTGCCAGGGAGCGTTGGTGAGCTTCAGGACCTTCAGGACCTGGCAAGACCAGAGTCTTCTGAGCAATCTGTGCTCGTAAGAGTGTGAGTTCATGCAACCTGGACGCCAGAACAGGATAGCGACCACTCAGAAGCGCACTGCTTTGGGCAGCCAGCACCTCAGTCGCAATCATTTTGCGCCGCAAGATCAGGTCCAATGTCACTTGCACAGCCTCAGAGGAGAGAGAGAAGTGTTGGAGGATCAGGGAGAGAAAGATGTCAAAATTTCCTCGTAGGGTCTTGAGGTATGCCATCCGCTGCCGTTCAGAGCCGATGGAGAAGATCTGTCCAATCATCCGATCTTCGATGAAGGCAGCCTGTTCCATCATTGTGAGCGCCTCGGAGACATGCCCCATCGTCG
>WNGJ01004883.1_pt1 | contig 14035 bp, 9 predicted proteins | sample 5400611 | NCBI WGS metagenome assembly WNGJ01 (sample SAMN13153375, study PRJNA577476) | soil metagenome | isolation source: 40 cm soil or saprolite under Garry oak tree replicate 1 | place: USA:California | collected 2016-06-15 | reverse complement strand
GGCGGCCAGCAGGTCAAGGCGGGCGACCGGCTCGGCCTGTTCTACCGGTCGGCCAACTTCGACGAGAAGGTCTTCGACGAGCCCGGCCGGTTCGACATCCTGCGCAACCCCAACCCCCACTTGGGCTACGGCGGCCTCGGCACGCACTACTGCCTGGGCGCCAGCCTGGCCAAGCTGGAGATCGAGCTCATCTTCACCGCCATCGCCGACGCCATGCCGGACATCGCCAAGGCCGGCGACCCCGTCCGCCTCCGCTCCGGCTGGATCAACGGCATCAAGTCCCTCCCCGTCACCTACCGCCCCTGACATAAGCAACGCATCGACTGTCTCTCCGTCACCTACCGCCCTTGTGGCATCAACTGTCTCACTGTCACCTGGGGACCCACGGTCCGGCGAGTTTGACTTTGCGCTCCGGTGAGGCGGTAGTCCCGGTATGGACCGCTGTGACGGCTATGGGCTTCGTGCCTGGCTGGACAGACGGGCACGGCTTTCCAGGATCGAAGGTGCCAACCTGGACCGACCCGTGGAAAGACCATGCCCGGGTTCGCCAACATCGCCCACGCCCGCCGCTACTGCGGCCGCGACGATGCCCGCATCCTCGCCCTCTGCGGATACACCTGAAAACAGACATCAAGAACACCCGGTCACATAACACAAACACGCCGGGGCCGTGCCTGGGGACCCCTTGAATTAAATCGTCTGCCGCCGCCCAGCGTGATCCACGAGGTTAATCAGGTCTTAACAGAAGATGAACGCCTGACGTCTTGCATATGACTGGATGTCTGCTAATGTCCTGCTATGAATGAACAGGAGTGATGATCGCGGGTTCGAAATGAGTGTGATGACTCATGGCGGAACCTGAGAATTTCGCCTTTAGGTTCTCGTTTCTGATGCTGGTTGGAGAGCGGCCTGGGCTTTCCGCCTGGGGGAGGTGACCACCTGACGCGCGACCGGTCTGGTTGCGCGGCCGACTCTAAGTCCTAAATACCTATCTGCCTTCGGCTGAGCTAGGCCCGGCTAACTGCTGCCCTGATCACCCGTACCTTCCCGCTGGTCATTTCTGACGCGTACTGGGTGTCGTAGGCGGTCCTGATGCTACCCGTAGGCAGTTTACGTCTGGTTTCGTGCGCCATTCAATTTCCGCCTGCCATTTTATTGCTGCGCCGTGCCAGCGATGGGGACCGCTTCGGCGAAGGGGACCGTTTCTATGTCGATCGAGTTTGACGTGCCAACTGTGCTCGCCGATCTCAGTCTCGCCAGCAATGGCGAAACGCCCAGCCTGACCATTATCGTTCCAACCCGCAACGAGAAGCACAGCATCGAACTGCTGCTGGCGCGGCTCGGTCCGGCCGTCGCGTCGCTGGGCGCCGAGCTCATCTTCGTCGATGACAGCGATGACGAGACGCCGGACGTGCTGGCCGAGAAGGCCGCGGCCTGCCCGGTCCCGATCCGGCTCCTGCACCGGCCCCCGGGCTCCCGGAAGGGCGGCCTGAGCAGTGCCGTCATCGCCGGGGCGCGGCACGCGCGGGGTGACTGGGTGCTCGTCATGGACGCCGACCTGCAGCACCCGCCGGAGGCCGCGGCCGTGCTGGCGAGCACGGTCATGCGCCACGACTGCGACATCGTGGTGGGCACCAGGTACGCCGGCCATCGATCCGCGGCGGACGGCCTCGGCAGCGCCGGGCGGGTCTTCGTGTCCTCCTACGCCACCCGGCTGGTCAAGAACCTCTTCCCGCGCCGGCTCGCGATGGTGAGCGATCCGCTGAGCGGGCTCTTCGCCTTCCGCCGGAGCAGCGTGAACCTCGATCGGCTCAGGCCGACCGGCTTCAAGGTGCTGCTGGAAATCCTGGTCCGCAACCCGGTCGCCCGGGTGGCGGAGGTGGCCTACCGTTTCGAGCCGCGGGCCGCCGGTGACTCCAAGGCCTCGCTGCGCCAGGGCGTCATGTTCCTGCGCCACCTAGCCCGGCTGCGCGGGGCGCGGCTGGCCAAACAGTTGCGCGAGCGGCCGGTCACCAGGAGCGAGCGGATCAGCCAGACCGCGCGGTTCGTGTCGTTCGGGCTGGTCGGCGCGACCGGGATCGTGGTCAACAGCGCGGCGCTCTGGTTCTTCTTCCACACCCTGGGCTGGAACCACCTGCTCGGGGCTTCACTGGCCACCCAGGTCTCCACCACATGGAACTTCGTGCTGGTGGACACGATGGTCTACCGCAAGCGCGCCCACGGCACCCGTCTCGGCCGGGCGGTCCGGTTCTTCATCATGAACAACGTTCTCCTGCTGGCCCGCCTCCCGGTCTTCCAGTTCCTGATCGACCGGGGCCTGGACGTCCTGATCGCGAACGGGATCACCCTTGTGCTCTTGTTCGTCGTGCGCTTCGTGCTGAGCGACCGGGCGATCTTCGCGTCGGCCGGGCAGGACAGACGCCGTGACCCGGTTCGCGTGCTCGTCGATCTGGTCGCGCCGGACGGCAGCGGGCCCGATGGCGCTGCCTCCGCCGCTCGCAAGCGGTCCCAGTACCTGACCTATCGCTATGACGTGGCCGGCGTCGTGAAGATCGGGTCCCAGATCATGCTGCCGGAACTGGAGTTCTTCCGCGCGCAGCACATCGCCGACAGCGACGTGGACATCGCGGTGCGAGTCGGTGACGTGGGAAACAAGAGGCCGTGCAAGCGCGCGGCCATGATCGAGTCCTCTCATCCCACGGTGATCCGCTACGAGGAGCACCTCGGCCGGCTCGGCGCCAACTTCCGCGCGCGCATCGACGATCGCGTAACGGTCGAGGTGGGTCCGCTGCTGGCGCGGTCGAGCCATGTCGTGTACACCAACATCCTCGAGCCCTTGCTGCGGTTCGTCCTGGTTTCCCGCGGCCGGATGCTGCTCCACTCGGCCTGCGTGGAGCTGGCGGGGACCGGCGTGATGCTCTCCGCGTTGACCGACACCGGGAAGACCGGCACGGTGTTGCGCCTGCTGCGCGAGCACGGGGGCAGGTTCCTGTCCGATGACATGACGGTCATCGACCGCAGCGGCAACGCTTCCTGGTTCCCCAAGCCGCTGACGATCAGCGCCCACACCCTGCGCGCCGTGTCCGCCGAGGACCTCACCCGGTCCGAATGGCGCCGGCTGCAGATCCAGAGCCGTCTGCACTCTAGGGGAGGCCGGTCGATCGGCATGGCGCTGAGCCGGTTCAACCTGCCCATCATGGGCATCAACGCCCTCACCCAGATGCTGATCCCGCCGCCCAAGTACACCGTGGACCGGCTGGTGCCGTGCCAGATAACCGACGCCACCCGGGTCAGGGAACTGTTCATCATCGAGCGCGGCTCGCCGCGCCTGGCTGACCTGGACAAGCGCGACGCGCTCACTCAGCTGCTGGCCAACACCGACGACGCCTACGGTTTCCCGCCCTTCCGGTACCTCGCGCCCGCCATCAGCATCGGTTCCCAGGACTACCATGAGCTACGGGCGGCCGAGCGGAACATCCTGGCCGGCTTCCTCGCCAACGTCCGGGTCCGGACGCTCGCCTCGGACACGTTCGGCTGGGCCGATGAGATCCCGCACCTGATCGCGGCGAGTAATTCCGGCTCAGCCGGCGCATCGGGCAATGGTGCCTTGGACAGCTTCAGCTGGGCTGAGGAAAGCTCGCGCCTAATGGGGGCGGGCGATTCTCGCTCGTCCCGGGCATCGGGCAATGGCGCATCGGGCAACGGGCACGGGGCGTCGCGCACCAGCAGCGAAGCGTCGCCCAGTCTGGCGGCGAGGTGGATGGCTTGACACCAGGACAGAGGCTGGTACTGGGTCAGCGTCGGACCACTGTGACGGTGCTCTTCATCCTCGTGATCATGGCTGTCGTAGGGCTCGTCGGGTGTCAGAGCGGGGGAAGCTCCTCGGGGCCGTCGTCTGGCGGTCCCGTCATCGTCGCCGCCGGCGACATCGCCTGCGGCCCGACGGACCACCCACAGCTGAACAACGACAATTCCAGCGAGGTGTCGGTCTGCCGCCAGATGGCCACCAGCAACCTTATCCTGACGATCCATCCAACCGCGGTACTCGAGCTCGGCGACAACCAGTACCCGGTCGGCCGGTACAAGAGTTACCAGCGATACTTCGCTGCCAGCTGGGGGCGTTTCGATTCGATCAGCCACCCGGTTCCCGGTAACCACGAGTATCTGAGCCGGGATGCCAATGGCTACTACAGCTACTTCGGCACGACCGCCGGTGACCCTAGCCGGGGTTACTACAGCTATGACCTAGGGCACTGGCATCTCATCGCCCTGAATGCCGAATGCGAGTTCATCGGCGGCTGTGCGGCCGGCTCTGCCGAAGAGCGATGGCTCGTGGCCGACCTGCGCCAGCACACCGCGGCGTGCATCCTCGCGTACTGGCATCAGCCGCGATTCAGCTCCGGCCAGCACGGTGACGAGCCGGTTTATGACGCGTTCTGGCGCGATCTGTTCGGTGCCCACGCCGATGTCGTGCTCAACGGGCATGACCACGATTACGAACGCTTCGCCCCGCAAGACCCCTCCGGGCACGCTGATCGGTCCGGTATCCGCGAATTCGTCGTGGGGACGGGCGGCAAGAGTCATTACGGGTTCAGGACAATCCAGCCGAACAGCGTCGTCCGCAACGCCACAGCATCGGGCGTGCTGGTCATGACCCTGCATCCGGACAGCTACAGCTGGCGTTTCGAGTCGGTAGGCGGGTCATTCCAGGACTCCGGGACAGCTCAATGCCACGGCGCAGGGGGATGAAATGAGCCTCTTGCCGGTGAAGACGCAATCCCGAGGGCGTGCTGGCCGCAGGGAAGGCGCTGCTGAGCCTCGGCCGCAGCGCCGGAAGTCTCATGTCCCTGCGACATTCCGGCGGCTCGACCTGCCGCTGATCGCGATCACGGCGCTCGCCGCCTTTCTCCGGCTCTGGGAGCTTGGCCGGGTCGGCCTGCGCGGCGACGAGGCTGTGTACGCCGGTCAAGCCGCCGTGCTGGCCGGCGCGAAAGACCTCGGCCGGTACTTTATCCTGCAGAGCCGCGGCGACTCTAACTTCCTCCTCTTTCAGGAGGTGGTTTCCGTGGTCTACCGCGTCGCCGGAGTCGGGGACGTGACTGCCCGCGCTGTGGCAGCTGCCTTCAGCATCCTGACGGTGATAGTGGTCTATGGGATCGGCGCAACCCTGTTCGGCCGGCGTACCGGGCTCTTCTCGGCATTGTTGCTCTCGGTCAGCGGCTACTCGGTGATGCTCGGGCGTCTGGCCCTGCTCGACTCGACACTGACGTTCCTGTTCGCCACGGCCATGCTGTGCGCGGCCAAGTGGACCGCGACGAAGCGGAGCGGCTGGCTGTATGGCTTCGCCGCGACTGCCGCCCTCACCGTCCAGGCGAAGATCGTCGGTGGGCTCGCCCTGCTTGTCGTCGGTGCCTATCTGCTCATCAGCCGGTCCGCGGGGCAGATCACCTGGCGCCGCCTGCTGATCAGCGCGGCTGTGTTCCTCGCCGCGCTGACTCCGATGCTCGTTCAGCTTGCCGCCAACTGGGAGCTGTACACGAACTTCCTGTCGACGAGCATACGGCGGGCCAGCGCCGTGCCCTGGTATTACTACGGACAGGTCCTGCTCGCCCACGACGGTCCGCTCATTCTCTCCCTTTACATCTTCGGCATCGCGTTCGCCATAGGCCGCCGGTCACGCGGGGACCTGCTGCCCCTCCTCTGGCTCCTGACGGTGGTGGTCTTCTACCAGATCTATCCGCTCAAAGCCTTTAACTATCTGCTGCCGGCAATGCCGGCGCTATCCATCCTGGCGGGCCGGGCCCTCGACGCCCTGGTCCAATGGTGCCGCCCTGGCACACTGCGGTTGCTGTCCGCTGCCGCCCTTTCCATCGTGGCTGTGGGCGCTGCCGCCCCATACCTGCGGGACGTATGGCGGGACAACAGCTACGTCGGCCTGAAGCAGGCGGCGACGTGGATGGCCACGTCAACGCCGCCCGGCTCGGGCGTCCTGACAATCTCGCGCGGCTCGGCCCAGTACGTCTTCGCGTTCTATGCCCACCGCGCCTCCTATCCGTTCGGCCGGTTCAACCTCGCCACGGTGCTGCCCGGCGGCCGGATCGTCCCTGCCTCCGCGCCATCCCCGGGAGCGCGGACGCCGCGGGACTGGATAGACGGCTGGCCCGACCGCCTGATCAGGAACGGCCAGGTTTCCTACGCCGTGTACTACACCACGGTCGCGGACGACCCTCCGGAGGAGAACCAAGTTGTCGAGACCTCCGCCCAGCACCAGTTCCGGCTGCTCATCGAGCGCTACGGTGGGCAGCTCGTACACACGGTCTACTACCACCACGAGGGCAGGGCGTGGGTCTACCGGTTGACCGCCAGGCTGCCGCACCCCGTCTTGTCCTACGCCGTACGCGGCCCTGCCCTGACGCTGCACGGTGCCGGCTTCACTGAAAGCGCTCAGGTGGTAGCGACTTACAACGGGCACCAGATCGCGCGCGGCCGATCGCAACCGGATGGCTCGGTATCCCTGTCAGTGCGATACCCAGGCCGCCCGCGCCCCCGCTACCCGCTCACCATGACCGATGCGGAAGGCCGGTACGCATCGGTGACCCTGCCCAAGCCCTTCATCGCGTACCGTACGGAGGACGGGATCGCGACCGTGACAGGGGCTGGCTTCCAGAGTTCTTCGCCGATAACGGTGACCTACCACGGCGCTGTCATCGCGCGCGGACGGTCGGCCGCTGACAGCAGCGTGTCGGTGTCCTTCCGCCCGCCCGCCCGTATCTTCGCTCACTGGCAGCTCGTGGTAGCCGATCGCCTGGGCAACCGCAGTGCACTCCTGCTGCCCAACCCAAGTTTGAGCTACACCATCTCTGGAGGCCGGATGATCATTCATGGTTCCGGCTACAGGCCCGGAACTCTAGTGACCGCGGTTTACCACGGCCGGTTCATGACGAGCACCCGCGCCGATGCCCGCGGTTCCATTTCGCTGTCGTTCGTGCTGCCGCGCGGAGGGAAGCCGTCGTGGCTTCTCGAGCTCAGGGACCCGGCCGACCGTTACACGACGGCGATTCAGATGGGACAACTCCGGTGAGCGCCACAGAACCGGACCAGGCCGCCCGGAAGGCGGCAGCCACCAGCCATGCCGAAGCTCATCGGCTTACCCGGATGCAGCTTGCAATCGTGATCGCCGTCCTGCTGATCGCCGGAGCCGCCGTCGGGTACGCCTTGTACGGCCCATCCGGCGTACTGCGAAAGCCGGTGGGGGCGCCCGCGTGGCGGCCTGGAGTCGTAGCATGCCGCGCTGATCCATTGACTCACGTCCATGACCCTGGCCGTCTCAAGCTGGTCGCGAACTGCGCGACCGTAAGCGGCCTCGTCGAGCAAGTGCAGTACAAGCCGGGCGACGGTGACTGGCAGGTGACCATCGCACCCGACCCACAGTACCGGGGCTTCCTCACCGCCGCTGATCACGGCCTGCTGGCGGTGCGGGTCATTCCAGCCGACCTGGCGCACGTCCCGCTGCCCGCGCTTGGCCAGCATGCCACCTTCTACGGCGCCTGGGTGCTCAACAGGAACCTGCACGGCCGGGCCGAGATGCATCCGGCATGGCGCATCGTCGCGGCATCGACCGCCCTGGCCGGGCGCGCGCCAGGCGGATCGGCTCGGTCCGCGACGGGACCTGGCCGGCTCGTGCTGAAGGTCACCGCGCCGCACATGGTGACCGTAGGCGCGCCGTTCACGATCAAGGTGCTCTGCACCATGGGCCCATCAGGCCGGACCGTCCGCGCGAGCTTGGTCCACCTCTTCGCTGAGATCACCAACAGCAGAGGGCTGGGCGTGCGGTGGCAGGCCCGGTCCACAGGCATGCTGGGCCAGGCCGACTTCAAGCTGCTCGCATTGGACGCGCCCGGCAGCTTCACTGTGCATATCTATGCCAGCAAGTCCGGGCTCTTCCAGACCGCCGAAGAGCACCTCGTCATCCGGCGGAGATAATGTCAAACTCACTATCCGACAAGACACGCGGCAGGTTGCCAGCCAAGGTGCCGCGTAGTTTCGGCACGCGGCGAAAGAACGCCGCCGGGCATTCAGGCCAGTCCGGGCCGGCTGGCAGCCGCGTGCCGCCGGTCCGCCGGCGCTCCCGGTGGAGATGGCTAGCGCTGGCTGTTGCGGTGGCGGTGGCCACGCCGCTCGCATGGTGGGCCGCGACCAGGCCCAGCCCCCCGGAGGCCCCCCCGGTTCCGTCAACCAGCTCCATCCCGTTCCCGGCCTCGGCTGACGCCTATGTCTCCTCGGCGCGTCCTGCCGTTAACCGGGGGAGTTACCCTCTGCTGCGGACCGCCTCCCGGCCGAAGATCATGAGCTACCTGACCTTTTCGGTATCAGGACTTTCCGGCACCGTCACCGCGGCCACACTGCGGTTCTGGGCCAACGTGGCCGACCTGCGCGGCGTCGCCGTGCATGTCGCCCAGGGTTCGTGGCGCGAAGACTCCATCACCGCCTCGAACGCACCGGCCGTCGGACAGGCGGTGGCGCTTACCGGACAGGTGGCCGCGAAGACATGGGTAACCGCCGATGTCACCCCGCTCGTGGCAGGCAACGGCGTGGTCAGCATGGCGCTCACCCAGGTAGGCAGCGGTAGCGGGCAGTACGACAGCAGGGAGGGCGCGCACCCGCCGGAACTGGTCGTACAGACAACTTCCGGTTCCCGCGCACCATCGCCCCACTCCGCGGCCGCAGTCGTGCGCGCCAAGATCGAGGCCGTCCCGGACGCTGCTGCCTCCCGCTACGCCACCCAGGACGATCGCGGGCGGAGCATGGACGCGCTCAAGATCATCTCAAGGCCAGGCGGCGGCTATCTCGGCGTCTACCACAATGGCCCGCACGGGGTGTTCCAGGTCTACGTCGCGGAATCGCGCGACCTGCTACACTGGACATCAAAGGCACCGCTGGACAATAACGCCTCCCAGCCCGCAATCGCCGCGCTTTCCGACTCCGGCTACCTGCTCGCGGACGAGGCGCACATCAACCGGGGAGTCAAGCTCCGGATACTGCGCTTCCGGCACTATGCCAGCCTCGCAACGCTGCTGTCCGGCCGAGCGGACCGCACGTACGAGGCGCCCCTGACCGTCGCGCCCGGCATGGTCAAAGCCGAAGGGACGCCGAACGTATTCTCGGCCACGCTCTCGCCCGACCTCTCGCACTCACGTATCGTGGTCGGCTTCCACTATCGCCGACCGCATGGGCTCGACCAGCCGGGGATCGGCGTACTCACCAACTTCTCCTCGTGGTCCGGTCGGCCCGACACCACCCTCGAGGCGGCACTGCGTGCGGATGGCGTGTCAGGAGCGATCGGCGACCGGGACGCCGTGAGCTTCCTCGGCGCACCGCTCGAACTGGTCGAGGCTCAGGCAGGCACCGGCTCAGGATGGCAGGTGTACCTCTATGACCAGAGAACACACGTCGCCACCGCCCTGCACATCCGGACCCATCAGGGCAGTCGCAGCTTCGGCAACCCCACCGTGACGAGCCTGCGCGGGCCATCCGGCGCCACCGCCCTCGTATTCACCCTCTTCCTGCCGATCCCGGCGCCAAACGGAGAGGCAGGAGAACTTGTCTACTACCACACCTACAGCGCCGGCAAGTCCACCGGCAACCCACCGTAACGATGAGCGACGACACTAATTGCCACATGCGCCAGCTCGATAACGGTCCTGCATTGACCTCTACCGCCCGAAATACCCATAGGAGTACCGTTGCCGAAAAGGTGAGCGCCAGATTCGCAGGCGCCATCGCTAGGGGGAAGAAATGAAGAATCACAGTATCAGAGGACTCACCGTCAGTTATTCTTCTCGGTGGCGTCCGGGCAAAGCCGCCGCCCCGCTCACCGCGCTGTTCGTGACAGCAGCCCTGCTCCTACCGGCAGCGACAGCGATCGCACCGGCTGCCGCGGCCAGCCTGGCTCCTCCGCTCACTCGCTATCCGTACCTGACCGATGTGGTGGGCAGCAATGCCACCGTGAACTTCGGCACCGACCAGTCGAAGATCTCGGCGGTGGTGAAATGGGGTCAGGCAGGGGTGGAGTCGTGTACCGCGCACACGACGACAGCGACGAAGACCAACCTCAGCGTGAACGGGGTCGGCGAATACCAGTGGAAGGCCCAGCTTTCGCCGCTGCTGCCGGATACGGCCTACTGCTACCGGCTCTACTTCGGGACCTCGCAGATCGACCTGCTGGGCAGCGACCCGTCGCCCCAGTTCGTCACGCAGCTTCCTGCCGGTTCCTCCAAGGCGTTCTCGTTCGCCGTTCTCGGTGACTGGGGCAAGACGTACGATACCGGGAACCCAGACCAGGCGAACGTCATGGCGCAACTTGCGGCCAGCGGCGCCCGCTTCGCGGTCGCCACCGGCGACACCGGTTACCCGGCGGGAAGCCAGAAGAGCTACGGTGATCTCGAGCAGACGGGACTGGACATCAGCGCCGTCTTCGGGCCGCAGTTCTGGACGGTGGTCGGCAAGTCGATCCCGATGTTCAACTCGATGGGCAACCACGCGCCGACGAGTACCTTCCTCACCAACTGGCCGTCGGACGCCGTCACGGCGGCCTCTGGCGGGCAGTACGCGATGGAGTCCTACTGCTGCGTCGACGGGATCACCACGAAGGACTACGCGACCGCCTGGTACGCCTTCAACGAGGGCAACGCCCGCTTCTACATCCTCGACGCCTCCTGGGATGCCGCCAATCTCGGGACGGGGAGCCAGTACAAGGACGACTATGACGTGCACTGGGCGCCTGGCGCGCAGCACGACGAGTACACCTGGCTAGCAAACGACCTCGCCGCCCACCCGGGCGGACTGAAGTTCGCGATCTTCCATTACCCGCTGCACTCCGACCAGAGCTCGCAGAACTCTGACAGTTTCCTAGACGGGCCGGGGCACCTGGAAGCACTGCTGAACCAGAACCACGTGTCGATCGCTTTCAACGGCCACGCCCACCTCTACCAGCGCAACACCGCACCGCCCGGCGGCGTCATCAGCTACGTCACCGGCGGCGGAGGCCCGGCGCTCTCGAAGATCGGTGGTGCCGGCTGCGCGCCCACCGACGCGTACGGGATCGGCTGGAGCCCGTCCACCGGCACCGGCAGCAAGTGCGGCAGTGCCCCCACACCTACCTCGGTGACCCAGGTCTTCCACTTCCTGCTGGTTACCGTGAACGGCAACACGGTCACCGTGACACCGACCGACGAGATGGGACGAACCTTCGACATACAGACCTACGCATTCAGCGGCTGACGGTGGCCAGCGCGCGCGACGGCAGCGGCAGCTGCTCGCGCTAGTTGTCGCCTGCTCGGTGACGCTTGCCTGGTGGGCGGTGACCCGGCCCACCGTAGGTAATCGCGTTCCGTCGGCGCAGCGCAGTATCCCCGATGTCGGCCAGACCGCGATCCCGCCGGTTGGCGACGCCTGGGTCTCCTCCGCACAGCCGGGCCCGGGCCTCGGCGGCGCGCTGGTGCTGCGCACTGCCTCGCGACCGGAGACCCGCAGCTACCTCACCTTTTCGGTAGCAGGCATATCCGGCCCCATCACCCGGGCGACCTTGCGCTTGTGGTCGGACCGGGCCGACACGCACGGAGTCGCGATACACGCGGTCCACGGTTCATGGGATGAGAAGTCAATCACCGCCGCAAATGCCCCGGCGATCGGTGACGCGGCTAGCGAGACGGGCCCGATCGCCGGCCGAGCGTGGGCGTTCGCCGATGTTACCCGGCTGGTGCATGGCAACGGCCTAGTGAGCTTTGCCCTCACCCAGATGGGCAGCGGCAACGCGGAATTCGGCAGCCGGGAAGGCGCACACTCGCCCGAGCTGCTGGTAGAAACACAGCTCACCCGGTATCCCTACCTGACCGACGTTGCCGGCCGGAATGCGACGATGAACTTCGGCACCGATCAGTCGAACGACTCAGCCGTGGTGAAGTGGGGCCGGGTGGGGGCAGAGTCGTGTACCGCGCACACGACGACGGCGGCGAAGACAAGCGTCATGGTGAACGGAGTCGGCGAATACCAGTGGAAGGCGCTGCTGTCCCCGCTGCGGCCGGACACGGCCTACTGTTACCGCCCCTACTTCGGAACGTCCCAGATCGACCTGCTACGCACCGACCCGTCGCCACGGTTCGTCACCCAGTTGCCCGCCGGTTCGGCCAAGCCGTTCTCGTTCGCCGTAATCGGTGACTGGGGCCAGACGCACGCCAACGGGAACCCGGATCAAGCCAGCATCATGAAGCAGATCGCGGCCAGCGGCGCCCGCTTCGTGCTCGGCACAGGCGATACCGGCTACCCGGCCGGCAGCCAGACGAGCTACGGCGACCTGCAGCAGTCGGGGCAGAACATCAGCACCGTGTTCGGGCCGCGGTTCTGGCCCGTGCCCGGCAAGTCCGTCCCCATGTTCAACTCGATTGGCAACCACGCTCCCACCAGCACGTTCCTGACCGAGTGGCCCGCCGACATGGTCACCACCAGCTCCGGTGGGCAGTACCAGATGGAGTCCTACTGCTGTGTCGACGGGATCGCCGCCAAGGACTACGGGACGGGCTGGTACGCCTTTGACGAAGGCGACGCCCGCTTCTACATCCTCGACGCCGCATGGGATCCCGCCAATCTCGGGACGGGCAGCCAGTACAAGGACGACTATGACGTGCACTGGGCGCCCGGTGCGCAGCACGACGAGTACACGTGGCTGCGACACGACCTCGCCGCCCACCCCGGCGAACTGAAATTCGCCGTCTTCCACTACCCGCTGCATTCCGACCAGACCTCGCAGCCGTCGGACAGCTACCTGGACGGGCCTCGTCACCTGGAAGGGCTGCTCAACCAGTACCACGTGGCGATCGCGTTCAACGGGCACGCCCACATCTACCAGCGCAATACCGCACCACCCGGCGGCGTCATCAGCTACGTCACCGGCGGCGCGGGCGGCGCCTTGATGAGGATCGGCGGTGGTGGCTGCGCACCCACCGACGCGTACGGGATCGGCTGGGATCCGTCCACCGGCACGGGCAGCAAGTGCGGCCACGCGCCCACACCAACCTCGGAGCCCCAGGTCTACCATTTCCTGCTGGTCACCGTGAACGACAACACGGTCACGGTCAGGCCGACCGACGCAGCCGGGGACACCTTTGATGTCCAGACCTATACGTTCGATCCTCCGGACTAGTACTGCATGCTGGACACTACCCACATCGAGAAGAACTGGGAGCCGCCGCCGTACGCGTGCCCCAGCGCGGTGCGGGCGCCCTCGACCTGGTGCGCGCTCGCCTTGCCCATGACCTGGAGGGCGGCCTCGGCGAACCGGAGCAGGCCGGACGCCCCGATCGGGTTGGAGCTGAGCACGCCCCCGGACGGGTTGACCGGCAGCGTGCCCAGATGGCGGTCTCGCCCGCCAACTTCGCCGCGCCTGACCCGGCGGGCCTGGGCTCTACCGTCAAGCGCAAGCTGAAGAAGATCCAGTACCGGCCGCACCTGATCGACGGCTGTCTCGCCAGGACCGGCCTGACCACAGAACCCCGGCAATGAACCGCGAGGAGACATTGACCATGGACACGGTTCAGACAGGGCGTGCACGTGGAGTGCGGCCTTCCCGCCTCCTCGGCGCAGCGCTGATGATCCTGGCCGGGCTGCTCTCCGGGTGCGGTCAGCCGGGAGGGACCCGGACAACGCCCTCTCCTTCGTCTAGCCCGACGCCGACGGCGACTCCTGCACCGGTGTCCGGCGGTCCGTGTGGCACCACGAGCACCCCGCCACGCCAGTACCGGCACGTTATATGGATCATCATGGAGAACAAGTCGTATTCCTCGGTGATCGGCTCGTCGAGCGCGCCCTACGAGACGCAACTGGCCCACCAGTGCGCGAGCGACACGCACTGGTCCGACGCCGGCAGCCAATACGACTCGCTACCCAACTACATCGCCATGACTACCGGGCAGAGCGGTTCCATCCTGACGCCGTTCACCTGCGACTGTGAGCCGTCGTCATCCGTATCTGTCACTGTCGA
>WNGJ01004881.1_pt1 | contig 14038 bp, 14 predicted proteins | sample 5400611 | NCBI WGS metagenome assembly WNGJ01 (sample SAMN13153375, study PRJNA577476) | soil metagenome | isolation source: 40 cm soil or saprolite under Garry oak tree replicate 1 | place: USA:California | collected 2016-06-15 | reverse complement strand
ATTGCATGCCACGAGCCCATGACCTGCCGGCGCTCAAGGTCGATATGACCAAGACGGCATCGCCGTCGAACCCGCTCGGCATCAAAGGCTGCGGCGAGGCGGGTGCGATCGCGGCGCCGGTGGCCGTCATCAATGCCATCACCGACGCGATCGGCACCGAGGATTTGGCAATGCCTGCGACCGCGCAGGCGGTATGGCAGGCATTGCAGAAGGCCAGCAACAGACGCGAGGCGACATAGGAGCAGTCACGATGTACGCATTCACCCAACACCGGCCGGCGACGGTGCGGCAGGCCGCGAGCCTGCTGGCCAAGGAAGAGGAAGCCAAACTGCTCGCCGGCGGCCATACCTTGATCCCGACGATGAAGCTGCGTCTGGCCGGGCCCAAGCATCTCGTCGACCTGTCGAAAGTCGAGGGCTTGACCGGCATCGAGATGAAGGGGCGCTCGCTTATCATCGGTGCGATGACGCCTCACGTCGATGTCCAAACCTCGCCGGTCGTCAAAGAGAACATTCCCGCCTTAGCCGAGCTTGCCGGCAAGATCGGAGATCCTGCCGTCCGTCATCGGGGCACCATTGGCGGCTCGACCGCCAACAACGACCCCAACGCCGACTATCCGGCGGCCGTGCTCGGGCTCGGCGCCACCATCATCACCAACAAGCGGCGCATCCACGCCGACGAATTCTTCAAGGGCCTGTTCGAGACCGCGCTCGAGCCGGATGAGATCATCACCAAGGTGCAGTTCCCGAAGGTCAACAAGACGGCCTATGTGAAATTCCCCAATCCGGCGTCGCGCTATGCGCTGGTCGGCGTGTTCGTGTCGAAGCGCAGTTCGGAGATCCGCGTGGCGGTGACCGGCGCGGGCGCGAATGGCGTGTTTCGCGTGAGCGCATTCGAGCAAGCGCTCAAGAAGCGCTTCGGTGCGAAATCGCTCGAAGGGTTGACCGTGCCAGCCGACGGCATGGCGAGCGACATCCACGGCAGCGCCGAATACCGGGCGCACCTCGTCGGCGTGCTGGCACGGCGGGCGGTCGCGGCGGCGGGGTGACCATCGGGGCGGGGTCAGCAGTCGGCGATCAACCTCATTCCTGACCCCTTGACGCCTGACCGCTGAAAGCGGCCCACGTCTGCGTTCTTGGCAGGACAAGCCCGGCGAGGTCGGGCTATAAGTTCGGCGCTATGAAACCGACGCCGCGTTCGTTGCCCGCCTCGATCGACGCCACGCTTGATCTGCTCGCGGCGGCCGATTATCTCGCCGACCGGTCGCTCGCGACCGTGCTCTTTCTCGCGCTCAAGATGGGCCGGCCGCTGTTTCTCGAGGGCGAGGCGGGCGTCGGCAAGACCGAGATCGCCAAGGTGCTCTCTTCGACGCTCGCCCGTCATCTCATCCGGCTGCAATGCTACGAAGGTCTCGATGTCTCGGCAGCGGTTTACGAGTGGAACTATGCCGCGCAGATGATCGCGATCCGCGTCGCCGAGGCCGAAGGCGCCCACGACCGCGAGCGGCTCGAGCACGACGTATTCTCCGAGCGCTTCCTGATCAAGCGACCGCTGCTGCAGGCGCTCGAGCCCGATCCGGCCGGACCTCCGGTACTGCTGATCGACGAGCTCGACCGCGCCGACGAGGCTTTCGAGGCATTCCTTTTAGAGGTGCTCGCCGACTTCCAGGTTACGATCCCGGAGCTCGGCACGGTCAAGGCCGCGCAGCCGCCAATCGTGGTGATCACGTCAAACCGCACCCGCGAAATTCACGACGCGCTCAAGCGCCGCTGCCTCTATCACTGGGTCGGCTATCCAGTCGCGGAGCGCGAATTGAAGATCGTGCGTGCCAAGGTGCCGGGAATCGGCAAGATTTTGTCCGAGCAGGTCGTGCATTTCGTGCAGGCACTGCGCAAAGAGGATCTGTTCAAGGCGCCGGGCGTCGCCGAGACGCTCGACTGGGCCGCCGCGCTCTCCGCGCTCGACGTCGCGACGCTGGATCCCTTGACCGTTTCCGACACGCTTGGCGCGCTGCTCAAATATCAGGACGATATCGCGCGTATCGAAGGGGCAAAGGCGAAGGAGCTCATCGACGAGGTCCGCGCGGAGCTGCGCGCGGCGGAGTAAACGTGCGACGGAATCATGCATCGATTTTTTTCCTTCATCCCTCGACCGGTTTTCGCAGCGGATCATGTCCGCGGTTCGGATCACCTCCGCGCTCAAGGAGAGAGGGCTAGCGGCCGTCTTGCCGAAAACATCGTCCACTTCGCTCGCGCCTTGCGCGCGGCCGGCATTCCGGTCGGTCCCGGAGCGGTGATGGATGCGCTCGCGGCGGTCGAGGCGGCGGGCGTCGGCACGCGCGACGATTTCTATTGGACGCTGCATGCGGTATTGGTGAAGCGCCACGAGCACTCGCTCATCTTCGACCAGGCGTTCCGCATCTTCTTTCGCCGGCGCGGCATGCTGGACAAGCTGCTCGCGGCCATGCTGCCGCAGGCGCCGCCGCGTGAAGACGAGAAGCCGCCGCCCGGCGCCCAGCGTATCCAGGAGGCATTGTTCTCGAGCCTGGCCGAAGCAGATCGCAAACCGCCGGAAGTCGAGGTCGACGCGCGTCTCACCGTGTCCGACCGCGAGGTGTTACAGACGAAGGATTTTGCGCAGATGACGGCGGCGGAGATCGCGGCCGCCAAGGACGCAATCAAGCGCCTGGTGCTGTCACTCGACGAGGTGAAGACGCGACGGCTTGCACCCCACCGGCACGGTCATCTCGTCGACATCCGCCGTACCCTGCGCGCAAGCCTGAAAGCCGGCGGCGCGGTGATCGACCTCAAATATCTCGGGCCGCGGTCGAAATCGCCGCCGCTCGTGGCGCTGCTCGATATTTCCGGCTCCATGAGCCAGTACACGCGGCTGTTCTTGCATTTCCTCCATGCGGTGACGGATGCGCGCAAACGTGTCCACACGTTCCTGTTCGGCACCCGGCTCACCAATGTGACGCGCGCGCTCAAGGCCAAGGATCCCGACGAAGCGCTCGCTGCGGTCGCGGCGACCGTCGCCGATTGGTCGGGCGGCACGCGCATCGCGAGCTCGCTGCATGCCTTCAACAAGCTGTGGGCACGCCGCGTGCTCACGGAGGGCGCGATCGTGCTGCTCATCACCGACGGGCTCGAGCGCGACCCCGACGACCGGCTCGCTTTCGAGATCGACCGATTGCACCGTTCCTGCCGGCGGCTGATCTGGCTCAATCCGCTGCTGCGCTTCTCGGGTTTCGAGGCCAAGGCCAAGGGCATTCGGACGATGTTGCCGCACGTTGACGAATTGCGGCCGATCCACAATCTGCAGTCCATGGCGGACCTGGTGCGCGCGCTCTCGGCCACGGGCGGCCGCGCCGGCGATCCAAAGGCTTGGTTGGACAAGGTGGCGTGATGGTCATTGCCGGTCGTGCTCCGGCGATCCATCTAAAGGCATCGAAGGGGAATGAATGGCCCTCGGGGCGAGCCCTGCGGATGAGGCCGAGACGATGGAGGAGAAAATGTTCGCGCGCGATGAAGACATCCTGCGGGCGGCCGAGGACTGGCGGGCGAAAGGACGCGGGGTCGCGCTCGCGAGCGTCGTCGAGACGTGGGGCTCGGCGCCGCGGCCGGTGGGTTCGAATTTGGTGATCGACGATCAGGGCAATTTCCTCGGCAGCGTCTCCGGCGGCTGCGTCGAGGGCGCGGTGGTGACCGAAGCGCTCGACGTGATCGAGAGCGGCAAGCCCAAGACGCTCGAATTCGGCGTCGCCGACGAGACCGCCTGGAAGGTCGGGCTCTCCTGTGGCGGCACGATTCGGGTCTATGTGGAGAAGGTGGAGTAGGACGGGGTACGAATGGCGAATGCCCTCCTTGTTTTACTAATCGCTATTCGCCATTCGCTACTCGCGGTGAGCTGGCATGAAACTCGACATTCTTAGAGCCCTCAACGCCGAACGCGCGGCGCGCCGCGCCGCGGTCGTGGTCACCGATATGGCGAGCGGCGAGCAGCGGTTGGTCAAGGCGGCCGACGTGGCGCGCGATCCGCTGAGAGAGGTGATCGAGAAGCATATCCGCCGCGGCAAGAGCGGCATGGCGGAGACGCCGGCAGGCAAGGTCTTCCTCACCGTGCACGTTCCGCCGTCGCAGCTCGTCATCACCGGCGCCGTGCACATCAGCCAGGCGCTGGCGCCGATCGCGAGGCTTCTGGGTTATGATGTGACCATCGTCGATCCGCGCACCGCCTTCGCTTCGATCGAGCGTTTTCCCGACGTGAAGGTGATCGCCGAGTGGCCCGACGTCGCGCTGCCGCCGCTCGGCATCGATCGCTATACTGCCTTCGTCGCTCTCACCCACGACCCCAAGATCGACGACCCGGCGCTGACCCATGCGCTTGCGCGCGACTGCTTCTACATCGGCGCGCTTGGTTCGAAGAAGACCCACGGGCGTCGCGTCGAGCGGCTTAAAGCGCAGGGCCTGTCCGATGCCGCGCTCGCGCGCATCCGTGCGCCCATCGGTCTCGACATCGGCGCGGTCTCGCCTTCCGAGATCGCGGTCGCCATAATGGGCGAGATCACGGCGCAGCTGCGACAGTCTCCGGAGCAGGCCTCATGAAGTTCGGCGCGGTGCCGGTGGCCGAGGCCGAGGGCTCGGTCGCGGTCCATTCGATCCGCCAGAGCGGCCTGGTGTTGAAGAAGGGCACCTTGATCGGCAAGGCCGAGGTCGCCGCGCTCAAGGCCGCGGGCATCGCCGAGATCGTGGTGGCGCGGATCGAGCCTGGCGACGTGTCGGAGGACGCGGCCGCGGCCGAAATCGCGGCGGCGGTCGCAGGCGAAGGGGTGCACGTCGAACGTGCCTTCACCGGCCGCGCCAATCTCTTTGCTGAGACCGCCGGTGTGCTGGTGGTGGACAAGGATGCGATCGACCGCCTCAATCAGGTCGATGAGTCGATCACGTTTGCGACGCTACCCGCCTACAAACCGGTCGTCGCGGGTGAGATGATCGCCACCGTCAAGATCATTCCGTTCGCGGTCGCGGGTAACGAGCGCGATGCCGCGCTTGCGGTCGCCACCGCCGCGCGCCCGCCGGTGCGGATCGCGCCTTACCGAGTTCGCAAGATCGGCGTCGTCTCCACGCTATTGCCGGGCCTCGCCGGCAAGGTCATCGAGAAGACCTTGAAGGTCACCGAGGAGCGCCTGACACCCGCGCGTGCCAGCATCGTCGCGGAGCGGCGCGTGCCGCACGAGCAGGGCGCGCTCGCGGACGCGATCGAGGACGTGCTCGGGGAGGGCGCCGAGCTCGTCATCGTGTTCGGGGCGTCCGCCATCGCCGACCGGCGCGACGTGATCCCCGCCGCGGTCGCGGCGATCGGCGGGCGCATCGAGCATTTCGGCATGCCGGTCGATCCCGGCAATCTCCTGCTCATCGCCGCCGTGCGCGGCCGTCCGGTGATCGGCGCACCGGGCTGCGCGCGTTCGCCGAAGGAAAACGGTTTCGACTGGGTGCTCATGCGGCTGCTCGCCGGCCTCGAAGTGCCGCGCGCGGCCATCACCGGCATGGGCGTGGGTGGGCTCTTGATGGAGATCGTCACGCGGCCGCAGCCGCGCGCGGAGCCGCCGGCCGCCGGGCACCGGCGGATCGCCGCGGTCGTGCTCGCCGCCGGCCGCTCGACACGCATGGGTGGACCCAACAAGCTGCTCGCCGAGATCGCGCGCCGGCCGCTGGTGCGCATCGTGGTGGAGGAGGCGCTGGCGTCGCGCGCCAAGCCGGTCATCGTCGTGGTGGGACATCAGCGCGCAGAGGTTGAGAAGGCGCTCGCGGGGTTACCGGTGCATCTCGTCCACAATCCGGATTTTGCGCAGGGGCTGGGCACCTCGCTGCGAGCCGGCATAGCTGCCGTGCCGGCGGACGCCGACGGCGCGATCATCTGCCTGGGGGACATGCCGCAGGTCGATGCCAGCCTGATCGACCGGCTCATCGGCGCCTTCGATCCCGACCGTGGCGCGCTCATCGCGATGCCGACCGTCGAAGGCAAGCGCGGCAATCCGGTGCTGTGGTCGCGGCGGTTCTTTCCAGACCTGATGGCGATCGAAGGCGATGTGGGCGCGCGCCATTTCATCGGCCGCTACAGCGAAGCGGTGGTCGAAGTGCCGCTCGAGGGCAAGGCCGCGCTGGTCGACGTCGACACGCCGGAGGCGCTCGTCGGCGTCAAGGCCGCGATCGAAGGCGCTTTCTCGAAATGAACGTCCCGGGCGCGCGGCCCGGGACGGATCATTCGGCAGTTCGATCGTCAGCGGCCGGGACGGCACCACAAGAGGGTGCAGACCGGCACGGGACTGTTGCGCTCGCAGCGCCGCAGCGCGAAGAGCTTGGCGTCGATGATGTCGTAGGCGCGGGCAAACCCGCCCGAGCCGAGCCCGGTGGCATAGCAAACCCACGCCGAGGCCTCGGACGAGGCCATCGTCAGCAAGGAAGCGGCAACGACAAACGCAGCGAGAGTCCGTCCCATTTCGTTCTCCTCAGGTGGCGCCGTCGACGAGGTCACGCGAGGCGACGCATGACGAGGCGCTTATGGCATAGGGGCTTCTTTCTGGTGGGTTCGTTTGGCCAAAATGAGGGCGGCCCTCTCTCCGAGTGGCTTCGTTCGGCCGAGTAGAGGGTAGCCCCGCGTCGTCCGGAGCCCTTTCAGCCTCCTTCCGTGCCAACCCGAAGGCTTGCGCCCGCCGGCCTTCAGGCCTACATTATGACTGACCAGTCAGTCAGTTTTGAAGGACCGACGGAGCATGGTCGCAAACCCCAAGAAGACGGGAAAGCGTGGCGCGGCCGGCGCCGGCCAAGGCGCTGCGCGGGAGGATGCGGGCGCGGTGCGGCGTGAAAAGCGGCGCGCCGCCATCCTGGCTGCTGCGCTGGAAGAGTTCGCCGCGCGGGGCTTTGCCGCAACGCGGCTCGATGATGTTGCCCGCCGCGCGCGCATCGCCAAGGGCACGATCTACCTCTACTTCCGTGACAAGGAGAGCCTGTTCCAAGAACTGGTGCGCGCGATGCTGAGCCCGGTGGCGGGCACGATCGTGGCCGCCCCGCTGCGCGATCTGCCCATTCGCGCCGTGGCTGAGATGATCGTCGACGTGTTCGTGAACGAAATCTACGGCACGCGCCGCAAGGACGTGATCCGGCTGATCATCGCCGAAGGGCCGCGGTTTCCCAAGCTCGCCGAGTTCTACTATCGCGAGGTCATCGCGCGCGTGCTGCCGGTCATCCGCGCGCGGCTCGCGTTGGCGGTGGAGCGCGGCGAACTCCCCCACGACGCGCTCGCCCGCTTTCCGCAATTGCTGGTCGCGCCCGCCCTCGTCGCCATCATATGGAGCGGCTTGTTCGGGCGCTTCGCTCCGCTCGACATACGCGACCTCATGCGCGCGCACCTCGATTTGCTGTTCGGGGCAAGGAGCGCGACATGAGCGGCCGCCGCTTCGCGCTCGCATTGCTCGCGGGCCTCCTGCTCGCGGGCTGCGACAATCAAAAAGAGCAGACTTTCCAGGGCTGGGTCGAGGCCGAGCTGATCTTCGTCGGTCCCGACGAGACCGGACGCGTCGAGACGCTCACGGTGCGCGAGGGCGATCAGGTCGAGCGCGGCATGCTGCTATTCACCATCGATCCCGATCTGCAGCTCGCCGACGTCGCCATGCAGGAGGCCGCGGTGAAGAACGCACAGCAGGCCTACGACCGCGCGCAGCAGCTCTTGAAGACGCAGGCCGGCACGCAAAAAAACCTAGACGATGCCGAGGCTGCGCTGCGCACGGCACAGGCAAGGCTCAACTCGGCGCAGACCAGGCTCGCGCGGCGCAAAGTATTCAGCCCCGTCACCGGCTCCGTCCAGCAGATCTATTACCGCGGGGGCGAGCTGGTCCCGGCCGGCAAGCCGATCCTCGCGCTGTTGCCCCCCGGCAACCTGAAGGTGCGGTTCTTCGTCAACGAAGCGACGCTGCCCAAGCTCAAGTTCGGCGACCCCGTCACCGTCACTTGCGACGGCTGCGAGCGCGACATCACCGCCAAGATCAGCTTCATCTCCCGCACCTCGGAATTCACGCCGCCGGTGATCTACAGCATGGATGAGCGCTCCAAGCTCGTATTCTTGATCGAAGCGCGACCGGAACGGCCCGAGCACCTACGCGTCGGCCAGCCGGTGAGCGTTGCGCTGGGGCAAGGCCAGTGACGATGGTGCCGGATATCGCCATCGACGTCGAAGGACTGACGAAATCCTTCGACGGCCGCAAGGTCGTGCGCAACCTGTCAATGCGGGTCAAGCGCGGGGAAATCTATGGCTTCCTGGGCCCGAACGGCTCGGGCAAGACCACGACCATCCGGATGTTGTGCGGGCTGCTCACGCCGGACGAAGGCCACGGCACCTGCCTCGGCTACGACATCCGCACCCAGGCAGACGAGATCAAGCGCCGCGTGGGCTACATGACGCAGCGCTTCAGCCTCTACCAGGATCTCTCGGTGCGCGAGAACCTGGAATTCGTCGCACGCCTCTATGGTGTTGCCAACCCGGCGGCGGCGACGCGCGCGATGATCGAGCGGCTCGGACTCGAGGGTCGCGAGGCGCAGCTTGCCGGCGAGCTCTCGGGTGGCTGGAAACAGCGGCTTGCGCTTGGGGCCTGCACGTTGCCGAACCCGCAGCTTCTTCTTCTCGACGAGCCGACCGCGGGCGTCGATCCGAAGGCGCGACGGGAGTTCTGGAACGAGATCCATGCGCTCGCGGGCCACGGCCTCACGGTGCTGGTCTCCACGCACTACATGGACGAAGCCGAGCGCTGCCACGAGATCGCGTACATCGCCTACGGCGTGCTGCTCGCGCATGGCACGGTCGACGAGGTGATCGCGGCTTCCCATCTCGACACCTACACGGTGAGCGCGCGCGATGGCGCAGGGCTGACGGAGCTGGCCGAGGAGTTGAGCCAACGCGCGGGCGTCGACATGGTGGCGCCGTTCGGCACCAGCCTGCACGTGTGCGGACGCGACGAGGCGGCGCTCGAGGCTGCGGTTGCGTCCTACCGCGATCGGCCAAACCTCACCTGGACGCGCTCGGATCCCTCGCTCGAGGACGTCTTCATCGACCTCATGGGCAGGGCCAAGGACAATTTCCAATGACCACGCTCGGTCCCATGAGCGCGCCGCGCGGACGCTCGTCCGCCGACTTCTGGCGTCGGACTTGGGCGATGCTGGTCAAGGAGTTCATCCAGCTCAAGCGCGACCGCGTTTCGTTCGCCATGATCATCATGATCCCGCTCGTTCAGCTGCTGCTGTTCGGCTACGCCATCAACACCAATCCGCGGCACCTGCCGACCGCGGTGCTGCTGCAGGAGCAGACAGATCTCGGCCGCTCGATCCTCAAGGCGATTCAAAACACCGCATATTTCGACGTCACCCATATCGTCCAAGACAAGACCGAGTTCGATCACCTGCTCGCTTCCGGCGCGGTGCTGTTCGCAATCGAAATTCCAGCGAATTTCGAGCGCGCGGTGCGTCGCGGCGATCGTCCCGCGCTCCTGGTCGCCGCCGACGCGACCGACCCGGTGGCCGCGGGGTCGGCCATGGCTGCGCTCGGCACGTTGGTGCAGACCGCGCTCCAGCACGACCGTGCCGTCCCAGACGGCGCGACGCCACCGTTCGAGATCCGCACCCACGCCCGCTACAATCCGGCGGCCAACACGTCGTTCAATATCGTGCCGGGCCTGGTCGGCACCATTCTCACCATGACCATGCTGATCTTCACCGCGCTCTCGGTGACGCGCGAGATCGAGCGCGGGACCATGGAAAGCCTTTTGGCCATGCCAATCACGCCGGTCGAGATCATGCTCGGCAAGATCATCCCCTACATCATCGTCGGGTTCGTGCAGGCCGCCCTCATCATCGGAATCGGCATCGGCCTGTTCGGCGTGCCGCTCTTGGGAAGCCTCCTCCTGCTCGCGCTACTGAGCACGCTGTTCATCACCACCAATCTTTCGATCGGTTACACGTTTTCGACCATCGCGCAGAACCAGCTGCAGGCGATGCAGATGTCGATGATGTTCTTCCTGCCCAACATCTTGCTTTCGGGTTTCATGTTTCCGTTTGCGGGCATGCCCGCGTGGGCGCAATGGATCGGCGAGTTCCTGCCGCTCACCCATTATCTTCGCATCGTGCGCGGGGTCATGCTCAAGGGCGCGGGGATTGCGGACCTGCGCTACCCTACGCTCGCGCTCGCCGGCCTGATGCTGATCGCCATGATCATCGCGATTAGTCGCTTCCGGCGCACGCTGGATTAGAGCTGTTTTCGCTGGGGCAGGCATTTCGTCATTCCGGGCGTGCCGTCCCGGGGTTTACCCGAGATCGGCGGTCCAGGAATAAGAACCGACGAGACCCTAGTCGGACCGATCGACGCTGCGCCACGCTTTACGCAGCCGCTCTCGCTAGCATTACGTGGGGTGTGTTCAGGTGCCGCTCATGCCGCGCCCCCCGTCCATGGACTGCGAATGCTCGCCACCCGGCTCGGAGATGCCGCACAAGGCGCTCCCCGCGCTGGCCGCGCCGTCGGTAAGGGCGATGTCGCCCAGCGAGAGGATACCCACCAGGCGCTTTTCGCGGTTGAGCACGGGCAGCCGGCGAAGCTTGATGTCGGCCATATTTTGCACGACCTCGTCGAGGTCATCGTCCTCGAAGCAGTACATTACTTCTTTGCTCATGATGTCCCGGATCGGCGTCTGCGGGCCCTTATCGGCGCCGACGGCGCGGATGGTGATGTCGCGATCGGTGATCATGCCGACCAACCGGTCATTCTCTCCGACCGGCAGCACCCCGGCGTCGATCTGCGCCATCAGGCGCGCGGCATCGCGGATCGGCTGATTGGGACTGGCGATTTTGACATCGTCGGTCATCGCTTCACTGACTTGCATGGCAGTTCTCCTCACGTGTTGAAGCGCTTTGGAACTCCTGGTGCACGAGTTGCCCCGCGCGGCCCGGTCAAGCGGCGGGTTCGAAGCGCCGCCCCTCTGTCCCGGTCGGCCACAAGGCGCGGATATTCTCCGGCAGCGCTTGCCGAACTTTCTCGACCTGGTGCGGATCGAGGCGATGGTTGAGAACCTGGAGGGTCACATGCGCGGCGTCCTTGACGTTGACCGGCCGTATGTCGGCCAGACGCCGCGATACGTGGTCCAGGAACTGTTCCGCCGACCGTTGCTTGAGCGTCTGCTCGCTCGGGTGCCATTGGTCGTAGTAGAGACCCCGCACCAGCAGCGGCAGTTGCGCGCCGAGATGCACCGCCAGCCCGATCTGGAGGCGGTCGCGCAACGCATGCAGAACGGCGCCCAGCACGTGCCACGCCATCTGTCGGTCGGGCCCGAGCTTGGCCATGATCTCGTCGAGCCAGATGTTGGTGGTCTGCAGGGTCTTGTCGAACACGTCGAGGCCGGTCGCGCTCATGTCAGGCCTCCCATGATCTTACCGCGGTTGTGGTCGGGGAACGCACGGTGCCGTCCGCAGTTCCAGTGCGTCGATGTGGTTTTCGGTCGGTGCAGAAATGTTCCAGCGTCTGCCGGAATCGGCGGAAAGTTCCCGCGACATTTTTCCGCTGACATTGGTTTCCGACGACAGGGTTTTCATCGGAACCCTTGGGATCGTCGCGGGGTTTGACAGGAGAGGGAACCTGCTCGGTGAGAGGTGGCCGCAGCGGACCAATGTGGCCGAGAGGCGTCCTTCGGCAGCGGACCGGAACCTCGGAACGATAGCGGGGCGACATCCCAACGCCAAAGGGATGGACCATGGCAACTGCTGGCCTCGCCCAAGAGACGCGCCTCACGAGCGATCATCCGATCGGATGGCGCCGCTATCTTTATTCCACCAACCACAAAGACATCGGCACGATGTACCTCGTCTTTGCCCTCATGGCGGGGATCATCGGCGGCGCGCTGTCGATCGAGATGCGGATGGAACTGCAGCAGCCCGGCCTGCAAATTTTTCCTAATTCGCACGCCTACGATGTGTTCACCACGGCGCACGGCCTCATCATGATCTTTTTCATGGTGATGCCGAGCCCTAATCGGGGGCTTCGGCAATTGGATGGTGCCGCTGATGATTGGGGCGCCCGATATGGCGTTCCCGCGCATGAACAATATCTCGTTCTGGCTGCTGCCGGCCTCGATCACGCTATTGCTGATGTCTTTGTTCATGGCGGGTGAGCCCGGCACGGGGGGCTGGAACCGGATGGACGCTCTATGCGCCGTTGTCGACCAGGGGCCATCCCGGCGCGGCGGTCGATTTCGTGATCCTATCGCTGCACCTGGCGGGCGCCTCCTCGATCCTCGGCGCCATCAACTTCATCACCACTATCTTCAACATGCGCGCGCCGGGCATGACCCTGCTGCGGATGCCGCTGTTCGTGTGGTCGATCCTCATCACGGCCTTCCTGATACTGCTGGCGATGCCGGTGCTCGCGGGAACGCTGACGATGCTCCTGACCGATCGCAATTTCGGCACCACCTTCTTCGATCCTCAGGGCGGTGGCGATTCGCTCCTGCACCAGCACTTGTTCTGGTTCTTCGGTCATCCCGAAGTCTACATCATGATCCTGCCGGCTTTCGGCATCGTCAGCCAGGTGATCGCTACCTTCAGCCGTAAGCCGGTGTTCGGCTATCTCGGCATGGTCTTTGCCATGATCGCGATCGGTGCGATCGGCTTCGTGGTGTGGGCGCACCACATGTATACGGTAGGCATGACGGCGGGCGCGCAGGCCTATTTCGCGGTCGCAAGCATGGTGATCGCAGTGCCGACCGGCGTGAAGGTCTTCTCCTGGATCGCGACGATGTGGGGCGGTTCGGTCGAATTCCGCACGCCGATGCTGTGGGCGATCGGCTTCATCTTCGTGTTTACGATCGGCGGGCTCACCGGCGTCGTGGTCGCCAATCCCGGCGCTGACCGCATGCTGCAGGATACCTACTACATCGTGGCGCACTTCCATTACGTGCTGTCGCTCGCCGCGGTGTTCGGGATCTTTGCCGGCTGGTACTACTGGTTCCCGAAGATCACCGGCTATACCTATTCCGATTTTCTCGGCAAGGTTCACTTCTGGCTGTCGTTCGTCGGCGCCAACACGATCTTCTTTCCGCAGCATTTTCTGGGCCTCGCAGGCATGCCGCGGCGGGTGGCGGACTACCCCGACGCCTTCAGTGACTGGAACTTCATTTCATCGTTGGGCGCTTATGTGTTCGCGGCGGGCATGGCCGTTTTCTTCGCCAATATGATTCTCGCCTTCGTGCGCAAGGCGCCAGCAGGCGCCAATCCCTGGGGCCGAGGCGCGACCACGCTCGAATGGACTTTGCCGTCGCCGCCGCCGTTCCATCAGTTCGATATCCTGCCGCGGGTTACCGGCCCGAGCCTCGGGGACGCAAGTCTTGGAAGTCCAGAAACTCCAAGTGTTGAAGAACCGCGGCCGACGCCCAACTATCACGGTCGCTAATACCAACGCTCCGAATCTGTGACTCGTGATGCCCGCGCTTGTCGCGGGGATACACGTCTTACAAACCATGCACCGTCAAAGACGTGGATGGCCGGGGCGCGCCCGGCCACGACGATCTGGATGAGTCGTAGCCAATGATCGTTGGTGGGTCCGATGGCATTCAGACCTGTCGTGCAACGTCTTCGTGCTCTTCCTCCTCGGTGATCTCGGCGACGATGTCGACCAAGCCAGCAACGCGGCCGCCCGGGAGCGGGCGAGCGGCATTCATCAAGGGCTCGTCGTTGGCGAGCCACGCATGCGCTTCAGCGAGCTCTTCGGGGGGTCGCCCCGGTCGCAATGATCTCTGCGACGACGTCGTCGTCGAGCTCCCCCAGCATTGCGGTCACATCTTTGCGCGTAAGGTGCTCATGGCCAAGCCTCCCACATTGACGCCCTCAACCCATCGGCACGGCGAGGAACCGCATAGAGCCGCCTGATCTGAGCCGCAGCAGCGCGATGCGTTTGCCTGCGCTCACTCGGCGCACCGCGAACCTCGAACTGCGTCGGACGGCGCAGCCGA
>WNGJ01016079.1_pt1 | contig 14039 bp, 11 predicted proteins | sample 5400611 | NCBI WGS metagenome assembly WNGJ01 (sample SAMN13153375, study PRJNA577476) | soil metagenome | isolation source: 40 cm soil or saprolite under Garry oak tree replicate 1 | place: USA:California | collected 2016-06-15 | reverse complement strand
GGGCCGGGCCGGCACCGCCATGGCGGTCGCCCTGGCCAGGGCCGGCCACCGGGTCGTTGCCGCGTCGGCGGTCTCCCAGGCGTCGCTCGGCCGGATCAGCCGGAGCCTGCCGCAGGTCAGGGTCGCCAGGCCGGAGCAGGTCGTCGAGGCGTCCGACCTGGTTCTGCTCACCGTGCCCGACGACGCGCTGCCCGGCCTGGTGCGCGGGCTCGCCGAGACCGGCGTCTCGATGGAAGGGCGCCTGGTGGCCCACGCGAGCGGCAGGCACGGGCTTGCCGTCCTCGATCCCGCGGTCCGCGCGGGTGCGCTCCCGCTGGCGCTGCACCCGGTGATGACATTCACGGGCCGCGCCGACGACGTGGACAAGATGACGGGCATCTCGTTCGGGGTGACGTCCCCTGTGCAACTCAGGCCGGTCGCCGAGGCGCTGGTGGTGGAGATGGGCGGCGAGCCCGTGTTCATCGCCGAGGACAAGCGCGGCCTCTACCACGCAGGACTGGCCAGCGCCGCGAACCACCTCGTTACTCTCGTCACGTCCTCCAGCGACCTGCTGCGCGAGGCCGGCGTGCCCGATCCGGCCAGGATGCTCGGGCCGTTGCTCGGCGCGGCGCTGGAGAACGCGCTCGCGCTCGGCGATCAGGCCCTGACCGGCCCGGTTGCCCGCGGTGATGCCGAGACCGTGGCGGCGCACGTGGAGGTGATCGCCAAGGTAGCGCCCGAGGCGCTCGGCGCGTATCTCGCCCTGGCGAGGCTGACCGCCGACCGGGCGCTGGCGGCCGGGACGCTCACCTCCGCTGACGCCCAGCGGCTCCTCGGGGTGCTGTCAGGGGCGGCCGCATGATCCCGATGCTGGCCAGGAGCAAGACCGGGCTGGCCGCGTGCCGCGCCACGCTGCGGCCGCCGGTGGTCCTCATTCCAACGATGGGCGCCTTGCATGAGGGCCACCGCGTGCTGCTGCGCCGCGGCAGGCAGATCGCGGGGTCACACGGAGCGCTCGTGGTATCTGTGTTCGTCAACACGCTGCAGTTCGGGGCCGGTGAAGACCTCGACCGCTACCCTCGCACCCTCTCCGAGGACCTCGCCGTCTGCGCTGAGGAGGGCGTCGACGTCGTGTTCGCTCCGTCCCACGAGCAGATGTATCCCGCCGAGCAGATGATCACTGTGCGCCCTGGCGCGATGGGAGAGGTGCTCGAGGGGACGTTCCGGCCAGGGTTCTTCGACGGTGTCCTGACGGTGGTGCTTAAGCTGTTCAATCTGGTCAAGCCGGATGTCGCGATCTTCGGGGAGAAGGATGCGCAGCAGCTCGCCGTCGTTCGCCGGATGGTGGCCGACGTGAACCTCCCTGTCACGATCGAGCCGGCGGGCATCGTCCGCGACGCCGACGGCCTGGCGATTTCCAGCAGGGACCGCTACCTGTCTCCCGCCGAGCGAGACACCGCGCTCGCGCTGTCCAGGGCGCTCCGCGCCGGGGTCGCTGCCGCCGGAGCGGGGCAGGAAGCCGTCCTCGCCGCGGCCGGGGCCGAACTGGCGGCGGCCAGCAAGGCCGATCCGCCGCTGGTGACCGACTACCTGGCCCTGACCGACCCGGCGTCCTTCACGCCAGTGCCTGAAGGCTTCGCCGGGCAGGCCCTGCTGCTCGTCGCCGCTACCGTCGGCAAGACCAGGCTGATCGACAACATGGCGCTCGAGATCGCGCCGCGCCACCCCCGGTCGGCGCCGTGATCGCGGGCCGGCTGCTCGCGCCGCCGCCAGGTTGGGTCAGGCGCGCCGATGTCGTGGTGATCGGTTCCGGCATCGCCGGCGTGACGGCCGCGCTCAGCGCGCACAGCGCGCTGCCGGACAGCAACATCCTGCTGATCACCAAGTCGCTGCTTGACGACGGCTCGACGCGATGGGCGCAAGGTGGCATCGCAGCCGCGCTCGGGCCAGGCGACACCCCTGAGCAGCATCTGGCCGACACGCTCACCGCTGGCGCTGGCATCTGCGACGTCGACGCGGTCCGCGCGCTTGTGACTGACGGCCCGCAGGCCGTGCGACGCCTGATCGCGCTCGGGGCCAAGTTCGACGCCGACGCGGGCGGTGTGCTCGAGCTCACCAGGGAAGGCGGGCACCTGCGGCGCAGGATCGCGCACGCGGGCGGCGACGCGACGGGCGCCGAGGTCTCCCGCGCCCTGCTGTACGCGCTCGCCGAGGCCGGCGCCGGCGCCGACGAGGGCACGGGCATCGACGTGATCGAGCACGCGATGTCCCTCGACCTGCTGCTCGCCGCCGACGGCGGTATCGCGGGCCTGACGCTGCACGTGATCGGAGAGGGACAGCAGGATGGCGTCGGGGCCGCGCACGCGCCCGCGATCGTGCTGGCGACCGGCGGCATGGGCCAGGTCTACTCGGCCACCACGAACCCGCCGGTCTCGACCGGCGATGGTGTCGGGCTCGCGCTGCGCGCCGGCGCTGAGGCCGCGGACCTGGAGTTCGTCCAGTTCCACCCGACCGTGCTCTGGGTCGGCGCCGGCGCCCGCGGCCGCCAGCCGCTGATCTCCGAGGCGGTCCGCGGCGAGGGTGCCTTCCTGGTCGACTCCTCCGGCCATCGCTTCATGACCGGCCGCCATCCGCTCGCCGATCTCGCCGCCCGCGATGTCGTCGCCAAGGCGATCATGAACGTGATGGCCGAGACCGGCACCGACCACGTCTACCTCGACGGCACCCACCTGGGCGAAGACGTCTGGGAGCACAGGTTCCCCACCATCAGGGCGAACTGCCTGGCCCACGGCATCGACCCGCTCCGCGAGCCCATCCCGGTGGTCCCCGCTGCCCACTACGCCAGCGGCGGCGTCAAGACCGACCTGTACGGGCGCACCAACGTCAGCGGCCTCTACGCCTGCGGCGAGGCGGCCTGCACCGGCGTCCACGGTGCCAACAGGCTCGCCTCCAACTCCCTCCTGGAGGGGCTGGTCTTCGCCGAGCGCATCGCTGCCGACCTGGCCACCGGCCTGCCGCCCCGCAGAGATCCCGCTCCCGACGAGCGCCAGCCTGGCCTGCTCGACCCCGCTGCCACCGAGCAGATCCAGCAGCTGATGACCGAGCGCGCAGGCGTCCTCCGCTCGGGCCCTGGCCTGGCAGCCGCTTCCGACGCACTCCGCAAGGTCGGCGACCTGCAGTCCGCTCGTCCCGGACTCGCCGCCTGGGAAGCGACCAACCTGCACGCCCTCGCCACGGCGCTCGTGACTTCCGCGGCCCTGCGCACCGAGACCCGTGGCAGTCACTGGCGCGAGGACTACCCCGACTCCTCCGAGACCTGGCTAGGCCACCTCATCGTGACGCGCGACCCCGTGACCGCTGCCCGCCAGGACCAGGCCGATGACGACGGCATGAGGGTCCGCTTCGAGCCGCGCCCAGCTTCCGGAGGCGACGTCCGCTCGCGGGCAGGCAGCGCGCCGCAACCGCGCAGCCCCAACCTGGAGCCGGACGGTGACTGACCTCCCGACGCGGCTGTCAGCACAGCTGCGGTCCTGCGGGCTCGATCCCGCCGCGGTGCTGCGGGTCATCCACGCGGGGCTAGCGGAGGATCTGGCTGACGGCCCGGATGTGACCACGCAAGCCACCATCCCGCCCGGGTCAGCAGGCACGGCGGACGTCGCGGCGCGCCGGCCAGGCGTGGCGGCTGGCCTTTACGTGGCCGACGCGGTCTTCCATATCGCGACGCTGACGCGGCAGTGGGTCGACATCGTGGCGGGAACGGGCGCGAAGATCAGGGATACCAGGAAGACGCTGCCAGGACTGCGCGCGCTGGAGAAGTACGCGGTGCGGTGCGGGGGCGGCGCTAACCACAGGATGTCGCTGTCGGACGCGGCGCTGATCAAAGACAATCATGTCGCCAGTGCCGGGTCGGTCACAGCGGCGTTCGACGCGGTGGGCAAGCTCGCGCCCGATCTGCCGGTCGAGGTGGAGTGCGACACGCTCGAGCAGGTGGACGAGGCGGTCGCCGCGGGTGCCGGGCTCATCCTGCTGGACAATTTCAGCGTGGCCGACATGGCTGAGGCGGTTCGGCGGACTGCGGGCCTGGCCAGGCTCGAGGCGAGCGGCGGGCTGAGGCTGGAGGACGCGGCGGCGGTCGCGGCGACCGGCGTGGACTATCTGGCGGTTGGCGCGCTGACGCATTCCGCGCCAGTTCTCGACATCGGCCTGGACCTGGTCCCTGCTGGTCGCGGTGGATCCCCGGATCGGAGCGGTATCGGTCATGCTGCTCACGATTGATGTCGGCAACACCAACTCGGTGCTCTGCGTCTTCGACGGCGATGAGGTGGTGGAGCACTGGCGCGTCGCGACTGACCCGGTCAGGACCGCCGACGAGCTGGCCGTGACCCTGCGCGGGCTGCTGTCGCAGAGCGCCAGGGTCGAGGCCGCCGGGCTTGACGGCATCGCGGTGTGCTCGACGGTCCCTTCGGTGTTGCACGAGATGCGGGAGATGCTCGGCAGGTATTACGAGGACGTGCCCGCTCTGATCGTCGAGCCCGGGGTCAAGACCGGCGTCTCCGTCAGGATGGATAACCCGAAGGAAGTCGGCACCGACCGGATCATGAACACCGTCGCCGCGGTTCACCTGTACGGCGGGCCAGCGATCGTGGTGGACTTCGGCACGTCGACCAACTTCGACGCGGTCAGCGCCAGGGGTGAGTTCGTCGGCGGAGCGCTCGCGCCGGGGATCGAGATATCGGTCGACGCGCTCTCCAGGCGGGCCGCGCAGCTACTCAAGGTCGAGCTGGCCAGGCCCGCGCGGGTGGTGGGCAAGAACACCGTCGAGGCGCTGCAGTCGGGGATCATCTTCGGATTCGCCGGTCAGATCGAGGGGATCGCCAGCCGGATGGCCGCCGAGCTCTCGCCCGGCGACCCTGAGGCCGTCACCGTGATCGCGACCGGCGGGCTCGCGCCGCTCGTGATCGACGAGGTCAAGATCATCGATGCCTACGAGCCCTGGCTGACCCTCATCGGCCTCCGCCTCGTCTGGGAACGCAACCTGGCCACCTGACCGCCGCCTGGATGTGACTGCTGGCGCGCGGCGGGAATCTCGGTCGCGACGGGGGCAGGCGCGCCGGTAGCCTCTGGCAGATGAGCGACGAATCCAGCGGCGAGGCCGTTCCGGCCGAGCCCGACTCCTGGCGGCCACCTGACACGTCCGAGCAGATGCGGGTCAGGATGGCTAAGGCCGAGCGGCTTCGCGCCGCTGGAATCGAGCCCTACCCGGTGGGATACCCGCGGACGCACACCATCGCCGAGGTCAGGGCGCAGCATCCGGATCTGCCGCCCGACACGGCGACCGGTGACACGGTCGGAGTTGCCGGCCGGGTCATGCTCTACCGGACCGGAGGGAAGCTCTGCTTCGCCACGATCAGGGACGGCGCGGGCGAGATCCAGGTGATGATCTCCCGAGACCGCGTGGGCGACGAGGCGCTGGCAGCCTGGAAATCCGACGTGGACCTGGGCGATCACATCGGCGTGACCGGCGAGGTCATCACGTCGCGCAGCGGCGAGCTGTCCGTGCTCGCCGACTCGTTCGCCATCACTGCCAAGTCGCTGCGTCCTCTTCCTGACAAGCACGCCGGCCTGACCGACCCGCAGTCCCGGGTGCGCATGCGTTATGTGGACCTGATTGTCAACCCTGAAGCCAGGCGGCTCGCCGAGCTGCGGGCCTCGGTCACGCGAGCCATCCGCGAGGAACTGCACCGGCAGGGCTTCATCGAGGCGGAAACGCCCATCCTGCAGGCACTGCACGGCGGCGCCAACGCGCGGCCGTTCGCGACCCACATCAACGCCTATGACATGCCGCTGTACCTGCGGATCGCGCTCGAGCTTTACCTCAAGCGCCTGATGGTCGGCGGCCTGGAGCGGGTCTACGAGATCGGCAGGAACTTCCGCAACGAGGGCGCCGATGCGACGCACAACCCCGAGTTCACCATGCTCGAGGCGTACGAGGCCTACGGCGACTAGTTTCAGCGGCGCTCGGCGAGAAGGTCACCCCGGACACGGGCGCTGATGAGCTGCGCAGGCTGGCCGGCCGGGCTGGCATCACCCTCGATCCAGCATGGAACGCCGGCCAGGTGCTGCTGGAGACGTACGAGCATCTGGTCGAGGCCACGACCGTGCTGCCTACCTTCTACCGGGACTTCCCGGTCGAGGTCTCGCCGCTGACCAGGGCGCACCGCGAGGACCCCAGGCTGGCGGAGAGGTGGGACCTGGTCGCGTTCGGCACCGAGATCGGCACCGGCTATTCCGAGCTCGTCGACCCGGTCGAGCAGCGCGCCAGGCTGACCGCGCAATCGCTGCTGGCCGCCGGCGGCGATGCCGAGGCCATGCGGCTCGACGAGGACTTCCTGCGGGCGCTGGAGTACGGCATGCCGCCCGCTGGCGGGATGGGCATGGGGATAGACCGGGTGCTGATCATGCTGACCGGCGCGTCGATCAGGGAGACGATCCTGTTCCCCATCGTCAAGCCGACCTGAGCGCGGCCACCCGGCCGCCGGGCCGCTGCGAGATCCGGCCGCGGGATCCGGCCGCGGAATCCGGCTGCGGAATCCGGCTGCGGAATCCGGCTAGGCGATCCGCACAGCGCCGTCGTAGACGTTCCACATCACCGGGTGGATGCCCACGGGGATGCCGAACGTGGGCGCGTCCAGCATGAAGCCATTGCCCACGTAGATGCCGACGTGACTGATGCCCGGGAAGAAGAACACCAGGTCGCCAGGCTGGAGCTGGGCTCGCGACACGTGCACGCCCGCGTTCCACTGGTCGCCGGTGAAATGCGGCAGGCTGATGCCGAGTTGCGCGTAGGCCCACATGACGAGCCCCGAGCAGTCGAACACGTTCGGCCCTGAGCCGCCCCAGACGTACGCATCGCCGATCTTGGTCATCGCGATCTTGAGCGCCTGCACGCCGAGCGACCGGCCGTTGACCTGAATCCGCGGGTAGGTGCCCGTCTTCCGGTAGATCTCCAGCGCCTTCGCGAAGGCCGCGGTGTTGAGCTTGCTCTCCTTGGCCTGGATGGTGGCGACCTTGCCCTTCATGGCCTTGGATAGCTTCGCGGCCCTGCGCTGCTGCTGGGTGGCCAGCAGCCTGGCTCGTTGTGCCGCGGCGCGTGCGGTCGTGACCAGGTGCAGCTTGTCCCCGTTCTCCTTCTGGAGCTCGCCGAGTATCGAGGCCCGGTTCAGCATCGACTCAGGGTTCTTGCTGGTCAGCAGGCTGATCGCTGGGTTGACTCCGCCGGTCATGTAACCGGCGGCCGCGATCTGCGCGATCGCGGTCTGGTCGGCGGCGAGCAGCCGCTCGTCCCGGCGCACGGTCAGGCGCGCGACCTTGACCTGTGCCTTGGCCTCGTTGAACTGAATCCGCAGCGCGTCGTACTGCTGGCTGAGGCTGTCGATCTGCCTGGACAGCTTGGTGGCCTGGGCGAGCAGTTCCTTGAGCGACGGCCGCGGGCTGGCCGACGCGGCCCCGGCCAGCGAGGCCGGCACCGCGAGACCCATCGCGGCCGCGATGCTTACCGCCGCCGCGACCCGCGTGGCGACCCGGCGCGGTCGCCTGTGCCCCGTGGTGACGGGCCCCGTCGTGAGGGGCCCCGTCGTGAGGGGCCTCGTCGTGAGGGGCCTCGTCGTGAGGGGTACCGTCATGCCGCCAGTTGCCGGGCGGCGCCTGGAGTGCCAACCATCTGGCGAGCGCTCCACAGTGGCGCTCCTTTCCTTGCCTGGCGGGCACCCGCGACTCAGCGCACGCCAGCGGGAACGGGGTATCAGCGATGGACACTAATCGACTGAAGAACCCTCTGCACCGCTGATGAGAAAAGTTTCGTCTCGGACACCTCGGTCAGAGTCGTAATCCTCGTGACTTTCGGTGCATCCTGCCATCTAGCCGTTGCTGTCCATCGTGCGCCGACTCCCGGCTGGCGCTGGTATTGGCGACGTCTCCGCAGGTCAGAACGCGTGTCTAAGCGACCATCGCAGGATGTGATCTGGCCGTGATCCGGGAGCTGGCAATATCGTGCATGACAAGCACAGACTCCGACACTCCGTAGCTGAACCGTAACGGATTGTTGAGGGCATGCGGGATGCCTTCAGCTTCCCCCGATCCCGTGGTCAGGCTACGTTCGCTCATGAATGTTCGGGCAGGCCGAAACCGCCCGAGGCGAGCCGCTGCCTATTGTTCGGGAGCGCCGCACGGATCGCGCGATCCCGGCCTGCCGGCTTTGCCGACGAAAACCGGCGGCTGGGCCGGCCCAGCCGCCGAAATTCGTTTCTCTGACGGTCGGCACGGCCACTTAGATGATCGGATGTCGCAATCAGCTGGCGGAAAACATGCGCACCGTGCAGTGGAGCCGCGTGCAACTGCAACGGATTTCATGGCGCGCTACAAGAACATCAAGCGGCACCGGCACCTACTTTAGGGTCGACCGGACGCACCGCCAAATTGGCACTCAGCACGACCCTCGAGTCGGCAGTCCGATCCTCGTGCGCTATCCAGCGCTAGATCTGTGAATTTTCTGTGCAGATACTGTGTCGGCGGTGGGAGCAGGCGCTTTCGCCCACCGCGCCCGGCCGCCGGGGACTGCGGCCCGGGGCGTAGGCTGATTGCCTGACATAGGGGCGGCTCCGCACTGGTTGAGCGACCTTACCGCGCGATTGCATCTGCGGCAATAGCCCGCGCTAGCTGGCTTTCTGGCGCCTCGCACCCGCGGCGCTCGCTCGAACTGGCGGCGAACTCGCGGCGGTCGGGTACCACGCGGCGCAACGGCGGCCGGGCCCGGGAATACACGGCAGGAGGTGCCAATGCTGACTGACCTGGCCGCATTGACGCCCCCCTTGCTGGTAGCCATCGCCTTCCTGATTGCGGCCTGGGCGTTCGTGCGGCACGAGATGCAGCGCGGCAAGAACGCCGCCGAGAAGGAACGAGCGGAGGATTCAGCACGCGATTCACCGCAGTCGCCTGGCGCGGATGTATCGGGCCGGCCTTCGGCTCGGCGTTCGTTCAGAGAGAACACGCCGGAGGGCGACGCGCACGGCGATCACTGAGCGAAAGCGCTTCGTCACAACTAGTTCTGGCAACTGACGCAGACAAGCTGTTGCACAGACTTGGACAAGAAACCGTGGCGCGTTTCAAGTGTAGTTGTTTATTCCGTGACGGCGAGCCGGCTGGTATAGGTTAAGCTACTTAAATACTCTGCAGTAACGGAAAGGCAACCAGCATGGCTCAGAAGACAGTGGTGACGGTGGTGTGCGACCTTCCCCACGATGGCGAGGTGGAGGGAACAGAGTCTGTTTCGTTCGCCTTTGATGGCAACGCGTACGAGATCGATCTGTGTGGTCCGCACAGCAAGGAACTACGCGAGAAGATCGGTGCATTCGCCGACCACGCGCGCAGGGCAACTGCGGGCGGACGGCGCCGTAAGGCGCGGACAGGTCCGGGCCGCGAGCGCAGTTCGGAGATCAGGGAATGGGCGCGTCAGCGCGGGCACAAGGTCAGCGAGCGCGGTCGCATTCCAGGCAACATCATCGCCGAGTACGAGGCTTCTCACTAACCGCGTTCCCGGCTCGTGATAGCAGGTTCGCGTCGCTTCGCTCAAAGCTGGCGCTTATCCCGCGATAGGTTCGGGTCTGGCCGGCCCGCCGCACCGGGTAGCCGTGCCGGGCGCGGCACGGGCCGCCAGCCTGAGCAGTGATCGCTTTCAGGTGGGGTGCCCGCTGGTTTCGCCGGCCGGATGACCGCGGAGCTGACAGGCAGGTGATGTGATCGTTGCCGCTAGCGGCAGACGGCATACCATCAGAGAGGTATCCGGCGATGTCCGGATGTCCCGATACGTCGAGGTATCCGGTGTGCCGTCAGCTGCGCCGCGTTCGCTAGCGGCGTATCGGGGAACAGGGTCTCCTCACCGCAGGTTGGATGAGGGTGAACGGCCGTCTAGCGGGGAAGGTTCCTCTGGAGTGCGGTGGGCCTGCGTACTTGGCCTGTCGCAGCCAAGCCTTCCCCCGGATACGGGCTAGTGCGCGGCAGGGACGCGGCCATCGTGGTTGCTGCTCGGTCGCAAGGTGAGGGAGCGGACGAGCATGTTCGAGAGGTTTACCGACCGGGCGCGGCGGGTTGTGGTCCTGGCTCAGGAAGAGGCCAGGATGCTGAATCACAACTACATCGGCACTGAGCACATACTTCTTGGCCTCATCCATGAGGGCGAGGGCGTCGCTGCTAAGGCACTTGAGTCGCTCGGCATCAGCCTGGAAGCCGTGCGGCAGCAGGTTGAAGAGATCATCGGACAGGGCCAGCAGGCGCCGTCGGGGCATATCCCGTTCACGCCGCGAGCCAAGAAAGTCCTTGAGCTCTCGCTGCGCGAGGCATTGCAGCTTGGTCACAATTACATCGGCACCGAGCACATTCTGCTCGGCCTGATCCGCGAGGGCGAGGGTGTCGCGGCCCAGGTGCTCGTGCGGCTCGGCGCTGACCTGAACCGGGTGCGCCAGCAGGTGATCCAGTTGCTGCACGGTTACCAGGGCAAGGAGCCGCCAGCGGCGGGCACCTCGTCGGAGAGCACGCCTTCGACCTCCCTGGTGCTGGACCAGTTCGGCCGGAACCTCACAGCCGCCGCGCGCGAGGGCAAGCTTGACCCGGTCATCGGCAGGGAGAAGGAAGTCGAGCGGGTCATGCAGGTGCTGTCGCGGCGCACCAAGAACAACCCGGTCCTGGTCGGCGAGCCCGGCGTCGGCAAGACCGCTGTCGTTGAGGGACTGGCCCAGCGGATCGTCAAGGGCGAGGTGCCCGAGACGCTGAAGGACAAGCAGCTCTACACGCTTGACCTGGGCGCGCTGGTCGCCGGCTCGCGATACCGCGGTGATTTCGAGGAGCGCCTGAAGAAGGTGCTCAAGGAGATCAGGACCCGCGGCGACATCATCTTGTTCATCGACGAGATCCACACGCTGGTCGGCGCGGGAGCCGCCGAGGGCGCGATCGACGCGGCCTCGATACTCAAGCCGATGCTGGCCCGCGGCGAGCTGCAGACCATCGGCGCGACAACGCTCGATGAGTACCGCAAGCACCTGGAGAAGGACGCGGCGCTCGAGCGCAGGTTCCAGCCGATCCAGGTTGCCGAGCCGACGATCTCGCACACCATCGAGATCCTCAAGGGCCTGCGCGACAGGTACGAGGCGCACCACCGCGTCTCGATCACCGATGACGCGCTGGTGGCGGCCGCCCAGATGGCGGACAGGTACATCAGCGACAGGTTCCTGCCCGACAAGGCGATCGACCTGATCGACGAGGCAGGCTCGCGGATGCGCATCCGCAGGATGACCGCGCCGCCTGACCTGCGCGAGTTCGACGAGAAGATCGCCGACGTGCGCAGGGACAAGGAGTCGGCGATCGACTCGCAGGACTTCGAGAAGGCTGCTGCCCTCCGCGACAAGGAGAAGCAGCTGATCGAGAAGAAGGACATTCGCGAGAAGGAGTGGAAGGCCGGCGACATGGACGCCGTCGCCGAGGTGAACGAGGAGCTGATCGCCGAGGTGCTGGCGACGGCGACCGGCATCCCGGTGTTCAAGCTGACCGAGGCCGAGTCCGCTCGCTTGCTGCGGATGGAGGACGAGTTGCACAAGCGCGTCATCGGCCAGAACGACGCGATCAAGGCGCTCTCTCAGGCCATCCGCCGCACCAGGGCCGGCCTGAAGGACCCGAAGCGTCCTGGCGGATCGTTCATCTTCGCCGGGCCGTCGGGCGTCGGCAAGACCGAGCTGTCCCGCACGCTCGCGGCGTTCCTGTTCGGTGACGAGGACTCGCTGATCCAGCTGGACATGAGCGAGTACATGGAGAAGCACACCGTCTCGCGGCTGTTCGGATCGCCTCCTGGCTATGTCGGCTATGAGGAGGGCGGCCAGCTCACCGAGAAGGTCCGCCGCAGGCCGTTCTCCGTGGTTCTCTTCGACGAGATCGAGAAGGCGCACCAGGACATCTTCAACTCGCTCCTGCAGATCCTGGAGGACGGCCGCCTGACCGACGCTCAGGGCCGGGTCGTGGACTTCAAGAACACGGTCATCATCATGACCACCAACCTCGGCACCAAGGACATCTCCAAGGGTAATATCTCGGTGGGATTCGGGTCGGCCGTCGAGTCGACCGGGTCGTACGAGCGGATGACGAACAAGGTCCAGGACGAGCTCAAGCAGCACTTCCGCCCCGAATTCCTGAACCGCGTTGACGACATGATCGTGTTCCACCAGCTCACCAGGGACGAGATCTTCCAGATCGTGGACCTGATGGTCGCCATGCTGGAGGAGCGGCTCAAGGACCGGGACATGGGCATCGAGCTCACGCAGGGCGCCAAGGAACTGCTGGGCGAGCGGGGCTACGACCCGGTGCTCGGCGCCAGGCCGCTGCGCAGGACGATCCAGCGCGAGATCGAGGACCAGCTGTCGGAGAAGATCCTGTTCGGCGAGGTCAAGGCCGGCCAGATCATCATGGTCGACAGGGAGGGCACCGGCAAGGAAGCCAAGTTCACCTTCAAGGGCGTGCCCAAGCCGGAGATCGTGCCCGACACGCCGCCGGTCGAGCTGGCCAAGGCCGCCGGCTCGGGCGTCGAGGCGCCCGAGCGCGGCCAGGCATCGGGCTCGTAGCAACGGCAGTACGTGACGGAGGCCCGCGGCGCACGCCGCGGGCCCTCCGGGCTGGCCTCGGGCCGGCCGCTGGCCTCGGGCCGGCGTTCGTGTCCGGTGCCGACCGGCTCAGTCGGCGGCGGCTGGCACGGGGCCAGGCACGTCGCCGGGCAGTCCGATCATGCCGCCGTCGTGCGCGCTGGCCAGCCCGTCGGCGATCAGGCCGGCGATCACGCGGGTCAGCTGCCCGGCGTCTGGCCAGCGGTCGCCGAGTTCGGCGGTCTCGACCGGTCCCGGCGCCGCCCTGAGCACGGCGCGAACCGCGCCCCGGCTCTGCCGGTCGGTGCCTTCGTAGCGCTGCGCCGGGCGCCTGACCGCGGCGGCCGGGCTCCCGCCGCGCCGCCAGGCACAGTCGGCGGCCAGCGGGCACCGGTCGCAGGCGGGCCTGGCCGCCGTGCAGACCAGCGCCCCGAGTTCCATGGCGGCCACCGACCAGGTCGCTGCCCGCTTGTCGTCGGCCGGGGGCAGCAGCGACTCGGCGAGCTTGGTCTCGGCGACGCTCGCTGACGAGCCAGGGGCGAGGTCGTGCCCGGTGACCAGCCGGGAGAGCACGCGGCGGACGTTGGTGTCGAGCACCGCGTGCCGCTGCCCGTACGCGAAGCTCGCCACGGCGGCCGCGGTGTAGGAGCCGATCCCTGGCAGCGCCCTGAGTTCGTCGATCGAGGCGGGTACGTCCCCGCCGTGCCGGGCGGTAATGACCTCAGCGCAGCCGTGCAGCCTGAGCGCGCGGCGCGGATAGCCGAGCCTGCCCCACTGCCTGACCGCGTCGGCTGGCGTCGCGGCCGCCAGAGCCCGCGCTGTCGGCCACCTGGCGAGCCAGGCCTCGTAGGCGGGCAGCACACGGGATACCGGCGTCTGCTGCAGCATGAACTCGCTGACCAGGATCGGCCAGGCTCCGACGCCGGGACGCCGCCAGGGCAGGTCTCTGGCGCTTGCCGCGTACCAGGCGGTGAGCGGTACCTCGAAGCTGGTGGTCATGACGGGATCGATCCTGCCATGCGGGCAGCGAGCCGGCACCTCCGCTGGAATGCGGGCAAGCTCACCGCAAGCCTCCTGCCTGCGACAACGCGCCGAGCTCCACACGGCGGGGCGGGCCCATAGTCGGCCGCCACTCTTGCATACTCGACGCCATGGGGGACAGCACGTTCCGTTACCCCCCGGGCGCGCCCGGTGTCCGGGTTGGCGGGGCACGACCGGGCGACGGGGGTAGCGGGGGCGCCGGGCTGGCGGGCGCGGGGGATACGGGTACGGGCGGCGGCATGCTCCGGTTCGCGGACGTCGCCAGGCGTGGCCTCGGGCTGCGGATCCCCGCGAGCAGAAGGGCTGCCGGCCCGCCCGCTGGCTATGCGCCGCCCGCGGGCT
>WNGJ01004879.1_pt1 | contig 14039 bp, 10 predicted proteins | sample 5400611 | NCBI WGS metagenome assembly WNGJ01 (sample SAMN13153375, study PRJNA577476) | soil metagenome | isolation source: 40 cm soil or saprolite under Garry oak tree replicate 1 | place: USA:California | collected 2016-06-15 | reverse complement strand
ATTGCCCGTCAAGAACTTGCCCGCATCGATCGTCATGTCGCCAGAGGACATGGTCGACGCGGCGCTGGTCGGGCTCGACCAGGGCGAGCTGGTGACGATCCCCAGCCTCCACGATGGCGACGAATGGACGCGTTTCGAGACCGCGCGCCGTGCTCTCTCGAAACGGTTCGGCAATGCCGCACCAGCGCCCAGATTGGAGTTGCCCCGGTTCGGTGGACGGTGAACTGCTTTCGAGATCGTTCACTGCACCCTCTCCCCAGGGGGTACTGAGATAGCACCCCCGGTGTCGATCGTCGATCCTGAGGGCACGGTGCGATCGCTGGTCCCGCGCGACCGCTCGTAAATCATGGGCGAGAGGTAATCGAGCGCGGAATGCCGACGCCGCGGATTGTACCAGCCTTCGATGAAGTCGAAGAGGGCGAGGCGCGCAGCGGCCTGCGTGCGGAAGGGTTCGCGATCGAGCAACTCGCACTCGAGCGTCGCGAAGAAGCTCTCGCACATGGCGTTGTCGTAGGCATCGCCCACACTGCCCATCGACGGCCGGACGCCGGCCTCGCGACAGCGACGGCCGAAGGCGAGCGACGTGTATTGGCAGCCTTGATCCGAGTGATGAATCACCGCGGTCGGTCGGCGCTGTGCGACGGCCATGTCGAGCGCGGCCAGGACGAGCTCGGTGCGGAGATGGGATTCCATCGCCCAGCCGACGACGCGGCGACTCCACGCGTCGAGCACGACGGCGAGATACAAGAAGCCGGCCCACGTCGGGACGTACGTGATGTCCGCGACCCACAGCCGATCTGGGCCGGTCGCCGTGAACTGGCGGTCGACGAGATCCGGCGCCGGCCGCGCCGTCTCGTCTCGCACCGTCGTGGGGAACGGTTTCCGTCGGCTCACGCCCCGCACGCCGGCGTTCCGCATGAGCCGGGCGACGCGCTTGTGGCCGACATGCAGGCCGCGCGCCGCGAGTTCAGCGTGGATGCGCGGCGCACCGTACGTGCCGCGCGACATGCGGTGAATGGCGTCGATGTGCGCGGTCAGCTCGACGTTGGCCCGGGCGCGCGGCGACAGTGGCCGCTTCCGCCACGCGTAGTACCCGCTGGGGGAGACACCCAGGACTCGGCACATGGTGGCTGCGTGATGAACGGCCTGGTGTGCGGTCACGAACTCGAATCCTTGGACGGGATCGCGTTGGTCTCCCGTGCAAACCAGGCCGCCGCTTTTGAGAGGATCGCCCGCTCTTCGCGGAGCTGCCGGTTCTCCCGGCGGAGCCGCCGCAGCTCCTCCTGCTCCTCCGTCGTGAGGCCGTCCGTGCGCTGGCCGGCGTCGAGCGCCGCTTGCTTCACCCAGTTCCGGATCGCCTGGGCCGAGGGCTCAAACTCGCGCCCGAGCTCCTCGGGCGTTCGGCCATGCCGGACCAGTTCGATCATTTGTCGCCGGAACGCCGGCGGATACGCCCGATGGCTCTTCGGCATCGTGGACGCTCCCTTCCGCCCCAACGATGGGGTGTCCACGAAACCGGGTCAACTCCAGGCCGACCCCAACGGCGTCGACTCTTCCATGCCCAGTAGAGCCTGAAGCCCCGGCGGTGCCACCGCACCACGGTCTCGGGCCGCACCACCTGCAAGGAACTCCGCCAATTCTTCCAGAGGCTCGACAACACGATCCAGAAGATCCGGTCCATCTCCGTCAGCCGCGGCCGTGGCTGACGCGCTTTCCACACGGCGAGTTGCTGCCTCAGCGCGAGATTCTCCAGCGCCAACTCGCGGCGCGTGCGAACCGCGGAGCGGAATGTCCGAAGAAGGATCCCAAGCCATCTGACCATGACCGGCCAAATAGCCGATCACTTCGCACAACGCAAGATCGTTGCGACAGACGGGTTTTTAGAAGGGACAGGATGACGTGCACGTGCGGAGCGGTGATCAACTGGAATACGGACCCTGACTGATCCAGCGTGATTGGCTGGCCGTGGGAGCCGCTCAAGTCAAGAAGGTTCGGGCGCCTAGCGGATCGGCGTCGGACTCTGGAGCGTCACGTCCGAGGCTGGAAACCGCGCGAGTAGATCCGCGAGCTCGGCGCTCGCCGGGAGGTGCCCCGGCGTGAGGGGCAGGTTATGGCGCGCTTGCGCATCGGCGGATCGGCGCAGCGCATCCGCCACGACCTTGACGGCCTCAACTTCCGTCAGCCCACCAGCCCGAACCAAGATCTCGACGGCCTTCGCGTTGGCGTCCAGCTCGCGCTGCTGCTGCCCGCGCGTCCATTCGGCCTGCGACACCGCATTCGGCACGAAGCCGTCGTGTCCGAGCACGTAGTGCCCGAGCTCGTGCGCGATCATCTTTGTGAGACTCGGCGAGCTAAGCATCCGGACGTTCACGAGGACATTGCCCTGCCGGTAGATCGCGCCGATGTTGAGATTGGTCGCGGGTTGAATCGTGATCCTGACAGACGGGAGGCCATAGAGGGCTGTGGTCCGGTCGGCGAAGCGCCGGATCTCGGTCACCTTGTCCTGCTGCTGGGCCGAGAGGCTTACGCAGCCGGCGAGCGCCATGCCGATCACAAGCACCAAAGTTCTCATACTGGACTCTTGGGCCCAGACATCGTGCGGCCAACGCAAATGGCCTGTCAAGTTTGAGAGGAACTTTGATTCTGAGAAAAAGCTGGCTACACGCGACGAGTTGGCTGGAAGCCCGGCACGGTGCTGGTAACACTCGACCTTCGTGTCCATGGATCCGCACGTGAGCCGAGTATCGAGTCGTGGCGACTCGTGGTGGCCAAGTCGGATTCGCGTGGGCCGCGGGACTGGCTCGCCTGAGTCGGGATCAAGATCCTCGTGATCCGCGTGGTCCCTGGAGAAGGATCGCGCAGCCGGTCCCGCTGGTCGGGGCTCCGGGGGGAGATTCCCTGCGCCAGTCGTCGCCGAGCCGCTCCTACTCTAGCTTTGGGTACGCCACGCAGGGAGGCCATACGCGGCGTCGATCGTGTCTCGAATCTCCTGGCCTTGGAGCGTCGTCTTTTCCAGTAGGGCATTCGCGATTGCTTCAACCGCCCACCATCGGACCTCGACCGCGTCGCGTGCACAAATCGTAAGGAAGTCGATGTACGCTTGAACCTGTTCGTTAGACCCTGTGACATAGGAGGCAAGGTTTGCCGCCTTGCTGAAATCTGACTTCCCACCTTCTGGGTCGGCCTCAGGATCGAATCGGCGCTCAGCCTGGACGCCTGCTAGCAACATGATGATCTCCCGCTGAATGCGTGCGTACATCCGGTCGCTGATATGAATGTCGGGATTCTCTGCAGGCGGGCCAGCAGCGTTGCTACCGTTTTCCCGAAACAGTCATCATCAGGCTTGATCGTGACGCGCTTGACCGATTGGGGCGCAAAGAAGAAGCCCACGTGTAGTGCTTGTGTGCGTCGAACGCGATATATTCCATCTGCTGCGCCTCCTCTCGCGGCTGACACCGCCGAGTGTTGTCCCACGCACACGGTAATCTCACCGTGTGCGGAGGCGCAGCGCTTTCATCCCATCAACGGGATTCGAACCCGTGTTTCATGTCCGCCACGCGCTTTCGTAATGGTTGAACGAAGTTCGGAGCTGTTGACTCAACGCCCGCACCCCCGGGACTGAAATGCGCTCGTGATTTACGTCGCCCTCGCTGTTCTGAATCCCCCGGGTTCTCATTGGCTGAGACCAGAGTCGAAAGGTTTGGGAATAAGCTGGGAACCCGAGCGATTCCCTGGGAAACTGGGAATCGGACCGCCATTCCCGGCGGCCCGGGTGTCGGCATCCTTTCGATGGTTGCAAGGGCTGGATATGCTGAATGCTACACGACCCATGAAACCTACTCGATCGATCTGAAATAGCTCGTCGACCATCAGTAAGAAGGTGCACTTCTTTGCGTACTCAGGTCTTCCAATAAATGATCACTTCGTGGGGGCGCTACCCGAAGGCGTCGCCGGCGCCGGGTTGATGACGCCGTAGCGATCGGCCTGGAAGTTGCTGGGATTGATGTAGGTCGCCGGCCGCGACCGTTCCGGGATCGATAAGCCGCGTCCGGCAAGGTGCCGGCCGCAGCGAGGAGCGTCGGCATCCAGTCCATCGTGATCATGGCCTGATCGGAGACCGATCCCGCCGCGATATAGCCGGGCCAGCGCGCGATCGTCGGAACGCGAAGGCCGCCTTCGAGCAACTCGTGCTTCATGCCGGAGAACGGCCAAGTATTAGAGAACCGCTCGCCGCCATCGTCGCTGGTGAAGACCACGATGGTGCTGCTCGCCAGACCGTTCGCGTCGAGCGCCCGCAACACTCGGCCGACGTTCACATCCAAGCTTTGCACCATGGCCGTGTAGGTCCTCTGCGTGCCGCCATCCCGGTGCATGATGCTTTTGATACGCTTCGACTCGGCTTCGTCAACCGGCCCCTCCCACGGCCAATGCGGCGCCGTGAAATGCAGGCTTATCAGGAACGGCTCCTTCGCTTTGGCATAACCTTCGACGGGCCGCACCGCCCGATCGCCGAGTAGGTTCGTCATGTAGCCGTGCCGCTCGACCGGTTTGAATCAACGACCTTTGGGTTGTGCGGAGGCGGCACCGTCAGCGAGCGGAATCCACTTCTGTAGAGTCGTTCCTAGCTCTTTGGGCTGCACCGGTTTCGAGACGTAGTCGTCCATACCGGCGACGAGGCACCGTTCGCGATCGCTCTCCATGGCGTTGGCGGTCATAGCGACGATGGGGATGCGCGCGCCCGTTCGCGCTTCGCGTTGGCGAATCACCCTCGTCGCTTCGTAGCCATCCATCTCCGGCATCTGGCAGTCCATGAAGATGCAGTGATAGAGGATACGGCCTGTCGCCTCGACGGCTTCCAGCCCGTTCGTCGCCACGTCCACACGGCACCCGAGCTTCTCCAGCATGCGGACCGCGACGCGCTGATTCACCAGGTTGTCTTCGGCGACGAGGACCCGGGCGCGGACCTGGGCCTGCGCTTCTCGCAGGCTCTCGCGCGTGATCAGGCGCGCCGGCTCCGGCCGGGCCGCCATGCCCATCACGGTCGCGATGCAGTCATACAATTGAGATTGGCGGATCGGCTTGACGAGGAACGCGCTGAAGCCTGCCTGCTCGGCGTCTCCGGCCGATCCTCGGTAGCTCACGGACGTGAGCAACACGAGGGGAACCGTCGCGAGAAGGGGATCCGCCTTGATGGCGCGGGCCAGCATCATGCCGTCGATCTCGGGCATCTGGTGATCGAGAAGCGCCAGATCGTAGGGCCGCGCATTGCGGTGGGCGGCGCGCAGACGCCCGAGAGCGTGGGAGGCGTCGGCTACACAGTCCACATGGATTCCCCAGGCGGTGAGCTGCGCCGTGAGGAGGGTGCGGTTCGTGGCGTTGTCGTCGACACCCAGCACACGAAGACGCCGCAGCTCGGCCAGGTTCACGCGCGTGGCGGTCGGGGACGCCGGCCGCTTGGCCAGTCGCGCGGTGAACCAGAACGTGCTGCCCGTTCCGGGGACGCTCTCGACGCCGATCGCGCCTCCCATCATCTCCACGAGTCGCTTGGAGATCGCGAGCCCCAGACCCGTCCCTCCGTACCGGCGTGTCGTCGAGCTGTCGGCTTGCGAAAAGGACTGGAACAGCCACTCGCGGTCCTCGGGCGCGATGCCGATGCCGGTGTCGGTGATCGCAAAGCGAATCAAGGCGTCGTGATCGGTCTCCTCGACGAGGGTGCCGTGCACGACGACTTCGCCACGCTCGGTGAACTTCACCGCGTTGCCGACGAGATTCGTGAGGACTTGCCGCAGACGTCCGGGGTCGCCTCCCACCCACGCCGGGAGGTTCGCGTTCGGCAGGTACGCGAGCTCCAGGCCCTTTCCGTAGGCGCGTTCGGCGAGCAGCTCGAGCACGTCCTCCACCGTGACGCGGAGCTCGAAGTCGGTTTGCTCGAAGTCGAGCTTGCCGGCCTCTATCTTGGAGAAGTCCAGGATGTCGTTGATGATCGCCAGGAGCCCTTCCCCGGACCGGCGCACCGTCTCGGCGTACTCTCGCTGCTCAGCGGTCAGCGCGGTGTCCAGCAGGAGCCCGGTCATCCCGATGACGCCGTTCATGGGTGTGCGGATCTCGTGGCTCATCGTGGCGAGAAAAGCGCTCTTGGCGCGACTCGCCTCTTCGGCTATAGCACGCGCTTCGCTGGCGGCCTGCGCGGCCCGCGTCATCTCCGCTTCGGCCTCCTTCAGTTCGGTGATGTCCGTGTACACGGCGACGGTGCCGATTTCCGCGATCTGCCGCTCACTGATCTGGAGCCAACGACCGTCGCTGAGCTGCTGCACGAAGGGTCCACTCGGCTCCCGGTACCGCGCCAGGCGCTCCGCGACCCACGCGTCGACTCGGTCCTTGGCGTGGGGCACCAGGTCGCGCTCGGCGACCCGGCGGATGATCTGCTCGAATGGCGTCCCCACGAGGCTGTCCGCGGCGTTGTGAGAGGCGAGCTCACGGTACCGGCGGTTGCACAGGACGAGCCGCTCCTCCGTATCGTACAGAGAGAAGGCTTCAGAGATGCTCTCGACAGCTTCGAGCAGGCGAGATCGGCTCAGGCGCTCGGACTGCGCCGCGGCTTCCAGACGGCTATCGACGACGGTGACGAAGATGGCGAGCCCGATGATGAGGACCGTCGCCACACTGACCCAGGCGCCCAGGAACGTCGGATCCAACCCGGCGTCAATCGGTTGAGACCCGTCTCCCGGGAACACATACGACGCCGCCATGCCCGTGTAGTGCATACCGGCCACGGCACAACCCATCACCAGCGAGGCGCCGAGCTTGGTCCACCAGCGGCGGTGTACGCTGCGCTGTCCGCGGCTGGCCAGGAACTTCGTATAGAGGGCTGTGGTCGCGAGCACGACGGCGACGACGACAGAGACGACGAACAGCAGCGGATCATAGCGCATCACCGCGTCCATACGCATCGCCGCCATGCCGGTGTAGTGCATCACGCCGATGCCGGCACCCATGAGCGCGCCGCCGACGATCAATTTTCCGGCAGAGATCCTCGCCTGGCTGATGACGTGAAGCATGATCCCACTGGCAAGGACGGCCGGGGCCACCGACACCAGGGTGATCCAGACGTCATAGTTGACCCTGACTGGGAGTCGAAACGCCAACATGCCGATGAAGTGCATCGCCCAGACGCCGATGCCCATGGTCACCGCCCCGGCCGCGAGCCACGATCTCTTGGCGAGAGGCCTGTCGGCAGCACTTGTCCGCTCTGCGAGACCGAGAACGGCATAGGCCGCCAGCGAGGCGATGATGACCGAGAGCGTGACGAGCACCGGATCGTAGGTCGCGGCCAGCGCGAGCCCTGAATCGATAGTGCCGTCGAGGAATCCCCAGTGGTGTCGGAGTGACTCCATTTACCTGGCCGCGCAATCAACCCGGGAGGGCAATTGAGACTGGAAGCGCCATTTAATGGAACCCACTGGGAACAAGGCCGCAGCAGGACACGTGCCAGACGCGAGTGCTCTACTGATGGGCCGCAAGCTGATGAATTGCATGGCGCAAACGCGAGACTCTTGCTGAGCGCCACGGGGATAGTGTCAGAAGTGACCGGAATTCTCCGGAGGTGACAAGATTGCTTCCCGGGATTGGGAAGGTGGTCGCTGGGTTTACAGTAAGCCCGCCATCCGAGCCGGCACGGCTCGAGCAGCCCGAAACAGGCACTGGTTGTATCGGCGCATGGTGCGCTCGAACACTCAACGTCCCCGTGGAGCGTGTGAAGACGACGAAGCTTTATCGAACGGCGCTGTTGGAGCCTCTTGGCCCATTTCGGTCGGTTCACTTCATAGTCGTTTCATAGGCTTCGACCGCTGCGGAACCCGGGAATTGACTCGTTCAACTCCCCCGACTACGCTGGCCCCGCGATGGGGGTCGGCCTGCCAGGGGACGCCGACTCGCGCCAGTGTGTGCTCGCCGCACCAGTCTGCGGCGGCGTAGGTTGCGCAGATAGGACCGCGAGGCTCGGTCTAAGGCGGTAGGCGAATTTGGGGAATATCCGTCCGTGGTCTCGGAAAGACCTGGATTGGGTAGGTGAGCGGCGGAGCATTAGGGTGTACCCACAATTCAAGCGTATACGGCCCAGGCGGTATGCCGTAAAGGTAGTACATTCCGTCGTAACCCGAATATGAAAAGCCAGAGCGGCCTCGAGTGCCGCTGAATACACTCACGGTTACTCCCATAGGAAGTTACGCCACGAGAGCGCGTATTTGAAAATCGGCCGAGACCTGGGCAGCCGTGCCAGCGTCACACTGACCTCTTACGGTGGTCCAGAGGGCCATCTCAAAATCAAAGACTCCGTGATTACTTTCCGACAGCTCCGCTGTTTAGCTTTTGTTCCTTTTCCGCATGTGCAGATGAATACGGAGACAGCTTAGTAAAGACTATGTCGTCCTTAAGGACTAGTACCTGATCTTTCAGGTCGTCCGTCGATAGTTTGGACTTGTCGTCGAGGTGCACCACCGGGCGATCGTAACCCCCGGCTTGCGAATCAAAAGTAATTGATGGAAAGTCTCGAGAACCGTTGGCACGATTTCTGACAGGAATGTCTTCCTTGAAACTGCCATCCGCCATCAACGGTAGGGACGGGGGCCGTATCATCGCTTGGACCTGGTAGTGCGGAAACATATCTTTGTCGATTTTCACCTTCCCACGAAGGCTCCAGGTCTCGTAGTAAGCTCCTGAGTTGCCGGTCTTGACAGCGGGACGAGTCGCCCACCCAATAAGCCCAGTCACAAGGGCGGCGAGGATCGGAACCACGATCGCAAGCTTTTTCCAGAAAAGCGTGACTTCCTTGGGCGATAGGTCTTGTGTTAGGCGGACCGCCAAGGCTGCCTGGTTGGGCGCCTTTCCGTGGACCCAACGAACAATCGCTTGTAGTGGATCTATTTTGTACCAAGCATCATCGATCTTGCTTCCGCGTAGAGGGCGTCGACCTGGGCACCCGGGATTCGCAGAACAGGGCAACGCCATCCGCTCAGCGTCTCATCCCAATCATTATCCGTGAGCGAAATAGTAAATGCGATCATCGCGGTCCCCCTCAATCCCTCGGAGCGAAGAAGAGCAACTCCGCCGCACGAGGGATCGACAACACAGTCTGAGCCGTCGAGTTCGGTTCTATGGGCCCCCAGACTCGTGTGACTCCAACGCCCGGCAATAGTGCGCCGAATTGTCGAAGTCAGTCAAGGCGGCGTTGGTTTCGCAGGTTAACTTGCAGCGGGTTGACGGGATCAATCGCTCGAGGGCGAGCGCGCTAGGTGGCAACGGCAAGGGCGCGTCATCTCTGTGCCGTCCCGGCGACCGCCATGGACCGTAGGTTGACGAGGACGATCCTGGCCGAGAAGGCGCCGCCGTGAGCCTCCGCCGTAGCTCCGGTTTAGCATCTGAGCATTGGCGCCTCGGTCATTCGCGCTCGCAACGCATCGACCAGAACAGTCTAGCCTCCTGTACGAAACCGCTCATCACCAGAACATGCCCCTCTGATACATCGGACACAGAGTGACGCCATCTCGCGGTCCATTCCCCTCGCCAAAGGATGCGAATAGGAGGATCATCTGGTGGTGGCGGCGGGACGTTTGAGCGACCGAGCGCCGGTGAGCGTCTGTTCGAAGGGCGGATGCCGAACCCGATCGTCGGGATCGCCGGACTGCACGGCGAGGGCCCGAGGGCGGCGGCCGTCGACTCCTTCGGGGGCGTGTACGCGACTCGCGACCAGCGCCAGCTCGGCCCGATCCAGTCCGGGCTCGGGTTCCCCCGACGGCTCGCTGGCTCGGCGTTGGGAGCGTTCTTCGGCTCCACGCACCACGGGGGCGGGTCTGGACGCCCAGTACAACGCGCTGACAACCTCAACCTCGATCTGCGCACACCGATTCCCGCGCACGTCGTGGGCTTCTCGTTCGTCGAGGCGGGCCAGCCACTCGTTCACGTGTATGACGCGCTCAACCGCGTGCATGTCTTCCCGGTCGACGTGGCGGACGGCGGCGACGCCGAGAAGATCGCCGAGATCCAGCTCGGTGGGCCGCGGATCCTGGTGGGAGCCACGGCGCCCGACGGCAGCGCCTCCGCGGTTGTGCGAGAAGACGGACTCTTGGATGTCCGCGACGCCGCGACGTGGAGTCCTGTCGCCACGCTGTCCCTCGTCCAGAAGGATGCGCCTCTGGATCCCGAAGGCGTAGTCCTGGCATTCAGCCGCGACAGCTCGCGTCTGGCCTTCGGCATGGGGAGGCTGGTCACGACGTTCTGGATCTCGCGGAGAACGTCGACAGCGAGTCGCGCGTGAGACGGACGCCAGATGTCTGCGACGGCACAGGGCAGTTCTGCTTCCGACTTGTGGTCCCTTGTGGAATCAGCGGGCTTCGCAGGGCTCAGGCCAGCGGTCGGCGGCGTGTTCGCGGCCCGCACCATCGCCCTTGCTCGGGATTACCCGTCAGTATCGACGGCTATGGGGCGTTCTTCAGTATGTCGCTCCTCGGAAGTTTCGACCGGTCGAGGCGTGAGCGAGTTCTATGAGGCGACGAAAACCTGGTCGGCGCGTGAACACAGCGCCCGCATCCATTGACTGGAATGATACAGAATCTCGGCCGCAGACCGTTCTAGTGTTTCGCAAGTACGGGATACAAGAGACTCGCGCGGTGTTGCTGACGATGAGAAAATCCTCGAGAACGTTCCCGAGAAGTTGAAATGGGTTCGTCACGCCAAGGACCATGCGATCCTTAACGCGGCTCGCCCGTCTTCCGATCAGCAATTGTGAATCGAGCGGCCACTGGCCGATTCGGAAGATCGCGAACTCCGGCGGCTTAGTTGGAGCGACGCCGATTAGGCAGATGAGTCGCCCGCTGTCGAGATCGTTCTGCGTCTTGGTCATGCGGTCCCAGCGGACGAGGTACGCCGCTTCTGGGTTAAGGCCCAGGACCGCACCGTCTTTCCAGGCCACGAGCAGGAAGTCCTCCATCATGCGCACACGCTGCACCACAGCCGGCGGTTGTGGGCTCGTACACCAACCAGTGGGAGCCCTTGTCGAGTGGATGAAGAGCTCACGAATGTTGACGTACTTTTTCTTCGGGTCAGAGGTCATGGTGCTCGCGGTCGCCGCGGCCCTCCCGCTCTTGGGGCTCCGCGGGAGCCTGTCGGATCTTGCGGAAATGTTCGCAAGCCCCTGTCGTGGCGGTGCGCGCCTCCCTCTTAATTGCACAGCGATTACCTGAAGGCACACTACGCCGTGGACACCCGAAGAGACTAGACGCGGAGCGCATCGACGGCAAAGAGGAGGATCAGTCATGCCACGACGCGTGACGACACTGGGATGGGCAGGATTGGGTGGGCTGTGCGTAGGACTGCTGGTGTATGGCCTGGGCGCGGCCCAGGCGCCCCAGACACCGCCCCCTTCAGGCAAGACGTACTTCCCTGTGGTCGAGCAGGACTTCGCCAAGGTTCGGGCGGATGACCTGGCGGCGAAGCCCACCGTGATGCAGCGCCAGCGGACATTGCTCGCCGAACGCTACGACCTCGGGAATCGTCCCGCCCAGGGCGTAATGATGTCCGGCGGAAGGAAGGCGGTCCAGCAAGGGGTGCGGGTCAAGCTGCCGGCGGGCCTGACCTGGGAGCGGCTGGCCGCCATGTCCCCCGACGAGATCCGGGAGAAAGATCTCTTCCCGCAGGGGTTCTTGCCGCTGCCGCACGTCAAGCACGCGACCGGTGGCATGATCTTTCCCGCGTTTGAGATCACGGAGATCAACAAGCAGGAGGCGCGGTCGCTCGAACGGTTCGACGCCGACTTCGATCTGCCGGACCATCTGCTGCCGGAGTTTCCGCCACCTGTATTCCTGACGACCCGGCCGGAGCTGGGCGATGTCTCGCGCGGGCAGCTCCTCACGATCAGGAACTACTTCGCGATCCTGGACGGCATCCTGACGCCGGTCCAGATGGAAGGCATGCGCCTGCTGCTCACGCCGTTCCCCCAGCAGCAGTTCAACCAGACCGACGACCGCAAGACCGACGTCCAGAGCCTCGGCGTCACGTGTCTCGACTGTCACTCCAACGGCCACACCAACGCCGCCTTCCACCAGACTCCGGACATTCGCCCGCAGGCGGCGCGCTTCCGGATCGAGACGGTGAGCCTGCGCGGGATGTTCAATCAGCTGATCCACGGCTCCAAGCGCTCGCTGAGATCCGTCGAGGACTTCACGGAATTCGAGCAGCGCACCGCCTACTTCGACGGCGACCACGTCACCGCCGCCAAGAAAGGGCTCAATCTCCCTGATCGGGCCAGCCAGGTCGCCATGATGGCCCAGATGCAGAACATGTTCGATTTCCCCCCGACCCCGAAATTGACGGTGCTCGGGACGCTCGATCCGGCCAAGGCGACCGAGGCGGAGCGCCTGGGGCAGGAGGTGTTCTTCGGCAAGGGACGCTGTGCGACGTGTCATCCCGCCCCGATGTATCTCGACAACCAGATGCACGATCTGAGGGTGGAGCGCTTCTACAAGCCGCGCACGATCAACGATCAGTGGATCCACGCCGAGGGCCCCATCAAGACCTTCACCCTTCGGGGGATCAAGGACTCCCCGCCATACATGCACGACGGGCGCCTCTTGACGCTGGAGGACACGGTCGAGTTCTTCAACCTCGTTCTCGGCGTGCAGCTGACGCCGCGGGAGAAGGCGGCGCTTGTGGCCTTCATGCGCCAGTTGTAGATCATCGCTCCCGCATCGATGCGCTCGTCGCGACGGTCCAGACACCCCGCCCGACGAAGGGATGGATCGCGGGCGCCGGTGGCGCAGGGATCGCAACCGGCCTCATCGGGCGGTGGGCTTCTGGGTGAGCTCGTCGGCAACCTGCTGGACGAACGGGATCATCGACTCGATCGCGGTCGCGTGGTTAGCCGTGCTCGTCGTGGTGGCGCAGTCGCGGCGTGTGCCGGTCCGCGGACGTCGTCACGCGAGTCTGGCGTCAAAGCACCGATCGCGGCTAAACATAAACTGAGGGTTTAAGTTGTCTCCGACTCGTAGACTCAGGAATCTCCTGTGAAGCGCTTCGGGATCTTCCGGACCTTCGTCTCTTTCATTATCTGGGATTGAAGTATGTGGATAGTCAAGGTCGGCACATCCAGGAGCGGCAGATCCACCACTTCTCCAAGGCGGATCCAGCTTGTGGCGCCGGCGTGGCACGGGGATTGGGCCTCGGCGGCTAGCGCCATGTCAGTGCGCGTCGCGCTCGTGAGCGTCCTGGCTGCCGCTACGCTCACGATTGGGTGGCAGCGTGCGGCCATTCTGAAGGTGCCGCCGATCCCCAAAGCCGGGCCGTTGGCTCAGCCGAAGTCCATTCATCAGGTCGGCGTCCCGGCTGCCTCGACACGCGCCGTAATACCGCCTGACAATCCGCAGACCCCCGAGAAGATCGCCCTCGGCCAGAAATTGTTCTTCGAGGGTCGCCTGTCGGCGGACGGGACCGTGGCGTGCAGCACCTGCCATGATCCCGCGCGCGCGTTCACCGACGGGAAGCCCACCTCCGTCGGCATCAAAGGCCGTATCGGCCAGCGCAACGCCCCGACCATTCTGAACGCCCTTTACAACAAGACGCAGTTCTGGGACGGGCGGGTGAAGACGCTTGAGGAGCAGGCGGCGCTGCCGATCGTCAACCCCGTCGAGATGGGCCAGCCGAGCCTTGACGCTGCGGTGGCCCGGATCGCGGCCATCGCGGAATACCGGGACGCCTTCCGAAAGGTCTTCGGCGGTCCGCCCAACGCCCGCGATCTGCTGCGCGCCATCGCGTCCTACGAACGCACGCAGCTGTCGTTCGACTCCCCGTTCGATCGCTTCATCGCTGGTGACTCGACGGCCATCGACGGCGCCGCCCGGCGCGGCTGGGAGCTCTTCAACACCCGCGCCCGCTGCAACAAATGCCATGCGTTGACCGAGCAGACGCGGGACGCCACCTACTTCACCGACAACGACTTCCACAACATCGGCATCGGCATCATCCGGCACAACGTCGTGGCGCTGGTCCGT
>WNGJ01004878.1_pt1 | contig 14040 bp, 13 predicted proteins | sample 5400611 | NCBI WGS metagenome assembly WNGJ01 (sample SAMN13153375, study PRJNA577476) | soil metagenome | isolation source: 40 cm soil or saprolite under Garry oak tree replicate 1 | place: USA:California | collected 2016-06-15 | reverse complement strand
CATCTCGACTACGGCCGGGGCGCGCGGCGCTTCGAGTACGGCACGCCGGCGGTCGCCGCGATCTACACGGCGCGCGCCGGTCTCGAGCTGCTCGCCGAGGTCGGCATCGAGACCGTGCGCGAACGGCACAGGCTTCTGTCGCAGCGCCTCGTCGACGGCGCTCTCGAGCAGGGATGGACGATCCGGTGTCCGCGCGACGCCGATGAGCGCACGCCGATCGTGACGCTCGAACACCCCGATCCCGCGTCCGCGGTCGCGGCGCTGCGCGCGGCGGGGATCATCTGCGACAACCGTCCCGGTCTGATACGTCTCTCGCCCCACTACTTCAATACGCTCGAGGAGATGGACCGCGCGCTCGCGTTGCTCGAACCGCTCCGCGCGGCGCACGCCGTCGCCTGACGCGACCTCTTCATCGCGGCCGGATCCTGGCGTGGACCGCGCTCATCGCGCTTCTCGCCATTCCGAGCTACGCGCTGCGCTTCGATGGAAGGCTGACCGGCCTTCAGCCCGATGATTTCTTCAAGTACTCGACCGCGATCGCGGCGATCTCGGTCGATGCGGTCCTGCTGCTCATCGTCCTGCTGATCGCCCGCGGACTTCCGTTGCGCGAGACGTTCGCACTTCGCGCGCCGAGCTCGTGGGGCCGAGCGTTGCTCATCGGTGTGGCGACGCTCGTCGCCGCGTACACGATCTCGTATCTCGAGGTGACCCTCGTTTCCGGCGCCGGCCGCGAGCAGGGCGTGCCGGAGTTCTGGGATCCGACGCGCCTCGGGGCTTGGGCGGCGAACCTCTTCGCGATCGCGGTCTTCGTGCCGATCTTCGAAGAATCGCTCTGCCGCGGACTGGGCTTTGCGCTCTTCGAACCGCTCGGCGCACAGGTCGCGGTCCTCGTCACGGCCGTCGCATTTACGCTCGCGCACGGCGTCATCGTGGATATCCCGGTGATCCTCGCGACCGGCATCGGTCTGGGCTACATGCGCGCCTCGACCGGGAGCATCTATCCGTGCATCGCGCTCCACGGCTTCTTCAACGGGTTCGGCCTCGTGGTCGCGGCCCTCGTGGCGCGGGGTTAGCTCTTTCGCAGCTCCGCCACGGCCGCGATGAGATCCCCGCCGGGATCGACGAAGTCGGTTCGCCGCGCGGCCGCGCGTTCGCCCGCGAGCACGTGCGCGCGCAGGCGTTCCGCGGGGAGCAGCGGGTCGGCGAGGTTCGCGGGGTCGTGGTCGATCCCGAACTCCTCTTTGATCCGCCGCCGCGTTTCCACCCAGCGCACGATCGCGTCGCGACCGGACTCTGCCAAAGCCGCGTAAACGGCTACGTCGTTCAGGGCATCGCGGTAGGGAAGAAGCCGCCGACGCTCCGTTCCGCGCGGATGCGCGCGCGCGAGCGCAAGCTCTTTCGTCTCGATCACCATCCGATCGTACTGACTCGGACCAGGTCTGCGCCGCCTCAGCCGTATGGGGGATGGACCGCCGTAATTGGCTGTTACCGTGGGTTGGTGGCAGTCATGACGGCGGGCGTCTACCTCGCGTTCGACGGTGGGCCTGATGCGTCCCACCCGGGTGGTGCGGGGATCGGCCCGTACGACGAGATCGTCCTTCGCGGAGCCCGCGCCGTCGGGGAGCGCGGCGGGTTCGGCAAGGTCATCGCCCTGCGGAGCGCCGCCGGCAGCTGGCGCGACGCTGAGTCCTCGTCGAGCGAATCGGACCAGGTCGCGAGCGGACGCGGTGACCTTCGGATCAGCGCGGGAGACGGCGGGGTGCTCGTGCGCTTCTCCGACGACGAGGTCGCCGGTCACACCTCCGTTCCGGACCTCGGGCCATTCGCCGCCGTCGTCGTTGGAACGCACGAGGTGCGTGGCGATGAGCAGCCCCTCGCCGTTCGCGTTTCGCGAATCTCGCCGTGGCAGCTCACCGATCGGGCCGGCACGGGATTCCAGGGCGCGACGAAAGAAGCGCTCATTTTCTTTGGCACCGGGCACATCGCGTCCAGTCAGCCGCGGGAGGTCGCCCTGAAACCAAAGCCCCGTACATTTGAGCCCGAACCTGCTCCGGCCGCCGCCGACGCGGAGCCGTCCGTGTGGGTTGATCGCGCGAAAGTCGCTCCCACCATCTACATCTCGCGTCCCGACCCCAAGCGCTAGGCCCGCACTACTGGCCGACGTTAAAGATCGCCGTCAGCTTCGGTACTGCCGGGCCGAGAATGACCACGAAGAGCGCGGGGAAGATGAGCAAGACCATGGGGAACATCATCTTGACCGGCGCGATGCGCGCCTGCTCTTCGGCACGTTGCCGCCGCTTGGTTCGAAGCTCGAGCGCCTGATCCGCCAGAACTTTCGCGAGCCCGACCCCGAGCGTGTCGGCCTGGATGACGGCGTTGACGAATTTCAAGAGGTCCGGAAGGCCAGTGCGCCGCGCGAGCCCACGGAGCGCCTGCTTCCGCTCCCGGCCCATCTGGAACTCGAGCAGCAGGCGGCGTAGCTCGTCGGAGAGCGGGTTCCTCCAACGCAGCACGACCTGAGCGATCGCACCGTCAAACGCGAGCCCAGCCTCGGCCGATAGCGCGAGCATGTCGAGCGACGGGATCAGCGCGCGCTGCATCGCGCTCCTCCGGCCCCGCGTGATCATGGTGATCGCGATGCCCGGCGTGACGAATCCGGCTGCGGCACCGATGATCACCGCGACGGCGATCGGTCCGGGACCGCGGCTCAGGAGAACGACGATCGTGGTTATCACGGCGCTGAAAAGGATCAACAGCGCGAACCGAAGGCCGAGGAATTCAGTCACGCCAAGCGGATCGCCCGCCCGCTCGAGCCGCTCGCGGGTCTGCTCCACGTACTTCGTGCCGAGCACGCGAACGACCACGTGGCCGATCGATCGGAGCGGTCCAGCGAGACGGCCGATGAGCCGGCGTCCTCCCCGACCCTCCGCTGCCGGGTCGATCCCGCTGATAAGAGCGCGCAGCCGCCTGCGGGAATGCGAGCCCGTGTGGAGAGTCAGCTCGTTCAACCAGAGCACCAGCACGAGGGACGTCATCGCTCCCAGAAGCCCGACGATCCAGCCGTTCTGGGGACGCACCGGGAGCGTAGCCACCACGACGGCTGCGGGGGCTGGGGCGGTTGTTGTCACCGGTGGCCGCGCCTGCCCGCGACCGGCCGGAACGGTGAAGCTGCCGGTCGCGCGAGCGAGGATCGCGCCGGCGCGGCCAACCGTGATCTCGAACGTTACGGTGCTGCCTCCCGGGAGGTCGGTCGCGCCTGATCGGTATTCGATCGAGTACTCCGTCAGCAGCTGCTCGCTCAGCTTTCCGTAGATGGCCGCAAGATCCGACGAGCTCGGCGCGAGGTACGTCGCCCCGCCACCGGCCGCACCTGAGAGCGCGTCGAGCGTTCCGCGATCGATGTCGTTCCCGAGACCGATCGCGTACAGCGGAAAGCCGCTCGTCTGGAGGTGTTTTACCGCTGAGAGACGTGAGCTGCGGCTCGCCGTGTCGAGACCGTCGGTAAGCAGGACGATCGCGCGCCGCGCCTTCGGATCGGCCCCCTCGAGCAGATCGGCCGCGCTCTGGGCGGCGTCGTAGATCGCGGTGTCGCCTCCGGCGACGATCGAACCGACGCCCGCGAGCGCTCGCGATTTCTCCGAGGTGAGCGGCTGGACCACACGCACGACCGAGTTGAACGACAGGATCGCGACTTGGTCGATCGCGCCGAGCGATCCCACCATCGAGCTGACCGCCGCTTTGGCGTCGGCGAGGGGCTGTCCGGCCATGCTGCCGCTCGTGTCGATCACAAGCGCGAGCGCGACCGGGGAGACCATCGATGCGAGGGTCACGTTCGCCTGAGGCGCGACGGTCCCCTCGCGGACCTGGAGATCCTGCGGCCGCAGACCCGGGACGGCTTTGCCGTTCGCGTCGACGACCGCGGCGACGAGGCGCACGGTGGGGAAGTCGCTCGGGTCGACGCGGCTCAGCACGACGCGATACGGATCGTCGGCGCGTGCGACCCCCGCGCCGAGCACCAGCAGCAGCGTCGCGACCGCCGCAACGACGAACGACGCGCGTCTAAACATCGATCTTGGTCATCGCGCGCATCACCAAGAACCCAAGGATGACGAGCGAGATGGCGGAGAACAGCGCGTACCGGAGGGGACCAGGCTGGAAGAGAGGACTGATGTAATCGGGTCCGATGAGGAGCAGCCCGAGCGTCACGAAGACCGGAAGCCCGCAGAGGACGTAGGCGCTCACGCGCTGCGGCGCCGTGAGTGCCTTGATGTCCCCCTCGATACGGATCCGCTCCCGGATCGTCTCCGAAATGCTATCGAGGATCTTGGCGAGGCTGCCGCCGATCTGGTGCTGCACATTGATCGCCGCGACGATGAGCTTTAGATCGTCCGACGGATACCGGGCGGCGAGACGCTCGAGCGCATCCTCCTGCGAGGCGCCGAGGGCGATCTCCCTACCGACGAGAAGGAATGCCGCTTTCGTTGGTTCGGGCGCGTCGCCCGCGACGTGTTCGAGCGCCTGCGGGAGGCTGTGGCCGGATCGCACGGAGCTCGCGAGGAGCCCGACGGTGTCGGGAAGCTGCGACTTGAAGCGCGACAGCGTGCGCTTGTGGCCGCGGCGGATCCACCACATCGGGAGGAATGCGCCGATAAGGCCGAGCGGCACCGCGAGGATCATCTCGCGCAGAACGAAGATGCCCGCCGCCAACGCAACGAGACCGACGACGCTCGTGGCCGCGAGGAGCTGGCCGGGCGACACAGCGCTCTCCGCTTCCGCAAGGATTCGCTCGAGGAATCGGAGAGGTGAGGATGTACGAGGGAGCGGATGAGTAGGGTGGCCGCGGGGGCGGGCGAGCATGAGATGCGCGTCGCCCGCCGCGATCGGCGCCTGGACGAAGCCCTGAAGGCGACGTGCGATGCGGCGCTCGGCGTCGACGAGCGGAAGCCAGAGGCCGAGAACGAAACACACCACCGCCGCCGCGCCGAGAACGCTGATCACGATCACCTGAGGGAGCATCAGCCGCGCTCTCCCTCGAACGCCCCGTCGCCGTCGTACCCGAACCAGTTGAGCGGGAGCTCGAGCCCGCGTGAGGTCAGCTGCTCGCTGAAGGCGGGACGGATGCCCGTCGGCCGCAGCGAGCCGAGAACGCGCTGCCCGTCGAAGCCCTCGCGCTGGAAAACGAACAGATCCTGCATCGTGATGAGGTCTCCCTCGTAGCCACGGACCTCGCTGATCTGCGTGATCTTCCGCGTTCCATCTTGCATTCGCTCGACGTAGACGACGAGGTCGATTGCGGCGGCGACCTGCTCGCGGATCGCCCGCAGCGGAAGGTCAGCTCCGGACATGAGGACCATCGTCTCGATCCGCGCGAGCGCGTCGCGCGGCCCGTTGGAGTGGATGGTCGTCAGCGAGCCGTCGTGGCCCGTGTTCATCGCCTGCAACATGTCGAGCGCTTCGGGGCCGCGGCACTCGCCGACGACGATCCGGTCGGGCCGCATTCGAAGCGCGTTCCGGAGCAGATCGCGGATGCTCACCTCGCCGTGGCCCTCGACGTTCGCCGGCCGCGCCTCGAGCGTGATGACGTGGATCTGCTGGAGGCGGAGCTCCGCGGCGTCCTCGATGGTGACGATCCGCTCGCGTGTCGAGATGTACGACGACAGCGCGTTCATAAGGGTCGTCTTCCCGGCGCCGCTGCCGCCCGACACGATGACGTTCAGGCGGCCGCGCACGCACGCGCGAAGGAATTGGAGCGCCTCGGGCGTGATGGACGAATGGCGAAGGAGCTCGTCAGGTGAGAGCGGCTCGCGACGGAACTTGCGCACGGTGAGAACGGGACCGACCAGCGAGAGCGGCGGGATGATCGCATTTACGCGCGACCCGTCGGGAAGACGCGCGTCGACCATCGGTGATGCTTCGTCGCAGCGCCGGCCAAGCGGCGCGATGATCCGCTGGATGACCCTGATGACGTGGTCGGTGTCGGCAAACGTTATGTCGGTGAGATACAGCTTGCCTTCGCGCTCGATCCAGACCTGGTGCGCGCCGTTCACCATGATCTCGGAGATCCCGTCGTCGTGGAGGAGGTCCTGGATCGGTCCGTAGCCGACGATCTCCGAGAAGACGGCATCCTGAAGGCGCAGGCGGTCGGTGCGGTTTACAGCGACGTGCTCGTCGTCCAACGCGGTCGAGAAGTGTTCCGCGACCATCGCCCGCATCTGCTCGGGGCTCGCCGCCTCGACGTTTCGACCGAGGAGCGCGGCCACGCGTGCGTGAATGCGGTTCACGAGCTGCACTTCGGCGTCGTCGCGGAACCGGCTCAGCTTCAGAATGTCCGGGCGCCAGTCGGCCTCGGGGACGATCGATGGTGCGGCGTGCTTGACCATCTTGAGGTCGGGAGGCGGGACGCCCGTGATCGCCGGACGAAGGATGGTCATCCAGATCAGCTCGTGGCCGGGACGGACCGGCGTGCCCGGCTGACCGCCGCAGGCTCGAGACCGACCGCGACCAGGTCGGCGAGCTTCCGGTAACTGCCGCCGGCCTTCGCCCGAGCCCGCTCGTCGAAGATCGACATGCCGCGATTGATCGCGTCGGTTATCCCGACCCCTTCGCTCGGGATCGTCGCCGCGATCGATCGGCCAAGACCCTTCTCGATCTCGTTCAGACTGATTCCGGCCTTGCCCGGCACGCGATTCGCGACGAGGATCGTGCGATCGTCCTGGAGGAGAAGACCTGTCGCGCTCATGACGCGCCGGAGGTTGCGAAGAGCCGGGAGCTCGGGCGTCGTCACGAGGATCACCCGATCGGCCATGCGAAGGGTCGCGAGGGTAAGGTCCTCCAGGCTCGACCACAGGTCGCACACGATGTATTGGAAATGCGGACGCAGCTGATCGACGACGCGCGCGACGCGATCGGGGTCGATGCTCGGAACAGAGGCGAGGTTCTCAGGCGCGAGGAGCGCGCGGACTCCCGAGGCGTGTTTCACGAACACTTCGTCGACCAGCTGCTGGTCTATCGAGTCCACATGATTCAGAAGGTCGGCGAGACTGTTCGCGCTCTTGAGATCGAGAGCGATGCCAATATCCCCGAACTGCAGGTCGAGGTCGACGAGGGCGACCGTGGACTTCCCGCTGCGTCGTGCGAGCGCCACCGCGAGGTTTGTCGCGATCGTGGTGCAGCCGACGCCACCCTTCGGGCTGTACACGGCGATGACTGCGCCCGGCCGCGACGTCGTTCCGGGAACTCGTTCGATCCGCTGCAGGCGGCGGAGCTCCTGGAAGTTCACGTAGGCATCGCGGATCGTGCTCACGAAGTCCTCGGGTTGATAGGGCTTCAGGAGGAAGCCGCGAGCACCGGCGGTCACCGCGCGTGAAACGATGCCGGGTGCGACGTTCGAACCCGTCACGATGACGCAGCACTCGGGCGCGTGCGCGAGGACCTCGCGGACCGCCGGCCCGACATCGCCGCGCAGTCCCGCGAGGTCGATGACGGCGACGTGCGCATACGTGCTGCCGAGCTTGTCCATGAGCGAGGCCTGGTCGCTCACCGTCCCGACCAGGACCAAGCGGCTGTCGCCTTCGAGTGCGGCTCGGGCGTTCGCGATGATGTTCGGCTCGGTCTCCAGCACGAGAACGCGGATCGGTCCGATCGAATCAATCATCGAGCGATCCCGAACGACTGCACCAGGTATGTGATGTCGACGCTGCGGGTGGTCACGTCCTGGGTCTCGGCGCGCGAGCGGACCGCGAGGTCGATCGTCGCCTGGCTGTCACGAAGGTACTTGAGGACCAGCGCGGTCTGATGGTCGACGACAAAGGTCAGGGACGTGCCGCGCTGCGGTTGCTGTTGGGTCGGTCCGATCACTTGAAGCACCTCGAGGTTCTGGATCGTGGTCTGCGTTCGCTTGGGGTTCTCGCCCGCGCCCGCCGTGATGGTCGCGAGGATGTCGACGTGATCTCCGACTTCCACGAAGCCGCCGGCGGTCAAGGGATCGTTCGTCGGAAATGAGACGAGCACCTTGCCGGGGTCGATCGTCAGTGACGAGCCGGTCTTCCCGTTCGCGGCGAGGATCTGTCCTCGTAGCACGGCCGCACCGCTCGGGATCGCCGCCAGCGTGGTCTGTCCGACGGCGTCGGCCTCGTCGGCGAGCGCGCCGCTCGGGACGAGCTCCGTCGGATAGTCGCGATGCGCAAGCATCGCTGCGGTCAGGACGGCTCGCGCCGGAACGTCCGATTTCGCAACGATGATGCTGACCGTCTGCGGCGGCGCCGCCGCGACTCGGTCGGCGTTCTGCTGCGCGACCCCGTTCAGTGCCACCCCCGTGACGAGGGCCAGGACGATGCCGAGCGAGAGGAAGAACCACGAACGTAGTCGCATATCGATCGCCTCCTAGTTGTCCGGGACCATGACCGCGGTGTTGGCGAGGCCGTTAAGAGCACATGACTGACAGGAGTCGGGATCACCGAAAAGGCCACCCCAGTACCCACTGACCGTGTTGTTCCCACCGTTGAAGCCGACGGTCCCCTCGTAGACCGTGAATGGCGCCACCGTGAAGAGATGCACTCGCCCGGGGGCTTTGTTGAGCTGGGAGCAGTCGGGATTCTGCCCGCCGGGAACGATGAGCGACCACTGCGATCCGACCGCTGCGTTCTTGTTGAATTCCTCGCCGCAGTCCCACAGGAACACAAGGATCACGAGGCCCTTTCCGAACCTCGTCGTCGTCCCAGGCACAAATCGATCCGAGTAGGGCATCGACGAGCTTCCGCGATCGGCCAACGCGCGCCGGAGGACCGGAGACATATCCGCGACCTGACCGCCGGCTGTCTCGACCCAATCACCCCAGGTCGGATGTGCGCACGACGGAGCCGGATTTGGGGGCGGGCTGCAGATCGAGCGGGTCGTGAGGGTCGAGGGCGACTCTTGTTGGGACCCCGGTGGAAGAGAGGCCCACTGGCTATCCAACGAAAGCGTCCCTCGGAATCCGTAGTAGACCCAGTTCGGAATGCTGCACTGCTTGTCCTGCTGTGTGTCCGCCTGCCCCCATGAGTCCCACAGCCCGGCCCCAAAGGTGTTTGCACAGCTTCCACTTTGATCGGCGACCAGAGCATTCGGCGCATGGGCCCACGAGTCGGGCTGCGTGACCAGTTGGGCCGTCACGACCCCGGCCGTGCCGAAGCCTGGAGAGTTTCGTGAGAAGTCGATGAGTCCGTGAAAGTTCCCGTAGGCAACATCGGCTGCATTCGGATCCCAGAACGTTTTCGGTTGCACCTGCGTGGGGTCGGTCGGGTCACAGGGTGAGACCGTGCACGTGTTGTTGAAATCGGAGGCGTTGTAGTGCCGCACCATCGCCCACATCGGTCCGCCCTGGATCGGAACCGGGGTTCCGGAAAGCCGAACGCGGGCCGAGGCCCCGGCGGTGCTGTTCGTGTGACTCGCGATCGACGCGAACAGCGACCCGAACGCTATCGTCGTGGCGACCCGCACAAAGATCGTGTCCGGTGGCACGTCGGTGGCTGTGGTGATCTGGGCACAGTTGTCGTTGGCGGGTTTCGCGCTCGTCGTCCAGATCGGACCGAGCGTGACCGGGTCCCGTGTCGTTCCGTTCCAGTAGAAGACATTGAGTACAGCCGAGCTATTCGGCGTGGGGAACGAATGGTTGCCAGGGGCGCTGGCGTCTCCCGAGTCGTATTTCTTCGCCGCGCACCAGGTCTTTTCCTGCGTCACCGTGAAGGCGGGGCGGCCGTTCACCGTGATCACGGCCGACGCGAGAAACTTTCCGGCTCCGAGCGCGGCCGCGTCCGCGATGGTCTGCGTCACACGTCGCTGTGCGATGGCATAGCCCCAGTCCACCGCGAACGCGAGTCCGGCCACGAGAACGGCGACGCACAATGCGACCACGATCAGCGCCTGACCCTGCTGCGATCGCATCACCGTCGGGTCTCCATCAGAGCGTTCGCGGTGACCGTGCGCGATCCAGTTCCCGAGAAGAAGCTGTCAACAAGAGTGGAGACCGCTGACCACGGGTAGCTCACGCTCACCCTCACGACGACCCCCGTCGGAGTCGGGCTGCTTGCCGGGATACCGGTACTGGGCCAAGGGACGAATCTGGCGGTGGCGTTGTCGTAGTACTCGGCCGTGACCGTGACCGAGGCCGGCGACAACGGTTGGACCCGGGCCCGTGCGGCGCTTGCGATCGCCGAGGGCGCGGCGGCCGGGTTGAGCACCGCGTAATGCGCCCCTTCTTGACTCGCGCCGCCTACCACTATCGCGGCGTTCAGCGCACGCGCGAGGTCGAGGAAGCCAACAGTGAGCAGGATCAGCACCGGGAGGATCAGGGCGAGCTCGATGGTGCCAACGCCGCGTTCGTCCCGCTTCAGCTGGCGCATGGTGTACCAGCGGTGAAGCTCGGAAAGCGGGCGTTGGCGCGTATGACGATCGGGTTCACCTTGAAGGCCGCATCCACGACCGACCCGGTGAGAAGCGCGAAGTTGTAGCGGGTCTCGATCGTGGCGTCGCCGCCAACCAACGCGCATGTGACGGTGAGTCCGGGGCAAGGTGACCCGAATGTCGCAAGCCCCATCGCGTCGCAGACCCGTTGCGTGACCTGCGCCCGAGTCGCCGACCCGTTATGGGCAGCGTAATTCGCGCCTTCGCGCGCGCCGTTCGCGACTACCCCGGCGTAGTAGTACGCCCGCGCGCCATCGGCCAGCCCGAGCAACAGGACGAGAAGAATCGGCAAGGCGAGGGCGACCTCGATGAGGCTCTGCCCAGCCTGATCAGCCCAAGCGCTCCTACGTCCCTTTGTCACACCCAACCCCACGCGCCCGCGCGACCGGTACGCCGGTCATCCGCATGGTCAATTGAGGCAGTCGTCAGAAGGTGCGGCAATACCGAAAAATGACCCGCCTCGCGTCCGGCTCTAGTCGAAGCTTCCCCTGAACGCCGGTTGCCGGGCAGAGGCCACGAGCTGGCTCCGCGTCTTGGCGTTGAGACGTCGCAGGGCGTTCTGAACGTGCTTGTGCGCGGTCGACTGACTGATCTGCAGAAAGGACGCGATCTCGCGATCGGTCGCGCCCTGCGCGATGAGCTCCACGATCTGCTCCTGCCGCGGCGTTAGCGCGACGTCGCTGTATGCGCCCAGCCGCGTCGACGAGAGACGCGAGACCATCTGGACGAGGCCGTTCAGGACGGTCCGCGGGAACGCGCTTTCGCCCAGCGCCGTCGCGGCGATGGTGCGCTCGAGCGCTCTTGGCGTCACGTCGCAAGAGACCAGGCCAACGAAGCCGAGACTCGCGGCCTGAGCGCCGGCCTCACCTGTTGGCGAGGCCATGAGCGCGATGAGGCGAGCCGCTCGGCTGAGCTGATGGGCTCGCGTTCGGAAGGGCGGGCTCAGCAGAAGACGCTCGGTACACCCCACGAGGATCGCGTCATACGTGCTCGCCGTAGCGGCGGTGAGCTGGCTCAGGCTGGGCAGAGAGCCCATGACGTCGAGACGGCATTCGTCGAGGCGCGCGTAGGCGAGACCGACCTCTCTTGAGTCGATGACGCAGACCCGCGGGCGTGCCGAACCGGCGCGCCTCTTTCGTGACTCCTGGTCGCCCATATCTCCCCAGTCGGGTCACCGTCCGAGCGGACGGGCCTTCCCTTGCCAGTGACGACCCGAAGAATCCGAGCCCGACGGCCCGCTGTCAATGGACCTACCCAGTATTGGTGGTGCGCGACGCCTAGAGCGGGTATGCCGAGGACATGACCGCGACGGCCGCCGCGCGGTTCGGCACATTCAACCGACGCAAAAGGTTGGTCACGTGCTTTTGTGCCGTCGCGGTCGTGATGCCGAGCGATCGCGCGATCTCTTTGTCCGCGGCGCCGCGCGCGATGAGAACGATGACTTCGCGCTGACGTGGCGTGAGCGGCAACGCGTTCGACGCGCGCAGCCAGCGGCCGTTCTTGATGAGCGTCGAGAGCACGCGACGCGAATACGCGTGCTCGCCGCGCATCGCGCCGAGGATCGAGCGGCGGAGTGCTTCGCTCGGAAGGTGCGTATCGACGTAGCCGAAGGCGCCCATCGCGATGGCATGCGCCGCATCCTCTGGGTTCGGATTCGTCGTCAGGATGACCGTCGTCATGCTCTCGGCGAGCTCGCCGATCAGCGGCCAATCCGTCTCGTCGTACGCAGCCACGACCGTGAGGCTGATGTCAGCCTGCTCGATTTCCGCCGCCGTTCTGATGCGCCAGAGCGGAATCCCGAGGTTGAGTGCGCGGAGAAGACTGAAGACAGCACCCGTGCGATCGAGGACGAGCACACCTGGAGTCGTGACCGACGCGAGGTCCATACCCTTTACTCCCCACCCAACTAATGGGCCAAATGGCCCAGTCCCACCGCTTGGCAATCTAGCAGGCGCACGACGGCTCGAGATACCTGCAAGTCGGTACGGAGCGCCCGAACTCGTTGCCAATTCGGTATCGCCGCGGGTTTAGGACTCCATCAAGTTGAGTACTCCAATCGATCGACGGAGCTTCCGCACTGAACCACGACGATCCCCGACGCGACTGACAACTTTGTCATCGCCGCGCATCCGAGAAAGCCGCATGCGCCGGCGTGACGCGTACAGGGTTCTGGTAATTCCGTGGTGCGAGATCACGCCATACGGTTCGTCCCGCCAGAGATGGACGCACTTCGGCTGCCGCTTTGCGGAGTCGTCGGCGAACCAGGGCAGGGGGTTTCGGGGTGGTTGGGATGAAGCAGCTCGGCGTTTTCATAACTACGTTGCTCTTGGCGCTCGCAATGCTGCCGGTCGCGTCGGCGAATGCCGGCGGTCCACCGGCGACATTCACGACGATCAACTTTGACGCGGACGGTGGGAACCATTGCAAGAACGGCCAGCCTGATGCGACAACAGTCGTGAATTGCAACATCTACGACGGAAAGCAATACGTCTGGCTCAACGGAGGCCCGACCAACGCGGCCTTGGCGGACGGGACGTACTTCTTCGCGGTCCTCGTCCCAGGTGGCCAGCCCGACCCGAACGACGGCGGCACGAAGAATCTCTCGGACACCACCGCCGCCCCATACGGCGCTGCCTCTCTGAACGCCGACGGATCCGCGATCCCAAGCGGGGACCTTCGTGCCAACCGGACCTTCAGCGTCAGCGGAGGTTCGATCTCTTACTCAGGAAGCCATGACTTCGACTCGAACATGATCCGGCTGATGCCTTACGACGACACCACGAATCAAGGCGGCGTTTACATCCTCGGGATCTGCGAGCTGGCGACGCCAACTAGCGCCGTCAATCCCCGCGACTGCAAGTACGACGCGTTCAAGGTCCAAGCGCCTGAGACGCCGGTGACGGTCGCGGCCGTGCTGAGCGGCACCAAGTACCTCGACGCGAACACGAACGGTCAGATGGATCCGGGTGAGACGGGAATTGCGAACTGGACCATCTCGATCACCGGCGGTACGACGACGACAACCGTCTTGACCGACGGCGAGGGCAACTGGTCGTTCACGACGCCTGCCGTAAACGAGGGAACGGCTGAGACCCTCACGGTCTCGGAGGTTCAGCAGAGCGGTTACGAGCAGACCGGCAACACCGTGGATCAGTTCAGCGCGACCGGTGGCGTCACCGTCGCGCTCAGCAACAAGATCTACACGCTCACATTGCCGAACACCGGGCCCGGCTCGGCCTCTGGCCTGAACTTCGGCAACATTCCTCTTGCGAGTGCGTTGACCGCCTCGAAGACGGCGGCGCCCGCTTTCACGCGGACGTTCACATGGCAGATCGCGAAGGCCGTCGATAAGACTGAGATCGACACCGCCGACGGCGCGACATTCACCTACACGGTCACCGTGACCCGCAGCGCCGGCACGGATAGCGGTTGGGCCGTTGCTGGAAACATCAACGTGTCTAACTCGAACGCTGCCGCCGCGCAGATCAGCGGGATTACTGATGCGATCGACGACGCCAATGCCAGCTGCGCCGTGACGGGACCCTTCCCGGCCACAATTCCGGCGAGCGGATCGAACAGCTTCGCGTACGCCTGCACCTA
>WNGJ01013177.1_pt1 | contig 14041 bp, 16 predicted proteins | sample 5400611 | NCBI WGS metagenome assembly WNGJ01 (sample SAMN13153375, study PRJNA577476) | soil metagenome | isolation source: 40 cm soil or saprolite under Garry oak tree replicate 1 | place: USA:California | collected 2016-06-15 | reverse complement strand
CAGCGTTCGGGAAAAGCTCGGCGAAGTCAAACAGGAACGGGATGCTCCCGCCGGAGCCGACATCGACGGCCTTCGCGCCCCACGCTTCGGACAGGGCGGTGTGCATGGCGCGATACGCGGGACCGCCGGTCTTCGTCGCGAACGGCTCGCCGACCGCGTGACGCTCGATGTGGACCTCCGCTCCCCATGGCACGTTCTTCTCGAGGTGCTTCACCAGCGCGTCGAGCGCCTTCGTTGCATCCTGGCCCGGCGGGATGCGCATGCTGACCTTCGCGCGCGCGACGGGCACGAGCTGATTCACCGCCTCGCGCACAGGTGGTGCGTCGAGCGCAAGCACCGAGATCGCCGGCATCATCCACATGCGATCGGTCAGCCCGCCGTCGCCGATGAGCTTCACGCTCTTTCGCGCCCCGGCCTGCTCCCGTAGCTCTGCTTCCGTGAGATCCAGCGCGGGCGCCTTGCCACTCGCGAGGCCCTCCACGCGGACCCGTCCCCGGTCGTCATGGAGTGACGCGAGAACGCGCGCAAGTGTCGTGAGCGCATCGGGCAGCGGACCGCCAAAGCCGCCGCTGTGCACGGCCTTGTCCAGCACGCGCACCTCGATCACGCACGCGACCACACCACGCAGCGTCGTCGTGACCGCGGGGACGCCGATACGCCAGTTGCCACCGTCCGCGACGACCACCGCGTCGCAGCGCAAACGGTCGCCCTCGCCCTCGAGGTAGCCGCGGAGGCGCTCCGATCCCGCTTCCTCCTCGCCCTCGACGAACACCGCGACACCGACCGGCGGCTTTCCGTCATACGCGCGCAGGGCGGCGATGTGCGCAAGGACCCCGGCCTTGTCGTCCGCGGCGCCGCGTCCGTAGAGACGTCCATCGCGCTCGGTCGGCGCGAACGGCGGAGTCTTCCATTCCGAATCGGGACCAGGCGGCTGCACGTCGTGATGCGCGTAGAGGACGACCGTGGGCTTGCCCGGCGGCGCCTTGAGGTAACCGACGACGGCGGGATGCCCGCCCTCGGCGCGCAGCACCCGCGTGTCGGCGCCGACCGCCCGGAGCAGCTCTGCCACGAGCTCGGCGGACCTCACGAGCGGCGCGGGATCGTGACCCGGCGCGCTCACCGACGGGATGCGGACGAGGCGCTCGAGATCGGCGCGCACCTGCGGCATGAGCTCGTGCACACGTGTGCGGAGATCAGCGGCGGGGATGGTCGCCACGACCTGATTATGGCCAAGGCACTAGGAGGTCACACGTAGCGGGCGGCGGCACTCCTCGAGCGAGCCTCTGCGCCCAGCCGGCCCGAACAGCATGCGCTCGCTGACGAGGGGCCGGCGTAGCCAGCAGCGAGCGAGAGGAGTGGCGCCGCCTGCACCGGAGTAGCCAGCCGCGAGCGAGAGGCGCGACGCGGCCGCCGTCTCTGAGCGACGCTACGGCAGGCGGTTGAACCAGAGCAGCGACAGCCCACCGGCGATGATCGACAGCACCGCCGCAAGCGCGGTGAGGTACGCGGTCACCTCGGTCTTCTGCTGGCGGAGCACGAGCTGCGTCGAGAGCTTCTCGTAGACCGCGCGCAGGTCGGATGCGTTCGACGCGTTGAAGTACTCAGCGTCGGTCATCTGCGCGATCTGCTTCAGCGTCGCTTCGTCGAGCCGCGTGCGGATCTGGCGACCCTGCAGCCGCAGGATCGTCCCCTCGGCGCTGCCGACCCCGACTGTGTAGACGCGGACGCCGCGGCTGATCGCTTCATCGATGATCTGCAGCGGCGCGGGGAACTGATTGTTCTGACCGTCGGAGAGCAGGACGATCGTCGCCGGCGCGTTGAGCGTTCCCCCCGGCGGAGGTGTGGCCGGCGGACGCGCCTGACCACCGCTCTGGTCCAGTCGCGCCAGCGCCTCCACGCTCGGCAGCGTGCCCTCGTCGTTCTCGAAGATCGCGTCGAGCGAGGTGAGGATCCCGCGGCCGATGGCCGTGGCGCGCTGCGGCCGAAGACGGTCGATCGCCTTCATCACCAGGTCCTTGTCGGTCGTCGGTGATTGGGCGAGCGACGCGTCGCCCGAGAACGACACGACGCCGATCGACACGTCCTCGCCCTGACGGGTCACGAAGGCTTTCGCCGCTTCCTTCGCGGCCTCCATCCGGTTCGGCTTGAGGTCCTCGGCCTGCATGCTGCCGGACACGTCGATCGCGAGGATCACGGTGCCTTCCTGTGCGGGCGCGGTGACGACCATGACCGGACGGGCGAGCGCGGCCGTCATGAAGAACATCGCCGCGAGGAACAGCGCGGGCGGGACGTGCCGGCGGACGCCGGGACCGCGCCCCATCGCCTCCTTCACCAGCGAGAGGCTCGCGTAGCGCAGCGCGTACTTCTGTCGGCGCCGCTGCGCCCAGATGTACAGGCCGACGAGGATCGGCACGACGAGCGTGAGCCACAGGCCGGGCGGGAACAGGAACGTCACGAGGCACGCCCCATCGCGCGCTGGCGTGCGCGCCGCAGCTTGCGCGTGGCGGCGAAACGCACGACCGCACGCACGAGATCCTCTTCGGTCGACAGCTCGAGCGTGTCGACGCCGGCACGGCGGAACGCGGCACCGAGCGCGCGCTCGCGGCGGTCCACGACCTCCGCGAATCGCTTGCGGAAACGCGCGTCGTGGGTATCGATGTGCAGGGCCTCGCCGGTCTCCGAGTCGGTCATGATCACGAAGCCGATGTCCGGCAGCTCGCGCTCGCGGGGATCGGTGAGCCGGATCGCGAGCGTCTCGTGTCGCCGCGCGAGGAGGCCCAGCGGCTTCTCCCAACCCGGCATCGAGAAGAAGTCGGACACGATGAAGACGAGCGAGCGACGCTTGATCGAACGGAGCGCCGTCTCGATGAGCTCCGCGAGCGACGTGGCCGGCGAGCTCTCGAGGCGCGGCCGTCGTTGCATCTCGTCGATGAGTCGCAGGACCTGCATCCGTCCGCCGCGCGCGGGAACGACCTTCTCGACGTGCTTGCCGTACAGGATCGCGCCGACGCGGTTGCCGTGGCGGGTGAGGAGACGCGCGACGAGTCCGACGAAGTCGACAAGGAGGTCGCGCTTGTGCGCGCTCGCGGTCCCGAAGTCGACCGATGGCGACAGATCGAGCAGGAAGTGTGCGGAGATCTCGCGGTCCTCCAGGTACTCGCGGACGTGCGGGAGGTCGAGGCGCGCGGTGACGTTCCAGTCGATGTTGCGCACGTCGTCGCCGGCGACGTACTCACGGATGTCCGCGAGATCGAGACCCTGGCCGCGGAACAGCGTCCGGTAGTCGCCCTGCAACAGACCGTCGAGGCGCCGAACGATCGTCCAGTCGAGGCGGCGGAGCGTTCGCTCCGGGTTGCTAGCGGGCGAGAGCATGACCCTGCATCGGCGCGGTCGGTACCGGGATGCGCTCCATGACCTTCGCGACGAGGGTGTCCGACGTCACGTCGTCGGAGAGCGCCTCGTACGACAGCACGATGCGGTGGCGGAGGACGTCGACCGCGACGTCGGAAAGGTCTTGCGCGAGTACGTAGCTCCGCCCGCGCATGAAAGCGAGCGCGCGCGCGGTGAGAACGATGTTGATCGAGGCGCGCGGACTGGCCCCGTAGGTGATGTACTTCGCGATGTCGGGGACCCCGTACTCCTTCGGCGACCGCGTGGCCGTCACGAGCCGCACCACGTACTCCATGAGGACCGGATCGACGAAGACCTTGTCGGTCTCACGCTGGAGCGCGATGAGCTGCTCCGTCGAGAGGACGGGCTGGACCGTGGGAAGCGCGCCGGTCATGCGCTCGACGACGACGAATTCGTCCATCTCGCTCGGGTAGGTGATGAGGACTTTCATCATGAACCGGTCCACCTGCGCCTCGGGCAGCGCATACGTGCCTTCGGTCTCGATCGGGTTCTGGGTCGCCATCACGAGGAACGGGTCCGGAACGCGATGCGTCTCGCGGCCGATCGTCACCTGGCGCTCCTGCATGACCTCGAGCAGCGCGCTCTGCACCTTCGCCGGCGCGCGGTTGATCTCGTCGGCCAGCAGGAGATTGGTGAACACCGGGCCGAGCGACGTTTGGAACTCGCCGTTCTTCTGGTTGTAGATGCGCGTTCCGACGAGGTCGGCGGGCACGAGGTCCGGCGTGAACTGGATCCGCTTGAACTCGCCGCTGATCGCCTGCGCGACCGTCTTCACCGCGAGCGTCTTCGCGAGACCGGGAACGCCCTCGACGAGGAGATGGCCGCGCGCGAGCAGAGCGACGACGATGCGCTCGAGCAGGTGGTCCTGCCCGACGATGACCTTCTTGATCTCGAAGAGCAGACGCTCCATCTGGCTGCCGGGACGGACGCTCGTCGTCATGGCCTTTCCTTCCTTCTAATCCGGTGGGATGCCGAGCCCGGCCGCCGCCGAGTCGATCGTGACCGCGAAGCCGACCCCGCTGAACACCTTACCCGCTGGGTTGACGAGCCCCGTGACGATACCCACGACGTCTCCCTTTTGATCCACGAGTGGTCCGCCTGAATTGCCGGGGTTCACCGCCGCATCGAATTGGATGAGACCGGTGATCGGCTGAGACAGGTTGGGGGCGGTCATCGATCGACCGAGGCCGGAGATAACGCCGGTCGAGAGCGAACCGGTGAGCCCGAAGGGATGGCCGATGACGAACGCCGGGTCGCCGATGGAGAGCGAGCCGGGGTTGCCGAGCGTGGCCGGCTGGAACTGCGACGGCGGCGCGATGGCCCGGAGGACCGCGATGTCGCGATCGGGCAGGCGCGCGACGACCTCGACCGCTGAGGTCGTTCCGTCGCTGAACACGACCACGAGATCGCTTGCGCCGTCGATGATGTGGAGGCTGGTCAGGATGTGCGCCTGGTCGTCGACGATCACGCCCGCGCCGCTGCTCGGCTCGCCGCTCGCGCTCTTCGCGCCCACCTGCACGACCGACGGCGCGACGTGCTCGTAGATGGCAGCCGCGAGCTGCGGTGTCGGCGCGGGTGTCGGCTGCTCCTGCTGCGCGCGGAGCGCTGCGAGTCCGCCCGTTTGGACTGCCGACACGAGGAACCACGAGAGAGCCAGGAGCGCGAGGAGCGCGAGCGGGGCACGAAGACGCGCGACGATGCGCTCGCGCAACGGAACGCGCCGCGGGGCCTCAGGCGGCGGGGCCGACTCCGGCGCCTCCCCTCGCGGGAACTGACCGTAGGGTCGATCGGACCGCGACAACGTCATACGGTCGACCCAGTCTAGGCCCGGGCCTCGGCGCGAAACTTATGAGTTGGTTAAGGACGGGGCCCGCGGTCCTCAGTCCGTGATCGGCACCATGTAGCCCTGGCCGCGCATCGTCGCGAGGACATTCGGCCGGCGCCAGTCGTCCTGCAGCTTGCGGCGCAGGTCGCGGATGTGGCGGTCCACCAGGTTGCTGTTCGGCTCGGCGTCGGCGCCCCAGACGCTGTCGATGATGTCTTCGCGCGAGACGACGCGGCCGGCGTTGGCGATGAGCACATAGAGGAGTCCGCGCTCGAGCGGCGTGAGGTGCGGTGCGCTGCCGTTGAGCGCGATGTGACCGTTGCCGATGTCGACGTGGAGCTTGCCGATCTTCACGCCGCCGTCGAGGTCGGGCATCCGACCGGTGGCACGGTGGATCGCCTGGCTCGCGCGGATCACGAGCTCGGTGGGATCGAACGGGACCCGGAGTATCTCGGTGGCGCCAAGACCGATGGCGTTGAGCGCGCCCTTCATGCCGTGGTTGCGCACCAGAACGAGGACGGGCCGGTTCGACTTGTTCATTTCGGCGATCGCGCCACCGAGCCCACCGTCGGCCGCCGCCTCATCAAGGACGGCGAAGTCGCAACCCGCCTTGCCCACGTCTTCGATCTGCATCTCGATGGGGACCGCGCGGATGTGCGCGAGCGCGAGCGCGACCACACCTGTTAACGGTGGGCGCACCACGAGCGCGACCTGGAACGGAGCGCGATTCTGAATCACGGTCATGATTAGCAAGCGTCAGTAGACTCGCTTGATGGTCCGTAACGTAAGAACACAAAAGGTCCGTATACGAACGTAGCGTCACGAAGCTCGCTGCCCAAGATCACCCCGCGCGAACGCGAGGTGCTGGGCTACGTCGTCTCGGGACGCGCGAACAAAGCCATCGCCGAGGAGATGCGCATCGGCGAGCAGGCCGTCAAGGCCCACATTTCGCGCCTCTTCCTCAAGTTCCGGGTCGAAAGCCGCGCCGGGCTGGCGGTCGCGGCGATGAGCGAGGAGATCGACCGGCGTTCCCTCGCCGCCCGCGAGCTCGAGCGCCTCGCCGAGGAAGAACACCAATCGGCGCTGCAAGCACGGGCGAAGCTTCTGTCGTCGCTTGTCGGAAGGGACCCGGCGGTGGTCGTCGATCGGCACGCGCAGGTTCTGCTCGCGAATCCGACTTTCCAACGGATCTTCGCGGCGGCGCTCTACCGCGACGAGCGCGGCGTGAGGCTTCCTCGCGACGCCACGCCCCTCGTGCGCGCCGCCGCCGGAAAGCCGGCGTTGCTCCGTTTCAAGCTGGCGAGCGGGCCACGCCGGGGAAGCTGGTGGCGCGCCCGCAGCGAGCTCGTTCGTCTCGTTCGCGGCAGATCTGTCGCGGTCGTCACCTTCCAGCTCACCCGCGGACCGGCCTGACTAGCGGCTGCGATCCTCGGCCGGAAGCTGCGCGAAACGGCCCCGCGGAAACCCGGAACGCAGCGCCTCGATCGTCACGCCTTCGGTCTCCCGCCAGTCGTGTCCCTCGCCTTTCGTGTCGAACGCGCAAAACGCCCAACGGCCGGAGACGACCGTGAGCGTGTCCGAAGAGGACATACGTGCGCTCGACATGTGGGCATCCGCGATGCACACGTAATGGATCAATCCACCTTTTGCCATGGTCCCTTCCCCCTATTGCGACGCTAGATCGGCACGGCGCCGGGCGCATGACCCAGCGTCACCATGTATGACCGTGACCGACGAGCGTTCGGGTGTTCGCGCGCTGCTGATCACCAATCCGGCCGCCGGTAACCGTCACGCGAAAGCCGGCGATCTCGAACGCTGCGAGGCCATCCTCGAGAGCGCCGGCTTCGTCCTGGATCGCGTGGAGACCGGCGCGGAGTCGCCGACCGCGGCCGATCTCGCGCGACGCGCGGTCGAGCATGGCCACCAGGCGTGCATCGTCGCCGGCGGCGACGGGACCGTCGCGCTCGCGGCCGCCACGCTGCTGGGCAGCCCGGTCGTCCTCGGGATCCTGCCGTTCGGGAGCGTCATGAATATCGCGCACGGTCTCGGTCTCCCGCTGGAGCCGGTCGAGGCTGCGGAGGTCATCGCGCGCCGGCGCGTTACGCGAGCGGATGCCGCGGAGGTGCATGGGAAGGTCTTCTTCGAGACCGCCGGCATCGGCCTCGACGCAGAGATGTTCGGCGCGACGCGCCACGCCGAGCGCGGCGACTGGCGTCGCGCTTTGCGGCGCGCGTGGCGGTGGGTCACGCACGAGTCGGTCCGCATCGCGATCGACGTCGATGGGCGCGAACACCGCCAGCGCGCTCTGCAGGTGCTGGTGATGAACAGCCCGTATTACGGCTGGTCGCTCCAGCTGCTTCCGCAGGTCACGATGACCGACGGGCTTCTCGACGTGGTGGTCTTCCCGCACATGGGTCACTGGTCGCTGATGCGCTCCTTCATCACCGTGTGGCGAGGCGGGACGCTGCCGACCCATCCGGTGGTGTACCGAGGCTCACGCATCAGGATCTCTTCGGACCAGCCCGTGGCCGTGCACGCCGATGGCGCGTTCGCCGGCGGGTTGCCGGCGGAGTTCACCTGCCGTAAGGGGGCTCTCGCGGTGTTCGCTTAGCCGATGAGCTTCGCGACGATACGAAGGTCGCGGACGAACGCACGCATCTCCGCATCGCGCGACTCGTCGGGCGCGCGGAGGATCGACGACGGATGCACCGTCGCGACGACACGCGGCGCCAGCGATGAGGTCACGAGTTGGCCCCGCTGGCGCGTGACGCGGAACGCTGGGCCGAGCAGCGCCTGGGCAGCGGTGGCCCCGAGGACGACCACGATGTCAGGCTTTACGAGCTGAAGCTCGAGCTCCAGCCACATCCGGCACGCCGCGATCTCAGCGCCGTTCGGGCGTTCGTGCAGACGTCGTTTGCCACTTGCGCGCCATTTGAAGTGCTTCACCGCGTTCGTGACGAACACGCGCCTGCGGTCGATGCCCGCCTCCGCGAGAGCCTCGTCGAGAACGCGGCCAGCCGGGCCGACGAACGGATGCCCGGCGAGATCTTCCTTGTCGCCGGGCTGCTCACCTACGAAGACGGCGGTCGCCGTGCGTGGCCCCTCGCCGAAGACGGTCTGCGTCGCTCGCGACCAGAGGTCGCAGGCGCGGCAATCCTTCGCCGCCGCCGCAACGCTCCGAAGCGACCGCGGATCCGCGATCGCCGGATAGGCGTTCTCGTCGCTCTTGGCCATGGCGTTCCGCGCGCAGCCCCTATGCCACCGCGGGCGCAAGGGTCGCAGTGCCTGCTCGCTCGCTCGCTCGAGTAGGACGACAAGAATGAGATTGCCTCTTGAAGTGTCGTGACACCTTCGTATCCTCAGATCACCGGGACGGCACATTCGGCTACTGCGACGGTTTCGCCTCCGACGCTGACCATCACTGGATCCCGACGGGTGGGGTATTCCTCGAGCAGTTGGTTCGGCAGGACGTCGAGGAACAAGGCGACGACGCGCGATACGTGCCGCATCCCATCGGGGGCGCTGATCCACTTCACGTCGCGCGCTGAATCGCGGGCAGCAACGACTCGCCACGGCCAAGGAGGCGATCGGCTAGACCGCTGAGTCGTCCACCGGTGGTTCCTCGGCAAGCCGCTCGATGCCATGTTCGGCAGGTCCGACGAGCGACAGCGCGCGTCGCACCGTCTCCGCCACTCGCTCGGCTCCCGCATCGCCGCTCGTCTGCTCAGCCACGGACGCCTCCTTGCTTCTTGCCGTTGCCCGGGTGGCGGGTGTCGACGGTGTGACCGTGGGCGCGCTCCTCCGGCGGCGCCGGATCATCCCGGTCGACGATCTCCTTCTCGCGCTCGATCTCGTCGAGGTCCTCTTCCTCGGCCTCCATGAATTCGCGGCGTGCGTGCGGTGTCGCGCGGAGGAGCTCATCTAGCTTCAGGTGGATCGCGCGCGCATCGCGGTTCTGCGTGTTCTGGATGAGGAAGACCATGAGGAACGTGGCGACGGTCGTCCCCGTGTTGATTAGCAACTGCCAGGTGTCGGAGAAGCCGAAGATCGGCCCGGTGACGGCCCACAGCAGGATCACGAGGATCGCGGCCAGGAACGCCCACGGACGACCGGTGAAATCGGCGATCCGCGAAGCGGCGCGCGAGAACGAATGGCTCAGGCCACGCTGGGGCAGCTTCTGTTGCGCGGCAACTAGATGCGTCTTGCGCTCCGCGCTGGTCACACGCTGGTGCGGGGCATACGGCGTGCCAGCGGTCGCTAGCCGGGCAGCCGCTGTCCTCGCTTCTTGAAATCTGCCCACGGATCGCCCGCGGTCATGCGTTTCTCGATGGTCCGGATGGTGAAGCGGCGCGGGTCGAGTCGCGCGGTGACCTCGTCCCATGCGAGCGGCGCCGAGATCGTGGCGCCTGGACGGCGGCGCACCGAATACGGCGCGACGATCGTCTGCAGGTAGGCGTTGCGGAAGGGATCGGCGTAGACGCGCGCGCCGCGCGCCTTCTTGCTGAACTCCATCGTCACCAGCTCGGGCTCTCGTCGCGCGAGCTCTTCCCCGACGCGAACCGCGAAAGCCGTCACGTCCTCCTGCGAGTGGCCTGCGCGCAGCGGCACGAAAACGTGCAGCCCCCGGCTGCCCGAGGTCTTCGGGAACGAGACGAGCCCATGCTCATCGAGGATCGTCTTCAACGCGCGGCCCGCGCGGATGGTGTCGGCGAACTCTCCACTGCTCGGGTCGAGGTCGAACGCGAGCCAATCCGCCTCACGCATCGAGCCGACGCGCGAGTTCATGATGTGCATCGCTATGCACCCCACCCTGACGAGTCCGAGAAGTGCCTCGAGGTTGCCGCCAACAACGTAGTTCACGTCCTTGCCCGTGCTCTCGGCACGCAATCGGAGCCGCGGTGCACCGACGGGGATGTTGCCTTCCGGGAAGTTCTTCCGGTAGAAGCACCCGCCGAGCATCCCGTCGGGGCAGCGCTCAGCCGTGAGCGGACGATCGCGCATCCATGGAAGCAGCAATGGCGAGATCGCGTGGTAGAAACGCGCGATATCGCCCTTGGTGATGCCGTCATCGGGCCACCACACCTTGTTGACGTTCGAGATCGTGACACCGCCGATCTCGGCGCCGTCCGTCACTCGCGTCGTGCCCACGTGCACTCCTCTGGTTTCTTGTCGGTGCGGAGCCCCAGGAAAGCTGGCTGGCGCAGCTTTCCATCGGCCGTCCACTCCGCGTACACGAGCTGCGCGACGAGTCGCGGCTTCACCCATATCGCACCCGAGACGCGCGGCGCCGGATCGAACGGTGGCGTCTCTGTCCGCAGATCGTCGAGCTTAGTCCCGAGGTCGCGCAGTGTCTCCTGCGTGTACCCGGTCCCGACCTTCCCGGTGTAGCGCAGCTTCCCGGCGTCATACAGGCCCACGAGCAACGCGCCGAGCTCCGTGCGCGAACCCTGCGGCGGCGTATATCCCCCGATCACGAATTCCGATTCTCCGCGCACTTTGAGCTTGAGCCACGCGCGAGATCGGGCGCCCGGCTCGTACGGTGACGTCGCGATCTTCGCGATCACGCCCTCCCAGCTTTTCTCGCGTGCGGTAGCGAGGGCGCGCTCGCCGTCGCGCGGAAGCCGCCGCGACGGCATCAGCGGACCCGCGCGTTTCGGGATGAGCTCGAGGAGTCGTCCGCGTCGCTCTTCGAGCGGCCGGTGGAGTAGGTCGCGCCCTTTCGAACGGAGGCAGTCGAACACCACGTAAAGCGTGCGCGTGCCGCGATCGATGCCACGACGCTGGAGGAGCTGGAAGCGCGAGACGCCGCTCTTATCGAAGACGACGAGCTCGCCGTCGAGCACGAGGTCGGGATCGGGCAGGTTGCGAATGGCATCAACGATCGCGGAAAAACCGACCGTCAGGTCCTGACCGGTGCGAGACAGAAGACGCACACGATCGCCATCGCGATACGCGACCGCGCGGATGCCGTCGTACTTCTCCTCATAGACCCACTCGGCACCCGTGACCAGGTCCTTCGAGAGCGAGGCGAGCATCGGCGGGATCGCTGCCCTCACGGCTTGGCGGACGCGACGACTCTGCGCGGGGCGGGATCGCCGGTCGCGGCCTTTTCGACGTTGCCTCCCTCATCGCGAGCGATCTCCGCAAGGAGCCGCTTCGTGCGCACCGACCGCGGGCGCGAGACCGTGATGTCAGTCGTCCGCGCGTACGTGTCTCGTCCTTTGATGAGCAACCACCTCTTCGGTCCGGTGCGCACCAGGGTCCATCGCCCTTTGAGCTTGTGGCCGTCAAGCGTGAAGCGGATCTCGCCTTTCCTCAGCGCGACGGCGGGATCGACGTCGTCGAGCATCTCGTAGGTGCCCTCGTCCCAGATCATCACCGTCCCGCCGCCGTACTCGCCTTCGGGGATCACACCCTCGAAGCCCGCGTATTCGAGCGGGTGATCCTCGACCTGCATCGCAAGGCGTTTCTGGCTCGGATCGAGGGACGGACCTTTCGGCACGGCCCACGACGGCATCGCGTCGCCGATCTCGAGCCGGAAGTCGTAGTGCAGCGCGGTCGCGCGATGCTTCTGAACGACGAAGCTGCGTCGCGTCGCGGACCGCGCGGGTCGCGGCGCCGGCTCGGGGGTGCGCGCAAAGTCGCGTTTGCGCTTGTACTCGGAGAGGCCGCGACGCGCTGCTGGTTTCTTGGCCACCACGAATCTCCATCCTTGCACGCGAAATGCTCGGACGTTCGCCGATGATGTCCCCGGCCGTCTCTAGACTCGCGATGGCCCGCACGTAACCGTGGAGAGGTGAAGCAAATGACGAAAGGGAGCGTGGCGGTCTTCTTCATCGCGGCGGCCGTTGGCGTGTTCCTCGTTTGGCAAATGGAGCAGCTGCCGCCCGCATCTGCGGAACAACTCGACAAGGCGATCAAGCTTGCGAGCACGGTGCTCGGCTTCGCGATGACCGTGTTCGGCGCTGTGAAGTCGGTCCTCGGAGTCAGCAGGGTATTCGGCGCCACGACGGACGAAGTCGTTCCCGCGGGCGTGACCGCAGGCATCGGGACCCTGCTCGTCATCGCTTCGAGGATCGGAGGCTAGCTCCCGAGCCTCACTGCCTAGGATAGAACGTATGTTCTACAATGTCGAACATGGGGAGCGGCGTCAGCTATCGCGAGATCACGGTGAAGAGCGCCCTCACGCGCGTTCAGGGCATGCCCTTCGCCTGGAGCCTCAATCCGTATTCCGGTTGCGAGCGCGCCTGCGTCTATTGCTACGCCCGTGACTACCACGCGCGCCGAGGACGCGACACCGGCGCCGGCTTCGATCGCGAGATCGACGTGAAGGTCAACTTCCCGGACCTGCTCGCGCTTGAGCTCCGTCGGCTCAGGAAACGGGAAACGGTCGCCCTCGGCACCGCCACCGATCCGTACCAGCAGTGCGAAGGTCGCTACCGCATCACGCGACGAACGCTGGAGGCGCTCGTCGCCTCACCGCTGCCGCTCGTCGTGATCACGAAGGGCTCGATGGTGGTCCGAGACATCGATCTTCTCGCTCGCCTCGACGTGAAGGTCTGCATGAGCATCGGCACGGTCTCGACGGAGCTCGCGCGCACCTCCGAGCCGCACGCCTCGCCACCGAAGGCTCGCCTCGAAGCGGTCCGGCGCCTGGCTGCGGCAGGCATCGACGCGGGCGTGCTCGCCGCGCCGATCCTCCCAGGGCTCAGCGACAGTGAGGAGTCGCTCGATGCCGTCGCCGCCGCCGCGGCGATGAACGGCGCGACCTTCTTCTCGACGCGGCCGCTCAAGCTGGATCCGAGCGTAAAACCTCACTACCTCGCATTCCTCTCCGAGCACTTCCCCGCCCTGCTGCCGGCGACCGAGGCGCGTTTCGCTGAGCGCATCAATCCGGAGCGGGGCTACACCGACATGCTCGAGGAACGCGCTCGCCGTGTGCGCTCCCGTTACCGCTTCCACGAGCGGCCGTTCCGAAAGCCCGAGCCTTCGACGCCGTCGCAGCTGCGCCTTGCGATCTGACCGCAGCGCAGTCGCTACGCGGAAAGCCCGAGCCTTCGACGCCGTCGCAGCTGCGCCTCGCGATCTGACCGCAGCGCTACGCGGGGAAGAGGTCGCTCATGCGGCCCGCGCGCGCGAGAGCTTCGTGTGCGCGGCGAACGTCGTCGACGTCGATCGGCGGCGCAGTTCGCCTCGTGCCGCTCGTTTCGAGGACGACCATCGACTCGGCGTTGCAGTTCGGGCAGGCCACCACGACGATGCAGCGGCGCGTGGTCCACTCGACCTGACGCATCAGACCGCCGGCCAGGCCGCGCTGACAGCTTGGACACGCCAGCCTGGCGAGGCGATCGGCATCGACGAGCGACCAGTCCATGCCATAAGCGAAGCAGGCGGCGTGCCAGCCTGCTCACCCGACGAGCTCGCGCAGTCGTAGTGCGTCGCGCGGCGCATATGCGCGTTCGTCATTGTTGAAGTACGCGTAGACATCGAGGCCAGCGGCGCGCCAGAGACGGATCCGTTCAGCCCAGGCGCGCAGGGCGTGGTCGTCGTAGCTCGAGCCATACAGCCGAGTCTGTCCATGGAAGCGCAGGTAAACGAAGTCGGCCGTCACCGACCCGCGCGTCGGCCACTTCGGCGTGTCGATGATGCATAGGGCAACGCTTCGTTCGCGCAGAACGGCGATCGCCTCGTCCGTGAGCCAACTCGCGTCGCGCGGCTCGAGCGCGTGGCGCCTTCGACGGGGTGCCACGGCGGCGAAGAACCGCGCAACGCGGTCCGCGTCGAAGCGAAACCGCGCCGGCAGCT
>WNGJ01004873.1_pt1 | contig 14043 bp, 11 predicted proteins | sample 5400611 | NCBI WGS metagenome assembly WNGJ01 (sample SAMN13153375, study PRJNA577476) | soil metagenome | isolation source: 40 cm soil or saprolite under Garry oak tree replicate 1 | place: USA:California | collected 2016-06-15 | reverse complement strand
TCGAGGTCGTGCTGGGCGAGCTGAACCGGCTGAGAAGGATCGCCGAACGACTGCTGGTCATCGCGGCCGCCGAAGGACCGGAGTTCCTCCAGCCCGAAGCGGTCGAACTGGACACCTTCACCATGGAGATCCTGCGCCGGTGGCGGCCCACCGTCGATCGCCGCTGGCAGCTCGGCCGGCTGGACAAGATCACCGTGCAGGCCGACCGGGAGCGGCTCGGCCTGGCCGTCGACGCGCTGCTGGAGAACGCGATCCGGCACACCGCCAGCGGGGACGTCATCAAGCTCTCCGTGGTGGCGGTCGGCTACGGGCTACCGGTTCGCATGATCGTCGCGGACACCGGCCACGGCATCCCGGCCGAACTGCTGCGGCACGTCTTCGACCGGTTCCGCAGCGGCGACAGCGGTCCGCCGCGGGGCACCGGCCTCGGGCTGGCGCTGGTCAGCGCGGTCGCCCGGGCGCACGGAGGCGATGTCCTGGCACAGAGCACCCCCGGTCAGGGCAGCGAGTTCGAGCTGCTGCTCCCCGCCCCGGCCGGACCGCTCGAGCTCATGCCGGGGCCGTCCCCGGGGACGCCCGCCGGGGCGGGTGCCGCCGATGGCAGACTGGCACGCAAGCCCTGACGGCGCGGCCCGCCGGACGGGCCGGGAAAAAGGGGCCAGGGGCGACGACGGAGAAGGTGAAGCGGAGCATGGGGCAGCTGTCGTGGAAGGGCGCGGCGCGCGAGGTCGGACGGGCGGCGCTCAGGCACAAGGTCCTGTCCGCCATCATCGCCGTCTGCGTGGCCGGGTCGCTGACCGCGATCGGCGTGATCGGCTCGACCTCGGGCCAGCCCTCGCGGCCCGCCGTGGTCGCGGCGCCCGCATTCAGCCTCCCGCTGCTCGGCGACGACTCCGGGCAGCAGGTCACGCTCAGCAAGTACCGGGGCCAGCCGCTCATCGTCAACTTCTTCGCGTCCTGGTGCGGCCCCTGCAAGACCGAGACCCCGCTGCTGGCCGAGTTCTACCGGAGCGAGCAGGGCAAGAAACTGGCGCTGGTCGGCCTGGACGAGAACGACACCGTCACCAACGCGACGTCGTTCACCCGGGCCGACGGCGTCAGCTATCCGGTCGGCTGGGACCCGCACTTCGCCGTCGGGACGGCATACGGCGTCATCGCGCTGCCGCAGACCTTCTTCCTCAACGCGAGGCACCAGATCGTGGACCGCGTCTTCGGCAAGGTGACGCTGGCCAGCCTGCACAAGGGCATGGCGCTAGCCACCGCCGGAGGCTAGCCAGCTCTACGACTCTTGCTTCCTCGACTTGCTCAGCGTTCCGGCCGCGCCAACCAGCCCGAAGGTGATGCCGCCGTGCCAGAGGCCGCTCAGCACCGGGTCGATGATCCCGCCCCCGGTCACCACGGACAGCACCAGCGCGACGGCGGCACAGGCCAGCGCGGGCAGCACCGCGAACCGCCACGGGTTGCTCCTGGCCCAGCGGATCGCCCGGCTCGGCCGGGCTCGCCACAGCGCGCCGGCCGCGGCCACCACGAAGAAGGCGACCGCCCCGAAGGCCACCGAACCGCTGAGCGCACTCAGGCCGATGTGCCCGCCGATGATGTGCAGGCCAAGGTCGCCGGCGGCGATGATCCCGCCGGTCACCGTGGCGGCGCCCCAGGGCGCAGCCGACATGGCGGCGCTGGAGACGGTCATCTCCTCGCGCCGGGAAAGGTCCTGATCACTTTGAGTCGACGCGGACATCCGGATTCCTGCCCTTCGAGCCCCTAGCACGATACTCACGTCATATCGTGTCTTGCTGGCAGAGTATCACGGCATTACGCGCAAACCATCCATCCCGCGCCGGCGAGGCGGGGTGAGATAGCCGGCGGCGGGGCGCGGGAGCGGGAGGGAACCGTGTTCTCCGGGTGAACCCAAGTGTTTTGTCCCTCATTGGCACGCTTGATCTTCCCGCCGGGCGGGAAACCTACAGGCGAGGGTCGATTCCGGGCAAAAGGGCTGTGGGATGCACGAGGGCGACAGCAGGGACGGTGATGCCCAGATTCGCCCGGCTGGACCCGTGGATCGCCCCGCGCCCGCGGCCAGGACCGGTGCGCCCGGCTGGTTCCGGGTGGGGCTGACGTACCTGGTGGTCGCGGCCCTGTCCACCATGGCGGGGGTCGGCGCGACCCGGGCGGTGCAGCACCTCACCGCGCCCGGCCCGGCCGCCACCGGGATGCCGCGCGCCGCCGCGGCGGACCGGCCGGGCGCGCTGAACGACGAGGCCGTCTACGAGGCGGTCGGGCCCGGCGTGGTGGACGTGACCTCCAACCTGCGGTACCTGCAGGAGACGGCGAAGGGCACCGGCTTCGTCATCGACGCCGCGGCCGGCCTGATCCTGACCAACAACCACGTCATCGACGGCGCGACCAGCGTCACGGTCACGCCGGTGACGTCGGGCCGGAGCTATCCAGCACGGATCCTCGGCTACGACCGCGCCGACGACGTCGCCCTGCTCCAGGTGCGCGGGGTGCCGGGGCTCAAGGCGGTCGCGATCGGCAGCTCGGCGCGAGTCCGGGTGGGCGCGCCCGTCCTGGCCATCGGCAATGAGGGCGGGCAGGGCGGCTCGCCGACGGTCGCGCCCGGGGTGATCAGCAACCTGGACCGCGTCATCGTGGCCAGTGACCAGAGCTCGGGCCTGAGCGAGACACTCCACGGCATGATGCAGACCAGCGCCGACATCCGGCCGGGCGACTCCGGCGGGCCGCTGGCCGGCGCCGACGGCCGGGTGATCGGGATCAACACGGCGGCCGGCGGGAACACCGTCTACTCCGGCTACGCCATCCCCATCGACCAGGCCATGCCCATCGCCCGGCAGATCGCCGCCAGCCGCCAGGGCACCCGGGTCCAGATCGGCCTGCCGGCCTTCCTCGGCGTTCTCCTCCCGGACAGCAGTAGCACCAGCCCGCGGGGCCAGGCCCGCCAGGAACTGCACCAGACCGGTGCCGTGAGCGGCAGCGGCAGCGGCTGTACCAGCGGCGACACCACATCGGCCCCGGGCAGGATCGCCCCGGCCGAGACCGGCGCGCTGGTAGACGGAGTGCTGTGCGGGACGCCGGCGGCCCAGGCCGGCCTGTTCGCCGGGGACGTCATCACCTCGGCCGGCGGGCAGGCCGTGACCTCGCCCCGCTCGCTGAGCGCCATCCTCAGCCGCTGCCGGCCGGGCAGCCAGATCGCGCTGGCCTGGGTCGCCCCGGGCGGCAGCCTGCATACCGCGGCGGTGACGCTGGCGGCGGGCCCGGCGGGGTGACAGTGCAGAACCCGCCCGGAACAGGACAATCACAAGGAAACGCCAGCGTACGCACAGCTTCACCAGCTAACTAGAAGGCAGCTGTCGCTGGAGGACTTGACGGCCGCATGATCGGCCGCGACGTACCCTGGTCTGGTCGAGGGCGAGGATGATGCGAGAGAACGAGAGCGATGGCGCAGGTGGCTGGGGCCAGCCGCCCGAGGAGGACGCGGGGACCCGCGAGCCCGGCCCGGGCGCGGCTCCCCCGTCGGAGAGCGCATATCCGGACACCATCGCCTTCGGCACGCCGCCGGGAGGTCCCGGCTACGGAAACCAGGCCGGCTACGGAAACCAGGCCGGCTACGGAAACCAGGCCGGCTACGGGCAGGCCTGGTACGGGAACCAGGGCGAGTACCAGGGCCAGGGCGGCTACCCCGGTCAGGGGGGCTACCCAGCTCAGGGGGGTTACCGGGACCAGGGCGGCGGAGCCGGACCCGGCTGGGCGCCGCCCGATCCCCCGCCGGGGCGGCGTTCCCCGCTGGGCGGGCGGCTGCTGGTCTACGTGGCCGTCGCCGCGCTGGCGGCGAGCATCGGCGCCGGGGCGACCGTCGCGTTCGGCGGCCACAGCGCGGCCCCGGCGGCCGGGGTTTCCTCCAGCGACGTCCCCGGACCGCACGACAACGCGTCGGGCAGCGGAGCCTCCGCGGCGCCGCTCAACCCGGCGGCGGTGCGGAAGAAGGTGATTCCGGGCCTGGTCGACATCATGTCGAACCTCAAGTTCAACGGCGAGACGGCCGAGGGCACCGGGATGATCATTTCGACCTCGGGACTCGTGCTGACCAACAACCACGTGATCGACGGGGCCACCAGCGTGCGCGCCAACCTGGTGACCTCCAATGACCAGGAATTCACGGCCCTGGTCCTCGGCTATGACGCCGCCGACGACGTGGCGCTGCTCCAGCTGCGGGGCGCATCCGGCCTGACCCCGGTGCGCTTCGGCAACTCCGCGCAGGTCCGCCTGGGCACCCCGGTGCTCGCGCTCGGCAACGCCGAGGGCCACGGCGGGGCCAAGCCCGCGCAGGGCATCATCAACGCGCTGGACCGCTCGATCAAGGCGAGCGACGAGGGCTCGAACAGCACCGAGAACCTGGAGCACATGCTGCAGACCAACGCCCGGATCCAGCAGGGCGACTCTGGCGGCGCGCTGGCAAACAACGCGGGCCAGGTCATCGGCATGATCACCGCTGCGAACACCGGCACGTCCGCCTCGTCCGGCAGCGGCGGCACGCTCGGCTTCGCCATCCCGATCAACAGCGCGCTGGCCATCGCCAGGCAGATCGCGTCGCGCCAGCCGAGCGCCACCGTGCACATCGGCCTGCCCGGTTTCCTCGGCGTACAGATCGCGACGAGCGACAGCTCCAATCCGAAGAAAGAGGCCGCCGACGAGGCGCAGGCCGGCGGCAACGGCCGGATCGGCGCCGCGATTAACTCCTGTTCCACCAGCAGCCAGCAGCCCGGCGTCCCGGCGCGCGTCGCGCCGATCGCGGCGGGCGCGCTCATCGTGGGGGTGCTGTGCAACTCGGTCGCCGAGTCGGCGGGCATGGTGCCGGGCGACGTGATCACGTCGGTGTCCGGCCAGCCGGTCACCACGCCGGGCTCGCTGACCACCATCACCGGCAAGTCCCACCCGGGCGACGTGGTTTCGGTGCTGTGGGTGAGCCGGGACGGGGTCGAGCACACCACCAAGATGCGGCTCGACGAGGGCCCAGCTCGCTAGCAGGGCCCGCTAGGAGCCGTCCAGCCAGGCCCGGAGGCGGGCCTCGCACTCGGCGATCTTGCTGATCTCGACGTACTCGCCGGGCGTGTGCGCGATCTCCGAGATGCCGGGCCCGTAGTTCACTGCCGGGATGCCGAGGGCGGAGAACCTGGCCACGTCGGTCCAGCCGAGCTTGGGCCGCGGCGTCCCGCCGACCGCCGCGGCGAACTCGGCCGCGGCCGGCTGGCCGAGGCCGGGCCGGGCGCCGTCGGCCACGTCGAGGACCGTCACCGGCCACGCAGAAAATAGGGACCGAACGAACTCGGCGGCTTGCTCTGCCGACCGGTCCGGAGCGAACCTGAAGTTAACGGTCACTACGCACTCGTCAGGCACGACGTTGCCCGCCACCCCGCCCCTGATGCCGACGGCGTTCAGCCCCTCGTGGTAGCGCAGGCCGTCGACCTCGGGCTCCCGCGGGGTGTACCCGCGCAGCACGTCGAGGACGGCGCCGGCCTCATGGATGGCGTTACGGCCCATCCAGGAACGCGCGGTGTGCGCACGCTGGCCCGGCACCACGATCTCGGCTCGCAGCGTCCCCTGGCACCCGCCCTCGATCTCGGCCGAGCTCGGCTCCATCAGCACGGCGAAGTCGCCGGCCAGGAGCTCCGGGCTGTTACCGCTCAGCCGCAGCAGCCCGTTGCGGTCGGCCGCGACCTCCTCGCAGTCGTAGAAGACGTAGGTGACGTCCCGGCGCGGCGCGATCAGGCCGGCGGCCAGCCTGAGCTGCACAGCCACCCCCGATTTCATGTCCGAGGTGCCGCAGCCGTACAGGCGGGGGCCCTCGACGCGGGATGGCAGGTTGCCTGCGACCGGCACGGTATCGACGTGCCCGGCCAGGATCACCCGTTCCGGCCGGCCGAGCGTGGTCCTGGCCACGATCGTGTTGCCGTCCCGGTGCACGGTCAGGTGCGGCAGCAGCCGGAGCGCGGCCTCGATGGCGTCGGCGAGCGGGCCTTCGTCGCCGCTGACCGACGGGGTGTCCACGAGCCAGGCGGTCAGCGCCGCCCCGTCGAGCTGAAGATCCATCCGGCCAGCCTAGGGGACCTGACTTAAGGGGCGGGGCCTAGGCCGTCCGCTGACGGCTCGGCCCCGCCGCGCGCAGCGCGGTCACGATCACCGCCACCGAGGGACGGCGCACGCTGGCGGTGCGCGCCACCGCGTACACGTCCCTGGCCAGGTCGAGGCCGTGCGGCAGGTCCCGGACGGCGATCCGTCGGTCGGCCGCGGCCACGGCCAGGCGGGGCAGGATGGCGATGCCGATGCCGCGCGCGACCAGGCTGACGATCGTCGACATGCCCTCGAACTCGGACAGCACCGGCGGCGCCACGCCGACTGCGGCCAACAGCCGGTCCACGGCCTGCCGGGACGGCTCGCCGGACGGCGCGGCCAGCCACGGCTCGTGCCGCAGCGCCCGCAGGTCGACCGGCTGGTCCGCGGCCGCCGCCGGATGGGTCCGCGGCAGCACCAGCACGAGCTGGTCCCTGATCAGGTGATAGCAACTCAGGATCGACCCGCCCAGCTCGATCTCCTCGGCCAGGCGGCTGGTCCAGTCGTCCACGATGGCCACGTCGACGTCGCCGGAACGGACCTGGCGCAGGCCCTCGCGGGCCGGCGTCTGCCGCAGCACCAGGGTCAGCCGCGGGTGGGCGCGCAGGCTGCGGGCGAGCGCGGGCGCGAACGCGACAGCCGCGGAGGGGAACGCGGTCGCCACCACCCGCCCGGCCGGCTCCTGCGCCTCGGCGGACAGGTCGGTCTCGGCCTCCTCGACCATGGCCAGGATGCGCTCGGCGTGGCCGGCCAGGCGCCGGCCCGCGTCGGTCAGCTCGGCCCGGCGCGCGGACCGGTCGAGCAGCGCGGTACCCGCCTCGCGCTCGAGCGCGGCCAGTTGCTGCGATACCGCGGACGGCGTGTAACCGAGGACCGCGGCGGTCTTGGCGATGCTGCCACGCGCGGCGAACTCCTGGAGCAGGCGGAGCCTGTGCAGATCGAGCATAAGAAAACCTTACTCTCAGCGATAGAGATCAGCGCTTGTACTTATGGTTTAGCCAAGGGCAAACTGTCAAGAGTGCGCAAGGTTGCCACTGTCAGAAGGACCCATCCCGCAGCCTTATCCGCCAACCCCCGCAGCTAGGAAGTGCCAGCCCCCGTGGCTCTCACCATCACGCCCCCGACCTCCCTCCCCCTCGCCCACCCTGAGACCCAGCCGCCCCGGCTGAGCCCGGCCCGCATCCCGGTCTCCGCCACGCTCGCCGCCAACGAGACCCTGGACGCACGGCGCCGTCGCGGCGAGCCGGTGCTGCCGCTGGCCTTCGGCGAGGCGGGCCTGCCCGCGCCCCGCACGCTGTGCGCCGCGCTGGCCCGGGCCGCCGGGTGCAACTCCTACGGCCCGGTCGCCGGGCACGCCGCCCTGCGCGAGGCGGCCGCCGGCTACTGGGCCCGGCGCGGCCTGCCCACCGGCGCGGAGGCGGTGATCTGCGGACCGGGCAGCAAGGCCCTGCTGTTCGGCCTGATGGCCGCCATCGGCGGTGATGTCGCCGTGACCCGCCCCAGCTGGGTCAGCTACGCCGCGCAGGCCGCCCTGTCCGGGCGGAAGGCACACTTCGTGCCGGGTGCGGGCGGAGTTCCGGACGCGGACCAGCTCGCCCGGGCGGTGACGGCGGCGCGGGCGGCGGGCAACCCGGTCCGTTCGGTAATAGTGACGCTCCCTGACAACCCGACCGGCCTGCTGGCCCCGGCCGCGGCCGTCCGGGACCTCTGTTCGGTGGCCGAGGCGTACGACCTGGTCATCATCTCGGACGAGATTTACCGGGACCTGGTCCACGATCCGGACGCGCCGTTCATCAGTCCCGCCGTCATAAGTCCCGAACGGACGGTGATCACGTCCGGCCTGAGCAAGAACCTCGCCCTCGGGGGCTGGCGCCTCGGCGTGGCCCGGCTGCCCGCCGGAGGGTTCGGGCGCGACCTGCGCGACCGGCTCCTCGGCATCGGCAGCGAGATCTGGTCCGCCCCGGCCGGGCCGGTGCAGCAGGCCGCCGCATTGGCCTTCGGCGAGCCGCCGGAGCTGGCCGAACGGGTCGCGCTCAGCCGCCGCCTGCACGGGTCGGTGGCCCAGGCGCTGGCGCGCAGGTTCGCCGCGGCCGGCGCCGCGGTGCCCGCGCCGCAGGCGGCCTTCTACCTCTACCCGGACTTCTCGCCGCTGGCCGACGTGCTGCTCGGGCGGCACGGCATCACCAGCGACGAGAGCCTGGCCGCGGTGCTGCTGCACGAGCACGGCGTGGGGGTGCTGCCGGGCAGCGCGTTCGGCGAGGAGAGCGGGCGGCTGCGTCTGCGGGTGGCCACGGCCATGCTCTACGGCGACACCGACGCCGAGCGGCACGCCGCGCTGAACTCAGCGGACCCGTGCTCCCTGCCCTGGATCGCGGCCTCGCTGGCCCGGCTGGAGGAGGTCCTGGCCGGCCTGACCGGCTAGGGCTAGGTCACCGCCGTCCGCCTCGATGGCCGCTGGCCTGGATTCGCCGTGGTCCGGGATGATGGTGGCCGCCTTCCCGATGGCCGCGACCACCTCGGCGTCCCACATGGCGTGCTCGGCCTGCCGCACCGCCCGCCCCAGCGTGGCCCGCACGCCCGCCCAGGACAGGCTCGCGAAGCCCGCGGCGGACACCACCACGGCGACGACCCGGTCGGTTCCCGCGGGCGCATAGGTGAGCGCCGCCCAGACAGCGGCTCCGACCGCGACCACGGCGGCCAGGATCGCCCAGGACCACTTCCAGACGTAGTGGAAGGCGAGGCGCCGGCCGTTGGCGAGCAGGCTGGCCGCGGCTCCGACGTAGGCGCGCCCGTCGAGGAGCTGGTCGGCCGCCTGCTGCCCGGTGAGCAGCCGCCGCCACACGCACCCCTGCTGGCGAAGGGCGCGGATGGTGGCCTCGCCGGCTGGCGCCGGATCGCCGTGGCCGCCGTGGCCGCCGACCCAGCGCTGCCACCGGCGCAGCGAGGAGCGGACGGCCGAGGCCGAGCGGGCCGGCAACCTGGCGTCCAGGTCGTCGAGCCAGGCCAGGGCGTTCGCGATCCGGTACGGCTCGAATCGTTCGGCCAGCAACCGCGGCTCGCCGCTGGCCGGCAGCAGCGTGGTGTCGGCGAGCAGCCGGCCCAGGCCGAACGCGACTGCGGCGGGGGGGTCGCTCCCGGCCAGCCGGTTCCGGATGTCGAGGTATAGGTCGTGGACCGCCCGGCGCACGTCGTCCCGGGCGTGACCGGGTGTGTCCAGCACGGCCTGGATGGTCTTGGCCGTCGGCATCCCGAGGCCCAGCGCGGTCTCCAGCCCGGCCAGGTCGGCGCCGACGTGGGCGGCCAGCCCGCATGCCTTCTCGTACCGGGTCATCGCCCCGATCCCGGGCAGGTGCGGCGGCAGCGGCCTTTCGCTGCCGTCCGGCGGCGGGCCGGGGAGGCGCCTGCTGTCGTACAGTTCGGCCAGCAGCCAGCCGAGGTCCACGGCGAGGCATACCGTGTCCTGGGTTGAACGTCTGTCGGACATGGGCCATCATCATGGCGCACGCCGGGCGGCCCTACGGCGTTTCCGCGGAAACGCCGTAGGGCCATCCGCGCCGGGCTGGTGATGCCAGCGTGATCGCAGTGCCCGGTGGGGCGCCCGCGAGCGCGGAACCCGGCCTTCCCCGGCCACCTTTCTGGCACCGTGAAGCAGTGCACCGGCTGACCTTCGGGTGGTTCTGCTCGACCAGGTCGTCGCGGGCGAGATCGTCATCGACGCCGAGCCCGTGCCGCTGGCCGAGGTGGGGAAGACCTGGGCCCAGCCTGACGACGGCCGCCGGGTCGTCTTCGTGCCCTGAGGGGCCGTGTGGCTAGTCTGTGGCGTACGCTGCCGGCGCCGGGCAAGGCCCCGGTCGGTGCCAGGCGCTGGCTTGCCGCCGGGGTGCGGGATCGGAGATTCATGGTCGCCGGTGTGCTGCTCGTGCTCAGCTTCGCCGTGACGATGGCCGGCGCGGTGCTGTTCACCAACGCCGTCGAATGGGCCGGGCTGCGGCTCGGCCTCGGCCATGGCGCGGTCGGCAGCGTGCTCGCGGCCGTGGCCACCGCGATGCCCGAATCGCTGATCCCGGTCGTCGCCGTCATCCAGGGCAGGCAGGCGGACCCGATCGCGATCGGCGCCATTGTGGGGGCGCCGTTGCTGCTTGCCACCTTGGGCATGGCCGTGTGCGGTGCCGCCGCGCTCATCTACCGGGCCCGGCGCGGAAACGCGCGACTGCAGCCCGACCGCGACGCCATAACACGGGACCTGCTCGTCGTCATGGGTGCCCTGCCGCTGGCCATCGTCATCGGGCTCATCGGCACGCCCCCGCTACGCTTCGCCGGCGCGGCGGTGCTGGTGGCCGGGTATGCGGTCGTCACCGGGAGAACGATCATCCAGGGCCGGCAGGAGGGCGGCGGAGACGAGCCTGCCGCCTTGTACTTCGACACCACCAAGGATGACCCGCCGACCACGTTCCAGGTCCTCGCTCAGACCCTGGTCGGCATCGGCATGCTCCTCGGGGCGGCGGAGCTGTTCGTCAACAGCATCGAGCATCTGGCGGGCGGGTTCGGCGTCGATGCGCTCATGCTGACGCTGGTGATCGCGCCGCTGGCCACCGAACTCCCCGAAACGCTCAACAGCGTGCTGTGGATCCGTCAGGGTAAGGACACCCTTGCCCTGGGCAACATCACTGGCGCCATGATCTTGCAGACCATGCCGCTGGTCGCCTTCGGGATGGTATTCACCGACTGGAACCTGACCGCCCCCGCGCTGGTGGCCATGGGGGCCGCGCTCGGCGGCACGGCGCTCAGCCTGATCGCCGTGCGGAACGCCGGCCGCTGGCCGGTGCCGTTCGTCGGCTGCTGGGTCGGCTTGCACCTCGGAGGGGTAGCCACGATCATCGCCCTTACCTGACCGGGAGCAGGTCGGGGCGCTTGGGCAGCACTCCGTCGCCGCTGGACGTGCCGCCCAGGCGCCGGCGCATCCAGGGGCCCGCGTACTCCCTGACCCAGCGGGCGTCCTGGCGACGCGCGGCCAGCCACGGGGAGCGCCCGGGCCGGACGGCGGGCGGCCGGGCGAGCGGCGGCACCCGCCAGTCTTCGCCGGCCGGGATGCCCAGCACCTCGCAGGCGCGCCAGGCCACCTGGCGGTGGCCTTCGGTGGTCAGGTGCAGCCGGTCCGGGCTCCACGCCCGGGTGTCCTTGAGCGCCCGCATCGACCACAGGTCGACCAGGTCGCAGCCATGCTCATCGGCGATGCCGCGCAGGTGCATGTTGTAGGCGGCGATGCGGCCCCGCAGCAGCCGGATCACCGGGAACATGCGTGGATCAAAGCCCGTGAAGATGAGCACCCGGCAGCCCGCCGCCTGCAGCTTGGCCACGGCCGGCTCGAAGGTGGCGGCCAGCTCGTCCACGTCGTCGCCGCGCAGGATGTCGTTCCCGCCCGCGGCCAGGCTAACCAGGTCCGGCGCCAGCTCGACGGCCCGCGGCACCTGCTCGGTGACGACCTGGCTGAGGAGCTTCCCGCGGACGGCCAGGTTGGCGTACCGGAAAGTCAGGGTTGCGGGCCGCCGCGCGGCCAGGGCCCCGGCGACCAGGTCGGCCCAGCCGCGGAACCCGCCGCCGGGATCCGGGTCGTTGAGCCCCTCGGTGAAGCTGTCACCGATCGCCACGAAGGTGTCAATTCCGGGCGGCGCGCTACTTTCAGGCATCTGAACCATGATGCCATCCCGAACCGTGGGTAACGGGTGGGAGGGGCGGAGCAGACTGGAAGGATGCGGATGAGACTCAGGCGGACGTCCGGGCTAGCAGTGGCGGTGCTCACCGGCGCCGTCCTGGCCGCCGCGGCGGCCTGCAGCGGTTCGGCCGGGGGCGGGGGCGGGACGTCGACGGGGTCGGCGCCGCCGTCCAGGACACTGGCCCCGGCCAGTGGCAGTGCCAGCGGCAGCGGGACGCCTCCGGCCGCGGCCTGGCCCACCTACGGGCGCGACGTCGCCCGTTCCGGCGTGGCCACCGGGGTGGCTGCGCCGGGCCGGCTGACGGTGACCTGGCGGGTGCACCTGGACGGCGCGGTCTACGGGCAGACGCTGCTGGTCGGCCAGCTGGTCATCGCGGCCACAGAAAACGATTCGATATACGGGCTCGACCAGGCGACCGGGCGGGTGATCTGGCGTCGGCACGTCGGCACCCCGGTATCGCTGTCGGACCTGCCGTGCGGCAACATCGACCCGCTCGGCATCACCGGCACGCCGGTCTACAACCCGGCCAGCGGGCTGGTCTACGCGGTGGCCGAGACCACGGGATACCACCACGTGCTGGTGGGCACCTCGGTGCGCGACGGCACGGTGCGGGTGGAGCGCGACATTCCGACCCCGGACGGGCAGCCGCGGTACGACCAGCAGCGGCCCGCGCTCGCCATCGCGGCCGGGCGGGTGTACGTGGCGTTCGGCGGGCTGTACGGAGACTGCGGTCCGTACCGCGGCTCGGTGGTGGGCATCCCGCTCAGCGGCAGCGGACCGCTGATCTCCTACGTGGTGCCGACCCCGCGCGAGGGGGCGGTGTGGGGCACCGCGGGACCGGTCACCGGCCCGGACGGCACCATGTACGTCAGCGTGGGCAACGGCGAGGAGACCGGCAACCGCTTCGACGACAGCGACTCGGTGACCGCGCTGTCCCCCGGGCTGCGCCGGACCGGCGTCTTCGCGCCGTCCACCTGGGCCGATGACAACGCGCACGACCTGGACCTCGGCTCCACCCAGCCCGCGCTGCTGCCGGACGGGATGGTGCTGGAGGACGGCAAGCGCGGCACCGCGTACCTGGTCGATTCGGCTCACCTGGGCGGCGTCGGCGGCCAGGTCGCCCAGGCGGACGTGTGCGAGGCGTACGGCGGGGCCGCCGTCCAGGGCAGCATCGTCTACGAGCCGTGCGCGCAGGGCGGGCTGGCCGCGGTCGACACCGCGGGGCACACGATCCGGGTCCGGTGGCGCGGCCCGTCCCAGGCGCAGGGCTCTCCCGTCATCGGCGGCGGTGGGGTCTGGGTCACCGACTATCAGGGCGGCACGCTGTATGAGCTGGACCAGGCGACCGGCGCGACCAGGGCCTCGCTGAGCCTCGGCGCCACGCTGCCACACTTCTCGTCGATGTCGATGACGGGCAGCCACGCCTTCCTCGGCACGATGCAGGGCGTGATCGCCGTCGGCGGCGTCTAACCCGGGTAGAGCTGGGAGCCGGGGGCGGGGCGGATACCAGGCCCGTTAGGGAAGAAGGAAGACTTGGGCCATGGCCTCAGCAGTGTCCTACCTCGAGTCACCGACCCCCTCCTTCCTCTTCGACCTGGACGGGACCCTGATTGACAGCGTCTACCAGCACGTCATCGCGTGGCGGACGGCGCTGACGCGGATCGGCATCGACCTGTCGGTGTGGCGAATTCACCGGCGCATCGGGATGAGCGGCGGGCTGTTCGTGTCCGCGCTGCTGCGGGAGACCGGGCGGTCGCTGTCCAAGGAGGACATCGACGCGCTGCAGCAGGCGCACGCGGCCGAGTACCGGGCGCAGGCGGACTCGGTCACTGCCCTGCCCGGGGCGCGCGAACTGCTCGCCACGCTCACCGAGGCGGGCGTCCGCTGGGCCATCGCGACCAGCGGGTACGCGGCCACGGCGCGGCCCGCGCTGGCCCTGCTCGGGCTGCCCGAGGACACCCCGATGATCACCAGGGACCTGGTCCGGCACGCCAAGCCCGACCCCGACCTGTTCCTGGCCGCGGCGGCCGAACTCGGCGTGGACCCCAGGTACGCGATGGTGGTCGGCGACAGCGTGTGGGACCTGCTCGCGGCGCGGCGGGCCGGGGCGCTCGGGGTCGGGCTGATGTCCGGCGGGTACGGCCGGGAGGAACTCGAGCGGGCCGGGGCCTACCGGGTCTACGCCGACCCGGCCGAGATGCTC
>WNGJ01033829.1_pt1 | contig 14045 bp, 15 predicted proteins | sample 5400611 | NCBI WGS metagenome assembly WNGJ01 (sample SAMN13153375, study PRJNA577476) | soil metagenome | isolation source: 40 cm soil or saprolite under Garry oak tree replicate 1 | place: USA:California | collected 2016-06-15 | reverse complement strand
CAACGAGCGCTTGGAAAAGACGGTAACTATCGGTGGTTTCTTGTCCGCTACAATCCCCTTCGCGACGACCAGGGGCATATTATTCGCTGGTACGCGACGGGGACCGATATCGAGGATCGCAAGCGAGCCGAGGAGAGCATGCGTGACGAAAACCTTGCGCTCAGGGAGCAAATCGATCAGGCGTTCATGTTTGAGGAAATTGTGGGCTCGTCACCGGCCCTGCAAACCGTGCTCTCCAGCATTGTGAAAGTGGCCCCCACCGATTCCACCGTGCTGATCACGGGCGAAACCGGCACAGGAAAAGAACTGATTGCTCGCGCCATACACAAGCATTCACAACGTTGGGGCCAGGCGTTCATCAGCGTAAACTGTGCGTCGATTCCTTCCTCCTTGATCGCGTCGGAGCTGTTTGGCCACGAGAAAGGCGCCTTCACTGGCGCTGTGCAGCGTCGCCAGGGCCGCTTTGAAATGGCGCACTCGGGTACGATCTTTCTAGACGAGGTAGGCGAGCTTCCCGCAGAGACCCAGATTGCGTTGCTGCGAGTACTCCAGGAGCGGCAGTTCGAACGAGTGGGAGGTAACCGAATTATTCCCACCGACGTTCGCGTCATAGCCGCAACCAACCGTGATCTAACGGCGGCCATTGCCGCGGGAACATTTCGAGCCGACTTGTTTTACCGGCTTAACGTATTCCCGATTGAGGTGCCTCCTCTGCGCAAACGGAAGGAGGACATTCCGATGTTGGTGGAGTATTTCGTAAAACGCTACGCGGAGAAAGCCGGGAAGCAAATTCGCAAGATCGACAACAGTACGCTGGAGCGGTGCCAATCGTATCCATGGCCGGGAAATATCCGCGAGTTGCAAAACATTGTTGAAAGATCGGTGATCTTGTGCGGCGGAGACACTTTTTGGATCGAAAAGGCCTGGCTGGCAAGCGTGCAGCCACCCCGGCAGGAATTAGCAGGTCCGTTGCCAGACACCCTCCAGAATCAGGAAAAAGAAATGATTGAAGCTGCCTTAGCGGAAAGTAAAGGGAAAGTTGCAGGCCCAGAAGGTGCGGCAGCAAGACTCGGAATTCCCCGATCGACGCTGGACTCGAAAATTAAGCAGCTGGGAATCAAGAAACACAGGTTTATCTCTGAGTAGTAGTAAGTCCCTCTCTTTTTAATTCCCGAAAATCCGGCACTTACCGAAGTTTCGTCATCCTACGGTTGTGTCTAGTCTCATGTTTTCAATGTGTTGCACGTGGCCTCCGTATTGCAATCCCACTTACGCCAGCGACCGTGATGGCGGCAATGCAGAGCATCGCGACCACTGAGACTTGGGCCAAACACACAACTGATGACCTTGAGGATCGAGAGATCAGTGCGGCAGGGATTCACGGTTTTTACCCTAAGCGGGCGTATGAGAGCCGAGCAGGTCGCGAAGCTGAAGGAGCTCTTCGATACCGACTACCGAAGCATCATTCTCGACTTGCAAGAGGTGAGGCTCGCGGATCGCGACGCAGTGAAGTTTCTGAGGGGTTGCGAGGCGGATGGCATGAAGCTTGAGAACTGTCCGGCGTACGTCCGCGAGTGGATGGATAGAGAAAAAGATTGAGGGAACGACGACCTGCCACTGCTGTGGCTCAGGTTTGAAGGAGGAAGTCTATTGTGGTCATGACTACATTTTTCTCGGTGCAGAGCGATACCTCAGTGGTTAGCGATCTTCGAGCTTGGAGCGAGGAGCAGTTGATCGCAGCCGCTAAGACTGGAAGAAGAGCCCCCTTCGGGGAGCTTTGCGAACGCCATGGCACAAAAGTCTTCCGTGTCATCCATCGGATCATGCGAAACCGCGAAGACGCGGAAGACGCAGCGCAAGACTGCTTTCTGAATGCTTTCGTCCATCTCAAGGATTTTGATGGAAGATCCCAATTTGCAACCTGGCTGACCCGCATCGCGATTAATGCCGCCTTCATGAAGCTCCGTAAAAACCGCGGAGCGCGAGAAGTTCCCATAGACGAGCTGAACCCGTCGCATGAACCCGTGGCGCAACGAGAATTTCAGTACGACGCCCCCGATCCGGAAGAGAGTTGCTCCCTTCGTGAACGGAAACGGATCGTGAAGTCAGCCATTTCGGGGCTGCGGCCACGAACTCGCAACGTTGTGGAGCTCATCCACCTACAAGAACACTCAATCAGAGACACTGCACAAATTCTGGGCATTTCGACCGGGGCGGTAAAGTCGCGGATGTTTCACGCGAAAATCGCTCTGCATCGAATGCCCTTGCTGCAGGGTGTCGCTAGGTCCAATCGGCTGAGCGCTAGGTAGATAAAGAGGCATGTCAAAGACAGCAACGATGAAGACCGCAATTTCTCCGGCTAGGCTGCCTAAAACGGAGCCCAGTGCCAACTCGATTGACTTCGTCGATGAGGATCTGGCTTTGGTGCCAGTCTCCGGCATTCCGGAGGAATTTCGTAAGCTATCGCGTTTCTTGCCGGTGATTGTGCTCGTTCCGAAATCGGCTGTTCATGATAAGACGACCCAGAAAAAGCCGGGATCCAATAAGTCCGTCACTGGCCTCATCGATACCAGCGACGTCTGCTCACCGCTCGATGCAGCGAAGGCTTGGTTGAGAAATCCCAACGCCACAGACACGTTTGAGTTTGGGGGAGTGAAAGGATGTTTTTCAACGATGGAAATTCATCGCAATGGTCGGCCCGTTATTCTCACACGTAAGGAATTCAAAATGCTCGCGTATCTGATCCGAAACCCTCGGAGAGTGATCTCGCGGGAAGAACTACTCAATGAAGTGTGGAGATATGAGAACTATCCTCGTACAAGGACTGTCGATAATCACATTTTGAAGTTGCGCAAGAAATTAGAAGCAGAGCCTGCCCATCCCAAGCACTTTCATACGGTCCATAGCTCTGGTTACAGGTTCCTGCCCAGTAAAAGGAGAACATCATGAAAAAGGTGGCGATAGTAACCGGAGCATCCCGTGGAATCGGCCGCGCGGTCGCGAAGCGACTGGCACGGGACAGTTTCGCAGTGGTCGTGAACTATCTAAGTAATGTAGACGAGGCCGAAGGAGTAGTGGCTGAAATCAAAGGGATTGGCGGCGACGCCGTTGCGGTCAAAGCAGATGTTTCTAGCCCTGCTGACGTCGAGCGGCTCTTCAATGAAACCAGTACAAAATTCGGGAGCGTCGACGTTGTGGTTCACAACTCGGGGATCATGCCACTTTCGCCCATCGGCAAGAATAACTTCGATCTGTTCGATAAAGTCATTTCCACCAACCTGCGCGGCGCCTTCCTGGTCCTGGCTCAAGCAGCGCAGCACCTGGCGTCCGGCGGCAGAATCATCGCTTTCTCAAGCAGTGTACTGGCAAAGTCTTTCCCCACCTACGGTCCTTACATCGCATCCAAAGCCGGCGTCGAAGGATTAGTGCATGTTCTGGCAAATGAACTGCGCGGGCGAAACGTTACGGTCAATGCCGTCGCTCCAGGACCCGTTGCCACCGAGCTTTTCCTAAAGGGCAAGAGCGAAGAACAGATTGCGGAACTGAGCAAGATGCCACCGCTGGAACGTCTGGCACAGCCGGAAGACATCGCCAGAGTGGTTTCCTTTTTGGCAGGTCCAGACGGCGCTTGGGTGAACTCTCAAGTATTGCGTGCTAACGGTGGGTTTGCCTACTGAATGGAGTTCGGAACCTTGCAAAGACACACGAGACACCAGATAGAAGGAGGAGTCAGTCGTGAAGAAGGTAATCGTAATCACTGGAGCTTCGAGCGGCTTTGGCCGTCTGTCCGCCAATGCCCTCGCGAAGGCCGGCCACACTGTCTACGCCACGATGCGGGATACCGCCGGCCGCAACGCACCGCAAGTTGCGGACGTGAAAAAGTTTGCGCACGACAATAAGGTTGACATGCGCCCCATTGAACTGGACGTGTCTTCGGAGAAATCCATCGAAGCGGCGATCCGCCAGATTGTCGCCGAACAGAGCAGGCTCGATGTCCTCATGCACAATGCCGGGCACATGGTCTTTGGACCGGCGGAAGCATTCACGCCGGAGCAACTGGCTGAACTCTACGACATCAACGTGCTCAGCACCCAAAGGGTAAACCGCGTAGCGCTGCCCCAAATGAGAAAACAGCGCCAGGGGCTGCTCATCTGGGTGTCCAGCAGCAGTTCGGCGGGTGGAACGCCCCCGTATCTCGCGCCCTACTTTGCCTCGAAGGCGGGCATGGATGCGATGGCGGTACAGTATGCCCGCGAACTGGCGCTGTGGGGCATCGAAACCTCGATCATCGTTCCCGGCGCATTCACCGGCGGCACCAATCACTTCGCGCATTCCGCCTCGCCCGCCGACAAGGAGCGCGCAGCCGAGTATGAAGCAGGTCCATACAAAGGCTATGGAAAGAAAATACAGGAAGCCTTTGCCGCCATTGTACCGCCCGACGCGGATGCGGGCTCGGTGGCGGACGCAATCGTTAAAGTCGTGGACGCGCCGTTTGGCAAACGTCCGTTCCGCGTTCATATAGATCCAACGAAGGACGGGGCGGACGTTGCATTTGCGGTAATGGACCGCGTGCGGACGGAAATGCTGCATCGCGTGGGCCTTAGCGAATTGCTGACGCCTGCGGGCGCGGAGTCAAGAACCGCAAGCAACGCCTGAGTGAAGGCTCAGGTGAAGCAGGATCCGGAACTCAATGTACTGATCAACAACGCACGCATCATAAAAGTGGATAACGCGCAAAATGGATCGCAAGGAGAAAGGTACGATGTTCGCAATTACTGGAATCACCGGCAACGTTGGCGGCAACGTAGCGCGTAACCTCCTGGCCGCTGGGCGGCCAGTGCGGGCTGTAATGCGCGACGTCCGCAAAGGTGACGGCTGGGCACAGCGCGGCTGCGAATTAGCGACAGCGGACATCCTTGACGTCGCGGCGCTTGCGTCCGCGTTCGAGGGAGCGGAAGGCGTCTTCGTGCTGGTTCCGCCGAACTTCGATCCGGCACCCAGCTTCCAGATGGGATGTTGCTGCAGCGCGCGAGAACGGTGTGATTCCGAGCTTTTTGCAGCCTCTTGATAAACCGGTACCAATGGTTGCCACCGCCGACGTCGGACGTGTGGCCGCGGAAGTGCTCCAGGGAATTTGGAACGACCGAAGAGTCATCGAGTTGGAAGGGCCGCGCCGGGTGACACCCGACGAGGTTGCGGCCACCCTCACTGAACTTCTTGGCCGTCCCGTAAGAATGGACGCCGTGCCGCGCGAGACTTGGGAACCGCTATTCAGATCGCAGGGCATGAAGAATCCCACACCCCGTATTCGGATGCTGGATGGCTTCAACGAAGGCTGGATCGAGTTCGAGAACGGTGAAGCCAGCTCTCGAAAAGGAGAGGTCGCCCTGAAAACCGTGTTCCAAATGCTCATCTAACGGGAGCGCAAGCGACCTCGCGTGGAGGGTGAATGCTTGGCAGGCGTGCTACTGATTGGTGGCGGTCAAGAGAGGGACAATGTCCTCGATCCCCGTTTCTGAACCGCTTTCTTGATTGCTGGGGAAGCCTTGTTATCGACAGTTATTCGCGACCCGCTCTGTGCATGGCGGTAATATGCTGGTGGCAAGCTAGCCTTCTCACCAATGACCGTCAACAGCAATCTTGAAGCTGCTTGGAAGTACCACAACACTTCCAAGCATTCCTATGCCAGCGTCCATAACAACCCGCATTTCCTGGATTGGTCCAATCAACCATTGCCATTCAAGGCTTACACCACTCTAGAGCCGTTGCGGTTGCCCCGCGAGGTACGCCAAACTGGCGTCGCTGCCCTTTCCGCGATCGCTGAGAGCATCCACCTGGAGGCCAAGGTTGGACCCGACCTTGAGGCGCTGGCCCAATTGCTGTATCTAACCGCTGGGATCACTCGGCATCGGAAGTATCCTGGCGGCGATATTTATTTTCGCGCCGCAGCCTGCACCGGAGCACTCTACGAAGTTGAGGTCTATGTTGTGTGCGGAAATCTTATCGATTTGGAAGCAGGCGTGTACCACTTTGCTCCCGCCGAGTTCGCCCTACGCAGACTGAGGGATGGAGACTATCGCAGCGTGCTGAGTGAGGCTACTGGGAGAGAAACAACAATTGTCCACGCCCCGCTCACCATCATTTGTACTTGCACCTATTGGCGCAATGCCTGGAAATATCAGGCCCGTACCTATCGCCACTTTGGCTGGGATAATGGCACCCTTCTAGCCAATTTGCTTGCGGTCGCCACGGCTCTTGGAATGCCTGCCAGATTGATCTGCGGATTCCTGGACGCAGATGTGAACCGATTGCTGGATGTCGATCCCGAGCGTGAGGTCGCCTATTCTCTGGTAGCCCTCGGCCATGTCGAAGCGTTGGCGCAGCCACTACCTTCCAAGCCCTCGGCCCTCCATTTGGAAACGGTTCCGCTCTCTCGAAACGAGACTGTGTACCCAGCCATGCACGAGATTCACACTGCCTCTTCGCTCAATTCGCCCGAAGAGGTTGAGATTTGGCGTGGTAAGGCGCCACTGGCGAACCTACCGCCGCCAACTGGACCGGTCATTCAACTCCACCCTTATTCGGATACGGAAATGCCTCGGGATCCGCTCGAACAGGTCATCCTTCGACGGGGCTCCGCACGCAAGTTTGCCCAAGTGTCGATCGAGCTGCGACAGCTCTCTACCATGCTGGACCGGGCTACTCGTGGTATCCCAGCGGACTTCCTGGATCCCCAGGGGACTCAGCTGAACGAGGTCTACTTAATTGTGAATGCAGTCGAAGGTCTCGATCCCGGGGCCTACGTATACCACCGTGACCGCCATGTGCTCGAATGCCTGAAGGCAGGAAACTTCCGCGCTCAGGCTGGCCATCTGGGGCTTGACCAGCAATTGCCGGTTGAAGCCGCCGCGGACATCTTCTTCCTTGCAGACTTGCAAATCATTTTGGGACGCTTCGGCAATCGCGGATACCGCGCCGTGCAGCTCGAAGCGGGCATCTTGAGCGGCAAGCTGTATCTTGCCGCTTACGCCCAACGCTTAAGTGCCACGGGTTTGACGTTTTACGACGATGCAGTGATCCGGTTCTTTTCTCCTCACGCCCACGACAAGAGCGTGATTATGTTGCTAGCGGTAGGCAAGAACGCGAAATCAATGCTCCAGGGCTAGCGATTGGCAAACGCAGCTTTGCCGGAGTGCTTCCTCAAAGAGCCTAACCTCGACTTGCATCGCTTTGTTGGGTTTGCTAGGTTGTTTTTTAGGGGTCGTCTTATGGCAGGAGTTACGATTTCCAACAACAAATCCAAGAGTATGTTCGCCAAAAAGGGCGCATTCAACGCCCAAGCTTTTCTTGATTCAGCGGGCGTGGCGAGAAAAATTAAAGAGTTTAAGAAGGCGGAGCTCGTCTACTCCCAAGGTGATGCCGCTAAGAGCGTAATGTACGTACAAGAAGGCGGTGTGAAGCTCAGCGTCGTCAATGAAGTCGGCAAAGAGGCGGTCGTCGCCATTCTGGGACCGGGTGACTTCTTTGGTGAAGGCTGTCTGGCAGGTCAGTCCGTTCGCATGGGGACGGCAACCGCGGTTACGCACAGCACTGTGCTCGTCATTGAGAAGAGTGAAATGTTCAAGGTGCTTCACGAGCAGCATGACCTCTCCGACCGGTTCATCAGTTTCATGCTGGCACGGAACATTCGAATCGAGGAGGACTTGGTCGATCAGCTATTCAACTCAAGCGAGAAGCGGCTCGCCCGCACGCTTCTATTGCTTGCTCGTTACGGTAAGGAAGACCAGCCCCACGGATTGCTCCCCAAAGTATCGCAAGAGACGCTGGCGGAGATGATCGGCACAACGCGCTCACGGGTTAATGTTTTCATGAACAAATTCAGGAAGCTCGGTTTCATCAAGTACAACGGCGGGATTGAGATCAATACTTCTCTCTTGAGCGTCGTGCTGCACGAATGATGCAGCCCGCCATGCCCTCAATTGGGTGGCTGAAACACGCGTTTGGCCGGCAGCGACGTCTTAGTCTAAATCCACTTCATCCGTCGGTTAAAGTGTCTACTGCGTTCCTTGGGCATGGAGGTAGACTGAAGAGACCTTTTTTTGCCTCTGTAGCTATAATCACGACGTGGAGGAATCGGAATTTTGCCCGTGTCCACGGGCTGCTCGAAGCGAGCGCCGTTGACAATGATCATTCTGGTGACGTCGATTTTTTCCGATTTTACGTGCCCGAGCAAGTCCAGGCGCCGCTCTTCATCACGTGCCGTGTAAGCGTAATGGTCGCGCGCCTGCCAACTGCGCTCGGTGGCCGCGACCGACTGGCCGACGATCTGACGAGCGTCCAGGACGCTTGCATGACTCTGAGGTTTGTCCGGCCCGCTACTTTGAGCGAAGAGTGCGCCTGAAGCAGCGACCATGACCAGAAACATTGCCATCCGAGATTTAGCCAGGATTTTCATTTTTGACTCGAGGGCAGCGAAGCTGCAAAGCCCCTGAGAATCAGAATCGTGAAATAGGCTAGCGCATCGAGAGTCGAGAGTCTGTCCCAAAACGAACAGGTCTACTTGTGTGCGTATTTAGACTTATTTTGTTAGCAACAATCTAGTTCCTCTCCGGCTAAACTCCCGCCACTCAGTTTCAGGCGACAGTAAAGGGAACCCGGAGGCCCGCAGCGTCCGTCCTTCCCTTCAGTGTGGAGAGCGAGAATTAGATGAAAGAGAAATCTTGTGATGTACAAACGGTTCATCTTGGTACTTGGGATGTTTCTGGGTAGCCACGTGCCGGTGGCAGGACGAACACCCGTGCCACAGATCGTCTTAGCACAAGAGCATGGTGCGCAGATTATGACGATGCCCCGGACGGTATCGATTCCCTTGATGACCTCTTCCTTCCTGCTGTCCCAGGATCCCGGGAACCCCCCTGCTCATTTCAGTCTACAGTTCGTGGGAGCTTACCAGTGTGACCCCAGCCTGGAGCATTCTTCGCCAAAGGACCAGGTTAAGACTTTGACTCTCACGCAGTCGAGCCTGCCGCTCTTCCAACTCTGGGTCGGAAGATTCCAACTGGGCGCCTTTCAGAGCACACTTCACATGCAGAACGTGCAGCTTGGTCCTTTAGGCTATGGTGGTATGGAGGGCTTTCGTCCCCCGCGACAAAGTTATCCGGGCGGCTCGCGTGCGGTCCATTTCTCCGGCCTCAGCCTGAGCTTTCACTTTGGCCGAGACGCCCGAACACGACATGCAGCTCAGGGATGGGGGCGTATCACGCGGTTTGTCGGCACGATTCTGAATTGAACGGCATTGCTTCTGTCTCGCTTTCATCAGGGGTGTACGATGAAGAGGAAATATAAGAAAGAATCTGACGAAGCGACGCAAGCCAGCGTCAAGAAAGAAATGGCGAAACCGAGCATGGCCAAATCCGTACGCGAAGCGGAAGTGAATTTAGCCGCTGCTCGAATCGCTCAGGGTAAGCTCTGAAAAACGAAGCTGCAGCCGAACTCGCATCCTACTGTGCAAGGTGCAAGGTGCCGAGGAGGCCCGGAGTCCGTTTGCTCCGTCATCTAATTCCGGAATGGCGCTAACTGCTCTTGCCAAAAAACTATTTCGAACGCTGGCCAGAGTCTTTCCGCAGTCCGGTATGGTATTGCAGGCGGTGGCGTTCAATATGTTCTTGGCGTTCTTTGCAGTCCTGCTGACTGCGCTGAACGTTATGAAGAGTTCCTTGGAAGGAAAAGGCGGTCAGGAGGTCGCCATGCGGATTTCGGCGATTCTTCCCCCAGGCAGCTGGCAACTCATATCCGCATACGTGTTACGCCAGAAAGTGAACGCCTGGTACCTGGCGCTTATCGGCTGGATTGGAACGCTGCTCGTGGGCACGCGGGTGATGAAGCTCATCATCAAAGGCATCGAGTTAATTTATGGGGGGTGACCACGGCGCACATTCCTTTCTCGGCCGCCAGATTCGTGGATTGCTTTTGTTTTCCTTGGCAAGTGTGGCATGACTTGTTGCCGTTGCGCTGAGTGTCTTTGGTCGGCCATCAGAGCAGTGGATTGCTGCCAAATTTGGTAACTTTTCCTTGGTTCGTAACTTTTTGGTCGTCACACTTCGAGTTCTGGCGATGATCCTGGCAATATTTGTCCTTGCCTTGATTTATCGCGTTGCGCGACCAGGTACAACGACCTGGAGCTCCGTTCTGCCCGGAGCAACCGCCGCAACAATTCTGTGTTGGGGCGTCAATTCGCTGTTTGGAATTTATGTTCGGAAGACCCAGTATGGGCCTGTCTACGGTGGCCTTGCCGCGGCGATCGGCCTTATGACGTGGATGCAGATCTCTGCAATGCTCGTCTTTGTTGGTGCCGCTTGGAACTCAGAAAGTGCTACTCGGGACGAGTGAGGTTACACCACCGCGGGAAAGACATCTGGTTGTTGAACGCTACCAGAGCTGACGTCAGACGGCAAGAACGAGCCGTCGAAACCCCGCGATTTCGCTGGGGCCTGCTCTGGTGGCAGATTCGTTGTGTCGAGGGCCGGAAAAGCTTATGATGCGCGAGTCAGTGGTCCAAATCGGAAATCCCGACTAAGAGGAAATGGTAAGCCGCAATGACTGGCCATTTCAATGTATGCGCGGTTCACAGATTCGTAATCTGATCCTCCTGGCGCTGTTGTTGGCGCTCATCCTGCTAGTCCTGACTAGCACCATTGCGAACTTCGTCATCGAATACAACTGGTGGAAAGAGGTCGCACAGGTTGGGACGTGGATCAGCATGCTGTGGTACAGCATTGCCCCGTCCGTGGCGGGCGCCCTGGTGGCTTTCATCGCGTTGTGGGTGGCTCATGCGCGGGGGCTGCACTTCGCCGGCGTCCGCCGAGGGGATTTCCGCCTGTACTCCCGGCTGGTTCTGATGGGGCTGGCCGTAGTGGCACTATTGTTCGCCTCGGCCTCGATTGACTACTGGACGATCATGCGCTTCTTCGGGTCGCGGGGGGGCACGCTGCCCCCCGCCACTTGGACGGACCCGGTTTTTTCGCGGGCCCTGCCGTTTTACCTGTTTGACCTTCCTTTCTATTCGGAACTACTCGGATTTGTGTTTGTGCTGGCGATTCTTTGTGCCCTAGTCTTCTGGGCCACGGCGCGGGGATGGCAGTTATGGCTGCGGGGCGGGTCACTGAGAACTTTTGATCTGGGGCCCCACGCGCTGCTGCTGCCGGGCGCCACCCGGACAAGCTTCGTCCGCGTAATCGCCGTAATTCTTTTGCTTGGTTTTGCTACCTGGGTTTTTCTGGGCAACTACGAGCTTCTGTTCAACTCCCACGCCTTCATGACCGGCGCAGATTACGTGGACGAAAAGGTTACCCTTCCCTTGCGCTGGCTCCTCATTATTGCGGTTTTAGCGGTGCTCCCGCTGGCTTGGACGTCGAGATACAAAAAGGCGATAGCCCTCTTAATCGCTGTTTTTATCCTGAAACTGGTCTTGCCAGGCATCGTTCGCGCCGTCTATGTGCGACCGAATGAGATCTCGATCGAGCGACCTTACATCGAGCGGCATATTCAGGCCACTACGGTTGCCTTCGGCCTGAATCGGAGTGCTACGGAACGTCCCTTCACTACTTCCGGGCAAGAGACGGTCGATGCTGTGCAGGACGCCACGCTGCTCGATAATATTCGTCTTTGGGACCTGCGCGCCTACAACGCAACTATCACCCAGATCCAGGCGCTGCGGCCGTATTATACCTTTCCCTCCACCGATGTTGATCGCTACTTCATCAACGGCCGTATCAAGCAGGTACTGCTCTCCCCACGCGACATCGACGTCAGCCAATTATCCGCCGAGGCGCGCCAGAGCTGGATCAATCCGGGGTTCATTTATACGCACGGCTTTGGCGTGGTCGTATCCGAGGTCAATAAGATTACCCCCGACGGCCTGCCGGTCCTGCTCATCGAAAACGCCCCGCCCGAAATCAAGTCTGCTGGGTTCCGGCTCACACGGTCAGAGATCTACTACGGCGAGAGCACTCAGGATCCAGTGTTTGTTCACACCGCCCGCGAGGAGTTCGATTATCCTTCCGGCGACCAGAACAGGTATTCGACATACCAGGGCACGGGAGGTTTTCCTGTTGGCTCTTTTCTGCTCAAAACTGCCGCTGCAATATCTCAGGGCGAGCCGAACATTATTTTCACGGGCTATCTTACCGGGCAGAGCCGCATGATGATTTACCGCAAGGTGCAGCGAAGATTGGCGCATCTGGCCGGCTTCTTGCACTGGGACCCTGACCCCTACCTGGTGATTACCGATGACGGCAGGTTAGTTTGGATGGTGGACGGCTACACGACTTCGCTCTCGCATCCTTACTCGGCGACGCTTCCTGTGACCGGGCTGGACGAAGGCGCCAACTACATTCGTAATGCGGTAAAGGCCACGGTGGATGCCTACACGGGGAAAATGTCTTTGTACGTATTCGATCCGGGCGACCCCATCATCCAGGTTTTCGAGAACGTGTTCCCGAAACTATTCCGGCCTGCTTCCGAAATGCCCCCCGACCTGCGCCGGCACGCCCGCTACCCCGAGGTTCTTTTTCGCACGCAGGCCGAGGCTTACCGTATTTTTCATATGCGGGATCCGCAGGTGTTCTACAACAAGGAAGACATATGGGAGGTCGCGCACAGCCTGATCGCCCAGTCCGGACAACCTGCGCCCATGGAGCCCACTTACGTAGTGGCCACTTTGCCTGGAGAGAAAGAACCTGAGTTCCTGCTGATCCTGCCTTTCACCCCGCGGGGCAAAGACAATTTAATCGGGTGGATGGCTGCCCGCTGTGACGGAGATCGATTGGGAAGCCTGATTTATTTTCAACTCTCGAAACAGCAACTGATGTACGGCCCCATGCAGATTGAGTCGCGCATCGATCAGGACCAGAACATTTCCAAGGATCTCAGCCTGTGGAACCAGCAGGGCTCGCACGTTCTGCGCGGAAGCATCATCGCTCTGCCGGTGAGTGGCGGCTTCCTCTACGTCGAGTCCATTTACATTCAGGCCACCGAGGCCCGTATGCCACAGCTCAAGAAGGTCGTACTGGCCATGGGCAACCGGCTGATTTATCGGGATACCTTCGGGGAGGCCTTGGCCGAGCTAACGGGCGGCCCCGCGTCGGCCGCGCCTGCTCTCGCCGCGGTTACATCAGCTCCTGCTCCGGCGGCCACTGGGCAAAGCTTACCCGCGCTCGCTGAACGCCTCCGCCGTCTTCGGGATCTGGCCGCACAACTGGCCCGGGAGCTGGAGACGCTAGAAAAAGAAGCGCGGAAGAAATAGATTTGAGTCTAGATCTCACGAGTTGTGCTTCCTTGGCGGTCCTCGGCCCGCTCGGACCCAGGGCTTTTTCGAGCCTTTGGCGAGTTGGTTATGTGGTGGTGCTCGCATCCGCCTGTTAGAAACCTCCAGCCTGAGGCGAGAGTCACAGTGTCGGCATGCTTCTTCAGTCAGCCGCAGCCAGGCGCTCACGGTGCGACACAAAAGGCGAAATCGATCTGGGGCGTTGGGTGCCGTTCCGTCCCCCGGGCACCATCCGCACGTCTACCTAGCAGATGGGTAGTTAATAGAGATGCCGGCTGTACTCTTTTTGCTGAGGCCCAGCTGCGAAGAGCACTTCGGCCTATGCAGTCGATTGGATCACCGACGCGATCGCACGTTTCTCACAGGTCCTTGTCAATGCAGATTTAGATCTCGAGGATTCTGAGCCGACGGGGAGGATAAATCCTGCGGTGCCACGAACCCTTGGAACCTTACCTCGCGGTAGTGACTCATTTTGGATTTTAGCTTCCCTGGACGCCACTCGCCGGAGCGGGAACCGCGGCACACTGATCGGGCGTTTCGTAAACCTTGTAGCCATTGGCCTCATCCGTTTTGGCTTTTGTCCAGCGGCGACCAGAGACCTCAGGCTGCAAGGCTCGGATGCATCCCCAGTTCAACACTCTTGCGTTACACACTCTTGGATCGGCCTCATCCAGCTCCATGTTGTGTCGAGGGTTGTATGCGGGATCATGTACGTGGATTA
>WNGJ01008046.1_pt1 | contig 14045 bp, 10 predicted proteins | sample 5400611 | NCBI WGS metagenome assembly WNGJ01 (sample SAMN13153375, study PRJNA577476) | soil metagenome | isolation source: 40 cm soil or saprolite under Garry oak tree replicate 1 | place: USA:California | collected 2016-06-15 | reverse complement strand
CGATCGGCCCCGGACATGGCGTCCATTCTGGAAGTGCGGAATCTTCACGTCGCGTACTGTTCGCGCACGGGTGTGGCCTCTTCCGCCATTGTGGATGTCAGTTTTAGCGTCAGGCCCGGCGAAATCCTGGGCGTGCTCGGAGAATCGGGATCCGGGAAGAGCACCCTTGCCGCATCTCTTCTGCGTCTCCTTCCCGCAAGCGGAAATATCCAACAAGGCAGCATCCTATTCGAGGGGCGGGACGTTCTTCAGGCGGAACCTCGAGAGCTTGAGAGCATTCGCGGTAGACGTATCGCGCTGATCGATCAGGAGCCTTCGGCCGCGCTCCATCCGACGATGCGTGTCGGCGATCAGATAGGCGAGGTCCTGGCCGCCCATGAATATCTGGATAAGAAAGTCCGGCGCGACCGGGTGCGGCAGATTCTCGAAACCCTATTTCCCACAGAAACCGAAAGGATTTCATCCTCCTATCCACATCAATTGAGCGGAGGACAGCGGCAGCGCGTACTTATCGCACAAGCGATTGCCTGTGGGCCGTCCATGGTCGTTGCCGATGAGCCCACGGCATCGCTCGATCCCACGACGCAGCGGGAGATTCTTTCGGTGTTTCAAAGTCTTAGGCAGAAGTTCGGGCTCGCAATAATCCTGATCACGCACAACCCCTCGCTGTTGGCAGGTCTGGCTGACCGGGTTCTCGTCCTTTATGCGGGAAGTGTCGCAGAAATTGGCCCGACGGAGAGTGTGCTCTCATCGCCTCTGCATCCGTACACGCGCGCCCTATTGCGGTGTTTGCCGCCCCCTCTTTGCGGGGCCGACGAAGCCAATCGAAAGGCGAAGCTGCCCGTGATCGCGGGAGACTCACCCAACCCTGCCTTGCTGTTTCCGGGATGCCGATTCGAGCCACGGTGCACGGATCGATTTGAGACGTGCAGAAAGCGCGAGCCGGCGGCGGTGTCGCTGAGCGAAGGACACACGGTTTCCTGTTTCAAGTTTGGCGGCTGAGCCTTTGCGTGGCGCGAGCCTATGCAACCACTCATACAGGTCGAATATCTCGTGAAACGTTACTCGGGCAGGGGGGTCCTGGGCTCGGGAGAGGTGGTGTCCGCGCTCAACGAAGTCTCATTCTCCGTCGCTCCGGGGAAGACGCTCGCACTGGTTGGCGCGTCGGGCTCGGGGAAGAGCACTCTGGCACTGTGCCTCGCATGTCTGGAGCGGCCCACCTCGGGAAGAATTTGGTTTGAAGGACGTGATATTGCAGCGCTCGACGAGAAACAACTGCGCGCAGTGCGTCCGCAAATCCAACTCGTTTTTCAGGACCCCGCTAGTTCGCTGAATCCGCGGTTTACCGCGCTAGAAATAGTAACGGAGCCACTGCTTGTGCAGCGGAAATGGGGGACTCGCGAAATGCACGAGCGGGCACTCGCGTTGCTGGAACGGATCGGTCTCTCGCGGGATATGGCCAGCCGGAGAACTGGCGAATTCAGTGGCGGACAGAGGCAAAGGCTGGCCATCGCCCGTGCATTGTCACTGGCGCCGAAACTCCTGATTCTGGATGAAGCGTTGTCGTCCCTCGATTGCTCCGTGCAGGCGCAGATCGCCAATTTGCTGCTGGAGTTACAATCATCCTTTGCGCTGACGTACCTTTTTATCACGCACGATCTGGCGATGGCCGCGCACCTTGGTGATGAAATCGCGGTGATGAATCGCGGCCGAATCGTGGAACAGGGCGTTCCAGAAAAGGTTTTGCGCGCGCCCAGCCACGAAGCCACACGCTGCCTGGCCGCAGCGACGCCGGGATCGATCGTCACGCCGCGCATGCCAGGAGCTTTGTGATGCGTTTCTTGTCGCGCCGCCTGATCCACGCGGCGTTTGTCCTGTTTGGAGTTTCGATCCTTACCTTCCTGTTCACCTCACTCGCGCCCGGGGATTACTTCGACGAGATGCGCTTGAATCCCCAGATCGCTCCCGAAACGGTCGCAGCTCTGCGTGCGCAATATCAGCTGGATCGGCCGCTGCCCGTGCGTTATGCGAGATGGTTGAATTCTGTAGTGCACGGGGACCTCGGTTATTCCTTTTCCTATAACAGTCCGGTCGGGCCGCTCCTTTGGGTTCGCGCCCGGAACACACTCTTGCTGACGGTAACGGCTACTCTCCTGTCCTGGGGTCTGGCCTTGCCCCTCGGGGTCTGGAGCGCAGAGCACCTCGGAGGTTTCCGGGACTCCTTGATCTCCTGGATGATGGCCGGGATAATGGCAGTCCCCGACCTTGCGCTCGCGCTGGGCTTGCTCTTGTTCGCAGCGCGTAGCGGATGGTTTCCGACAGGTGGCTTGGCCTCCCTCGGTTTTGAGAGCCTCTCGCCAATGAATGAGTTGCGCGATCTTACACTACACATGGTCTTGCCGGTGGTGGTGCTGGTTCTGACGGCTTTGCCGCTGCTCGTCAGGCATGTGCGAGCCGCCATGGCTGGCGTGCTGGATGCTCCTTTTCTGCGAGCTGCCCAAGGTCACGGCATCCCACGTCGCAGGCTTCTGTATCGATACGCGCTGCCCGCCGCGGCGAATCCGCTGATCTCTTTGTTTGGCTTCAGCATTGGCGCGCTGTTAAGCGGGTCATTGCTGGTTGAAGTCGTAATGAGCTGGCCGGGTATCGGCCCCCTTCTCGTGGAAGCAATCCTCTCGCGTGACTTGTACGTTGTAGTCGGCGGCGTTCTGCTTTCGACGCTTTTTCTGGTAGCCGGGAATTTCGTCGCCGATCTGTTTCTTTATTGGGCCGATCCCAGGATCCGCGTGGGGCCAGTCGCAAAATGATCGAACGCCGCAAACTTGCCAAATGGCTCGTCGTGCTCGTCGCACTTCATGGCCTCATTGCCTGTGCCGGCTTTTTTGCACCTTACGATCCGGTGGAACAGGATCGCGAGCTTCCCTACGCACGGCCCATGAAGCTCCACCTTATAGACACGCAGGGTCGTGTCCATATGCGTCCATTTTTCTACCCGCTCCGCATACGTGAAGGCTCGTTCGATCAGTATGACGAGGACCTTGCGCGTGCGATGTCCCTGAAGTTTTTCGGTGAAGGCCCCCGCTACAGATTGTTGGGCTTGGTGCCGTGCCGCCTACACTTGTTTGGGGCCGCTGGCGCCCGCATCTGCTTGTTGGGCACCGATGGCTATGGCCGCGACCAACTTTCAAGGATTCTCTATGGGGGACAGGTTTCGCTATTGGCCGGTTTGCTGGGGGCCGGAATCACGCTTTCCCTCGGCTTGGGTATCGGTGCGGCAGCGGGTTATTTCGGCGGCTGGAGGGATGAAGTTCTGATGCGCCTCACGGAACCCTTCCTGGCGTTGCCGTGGCTCTACATGCTGCTTGGTCTGCGCGCGTTCTTGCCTCTCGCGGTCAGCCCGCTGGAAGCGTTTCTTCTGATCGTTATTGTCATCGGGGCGGTCGGCTGGGCGCGTCCCGCACGGCTCGTTCGAGGCGTAGTGTTAAGCGCAAAGGAGCGCGACTTTGTTCGAGCGGCGCGTGGCTTCGGCGCTCCCAATCGATACCTATTGTGGCGGCATGTCTTGCCCGAGACTTCCAGCGTGCTACTGACGCAGGCGGCGATTCTCATCCCGCAGTACGTGCTGGCAGAGATGACGCTTTCGTTCCTGGGGCTGGGCGTGCCGGAGCCGCTGGCGAGTTGGGGGAACCTGCTGGCCAATCTGCAGCAATACAGCGTGCTCACGTCATATTGGTGGATGTACTTGCCCGCTCTAGCAATAGTGCCCTTTTTTCTGGGCTATCTCGGCCTTGCCAGCGCGTTGCAAGAGTGGGCGGACCCGTTTAAGGTGGAAGGGGGACGTGAAAGGAGCATGGGATGAGAAACCGCCACGCAAGTTCACAACAGTGTTGGATGCTTTTGAGCTTGCTTCCTGCACTGGCCGTGGGCCTGGCCCCCGTCGTGATTGCACTGGCCCAGCAGCCAGCTCCCCACGAGGATCTGCTGACGCTTTCCGGCGAGGCTGGCCGCTCCGGCGGGCGTCTTGTGGTTTCACTGCGTGCGGAGCCCAAAACGTTGAACCCTGTACTTGCCACGGACGCGCCTTCGCGCGAAGTGATCGCCACCATGCGGGCCGACCTGGTTCACATCAACCGCGCGACACAACTTAGCGAAGCTGCGCTGGCGAAGTCCGTGAAGGTCTCTTCCGATGGACTTCAATATACGGTGACGTTACGACAGGGATTGCGCTTCTCTGATGGGCAGCCGTTGGACGCAGACGATGTTCTGTTCAGCTTTCGCGTTTACCTTGATGAGAGCGTGCACTCGCCCCAGCGCGACCTTTTGATTGTCGGCGGTAAACCCATTACTGTCCGCAAGATAGATGCGCAGACGTTGGTGTTTCAGTTCGCCAAGCCCTATGGTGTGGGAGAGAGAGTATTCGATGGCTTGGCCATTTTGCCGCGGCACTTGCTGGAGAAACCGTACCAGGACGGGAAGCTCGCACAGATAGGAACGCTATCCACGCCCGCGAATCAGTGGGCCGGGCTCGGCCCGTTTCGCCTGAAGGAGTACGTGGCGGGGCAACGTTTAATTCTTGAACGCAATCCCTACTATTGGAAGACGGATACGAAGGGGCATCGCCTGCCGTATCTGGACGAGCTTGTCTTTCTATTTGTGCCGAGCTCCGATGCCCAAGTCCTGCGCTTCCAGTCGGGCGAGGCCGACGTGATCAGTGGGCTGGGTGCAGAGAATTTTTCGGTGTTGTCCCGCCAGCGGCGGGGTTACACGATGGTCGATGCAGGCCCCGGCCTCGAATATAATTTTCTATTCTTCAATTTGAATGACCTCGGCGGAAACACCGCACCTGAATTGGCGAGGAAGCAGAAGTGGTTCCGCGAAGTGAAGTTCCGGCAGGCAGTGTCGGCTGCGGTGGACCGCCAGGCGATCGTGCGCCTGGTGTATCAAGGGCGCGGCGCAGCGCTTTGGGGTCCGGTCACTCCTGGAAATCGGCGCTGGGTCGATACGGAGATAGGACATCCGGCGCGCTCGCTTGACAAGGCACGACAGCTCCTCCGCGAAGCTGGCTTCACGTGGACCAGCGGCGCCAGCGGGGATCCGGCGCTGATAGATGCCGAAGGAGGACCTGTGGAGTTTTCGATCTTGACGAGTTCCTCCAATGCGGACCGTACGAAGATGTCGACACTGATTCAAGACGATTTGAAGCAACTGGGCATGCGCGTGCAAGTGGTGCCGCTCGAATTTCGATCGTTGATAGACCGCGTCATGCAGACGAAGGAATACGATGCCTGCGTGCTCGGGCTGGTGAGCTTCGATGCAGACCCGAACAGTGATATCAACGTTTGGCTCTCGAACGGCGGCACGCACGTCTGGAATCCTTCGCAGGCGCATCCGGCTACGCAATGGGAAGGGGAGATCGATCGCTTAATGGAGGAGCAACTGACAGCGACAAGCTACGAACAACGGAAGAAACTCTATGACCGTGTGCAAGAGATTCTGGCGGCATTTCAGCCGATGATTTTTCTGGCGAGTCCCGACATTCTGGCGGGAGCCAAGAATACGATTGGTAACTTCCATCCCGCCGTGCTGGAACCGTATGTGCTCTGGAATGTCGAGCAACTTTATTTGCGTAATGGAGCGGCGAATGGTGGCCGATGAGTCTGTTGATGGATAGAGCGGCGAAGAAGCCGGCGGCCGCGTGGAACGATGCCCGCCTTGTCAGGGAGTGTCTGTCCGGGAGCGAAGAGGCCTGGTCCCTGCTGATCGAGAAGTACGAGGCGCTCATCTACTCGATCCCTGTAAAGTACGGGCTGCCTCCACAGGAGGCAGCCGACGTGTTCCAAGCAACGTGCATGGAACTGCTCGCGCGTCTCCCGGGATTACGCGAGCCGCGTACGCTGCCGAAATGGCTGATTCAGGTGGCATACCACCAGTGCTGCCGCTGGAAGCGGCAGAGCCAGCGGCTAATAAGCCGCGACACTCAGCCGGACTTGCCCGAACCGGAAACTCCGGCGATCGCGGAAACCCTGGTGCGGCAGACTCAGGAAGAGCAAATGCTTCGCGAAGCCATCGCCGCGTTGGCTCCCAAGTGCCGGCGGCTGATCGCTCTCCTCTTTTTTGAAACACCCTCGCGCCCTTACAGTGAGGTCGCCAGCGAATTGGGCCTCGCTGTTGGCTCGATCGGCTTTACCCGCCAGAAATGTATCGGACAGCTGCGGCGGAGACTCAACGAATTGGGGCTCGACTGATACCCGTGGCTCGCCAGAAGATTTCCCTCAAGAAACTGCTGCCTGAATTGACGCGACTTGAAAATGATGCGGACCGCCGAAAGTTTCTTTCGCGCCACCCAATGCTGGTCCGGGCAAAAGTGGTGGAACAATTGGCCCCCTTGGTCGTCGACACAATCCGGGTGGACGCGCGGGAAGCATTGCGCCTGGCACAAACGGTGGTCCTGATCGCGCGAAAACTTCGCCGCAGAGAAGGCCTTGCACTTGCCCTGCGAGCGAAAGCAAATGCGCTCTATGCCTGCGGAGACAATCGCGCCGCTGTGGAACATCACGACCAGGCCTATGAAATCTACGCATCGCGCGGCAGTTGGAAGGAAGCGGCGCGAACCTTGAGCAACTCCGTTCAGCCACTGATTCTTTTGGGCGAATACGACCGCGCGTTCGCCGCTTCGGAGAAAGCGCGAGAGATTTTCACTCGCTTGGGCGAGGGCAAGCGAATCGCAAGTCTCGAAAACAACGTAGGCAATATATTTCACAGACAGGATCGATTCGAGGAGGCCCTGGCACACTACGAGCTTGCCTACAGGGCGCTCGCTGGCTATCAGGAATGGGAACATGCCGCGGTAGCGCTGAGCAACATGGCGATGTGCCTGATCAGTTTGAACGATTTTCCCAGGGCTCTGGACTTTTATAAGAAAGCTCGCGAATTGTGCGTAAAGTACGACATGCCGCGGCTTCGCGATCAGGCCGACTACAACATTGCCTACTGGTATTACCTCCGCGGTGAATACAGCCGGGCGATTGAAATGCTCTTTGCAACGCGACAGGCTTGTGAAGCGTCAGGCAACGCGTATCGCACCGCTCTGTGCTACTTGGACCTCTCGGACATTTATCTCGAGCTGAATCTCAGCGAGGAAGCGCGAGAAATGGCTCACGAGGGCTTCCTCCGTTTCCAGAAGCTCGGCATGGAATATGAAGCCGCGAAAACGCTTGCGAACGAGGCAATCGCGTGCGGCCAGCAGGGGAAGACGCTCCGGGCGCTCGAACGATTCGCAAAAGCCCGCGAGATGTTCGCCCGTGAAAAAAACCTCGTGTGGCCGCGGCTTCTCGATTTGTATCAGGGACTTCTGCTATTCGAGGAGGGGCGCTACTTCGAAGCGCAGCGGCTTTGCGAGGGTGCGGCCGAGTTCTTTGATCAGGCAGTGTTTCCCGGCAAGTCGGTGCTCGCGCGTCTTCTGCTCGCGCGCATCGCGCTGCAAGTCGGAGATCTCGCCACAGCTGGACGCGAAGCGGACGCGGCCGTAGCAAAATTGTCTGCGGTTCAAGCGCCGATGCTCGTTTACCAGGCACATCTCCTCCTCGGACAGATTGCATCAACCCGGGGCGATCGTTCCGCCGCCCACGCAGCCTACCAGGAGGCCCGCAACGCCCTGGAAACATTACGCACCCGCTTGCAAGGCGAGGAATTAAAGATCTCCTTCGTCAAAAACCGTCTGCAAGTTTATGAGGCGCTCGTGGACTTGTACCTAGATGGGCATGGCGCGGAAATCTCGGCAGACAAGACCCTCGCGTGTATCGAGGCTGCCAAATCCCACAGCATGATTGACATGATTTTTCAGAGCGGCCAGAGTTTGCCTCTGGGCGAAGCAGGGCAATCCGAGTACGTTCGAAAGATCCGCGATTTGCGACAAGAGCTGAATTGGTATTACCACCGCATGGAGCTCGAACAACTTGGCCCCGACGAAAAGTCTCGCGAACGCATCGAGCGTCTGCACCGCCAGGTGCAATCACGTGAGAGCGAGTTGTTGCGGGCGCTGCGCGAATTGCCCGCACAGGAACGCGAAAACGCCACTCTCGAACCGTCATCCGATTTTTCAGTGGCAGAACTGCAGGCCGCTCTTCCAGAGGATACCGCGCTGATCGAATATTATTCAGCCGGAAATCGCCTGGTGGCGGCGATCGTCACGCGCGAAAGCATTGAAATCACTCCGGTCACGGGCGTCTCGCGTGTCGCCCAGCTATTGCATCTTCTCAGATTTCAGCTTTCGACGTTTGGTATGGGCGCGTCCTACGCACAACGGTTCGAACAGCCTCTTTTGCGCGCCACCCTGGCTCATTTGGGAGACCTCTACACGGAACTGATCGCGCCTCTGCGCGCCCGGCTTCGGGCGCAACACCTGGTCTTCGTGCCTCACGGACCGCTGCACTTTCTGCCGTTTCATGCTCTGCAAAATGGCGATGAGAATCTCGGGGACGCTTACACCATCTCATATGCTCCCAGCGCGACGGTGTTCGCTATCTGCCAGAGGAAGGCCACGAGCGAGAAACGTAGCTCCCTCGTTCTTGGAATCCCCGACGAACGCGCTCCCCAAATTCTTACCGAGGTTCAATCAGTCGCGGCCTTGCTGCCGCATGCGGAACTTTTCCTCAGCCAACAGGCCACTGCGGAAGTCCTTCGTGAGAAAGGCCCCGAGACCGGATTACTGCATATCGCGACGCACGGCATTTACCGCCAGGATAACCCGATGTTCTCGGGCATTCGTCTGGGCGATGGCTACGTGAATTTGTACGACCTCTATCAAATGCGCTTGGGCGCAAAACTTGTGACGCTCAGCGGTTGCGCTACCGGAATGAACTTTGTCGCCGCGGGCGATGAATTGATTGGACTACAACGCGGGCTGTTCTGCGCTGGCGCAACTTCTTTGCTACTGTCACTCTGGGACGTCCACGATGGCAGCACCGCGGAGCTCATGCAAGAGTTTTATAAACGCTACATCCAAAGCAACGATATGGTAGCCTCCCTGCAAGCTGCCATGCGGGATCTACGGCAAGAGAACCCTCATCCGTACTTCTGGGCCCCCTTCGTACTTGTCGGCAAAGTCACTCAAAATCGGCAAAGTAACTGACAAATAAAGTGTTAGTTAGTTCGCGCCTGCCTATATTTTTCCAGCCCCCAGATTCCCTTATTTAGTGGGCGAGGTTTAGCTCCACCGGCCGCTGGGAAGCCGGCTTACGAAAGGCTGATGGGGGACTCTTACAGATGAAGCACTTTGCGACGGAGGATGGGATCGATTTTGTGAGCCAGGTGGTTCCCGCGAGCCGGAGGCTCGCGATGGAAAAGCACCCTAAGAATTATACGAGGGGTGTTACGATGATGATCACTGGCCATACCTCACCGGCGGTTACGCGTCGCCCGGAGTTCCGCGAACACACGCTCTCGCGCAGTCCGGACGAAACAACCATGAGGGTTGATCTCCCCCCCGGAAGCCTGAAGAACAAGATTCCGGCCCGTGAAGCAAACGAATCGCTGACTCGAAATAAGATGCCTCCATCTAGGTCCGTCGCCGGACTCCTGCTGATGGATTCTTCACTGAATCCCATCTCGTTTAATGCCGAGGCGATTCAGATCCTTGGTTATCCCGAAAAGCTGGCGAAACTAAGGCACATGGACGTCCTCCTCGGTGAAAAGGTTCGCTCAACCCTGCTAAGCGGGCAACGCTTGGGTGACACACCTTTTGTAACCGAATTCCGGTCCGGCAGGAGACATTATTTTTGCCGGGCCTTCCTGGTGGATGCCCCCAGCAAAGGCCCTTCTCACCCCAGCATTGCCGTCCTGCTCGAACGAGGCCCCTCCGGATTGATCCGCTTGTCGCAAGTCTCCCAGCAATTTAATCTCTCGCAACGCGAGGGAGAAGCGTTGACGTACTTGCTGCAAGGCCTGAGCACCAAGGAGATTGCCAATCGGATGAACGTCAGTTCCAACACAGTGAAGGTCTTTCTTCGGCTGATTATGATCAAGACAGGAGTGTCGTGCCGCTCGGCAGTTGTGGGAAAAATTATGATGACCCAACCGTAGTGGTAGCTCGATCTTCCTTTCCTCTCCTTTCTTACTGCAGGTCTGGACTAACCCATTCGAATAATTGACCCCGATGCGTAACCGCGGGATTATCCCTAAATGAAGCGAGAAGAACATCAGCCGCAAAGACGCGATCCGCGATTCCCGTGCAGCTGGAAACTGCAGGCGATCAAGCTTGCGTCTCTGGGAACTCCTCAGCACGGCCCCAAGACCGCTGTCAGGGGCCGGATTCAGAATGTCAGTCAGGGCGGCGCCTGCCTCCTGGGCAACCGGTCGATTCCGGCATCATCCCTGGTTCGCTGTGAAATTGTCGTCCCGGGGACTCGCGCCGCCATTCCCACGCTGATGCAGGTCCGTTGGACTCAGAAAACTTCCACCAATGGATCATACAAAATCGGACTGCAATTCCTGATGTGAATGCCTGGCCTCCTCCTCATTATCTTGGAAATCTCCCGCGTCCCGAGCCCGGACTAACCCCGCTGCCTACTCCGGCGACTTAGTCCAATTGGCCTAATCCAGTGGCTAACCCCCTTGACGCACCCATCTAGAGAATAGACAGCGTTTTTGAAATCTTTGAAGATAACAATCGAGGAGTTGGGCCATGTGCAGCCTTCCACGCTCGATGAAGGCCAGAGATCACAAGGATTTGAGGTCCTGTAACAAGCGTGCTCAACTTTCCCGACTAAAAGGAGCATCAAAGATGAAGCGACTTTGCGGTTTTTTAATTGTGGTACTGACCGTCTGTGTGGCTGAACCGTTGGCTGCATGGGACCAAACAACCTTGAATGACTCCGAGGAGCCGGGCAGCGTCCTGGTCTTCCCGAGGTTTCACACAGGAACCGTCACCACCGTCGACCAGGGCATTCTCCCAAGGACCCGTTTCGAGATCAGCGTGACTTGCCCCAAGAACTTCGACTGCTCGGGTGTCGGGACTGTCTTCCTTCACGCACACTGGGTCTGCGCAACGGGACGATCAACTTCAACACTGAGAACATAGGCGCCAGGACCACCAACGTTCCCGCACCTCCAAACTGCCCCTCCGACCCAGCGGAGGAGGAAAGTGGCGGCGGCTATTTGATCGTCTGGGTGACCGATCCTTCCGGCAACCCAATCGCGGCCGACGCGCTGCTCGGCGATGAAGTCATTTTGGGATCCAGTCTCTCGGCCCAGGCGTATGACGCCATTCCCATCCAGGCGGTCGCGGCGACCGGCACGCAGATCGGCACGGCCAGCGGCCCCCTCCTCTTTGACGGCAGTATGTACAAGGAGGTCACAGGGACGATCTACGGGTCTATCCCGTACGATAGCCCTGAAAGGGAGACTTCCCTGATCCTCCTCACGCTGGATGTACAGTCCAACCTGCCGAACACTCCCACCTTTGTGGGTCTCAACTTCTACAACGAAAGTGAGAGCCTCATCTCGACCGCCACGAACTTCACCTGCTGGGGCAAGGTCGACCTGGCAAGTCTCCCCGGAGGACAAAACTTGACCGACTCTTTTGGCACGAAGGGCCTCGTCAAGTCCACCGGCGCGGTACAAAACGGCAGTCCTGTCACTTTGCTTGGAGTCGTCGAGAGGGAAGAGGAGTTCACGCTGCCTGTAGTAGGTACCGTGACCGCAACTATATCAGCAATCGGCGCGGGTTTTCTCTCACCATCTTGCAGCGTGACCAGCTCCAGCGGGGTCAGCCCCTCTTGCGCTGCAGCAAGCTGCACATTTGGCAGCGTATGTCTTGTCCCTTTCCTCGGGACGTGTTTGCTCGGTCCTTTCCCCACCGTCACGTGCGACATCTCGACGAGCGTAACGAACAACATCGGCATCACCCGGGAGTGGGGGTACCCCTTCCTCAATGACAGCACGCCTGTGCCCACTACCTTCGTCCCGTTCTAGCGTACCGTGGGCACTTCCTCCGATACGGGGGCTGGACATCCAGCCCCCCGTTAACTACGGGAGAAACGGCATGCGTCGGTTCGGCAAGAGGGCTCTCAGGTTCTTTACCGTGGTCGGGCTCGCAGTTGGTTGCAGCGGCCTCGTCGGAACCACGCTGCCACCTCCCACCTATGTCCAGGCCCTGACGCTGGGGCAAGGCGTGGAATGGCGTTTTAACCCCCTTCTCATCGATATCAATGGCGATGGGCATCTCGACCTTGTGGCGACGGCTCGACTCGCGAAGCCCGCTCTCCATATGTGGCTCGGTGACGGCAAGGGCGGCTTCACGCCAACCGCGCCCACCTGGACCGACATCGGCTACGCCGCGCTCGCCACGGGGGATATCAACGGCGACGGATTCCCAGACATTGTGGCGGCCAGCCACTTTGGAACCGTCCAGACCCTCCTGAGCGACGGGAAGGGAGGGTTCACCGAAAAGATTCTTCACGGAGACGACGGCTATGTGGCGGCCCATCTCGCCGATCTCAACGGGGACGGTCATCTGGACCTGATCCTGGTTGGGTATGAAAAAGTCGGGATCGAAGTGTACTTCGGCGACGGAAAAGGCAACTGGAGTCTCCACTCGAGGCTTCCCGAGTCCCGGCCGGGGCCGACCATGCCGGGGCGTGCCCTCGTCGTTGGCGATCTTAATCACGACGGTCACTTGGATCTGGTTGCGGCTTTCCAGAGCTGGGGGATTTACATCTATTATGGCGATGGGAAGGGAGGCTTCAACGGCGGGCCAGCAACCTTTCGGCTGCCGGAACAGACGGCGGAGTCGTTAGCCCTGGGTGACGTGAACAAGGATGGCTATCCGGATATCGTGGTCAACGGGAACGCCGGGGGCCGAGATCAGCCCAACGGGCCCGACGTCTATCTGGGGGACGGCCGTGGTGGTTGGAAAGCGTCGTCTGCCGGGTTGAAACTCCTAAAATTCACCTCCGCCGGGGTCGCGCTCGGAGATCTCGACGGAGATGGCAATCTCGACGTTGTCGCCGCGGGAAACATCTCAGGGGACATCCAGGACGGGTATGGCCTCTTTTGGTTTAGGGGTGATGGCAAAGGGGGCTGGTCCCTCGTTCGGGAGAGCGGGCTCCCGAGCAGGGGCTTATCGGTAGTTCACTCCGTCACTCTGGCAGATGTGGATCACGACGGATTCCCTGAGGTCGTCGCCCTGAGCGGCGGCCAGGGTGGCGCCATCACGATGTGGAAGCGGCGATAGCCGAGTTGACTTGGGCGGGCGCGGAGTGGGCCGATGAAAGGCCCGTGGATGTCCGGCGACGCTCCTCGTAGTGCGCCAGACGGCGGTTCACCGTCCCTAGCGCAACTTTATGTCGAACGGCAAGATTACAACGGAGGAATCAATGGTGACCTTGCGTATGCTGATTGGATTGGCCCTGGGTATTTCGCTCGCCGCGTTTGCTAGGCAGGTTCGCGCCCAGGAAAACGGGGCGGAAGTAGTAGCTGAAATCAGCGGGCATAAACTGACCCGCGCGGAGCTCGGGCAAAAACAGGCGGCGAAGTTGCTTCAGGCCCGGTATCAGTACTATGCGGCCGAGCTCGAAGCCCTCGATCAGCTCATCGAAGAGCAATTACTCGAAACCGAAGCTAGTCGCAAGCATCTCACTGTGGACCAATTGCTCCAGCGTGAGGTGATGAGCCAGATCAAAGACCCCACCGAGCTTCAGCTCCAGGTCTATTATGAGGCCATGCACACCAACGAGCCGTTCGCGGCCGTACGCGAGAAAATCGTGGCCACGCTTCGTCAGCAGCGTCTAGCCAAAGCTCGCGACGCTTTCATTCAATCGCTGCGCAACCAGGCAAACGTGCGCATCGCCCTAACCCCGCCCGAAGCCGAGGTGGCGCTTGACAACGCTCCGAGGCGCGGCCTCGAGGGCGCTCCGGTTCTGATCGTCGAGTTCGCGGATTACGAATGCCCCTACTGCCAGCAAATCCATCCGGAGCTCAAGAAACTCGAGCAAGAATACGCGGGCAAGGTAGCCCTGGCCTTTAAGGACTTCCCGCTGCCAATGCAC
>WNGJ01022569.1_pt1 | contig 14046 bp, 12 predicted proteins | sample 5400611 | NCBI WGS metagenome assembly WNGJ01 (sample SAMN13153375, study PRJNA577476) | soil metagenome | isolation source: 40 cm soil or saprolite under Garry oak tree replicate 1 | place: USA:California | collected 2016-06-15 | reverse complement strand
GTCACCCTTGGCGGTGCGCTCGCGGTTGTTCTCGCCCCCAGTCCTACGACAGGTTCGCGGTGAGGCGTTTCTGCTATTGAGGAGACTGCCTATCTCCCTTCAGAGCACTCTCGGGTTTCCTTCAAGCGAACGGTGGGGAAAGTCGAGTGAACCCTCTGAACGGTGGACCTGATTTGGGCCAATTTAGTGCGCACCTGGGTGCCGGAGGATGCGGTCGAGGGCGTCGTGGAGGCAACACCATGGACTTAAGCCGTGCTGGTTTCGCGTGGGGTTGTGACTTGGGTTTTTGGCTGGGCTGCGGGAGTGCGGGCGGCCATCAGGGTCTGCTCGGTGACGGTCGCGAGGCTGGACCATGGCCAATCACATACCGTGATCGAATCCGCTGGCTGTCGCGCCGCGGGTTCGCGCTGCCGATTACGCGCGGGCGCCATGAGGATTGATACGGCCTGCACCGCGCACATCAGTACCTGGTCCTGGCTCCTGCGGCAGGGTATGCGGTACCGCACCGTGCTGGTAAGCGGGTACATGCTGGCCCGGTGCGGTCCGCGCCAGGCATTCGAGCTCGCTGGCACGCCGGAGGTCCTTCGGGCGGCCCGCAGCGCGCCGCATGCGGATCAGGTCCGCGCGGTCCAGGTAGCGGATCACCAGCCCGCCTGAGGCCACCGCGAGCTGGCAGTGGGCCAGGAAACCAGCAACCGGGAGGTCGCCCCATGGCAGGGCCGGGGTACAGCAGTCGCCGTTGGCAAAGGTCGAGCGGAACAGCACCTTGGGCAGGCGGAACGCCGCCGGCTCACACGGCACCGGCCTGCCCGCGGCATCAGTCAGGATGGCGCCGGCAGCCGCGAAGGCGGCAGCAAGGGCCGGCGCCTGCCCGCGATCACCGTCCCACAGCAAGTCCAGGTCCCCGGTCAGCTCACGTGACCCGTGCATGATGCCAGCCACCTGGCCCATGACAGCCACGACGGCACCGTGCTCATCCAGGGCGCGCAGCAATGGCAGCGGGCTGAACCCGATCGCGTCATCGGTCTCAGCGGTCCCGGCGACATCGTCGGCGTCTTCATGGCTGAGCCCTCGCCGTTCCCGCCCGGCGGTCGCCTCGCGCAGTCGGCGCACCGCCTCCTCCAGCCGCCGGACCGGTACAGCTGCCGCATGGTCTTCCAGCACGTGCCCATTGTCCCGCGCGATGACCGGCACGCGCTCGCCGGCACGGCCCCGGCCGGGAAGCGCCCGCCGATGACCACGGCAGGCCAGATCACCCCGTTCTGCGTGCCTCCACCGGCGGACGCCGAGGTTCCCGGCCGCACCGGACGGCGGATCAAGCGCGCCCGGGGCATCTTCAGCAGTCACGCTCCGTGGCTAGGGTGGCCGCCTCCGGGCAGTTCGTGCTGGCCGCCAATGGGCAGATTTCGATGACCGCCAGCACGAGAGATGGTTCCGGGGGCGTTTTCGGCTATGGGAGGGGCTCCTGGCAGGCGTCTGGATGTCGAGTCCGTGCCCATCGCAGGAGCCCTTGTGCTTTCTTATCTGCCTGACGTTGCTGATGCAAGCCGGACATCGTGGTCCCCGGATGCGGGGACGCCGGCTGGGACGGTCGTGCTGCCGGTCTCTGGCCTGCAGTTTCACCCGAGTTGGGCCACCCCAGTGCGCAAGTTAGTCGTGCCGCGTCGCCGCATGGCCTGCGGTGGTGCTGACGGACGACCTGCCGTGAAGATGCAGCAAGAGGGCCGGGGAGGTCTCTGAAGGATCCTTAACGGCTGGTGTTACGGCGGCCGAAGAGGGCCAGCAGCCTGGTGAGGTCGTCGGCATCCTCGGTCACGGAGCACTCGGGGCCGATCAGTCCAGACAAACGGGCCAGCGGGGCGAACTCCCGCGCCGGCCCCAGCGAGCCGCGCACCAGGCCTGGGTCTGGCATGGCGGCCTGGCCCGTGGCCTGCGCCAGATCCCACGTGTGCACCAAGAACTCCATCGGGGACCGTTCCAGGATCTCACCCAGCGGCATCTGCCCCCAGGGCCCGGGCACAAGCCGGGCCAGCGCCACCGGGTCCAGCGCCGCCATCATGTCAGCCCGCGCCGCGCGCCACGCGGCCAGCGGATCGTCTCCGGCCGCAGAACCCGGATCACCGGCCCTGGTCTCGGTGTAGCACCCGCGCGCCAGCGCCTCGGTCTCCCGCAGATCACCGATCACGTGACCGGCGACATCGGCGGCGGACCAGCCCGCGCACGGCGACGGCGCGCTCCAGCGGCCCGGCGCAACCCCGGCAAGCACTGCCTCAAATCCGTCCAGCGCCCGAACGAACCCATCCAGCACCACGTCAGCCAGTGTAGAAGCCCGACGAGTCCTCACTGTCCGCATGCACCGCACCAGGACACGTTACGAGCCGCGCCTAGTGCGCAAATTTAGCTCTCACGAGTTGCAAACCACCAGGTCAACGCCCCGCGATACCGGCTGCGGTCAAATCGTGGCCCAACTCAGGTCACCCTTGGCGGTGCGCTCGCGGTTGTTCTCGCCCCCAGTACTACGACAGGTTCGCGGTGAGGCGTTTCTGCTATTGAGGAGACTGCCTATCTCCCTTCAGAGCACTCTCGGGTTTCCTTCAAGCGAACGGTGGGGAAAGTCGAGTGAACCCTCTGAACGGTGGACGGACGTCACTGACAGCGGGCCGGGCACGTCCTGCCGAGCGCCGTGTAGATGCGTGCCAGGACGGCATTGTTATTGCAGATCTTCCGTCTCGCAGCAGGTCAGGCAGGCCTAGTGGTTAGTCACCCTTCTCGCTGGTCAGTTCGTCGAATCTGTCGGTAACCGAACGCTAGGGATCATGTACGGGATGTCGGCGTGGCTCCCCCTGTGGATCTTCACGGCTCCTTAACCTCACGGCTCTCGACGTAGAGGACGTCGTGGTGGCCTTGGGGGTGGCTGTGATGAAGAAGCCCGTTATCGGGGAGCTGAGGGTGCAGGAGGTGGTGCTCCCGCCGGGACGGGTCACGTACACGATCCTGTGTCCGGACGGCGGCGTGCACCGGCTGGGCGATGGGTTCCTGCGTACCTGCAATGGCGGGACGGACCGGGCGTATGCGTACCTGCTGGTTGATCACCTGCGGTGGCTGGAGTTCGAGAGCCTGTCACCGGACACCGTGACGATGCGGGACCTCAGCCGGTATATGGCGGCCCTCGGCGCGGAGTACGCCGGGCCGTACGGCAGGCCATGGCGGGCGGGCAAGGAGCCGTACTCGCAGAGCTCGCTGGACAGCGCGGCGGGGTGCCTGAAGCGCTTCTGCCAGTTCCAGGGAACGCAGGGAGCCAACCAGGGGCTGGCGGGCGAGCTGGACCGCAGGCGGCTGCCGGCTAAGGCCGACCGGCGGCGGATGTTCCTCGGGCACGTGGCCCGGGATGTTCCGGCCGGCCCGCTGCGGCCGGCGCGGGCCGTCCGGCGGCGTCATCCGAAGATGCTCGCCGACGGCGCGCGGGAGAAGCTGCTCGATGACCTGCGGTCGCCGCGGAACAAGATGATCGTGACCTGGCTGGGCGACGGAGGGTTCCGCATCGGCGAGCTGTGCGGACTGCACCTGATCGACCTGCACCTGCGGGAGAAGGCGGACTGCGGCGACTGCGCGTCGCCGCACGTCCGCATCTGCCATCGGGAGCTCAACCCGAACAAGAGCCGGGCCAAGACCAAGCAGCCGTGGGTCATCGGGAACGGCGTGCTGCGGGGCGGGCAGATCCGCCGGGCGAGCCCGGCGATGGTCCACGCCTGCTTCGAGTACCTGACGACGGAGTACCCGCAGACAGCGGCCCACGGGATGCTGCTGGTCCAGCTGAAAGGCCCGCAGCGGGGCGAGCCGCTGCCGGCCGCGGGGGTCCGGCAGATGATGGGCCGGGCCGGGAGGCGGCTTGGCCTGGGCCGCACGAACCCCCATGTCATGCGCCACGGATTCGCGAACGCGGTCCTGGACGCCTCGAACGGCAATGCCCTGTTCGCGCGGGACGCGGGCGGCTGGGCCCCGGCCACGACCGTCGAGGAGACCTACGGCCACACCGACCTCCACGACCCGGTATTCATGGCGGCGCTCGACCGGGCCTGGGGCGAGTCATGACGATGCTGAAGCTCCTGGGGAACGAAGGCGCCAGCCGGGACCGGCGGGACCGGCTGGAGCTGCTGACGGCGCTGATGGACGCGCCGGGATTCGACCCGCTCTATCGCAGCGACCTGATCGCGATCCCGCCCCGGCATCCGGTTTACGGATGGGAATGCGCCGCGGATGCCTGCGGGCGGATCCGGCTCCGGTGGGGCGGACTCTGCCATTGGCGTGCGCCGCAGTGGCGCGAGGCGCGGAATGCGGGCAGCAGCCGGGCGGCCTTCCTGGCCGCGGCCAGCCCCGGCCCGCCGAAGCAGGGCATCGCCCGGGCGCGCTGCATGATCTGCCCTGACCGGCCGGCCCGGCTCCGGGGCATTCAGCTCTGCCAGATCCACGAGGCCCGCTGGCGTCGCGCTGGCGGGCCAGCGAACGAGGCGCTGCAGGAGTGGCTGAACGAGCAGGCGCCGTTCCCCGGCTACGGCGAGTGCCAGGTCGAGGCCTGCCCTGACCTGGCGGCGGAGGGAGGACTGTGCCCTGGCCACGTGGACCGCTACAGAAAGGAGGGATGGCCAGGCGGCACCTGGGTGCCGAAGTCCCGGCGAGACGACCCGGACGGGCCTGTCCGGTACGCCGGCAAGGCGGAGTTCCTCAAATGGTGCGCGATGGCCGCGCCGGCCTACCGGACCGGGCTGATCAACCTGCGAGGGCTACGGCCGCTGATCAAGGCGGAGATCCAGTGGGGGCTCCGCCAGCACGCTCAGATCAAGAAGCGAGAGGTCTGGGAAATGAGCTGCATCCAGCGGCTCGCCGACCTGTGCCGGACCAGCGAGATGGCCTCGCTGGCGGAGTTCACCGGCACCGGCTGCCCCGGCCTGACCCGCTTCAGCAAGGGCTCCTCCTCCTCCCGTATACGGATGATGTTCCTGGAGATCGCCGGCGGGCTGCGCTGCATCTGCTGCACGCCTGCCGACGCCAGGGACGCCGGCTACATCGAAACCGACCACTTCGGCCGCCGCTTCAGCCGGGCCGGCAGTCATTTCTGCCTCACCGGCGTCTCCCAGCGCTGGCTTCGTGACCTGCTCTGGGAGCATCTGGCGGAGATCCTGCGCGCGCCCCGGTGCCCCCGCAGCCGCAATACATTCGACGAGGCCCGGCGTGCCTGCATCGAGCTGAGCGCCTTCCTGCAGATCGACGCCCCCGGCGGCGGTCATGACCCCAGGGCACTGCGGGCAGAGCACGCGCAGCGGTTCGTCGCCGGCCAGAGGCACCGGTACCGGCACGGCCTGAAGACGCTGGGCATGGTCCGCGCCGACGGCAAGCCGTCGCTCGTCACCGACGTGGCCCTCCGGAAAGTCTTCAACTCCGGCCGCCGGGTCATGTTCTGGGCGCTGGAGACCGGCCAGGCCGACCAGATCGGCCTGGACCGGGGGTTCATCACCGCCTTCCCCAACGCCGGGAGGAGCAGCCCCCAGCGGTCCCGCAATCCCTTCACCGACGACGTCGCCCGCGCCCTGGCCGACGAGGCCAGCCTCCGCGAACTGGACAAGCCCGGCCCCGCCGGCTGCGGGCTGCGGGACGCCTGGGAGGCGATCGTCTATACCGGGCGCCGCTGCAGCGAGGTCCTCACGCTGAAGGCCGGCTGCATCGGCCGCTACCGCGGCCTGCCGATGCTCTGGCACGACCAGGCCAAGGTCGGCAACTACAACGAGGGCATCCGCATCCCCGAATACCTCTACGCCCGCATCGAGGTCCGCCGCCACAAGACCCTGACCCGGTTCGAGCACCGGCACGGCCGCCATCCCGCGCCCGGGGAACGCACCCGGATCGCGCTGTTCCCCACCAGGGTGCGCAACCCCGCTGAAGAGGAGCCCATCACCTACGGGCACTTCAACAGGCAGTTCAGGCAGTGGCTCGGCAGCCTCGACCTCGGCGGGCACGTCGCCCATCAGGCCCGCCATACCCTGGCTACCAAGCTGCTGGCCGCCGGGGCGAGCCTGGCCCACATCCGCAAATACCCCGGGCATGTGAGCGACCGGATGGCTGAGCATTACGCCAAGGTCTCCCACTGCGGCCTCGATGACCTGCTCAACGCGGTCTGGGTCGCCGGGCCCGGCCCGGCCAGCCCGGGAGAGCTGCTCTCCGGCAGCGCGGCGCCGATCTCCCGGCAGGAGGCCATGACGCTGGCCGTCGACCTGTCCCGCCGCAGCACCCCGGCCGAGGGAGGGTTCTGCACCTGGCAGCCCGTCGTCGACGGCGGCGCGTGCCCGTGGAACCTGGACTGCGCCAACTGCGACAAGTTCGTCCTATCCGGCGCGGACCTGCTCTACTGGCGGCGCAAGCAGGAGCAATGGCGGTCCCTCGCCGAACGCGCCCCCACCGGCGAGGTCGCCGGCTTCCTGCACAAGGCGTTCGAGCCGGCCGCCCGCGCCATCGAGGGCCTGGAGAAAGCCCTCGCCGGGCTCGGGCTCCTCGACCAGGCCCTCGCCCTGGACCTGCGCCGGCCCCAGGACTACTTCCAGCGGATCTGGGCCGTGAACTTCCGGGCCAGCGACCTGACCGGCCTCACCGACCCAGAGGAGAAGGCCGGATGAGCAGCGACGCGACCCGCACCAAGGCCGCCATCCAGGCCCGGCAGGCCAGCACCGAGCAGATGCTCCACCGCGTCCGCGATGCGCTCCGCCAGATGCGCCGCGACCGCATCCCGGTCCAGACGGCCGTGGTGGCACGCCGGGCCGAGGTCTCCCGCACCCTCCTCTACCAGAACGAGCAAGCCAGGACACTCCTCGCCGAAGCCGCCGCCGGCAGCCCCGCCATCGCCCCTTCCGCTGTCACCGCCCGCCGGCAGGACGCCAGCCAGGCCAGCCCCTGGAAGGAACGCGCCCTGAACGCCGAGGACGCCCTCAAGGCGGCCCACGCCGAGATCAGCAAGCAGCGAGACCAGACCGGCAAGCTCCCGGGCCGCATCCGCGACCTCGAAACCGACCTCCCCGCCGGCGCCGTCGAGAGGATCACCATCGAGAACCGGACGCTCCGCCAGGAGAACCGGGACCTCGCCGCCGATAACCAGCAGCTCACCGAGCGGCTCAAGGCCGCCCGCGAGAACAACCGCTTCCTCGACACCCGCATCGCCCGCCTCGAAGCCGACCTCGCCGAATCCCTCCCCGTCGGCCAAGGTGCGCCCGCGCAACCACAGGTGACTGGCGTGCTCATCGCTGGTGCCGATGAGCAGCCGTGACCGACAGCGACACCGCCGACGTCACATACATGTCCTCGACGCAAAAGCCCAGGTCAGCACCATGTTTACACCAAGATCGTTCGGCAAACCCGAGAATGCGGGCCTGCCAGGTGCCGAACTCACCAGGGCCGATGATCACCTCCGGGTGCTCCTGGCGGAACCGGGCCAGCCGCAGCACCTGGACTGGCTCGTCCGGCACTAGGCGCAGGGCGAGGCGGCCCGGCCACGAGCGTCTGCCGCTCACCGAACCGCACCCGCCGTGACGCCGGTGATTTCCCGGGCCTGGTGCCGGTCCACCGCGAACAGCGCCGCGCGAAGCACTACGCCGTAGTCCGGGTGGAACTGACCGCCGAGGTCGGCGACAAGCTGGGCGGCGCTGGCTTGCGCGTGACGCTCCCGCCAGGCCGTCACAGCAGAGCGCGCCCGGGCCAGGTCGGCTGGCCTATTCTCCCGGAACCTCACTGGATCACCCCTTGGGGCCGACCAACACGATTGCTGCTAGAACTGCCATGCCTGCAGTTCATCGCCATCGGCCGGACGCCTGAACCCCGCCGGGAGACGATTCCCGGGACGTCTGGCGCCCCGAAAACGTCCCGACGGAGGCTTGAAACGTCCCGAAACGTGGCCGTTGAATGAGACGTGTGAACGAGCGGCTGCGGACGGCGATGGTGCGGACCGGTGTCACCGCCCAAGACCTGGCGTTGTGCTGTGGTGTCGACCCAAAGACAATCGAGCGGTGGATCAGCCCCGGCCGGGTCCCGCACCGGACGCACCGCTGGGCTGCCGCCCGGCGCCTGGGGTATGAGGAGAGCTACCTGTGGCCCGAGATCCGCCGGTCCCCCGCCCGGCGCGCCGAGGCGGCGTGCTCCGAATTGGTTTGCCTCTACCCGGACCGGGCCTCCGTGCCGCGCGGGGTGTGGCTCCGGCTGATGACTAGCGCCGCCGAGCACATTGATGTTCTGGTGTTCTCCGGCACCTTCTACGCCCAGACCCAGCCAAAGGTCGCGGCCATGCTGGCCGCCGCAGCGGAGCGAGGCATCGAAGTCCGGCTGTGCTTCGGCGACCCGGCCAGCGACGCCGTTGCGACCCGCGACCGCGAGGAAGGCCTGGGTGGCACCCTGGCCGCTAAGATCCGCTCCGCGCTGACCTACTACCGGCCGCTGGCCACAGTCGACGGCTGCCAGCTGCGGTTGCACGCCACCACGTTGTACGCCTCGCTGTTCCGGTACGACGAGGAGATCATGGTCAACCCGCACGCCTACGGCGAACCCGCCTCGGCCAACCCGATGCTGCACCTGCGCCGCCTGGACGGCGGCCAGATCGCCGGGCACTACATGGCCTGTTTCGACCGGGTGTGGGATACCGCTAAGCCCTGGTACGGCGAGGAGGTCTGAGGCATGGGCCGCACTGAGTACCTAAACGACCCGGCCGCACCCAAGCCGAACAGCCTGGTGCCCGCCTGCGGCGTTCTGGCGGTCGACGACGCGGGTCGGGTGCTACTGCAGCGGCGCCGCGATACCGGGCAGTGGGCGATTCCGATGGGCAAGCAAGAGCTCGGCGAGACCCCCAGCCAGTGCGCGATCCGGGAGACGATGGAGGAGACCGGCGTGCTCACCGAGATCACCGGCATCCTCGGCGTCTACTCCGATCCCGGGCACATCGTCGCCTACAGCGACGGCGAGATCCGCCAGGAATGGGAACTGATCCTGCTCGGCCGGCCGGTCAGCGGCACCCCTGCGGCGAACGACGAGGCCAGCGACGCCGGCTGGTTCCTCCCCGGCGACCTGGGCGTGCTGGACATCCACCCGACCCAGTGGCGGCAGCTCCGCGACTGGCTGGCCCGGGCCTGGCCACATATTGACTGAGGTGGAACCTGCCGCGTCTGCCTGTTGTCAGTCGGCGGGTTCCCAGTCGGCGTCGCGGTCCATCACGCGCTCGAGGATCCGCAGAGACGGCTGGATCTCGGGCTTGGGCGGCTGCAAGATCGGCGCCCTGCCGGGTCTAGTCGGGGCGGGAAACGCCGGGCCGAGATCGCCGTAGTCGGGATCCTCGGACGGGACCGTCTGGCTCTGCCGGTCGGCGAGCCTGCTGGCGAAGGCCCGGTGCCCGGCGGCCAGCTCCTTTATCCACTGGCCGATCTCGCCGGGTGACTGGTCCGGGGTGAGGGTGAGCTCGGCACGCTGGGTGCCGGTGGCGGGCTCGGGTTCGGCCGAGCGCAGCGGTGCGAAGTGCTGGCCGGGGTGGCGGCGGCGCAGTTCGGCGTCGGCGGCGACGGCCAGGCGGGCGTCCCAGGCGGCGGCGCGGGCCTGGCGCAGCTCGTCGCCGACGTACCGGGGGGGCCCAGGCGGTCTCGACCGGGTAGGTGTCGCGCAGGTGCAGGAGCCTGCCGTCGGGCATGCCACGCATATCGGGTCCGTCGGCCGGGCCGAGGGCGGCCAGGGCCTCGTGCCAGGCGGCCCGGACGTCTGGGGCGGCCGCGGCGGGTTCGGGGCCGATCGGGTCGGCGGGATCGCTGTGGCCGGACAGTTCGCGTCAGGCGCCGAGGGCGGCGGCTCGTTTCTGCCATCCGAGCCGGTCCAGCGGACGGGCGGGGACCGGGCCGAGCGCGGCGGTGGCCCAGGCCTGCGGGTGCTCGGCGGCGTGCTCGCCGATCCGGTCTTTGCGGGCGTCCATCAGCTGGGCGATCTCGGCGAGGTAGGCCTGGCGTCCGGGGTCGGCGAGGGCGGGAACGCGCCCGGACCAGGGGCCGGGCGGGAGCGGGACCACGGCGCCGAGCCGGCGGCGGAGGCGGGCGTCGAGGACGGCGGCGATGTCGCGTGATCCGGCCAGGTCCCGTTCGGCGATCGCGTCGGCTAGGGCCCGGGCGGGGTCCAGGCCTGCCAGTTCGGCGGCGCGCAGGGTGCGCCACAGCCACCGGGCCTGGTGGCCGGGTTCCCGGCGGTAGCCGGTCGGCAGCGCGCCCATGAGCAGGTCGCGGTAGCACTGGTCCCGGACGGGGGTGGTCTCGGCGGTCCAGATCACGTGCAGCAAGGCCAGGTGGTCGGCGTCGGCCAGGGCCTGGCTGCGGGTCTGGGTGGCGGAGCGCTGCTGGCCGTCGCGGTCCAGCACCCCGGCCAGCACGGCCAGCACCTCCCCCGGCGGTGTGGTGGCGGCGGGAGATGGCTGATCGCCGGGACCGGTGGCGCGGCGGTCGTAGCGGGCGAGTTCGGGGGCCGGGCGCGGGCCCGGGGCCGGATCGGCGCGTTTCGGCGATGCGGTGAAGACGTAGGCGGTGTTGACGTCGGTGCCGCGGGTCAGGGCGACGTAGACGTGCTGGCGGTCCTCGGTGCCGGTGATCACGGCCAGGCCCGTGTGCACGGTGCGGCCCTGGGCGGCGTGGTCGGTGACCGCGTACCCGAGCTCGGAATTTTCGTAGCTGTTGAACAGGAAGTGTCGGTCGGTCCATCGGCGCTGCCCGGTGGCCGGGTCGGCGTCCAGGGCCCGGCGGACCAGCAGCCCGTCTAGGGTGACGGCCTCGATGCGGAGAAGATCGCCGTTGGCGAGCGTCCGGCCGGGCTCGCCCGCCTCGACGGTGCGGTCGTTGCGGGTGCAGATGATCAGGTCACCGGGGCCGGCCCGGGTGCCGCCGGCGATGGTGACCGCGGACCCGCCGTGGACGGCGCCAAGCCGATCGGGACCGGGCCGCGGGCGCCGCGGCGGCCGGGTAGGTGGCCCAGGAACTGGGCGGCGTTGTACGAGACCGGGACTCCGGCGGCCAAGGTGTTGCGGGCGGACTGGGACGGGGTGATGCCGATCACCGGGCCGCGCCCGGCCCAGATCCGGGCGGCCTCGGCCAGTACCCGGGTTTTCCCGGCCCCGGCCGGCGCGTTGATCACCGACACGAGCCGGCCGTCGGCCAGGGCGGCTAGCGCGGCGGCGGCCTGATCCTCGCGCAGCCCGCCACCGGTGCGCGCGTCGTCCGCATCGCGCGGATCGTGCGCGCGTCCGGCCAGCGCGTCCTCGAGCCGCGCCGGGTCCGCGCCGAGCGCCTGCGCGGCCTGCGCGCGGTTCACGCGCGGCGCGGCGCCCGCGCCGGCGTGCGCGACCATACGCTCTTCCATGGCCAGCTGCGCGCGCATCGCGTACCGGATGCCGCCGTGCCGCTGGTAGACGCTGCGCCCGTCGGCGCGCAGCAAGCTGGCCGGCACCTCGGCTGGCTCAGGTGCTTCCAGGCAGGTGACCGGCTCGAACTGCGAGGCCAGCGCCCGGTCAGCCAGGTCCTCCAGCAGCGCGGCGGCCGCGGCCGGGTCCAGGCAGGTGCGGGGCAGCACCCGGCCGAGGTACTTGATCACATCCGCGCGGGTCTAGGCGCTCTTTTCCTGCTGGGCCAGCGCGACCGCCTTCTGCGCCGCGCGGGACAGCTCCAGCTCGGTGAGCCCCGCGCCGTCCGCGCCGCGCGTGCGCGGGCCCGCGCGGCGGCTCTGACTGTGCCACACGGACGGCGCGACCGACGCCAGCGGGGACGCCGAGCGTGCGCGCGAGCTTGTCCGCCCAGCCGGCATGCGCCTGCGCGAGATCCAGCGTGCCGTGCTTGGGGTTGCGCGTTTTGAAGTTGGACGCTTGCGCGAGTTCGCGCTGGGACGGCGCGCGGCCGTACCGCTGCTCGAACCGCGTGGCGCGGCCGCGCAGATCCGCGGTGATCGAGGCGCGGCGGGAGGAGAACACGCGCATCATCTCCCCGCTGATGCCCTTGATCTCGAACCCGTGCCCGTCATCGCGCGCAACCCATTCCAGGCCGAACCTTCGGGTGAGGGCTTCTTCCAGGTGCTGGGAGACGATCGCCGCGACCGCGCCGATGTGCTCGTTGTAGCCGAGCGAGTCCGGGGCGCGCCATTTCCCGTCGGTTGCTGTCTTCGAGATGTGGGCGATCAGGGAGTGGACGTGCAGCTGCATGTCACCGTCCCGGGAGGTGTGCTGCAGCCAGTGCGCCACGGCCAGGTCGGCCTCGCGCCATTGGCCGGTCTCCCGGCCATGGACGCGGGTGCCGTGGGAGCCGGTGCGGGTGTAGCCCGCCTCGCGCTGGAAGTAGCCGAATCCGGCGTGCACCGCCTGCCAGATCATGTCGTCGACTTCGCTGACCAGGGCGGACCAGTACGAATCGCCGTCGGCGTCGCCTGCCTGGCGGGCCAGGCGGGCATTCTCCCCGAGGGAGGCGTGGAAGATCGAGATCGGGTTGGACAGCGAAATCGTCAGGTCGAAGAAGAGAGGGCTCTGGCGGGCCTTCTTGACGGCCTCGGTCCGGAGCTCGCGCTTGCGGTCGGCGGTGGCGTGTGGCTCGGCGGCCAGCAGCTGCGCGTACAGGTCAGCGGCCTTGCGGCCACCATCTGGAGGCCTGCCCAGCTTTGTGCTGTCGGGGGCTTTGCGGGCGCCGAACAGCAGCTCATACGGCTCGCTCGACCACCTGGCCAGGCTCCAGGCCAAGCGCCCTCGCACCGGGGCCCCACCACCGGCCCGGCGGTTCTCCCCCGCTTTCGCTGGCCTGGATGTAGTAGCTGGCCGCGTCCTTGGCCGGGCCGCGGTCGACCTGCTTCCAGATGTAGTCAAGGTCATAGCCCTTGCTCAGCGTCGCGACAACTGCCACTAAGCCCGGCGCCTCCTTGGCACGGGCGTAGCAGAACTGACCATGCACATCGGATGGTGCATGGGTGTGACGCTTAGGCTGATCATGAATACAGGATCGCAAAACGGGCGATCAAGATCAGAAACGAAGATGGCTTTCAGTACGAATGAAGGCCTCAGGAAATGCGCTAGGAGCACAGGCGCCGGAGAACGCGGCTGGCCCGACGTCGAGCCCTACGGGGCAGACGCTGCGTGGGAGGCCATTCTGCGCCGGGCCGAACAGGAAGACAATGCGGACGATGGGCCTGCGGATATCGACCTTAAAGGTCCTGAATGCCGAGGGCTATCGTTCGCAGGCGCCAGCATCCGAGAAAGCGGATTGCCCGTGAGTGACCGTGAGGCAGTCTTTTCTCATCCCGGTAATGGCCCGGTGTTCGTGGTCTATTCGCGGTCAGTCGGCGATGGCGGGCAGAGGTCATGCACCCAGTCCGCTTCTCCCGTCCGGCGGGCGTCCTGCTCCGGTTCGATCGTGCGGCCGCAGGCCCTGCAATTCTGCCTGGGCGTGGGCAAGGTGATCTTCAACCGGCAGCCGGTCACGTTCGTTGCGGCCGGGTGTGCGAGTGACCTGGTTCCGATGCGATCGAGCCTTGCTGAGGCTTAGCACCCATTCGCGCTCCGGTCAGCTGATCAGGTCCTGGCCTGCCCTGGCGTCGCTAGGTCCATGGCAGGCATGGCCGGTTGTGCAGCCACGCCCGCGGTGGCGGCATCGATGCGGTGGCCACGAACCGGGACGGCTGCCGGCGGGAAGATCGCTTCGGGCTGCCCCGGCTGGCCGGTGATCGCTGCCCGGACCGTGGGAAAGACGTCGAGGTGCTGGTTCATGCCGGTGGCTGACAGGACCCTGGCTACCTCAGGTGATGGTGCGGCCAGGCGCAGGGATCCGCCGAGCAGCCGGGCGCGGTGTCCGCTGCTCACCAGGACCGCCAGGCCTCTGGCGTCGGCATGCTCGACCGCGGACAGGTCGATGATCAGGTGGCTGGCAGCGCGGAGCAGGCTGCGGAGCTGCTCGCGCAGGGCGGGAGCGGACGCGATGCCGAGGTCCCCGCTGAGCGCGGCGATGGCGTAGCCGCCGCGGTCTG
>WNGJ01004871.1_pt1 | contig 14047 bp, 9 predicted proteins | sample 5400611 | NCBI WGS metagenome assembly WNGJ01 (sample SAMN13153375, study PRJNA577476) | soil metagenome | isolation source: 40 cm soil or saprolite under Garry oak tree replicate 1 | place: USA:California | collected 2016-06-15 | reverse complement strand
TGCGATCCAGACCGAGTGGGAAGATTGGATTAAACAAAACCGCCAGCACCCCAAAAATGCACAGCCACAACATCCGCTTCATTTGAAAAGATGTGACTCCAGAATAAGCAAACACCGCACAGCAAACCCAGCGCAGCAATGTATAGAAACTATCAGGCTGTTTCTCGACCGCAGCAAAAACGAGCATCACGGCTACAATTAGCCAAGCAGTGTAGAGTATAAGAATTGTGCCCCTGGCTTTCATTGCTGCGAAATCGAGGATTTTCGATCATCGCTCGCGAGTTGCAATCAGCAATCTAAAATCTACAACCTGAAATTCGTTCCGGGAGTCCTGGCTCAGTTGGTAGGGCGTCTCAAACGCATTCGAGGGAGGGGCGATATTCTAAAAAACCTTAACTTGATCTAGCGTGCTCAGTCAGAGGTAGGACAAGCGATTTACGTTATCTCATCTTACGCCCAAACGTGCTGAAAAAACTCACTATGAATAAAGCGGTGGATAAAGAACACTGATGCCGAGGTTTTTCTCTTGAGGCAATGCACGGGATGGATTCGCTGCGGCGAACAGGGCGAAAGAGGATCAGGCAGCTATGCATAGTCACGGCGGAATGGGCTATTAAGTTAATTTGTTGCGGCCGACAGCCTTACGCGAAGAAGAAAACAAGGCCGCTCTGTTATCGAGCCACGATATAATGGTGTCAAATTGGGGCGACGGATATTCCGGTGCATAGGGATAGGGCAACGCTTTCTCAGTTGTATTGGGGCACCGCTATTCAGATGCAAAATTAAGAAGAAATACGATGAAATTAAGCAACTTCACTGAAGGCGAACCTGCGAGTGTACGCCAATGGGCGGGAAACAACGTGAGTAAATATTTTTCCGATGAACGGATTTGGTTTGAGCCAGCACGGAAAATTGGCGCTTTGAACGACAAGCTACTTTTGATAATTAAAGGCGAAAACCTGGAGCTTACACAGCTGCGGGTTGAAAGTGCGCCGCCTAATTCACCAGAACGCGGAAAAGTATGCGTTGTTGCCTGGGATAGCATCCCACCTAATGAACCATGGAAGAATGCGAAGATAATGCCCGCAAAGGCTGCGAAATACGCCGATACAAATAAAAATCGCCGGCAACGATTTCTGACTCGAGATGCAGTGGATTCAATACGCTCTCACACATCTCAGTGGCTTGGCAACGTACAGCTTGAGCTCGTGCTTGCAGACGACGAGGAATCTTCTGCTCGTTAACGTCACCCGCGATAGAAGATCAAGAGACTATTCGCAGGCAGAGTTAACGCTGCGGAATAGCTAAAGCGATGCATGGGCATGTCATCCGCAAAAACGGCTCCTCCGTTCCCAACTACTTGCGGGTTAACCCAGTTATCATAAACGTCGCTGTTGAATACTTCGCGCCAACCACCGCTGCTAGGGAAACCGATGCGATAGCCGTAGCGGTTGAAGTTCGCCAGGCTTACCACAACGATCACGTCGTGTCCTTCGCCTGGCACCCAACGGTGGAATGCTAGCACACGATTAGCATCATCCGCGTGCACTACGCGAAAACCTTCGCTTCGCAGCGCCGGAAGCTGCCAGCGCAAACGAATCAATTCTCGAGTAAAACACAGGAAATCGCGCATTGCCGGATCGGTTCCGTTTAAGCCATCCCAGTATATCCGGAGTTCGGGATGCCCTTTCACATCGTCGGACCATTGCTTGTCCTCGAGAAATTCCTGTCCCATGAACAGCATCGGAATACCCGGTGAAGTCAGGACGAGACCGGTCGCCACGCGCGATCGACTGCGCGCCCACCAGGAATGCGGATTTGAAGGATCGGCAACTCGCGGGATCCGTTCCATTCGATTGTGATCGTTGGAATCCTTTGGCTGCATCACCAGATCGTGGTTTTCAATCCCCTGGACGCCACGCCAGAAATTCGGAAAACCTGAGGGCGCGAGCTGGTTTGCCAGCGCCGTCACTGGCAAAGGATCATCGCCGGGAAAGGAAGCGGATTGAAGAACATTGCGTAAGGCAATGCGCAGACCATCTGTCATTGTCGTATGAAAGCCCGTGCCGCCATCGGACGTCTCTTTCACCACCCACGGATTGACCGGCCAATATTCGGCGTGCTGCAATGCACTTGGCCTATGCGTGCGGAGTGTGCCAGTCAGGGCCTGGCAAAAATCCCAACCTCTCCCGTAGCCATTGCTATCGATAACGCTGACTTCATCATAGCGGAAGCCGTCAACGCGATATTCATCGAGCAGGAAGAGAGCGTTATTAATAAGAAACTGCCTAACACCATCACTTTGGAAATTGAAAACATTTCCTCCCGCCCAAGTCTTGTCGGAGAAGAAGAGCGAGTTCCAGTATTTCGGCGGAGTATCTTCGGATCCGTTCTGCCGATCGAAGAACCACAAACTCTCGGTTCCAAAGCCGCCACCTGCATGGTTGAAGACAAGGTCTAGAATAACGGCGAGCCCGTAAGCGTGGCAGAGATCGATAAGCGCTTTAAGTTGATTCATCTCGCCGCGGAGATGCTCCTCTTCGAAAGGAGAAAGCCCTTTCGCTTCAAGCAATTCATTCGCGCGGGCAAGATAGGGCGCGAGACGATCGTCACTCACTGCAAAGGCCATCTCGGGCGAGAAGTAATCAACGCCGTTGTATCCTAGACTGAAATAGCCCGGGAATTCCTGAATGGGCATCAGCTGCAACGCTGATACTCCCAGGCCGGCAAGGTACGGGATCTTATCCATCACATCCAAAAACGTCCCTGTGTATCGCGGCCAATCCGGCGTGTAGAAAGCGCCAACGTGCAGCTGGTAAATGAGAAAATCCGAGAACTGCGGCGTTACAAATCCGGTCTCGTGCCAGGGAAACTCGGGGCTTCGCACGATGCAGTCCGAACTATCGCTCGTAAGCTCACGCGCATACGGATCGCGCTTGTAGCCGGGACCGGCCTGACCGTCGATCCAGAACTTGTAATGTTGCCGATCCTGCACGCCCGGGATAAAGCCGCGCCAGTGCCCGTTGTCATCGGAAATGAGCGCCGCGTCGTCGCGGATTTCAAAGTTATTGAAATCGCCACGGACGTAGACCGCGCTCGCATTCGGTGCCCAAACGCGAAACGTTGCGCCGTCGGCGACGAGATTAGCTCCCATCGGCGTGCTGGGACTAATGTGACTAAGAGAAGCGGGAATGATAATTTCTTAACCGATTTGCCTGACTCCGACAACCGGCATTTGTTCGAACCCGGCAACGATCGACTCCAAAATTTCTTGGAAAATTTTGGAGCCTAGGGGATTCGAACCCCTGACCTCCTCAATGCCATTGAGGCGCTCTACCAACTGAGCTAAGACCCCGCGCGAGAAATGGCAATTTTCAATTGCCAATTGCCAATTGCAATGAAGAAAAGCGTTCAACAAGCGGTTTGCTTCGAACGAGTTTCAGCGGAAGCTTTGCAACCATGGAGCGTTTGTGATGTTTAATCGGCGGAGCAAACAAATGAAACGATTCACTGTCTTGGCGTTCTGTCTGATTTCACCGGTCGCAGTGCCCATTTCTGTCGTCGATGGACAGACGAACCTGCCTGTTGTCCAAAATGGTTCTCAGGTGGCAGCGAACGGTAGGTTCCACGCCACCAGCATGCGTCCAAACTCACCAGTCGCGCGAAATATCGCTCGTGGGCCAGTTAGCTATGGCCCTCGAACGAACAACGCATACGCCCCTCGAATCGCTAGCCAAGAGGCCGTGAATCTGCGGCCCAACTATTCGCATTTCATGCAGCCATTGAGTCCCACTCTCGCGGCAATGAGCGCTCGACACCTTGCCCGACCTGACAATGTGCAACCCAACCGGGACGTGTTGCCGAGGAGCGAAATCGTGCAGACCGCGCTACCGATCACGAACCCTCAGCGCGTGGTCAGAACTGACAATTTACAACCAACCAGCGGGAATTTGGCGAAGCGGGAAATTTCGGAAGGCCTGGAAACGATCAATACTCAACCCGTCGCAAGAAACAATAATGTGCAATCATTCGCGCGCGATTCAGCGAACCGTGAAACCAGGCAGCACATAGCAAAGTGGGATCAGCAAACCGGAAGGAATCGTTTTAGCTATTCTGATGCACTCCGTCGTAATCGGCACGAATGGCATGATCGCAATTGGTGGCGACAACATTGCAACACGATCGTTTTCGTCAGCGGGGGATATTATTTCCTGGACGGAAGCTATTGGTATCCGGCTTGGGGTTACGATCCGCTCTACAATTACTACGATTACGATGGCCCCATCTACACTTATGGTAATCTGTTGCCCGATGAGGTGATCGCCAATGTCCAGGTGGCGTTGCAAGATGCGGGTTATTACGATGGCCCGGTAACGGGTTCGCTCAATGTAGAGACACGAGCGGCGCTGGCGAATTTTCAGCGCGACCAAGGTTTATTTATTACCGGAGCGATCGACGAGCCCACAATTGAGTCGCTTGGGCTGTACTAGCGCTCTGCGATGCTCCGGTTGTTAAAAGCGCTCTACGACGCCGGAGTCACGATCATTCCCGGGACTGACGCACTGGCTGGCTACACCTTGCACCACGAACTCGAACTCTACGTGCGTGCCGGTATCGCACCGACCGAGGTGCTGCGCATGGCAACGTTGACCCCGGCGCTAGTCATGGGCGTCAACAAGGATCGCGGTGCGATCGCCGGCGGCAAACTCGCCGACATGGTTCTCATCGACGGCGATCCGACGCAGAACATTCGCGACATCAACAAGATCGCCACGGTGGTCAAAGGCGGCAAAGTTTACGATCCGGCTGCAATCGAGAAATCGCTCGGTATCACTACGCGTTAAACTGGGCAACAGGGACAAGCTTAACCGAGAAACCTCAAAGTTTTCAGGTCCACGGCTTGTCAGGGCGACCCCACCGGCTTTGAAGCCCGGATCATGCTAGAGACGCACAGTTTCGTATGCTTACGACTGCCTCGCTGCGCGAGCTCTGCTTGAACCTACCGCCAGATCCTTATTCGACACTACGATCTTAAGGTCTCCCTGTTTTCGCAGGACGTCGACTCGAACATCTTCCTTGTCTCTGGTGAGCGAAAGGTCGACGCACGCCTCTCCTATCCGAAGGTTTCGGATCGTTACTTGCTCGAGGAATTCCGGCAGAGCGGGCGTTGAGAACACTAGTCTCCGTTCCAAACCCAACACACTGAGGCCAAGGCAAGCTTGAAGCAGGAGGAACGCTGCGCCGGCCGCCCACGCTTGCGGAGCGCACGCGACAGGATATGAGGTAGGGCCCTCGCCAGCACGTCGCGCAAAGCCGCAGAATAGTTCGGGGAGCCGATGAAGCTCAAAGAAAAGGCTTGCATCGAACAGAGCTGTTACCAATTTCGCCGCTTCGTCCTTCAGGCCGAACCGGGTGAATCCCGCGCCGATCAGAGCGTTGTCGTGGGGCCAGACCGATCCATTATGGTAAGACATCGGATTATAACGCACTTCCTGCGTGGCCACAGTGCGAATTCCCCACCCGGAAAACGACGCTTCGTCAGTGAGTGTCGCCGCGACACGGCGCGCGCGCTCGTCACTCGCAATTCCTGCGAAAAGGCAGTGACCTGCGTTTGAGGTGCGCACGCGGCAAGGCTGCTTGTTTCCATCAAGTGCCAAGGCAAACATTGAGAGTTCGTCACACCAGAAGGTCTCATCAAAACGCTGACGAAGTTTCTGGGCTTGGCTCACAAGTTTCTGCGCCCACGCGTTATCGCCGAGATCTCGCGCCAGTCCCGCTGCTGCAAGCTTCGCCGCATAGACGTAGCCTTGCACCTCGCACAAAGCGATCGGTCCTTCGGCAGGTTGGCCGTCAGCATGGAAGATCGCGTCATGGGAATCCTTCCAGCCTTGGTGGACCAGCCCATGGTGCGAGCGACGGGCATACTCTACGAATCCATCCCCATCGCGATCGCCGTAGCGGTCGATCCAGGTGAGGGCGCGCGCAACATTAGGCCAAATCGAGCGAGCGAACGCGCGATCGCCGGTACGTTCGTAATAAGCGCCGGCCAGCATGACGAATAATGGCGTTGCGTCGATTGAACCGTAGTAGAGGCCGAAAGGAACCTCACCTAAAGCAGCCATTTCGCCCTGTCGTGTTTCATGAAGTATTTTCCCAGGTTCGGCATCCTGCTCGGTGTTCTCGGTGTGCGCCTGCTTCGCGGCAAGGTAAGACAGCACGCCACGCGCAAGGGCGGGGTTAAACCACAAACACTCGAGTGCGGTGATGATACCATCGCGTCCGAAGGCGGTGCTGAACCAGGGAACGCCAGCATACGGGTATAGGCCGCAGGCTGTCTTTGTTCGAATCATATGAAGGTCCGCGATGGATCGATTCAGCCAATCGTTGAACTGCTCGTTGGAAGTGAAGAACTCGGTCTCCTCGTCTCGTGCGCGCTTAAGTTCATCGACTGCGCATTTGGCGGCCTCGTCGTATGACAGTGCCGTTCGCGACCTGGCGTCTCCGACCGGAACGTGGTGAGCGCCGCCGGGGCCACCATCTGGCTCGCAGACAATGGCACAATAATAATTTGCCCCGTCACCAGATTTGAGTGCGACCTGAAAATGGGCCTCCGATTCAGAGAGACGACTCGGTGGTGGATCGAAGACGATTCGCGTGCGGCGGATGCACCCATCCAATCCTTCGTACCCGAGAACCACCGTGCGAGCCGTTACCTGTGTAGCTAGTCGGCACCCGCGCCGTTTGCGATCCATACCTCGCACTTCGAAGATATCAGCAAAGTTTGCGTCAAACTTGATAACGAAGTCGAGTTTCACAGGTAACATCCCATAATTGTGGATCCGAATCCGCTCGTGCAATATTGCCTCCCACAAAACCTTGGAACGGAATATGTGCACTGTCCCACGTGGAATAACCACCTTATCGGCGAGCAAGAAATCGGGGTTCATGAGATCCACGGCGAGGATCGCGTTGTCGTCCTTTATTGAAGAGCTCAGCAACAGAGGCCGATCCTCTCCCACCCACAGCGCGAAGCGGGAGAGGAACCGAGTGTCTTGATGGTAAACACCAAGCCGGCCGTGGCCGAATCTCTCGATGTCGCCGAATCGGTCGAAGATTGCGAACGTGTCCCCGTGTTTCAACACGTGGACACGGTCGTCCACGCGAGGGGAGGTTGAGAGGATATAGAAATCCTCGCTGAGGGAGATGACTTCCTCGGCCATTGCGCCTATTCCTTAAGAGCGTGCTCGGAGCAGCGGTGGATTACGCGCTCGTACACCTGCAGGTAGTTGCTTGCCATGCGAGCGGCCGTGAAGCGCTTCTCAAACACTTCGCGACAACGTACGCGACTGAGCTCAGGTACCCGCCGAACGGCCTCCGTGGCGCCTTCCACCTCTTTAACGATGAAGCCCGTCCGGCCTTCTTCTATCACTTCCGAAACCGCTCCACCGTCGTACGCGATCACCGGCGTTCCGCAGGCCATCGCTTCGATCATAACCAGCCCGAACGGCTCCGGCCAGTCAATGGGGAAAAGCAATGCATAGGCATTTCCAAGGAACTGGTCCTTTTCTTCATCGCTAATTTCCCCGACGTACTCCACCACGGCAGAGCGCAGCAACGGCTCAACCGCGCGTTCGAAATAATCCTTGTCAACGGGATCGACCTTGGCGGCAACCTTCAACGGTATCCCCGCCCGCTTGGCGATTTCGATCGCCCGGTCTACCCGCTTTTCGGGGGAGATTCGTCCCAGAAAGGCAAGATAGCTTCCCGGTTTTGGCCGGAATCGGAACAGGTCTTCCGGCAGTCCATGATAAATGGTCGCCTGCCAGTTCACCCAAGGCAGAGGTTTCCGTTGAGCATTCGAAATCGAGAGAACTGGCATATCTCGAAACTGTTCGTAAAGAGGAACCAGGTCGGGGATATCTAGCCGGCCATGCAAGGTTGTGACGTGCGGAATCAACGCGCGCCGAGAGAGTGGAAAGTGCAGGTAGTCGATGTGGTAGTGAACCACATCGAACTCGTGAGCGCGCTGAGATACCTGCTCCAGCATCAAAACGTGGTGCGCCATCCGATCGATGCAGCCATCGCTCCGGCGAAGCGAGCGGCGGCATGGAGCAACAAGCCGTGCTCGCGTCACCGAGTCACCGCTCGCGAACAGGGTCACGTCGTGCCCTTGGCGAACCAATTCCTCAGTAAGATAAGAAACGATCCGTTCGGTCCCTCCATACTGCTTTGGAGGCACACTCTCGGAAAGCGGCGCTACCTGTGCGATTCGCATATTGTTCCCTCGCTCCCTGCTGCAATGCGCGCTTCACTCGCGCGCCACTGAAGCGGAATGCGCTTTCATTCCGAAAGCGGCGTTCGCACGACAGTGATTCCCCAAAGATTTACTTCTTTCTTAGGTTGCCTGTTGTCAACCATTCGAAGGTGAGATCCGCATGGCCCAAGAATTACGATTTTTGCTCTAATGTTTCGGGTATGGAATGAGCTTTGGTTCCCCAGAAATTGCACGACGCCAAGCTGCCGAGCCATGTCACGAAGGTTACGGGTCGAGATATTCTTGCACTGCATCACGCACCAACGACACTCCAAGATTCGAGTCGTACACGAGTAGCTTTAATTCTTCGACCAACCGAGCGGGTCAGTCCCGCGCAGGATCACAGCTTTTAAGAATCTTTTACATTTTAGATTTCGGATTGTTGATCCATTCGGCATTGCTCAGGACAGGTTTTTGGATTTACGTCAAGATGAAAGCTGCGGCGTAATCGATGCAACAAGACGAAACACTTCACGATGGTAGGATTGTGCGCGGTGAAGATCCGCTCAATCTCGAGATGCCCTTCTCAAGCTTGGATCAATTCATCACGCCAACGGAATCGTTTTATGTTAGAACGCATTTCCCGATTCCGGCGATTGATAAGGATGCGTGGTGGTTGCGTGTAGAGGGCGAGGTCGAAAAACCATTCGCAATAAATTACGAGCAGTTGCTCAAATTAGAGTCGCGGACAATTCCGGTGACTTTGGAGTGCGCGGGGAACAATCGCAATTTTCTCGAGCCGAAAGTGAAAGGAGTGCAATGGGGACTCGGCGCAGTCGGCACGGCAGAATGGACCGGTGTTCCATTATCGATCTTGCTCGATCGCGCCGAAGTAAAGACCGAAGCGCGCGAAGTAATCTTAGAAGGCGCAGATGGCGGAGTGCTTGAAGACCCCAAGCGACCGCCCGGCAAGATGGAATTTGCGCGAAGTATTCCACTGGCTAAAGCGCGTGACGACGTGTTGCTCGCATACAAGATGAATGGCAATGAACTCCCGCCACAGCACGGTTTTCCTGTACGCGCAATTGTGCCGGGATGGTACGCGATGGCTTCAGTCAAGTGGCTGCAGCGCATCGTGGTGACGAACAAGCCGTTCACTGGGTATTATCAAACGATGGACTATGCATACTGGAAAAGGCGAGGGGACCTGGCAGAATTAGCTCCGCTTACGGAGATGCAAATCAAAGCGGAGATCGCCCGGCCGGCTGAAGGCGAAATTGTTCCCGCCAATTCAAACGTTCGCGTTCACGGCGCGGCTTGGACAAGCGATGATGAAGTCACGAGAGTCGAGATCAGCACGGACGGCGGAGGGAGTTGGAAGGAAGCCAATTTGATCGGTAAGGCGATACCGAATGCATGGCGTCTCTGGGAGTTTGAATGGCTCACGCCCTCGAGACCGGGGAAGGAAACGCTTCTCGCCCGCGCTACTGATTCACACGGACGAACCCAGCCGGTCGAACGCGATCCCGATCACGGCACTTACATGATCAACCATCTCCTGCCGATCACTGTGGAAGTGCGGTGAAACTCTGTAGCGGCGCTCTGTGAGCGTCGCATTAATTCGTCCGGCGGTCATAGACCGCCGCTACAGCATTTGTCGATCTTGTTGAACTTTGCCGGCGCTTCGACGTAAAGTCAGTCCATGTCGCTCGTTTTCAAAACCATTCAGACCGAAGGCATCGCAGAACTTTCGTATCTGTTGGGAGACGATGACGAGGGAATCGCAGCGGTGTTTGATCCTCGACCCGACGTGGAGGTTTATGTCGAAATGGCGCGCGCCGCGAATCTTGCCATTACGCACATTTTTGAAACGCATATTCATGCCGATTTGATGAGTGGTTCGCGCGAACTCTGTGCGCGGCTCGAATCAGCGAAAATTTTTGTCAGCCATGAAGGCGGCGCGTCCTACGGATTCGACCACGAAAAAGTAAAAGATGGCGACGAATTCACTTTCGGCGAATTGGTGGTGACCGCGCGCCACACGCCCGGTCATACGCCGGAACATCTCTCTTATTTGCTCGCGGAAGTGGATCATCCCGAAACACCTTGGGGTATACTTACGGGCGATTCGTTATTTGTCTCATCCGCTGGTAGACCCGATTTGCTGGGTGCGGATCACACTAATGAACTCGCCGAAAAACAATTTCACACGTTGCGCGATTTTTATCTCAAGCTGCCGGATCACGTCATGATTTATCCCAATCACGGTTCAGGTTCGCCTTGCGGCGCGGACATCGGCGATCGTTTGAGCAGCACGATCGGTTATGAAAGAAAATTCAATAAATTCCTGCAATTCGATGACGTAAAGCAGTTCACTGATTACGCGCTCGCCACCGCGCCGCCGGTACCGAAGTACTATCCGGTGATGAAGAAGGTGAACGCAAAGGGACCGGAAGTTCTTGGGAATCTTCCGCGCGTCCCGGGTCTTCCACCGAAAGCGTTCAAGGAAGCGATCGACAAAAACGCAGGTGTGCTTGTGGATACGCGGACCATGCTTGCGTTTGGCGGGGGTCATATTCCCGGTGCGCTCAACATTGGCGGCTCGCCCATCCTTTCGATTTGGGCGGGTTGGATGCTCGATCCGAACGAGCCAATTCTCTTAGTGCTCGAAACCGAAGGCGACCTCGAAGAAATCGTACGGCTGTTTATTCGCACAGGTTATTCAAAGTTCGCGGGGTACCTGGTAGGTGGAATGAAAGCATGGGATGCTGGCGGATTTCCACTCGAAAAAATCGGGCAAATGAGCGTGCTTGAACTTAACGAACGGAAATCTTTGCTTCAGGTTCTCGATGTTCGTTCGCCCGGCGAATGGAAAAAGGGACATGTCCCTGATGCACGTCATATCTTTCTCCCGGAGTTGCGCAGACGGATTAGCGAACTCGATCGCAGCAAACCGACAGCGGTTTACTGCGGAAGCGGATATCGCGCCAGCATCGCCACCAGCATTCTAAAGCGGGAAGGATTTAATGAGCTTTGGAATGTTCCGGGCAGTTGGGAAGCGTGGAAAAAGGCGCAGTTTCCTGTGGAAGGGGTCGATGGTAAATGAACGGAGCAGAGGCAACCTTCCCGCGGCGCTCGTTTGGACAAACGATGCGCGCGGATGTTTGGTGGACACAGCCGCTTCTCGTCTTTCTCGGATTGTCGATCTTCATCGTGTATTCGACCTGGGCGGCATTCCAAGGGAGCTATTATTTTTTTGGCAATTACATCTCGCCGTTTTATTCACCGGAAATTTTTGGTGACTCGCCGCACAATTGGTTTGGATCCAAACCTTCCTGGTGGCCGGCGTGGCTCATTTTTTCTCCGGCGTTATTCATTCTTTGGGCGCCCGGCGGATTTCGTCTCACCTGTTACTACTACCGGGGCGCATACTATAAATCTTTCTGGGCTGATCCGCCGGCATGCACCGTCGGCGAACCTCGAAAGACTTATCTGGGCGAACGTTCTTTCCCGCTGATTATGCAAAACGTTCACCGCTATTTTCTCTATCTCGCTCTCGTTTTCATTGTGATCCTCACCTATGACGTATGGAAAGCGCTTTGGTTTGTCGATCCAACCACAGGGAAAAGTGTGTTTGGCATCGGCGTTGGGACGATCGTTCTCGCAATCAATGTCGTTCTGCTCAGCGGTTATACGTTTGGTTGTCATTCCCTGCGCCATTTGGCCGGCGGATTTCTCGATCAATTTTCCAAATCGCCGACATGCTATCGCGCTTACGCTTGCGTGACTTGTTTCAACCGGCGCCACATGCTTTGGGCCTGGCTGAGTTTGTTCTGGGTCGGTTTCACCGATCTTTACGTGCGGCTCTGCTCGATGGGTGTCTGGACAGATTGGCGGCTAATATAGCCGAGGTTGAAAGGTGATTTGTTAAAAATGTTACAAAGTTAAAATTGTCCCTTGTAACGTTGTAACTCTTTTAACTTTTCACTCTTCACACATGCCCGATTACGAAACTTTCGAACACGATGTTCTTGTCATCGGCGCTGGCGGTGCTGGGCTCCGCGCGGCGATTGAAGCATCCGCGGCTGGAGTCTCCGTCGGGCTAGTTTGTAAATCGCTTCTGGGAAAAGCCCATACGGTAATGGCTGAAGGCGGAATCGCTGCCGCGCTGGCCAATGTCGATGAGCGGGACAACTGGAAAGTGCATTTCTCCGATACCATGCGCGGTGGTCAATACGTCAACAACTGGCGCATGGCCGAACTGCACGCCAAGGAAGCGCCGGATCGCGTGCGGGAGCTTGAAGCTTGGGGCGCAGTTTTCGATCGGACAAAGGACGGCCGGATTCTACAAAGGAATTTCGGCGGCCACAAATATCCCCGTCTCGCGCATGTCGGCGATCGCACCGGCCTGGAAATGATCCGCACGCTTCAAGATCACGGGATTCATCAAGGAATCGATGTGTACATGGAACATACGATTCTTTCCTTGTTGAAAGATGGCGACTGTGTAGTCGGCGCTTTCGGCTATGAGCGCGAGCGCGGACGCTTCAAAATTTTCCGCGCCAAAGCGATCGTCCTCGCGACCGGTGGGATCGGCCGCGCTTACAAAATCACGAGCAACAGTTGGGAATACACTGGCGACGGCCACTCGCTTGCCTACGACGCGGGCTCGGAATTAATCGACATGGAATTCGTCCAATTTCATCCGACGGGGATGGTGTGGCCGCCGAGTGTTTCTGGAATTCTCGTTACCGAAGGCGTGCGCGGCGACGGAGGAATTCTCACAAATAAGGATGGTCGCCGCTTCATGTTTGATGACATTCCTGCGAGCTACAAAGCGCAGACTGCCGACAACGAAGAAGAAGGATGGCGCTATTGCCAGGGGGATAAAAATGCGCGTCGCCCGCCAGAGCTGCTCACTCGCGATCACGTCTCACGCTGCATCGTGCGCGAGATCAAAGAAGGGCGGGGGAGTCCTCATGGCGGAGTGTTTCTCGATATCTCCTGGATCAAGCAAAAACTTCCGAACTCCGCCGAGTATATCAAAAGGAAACTACCGAGCATGTACCACCAGTTTAAACAACTGGCAGACATCGATATCACGGAGCAGGCGATGGAAGTCGGACCGACAACGCATTACATCATGGGTGGCGTTCGCGTCGATCCGGACACACAAATGTCACGGCTTCCTGGTTTGTTTGCCGCGGGGGAATGTGCGGCTGGGATTAATGGGGCAAATCGGCTTGGCGGAAATTCGCTCTCCGATCTTTTGGTGTTCGGAAAACGCGCGGGAGAATTTGCCGCGAAATTCGCCAGCGAGAATTCGCTTGGAAAGATCGATAATGACAAGATCGATATGACTGCGCGCGAAGCGCTGGCGCTGTTCGAAAGCCCGGGCAACGAAAATCCGTATCAGGTCCAACACGATTTGCAGGAGATAATGCAACACAGCGTCGGAATCGTGCGGAATGAAAACGAAATGAAACCGGTGCTGGAACGACTGAAAGAATTTCGAGATCGTGCGAATGGCGTTCGCGTTATTGGGAACCGCGAATTCAATCCTGGCTGGCATACCGCACTCGATTTGAAAAATCTATTGACGGTTGCGGAAGCAATCACACGCGCAGCGCTGGAACGAAAAGAAAGCCGTGGCGCGCAATTCCGCGAAGATTACCCGCACCGGGACGACGCCCTTGGCAAACTGAACACGGTCGTTTCGAAAGCCGCAGACAGATCGATGCAAGTTCAACTCGAACCGATCCCGGAAATGCCGGATTATTTGAAGCAGGTGAT
>WNGJ01015454.1_pt1 | contig 14048 bp, 14 predicted proteins | sample 5400611 | NCBI WGS metagenome assembly WNGJ01 (sample SAMN13153375, study PRJNA577476) | soil metagenome | isolation source: 40 cm soil or saprolite under Garry oak tree replicate 1 | place: USA:California | collected 2016-06-15 | reverse complement strand
CGCGCCGCGGGATAGGTTTCCTTGCCGCTGGTCAGGTCCCGGAATACAAAAAACAACTTCCCGGGCTCGTCTTCGGTGGCCTCCAGACGATACTCCTGCCCGCGCAGAGAGAAAGCCGCATAGCCTAAGATTGCCCCTTTATCGAAATCACCGAGGACATTTTGAATTTCCACCTGCTTTGGCGGAGTGTAAGGCACATAACGCGCTTTCACCCGGTAAGACTGGTCGACGGGGAACCAATGCAAGCCGGTAAACTCCTTGCGCAGCTTGCTGTTCTTGTCTCGAAGCCGAATTGCAAACCGCTCTCCGCTCGCATGAGCGTATAGCGTCAAATCGCCGAGCTGTAACTGGCCGGACGGTGAATCGGGATGCAGTTCTGCCGATTGCGCGGGTTTGCCATTGAGCGTGATGGGCACACCGGGTCGCACTTGTACGATAATTTTGCGATTGTGAAAAAGGAACGACCCGGCCTCGGCTGGGGCGGCGTCTGGAGCCAAAACAATGTCATTCAGAGGGTCCGCACCGAAGCGATTTTCCCCCTCATGCAACCAGAAAAGACCCGCGACCGTCAGCCACCCGTCGTCCGCCTTGAGGCTTGCTTCGTAGCTCTGACGCCACTTGGCGACCGACGTCTGGTAATCCGAATGATTAGAGTTCGCAAAAAGGAGGACTGCGCCAAACAGAACGCAGACTCCCGCCGCGCGATAGATTGTTCGTGGCTGCATGACAAAGTCTCGGCAGCAAAATGCGCTGTCAGGATTCTAGTCGCTTTGCTACGAATTTGGTATAACAGCGTCACTGCCGGATGCTGGGAGCGAGCTCTTTTCCTGGAACAGCCGTGGGCATTTGTACGTCTAACCTGCATCGAGGAGGCCATATCATGCGCTTGCGGGTAACCAGTGCTTTGTGGATTCTTGCCTTGGCTTTTGCGGAACCCTTGTCGGCGCACCATTCGGTTCAAGCGGTGTTTGATATTCACAAGACAATTACCGTCACGGGAACGGTGGCCAAGGTGGAATGGATTAATCCCCATTCGTATTTGACGGTGGATGTAAAAGGTGCTGACGGCAAGGTTCAAAAGTGGGCTTTCGAGTTGGGCGGGCAGGCCGCTCTCCGCAGGGCCGGGATGAGCAGGGCTGACCGGGGTGGCTTGAAGCCCGGGGACGAAGTAACCGTTTCGGCGCTGCCAGCGAGAGATGGCTCGAGTAATGGCGCCCTGCGGGAATTGAAGCTCGCAGATGGACGTGATTTCAAGTTCGGCGGGGAAGACCCTAACGACAATTAGGTGAAAAAGGAGATTGAGCGATTATGGGCTATTTTGGATACGCTAGGCTCGTTGCGCTGGCTTCAGCGCTGTGCTTGCTCCCTGCCGCGGTTGGTGCCCAGGAAGGGGCGCCGCGCATGGACCATTCCGTCACCGTAAGACCGGGGCCAACCGGTGTTACGCCGCGGACACCCGATGGACATCCGGATTTTACGGGGGTGTGGAATGGCATGGCGGACAACCTGTTAGGCATCCCCAACCAGATGCACAACGAAGGCATCGCGGTGGAAAACAACCACTCCACCTATGACGTGCTCAGCGGCGCTAAGATTGCTACTTGGCCGCTGGCGAAACCCAAAAGACAGAATGGGGAGCAGAACGAACGTGCGGCCACGCTCCTGCGCAGGATGGGCTCCAGCAGGCCCATCTATAAGCCTGAGTACTGGGAGATGGTGAAGGAGTTGGACGCGAACGCCAACGAAGAAGATCCCTCCAATAATTGCATGCCAGCGGGTGTTCCTCGGGTGGGCAGTCCCTCTTATATCGGTCAGTACCCCAACTATTTGGTCTTCATCTATCCGGGCCAGGGCGGCTTGATCGCTACGCAAACGGCCTACCGCATGATTCCTCTCGATGGCCGCAAGCACACGTCCTTGCAGGATTTGGACGGGACCTACAACGGAGAGGGCATCGGCTACTGGGATGGAGACACGCTGGTGGTTGACTCCTGGGGCTTCAATTCCTCCACTTGGATCGACCAACTCGGCGGCTATTTCCATAGCGAAAATATGCACGTCATCGAACGATTTAAACGCGACGGAAACACGCTGACCTGGACCGCGACCATTGAAGATCCGGACGTATTGCTGGAGCCATGGACAACCACGCCTCGCATACAAATTCTCAATCCTAATCCCAAGGCGATGTTGCCGGAATCGCTGCCCTGCAGCGAGAGGGATCTGGCTCACGCCGTTACCAAAGAACATCACTAAATCGTTCTTTATCGCCGGGAGCATTGCCCGGCAGGTTCCATCGTTAAGGAGGCGGCATGCCGATACAAGCTAAGGTGGTGCGAGGATTGATCGTCGCAGCGATTGCAGCGCTTGCGTTCCAGAACGCCACTGCGCAGAGCGGAGAGGCCAAGGCAAACGCCGGTACCACCGGTGGGCCCGACGTCGCCAAGACCATCAAGGCTGCCGCAGACGCTTTGGGCATGCCTCGAACCGGGGGACCGGGAGGCGCCGGGCTTCCGGAAGTCGATGTGGTCAACCGAATGGAATTTTGGGGTAGCGGTACCGCTTACGTCGCGGATCCAAGCAAGCCGGGCGTGCCCAGAACGGCGGTTAAGACCGAATATCACGCGGCGCTTGGTTACAATCCCACAGCCATGCGTGTGGAGATGACGCCTACGAACTCGGATGGGGCGGCCCCCCAGCATACAATTCAAACGGTACGCGATAGCTATGCGTGGAATGAGTCCCAGATAGGCGCCGGCCTGGAGCCGGGAAAGGGCACCGCGACTCCAGCGATGGGCGCGGTCAAAAACCGGCTCCTTCAGCTCTGGATTCTCCCCTACGGCGTCGTCAAAGCCGCGATAGCTGCTGGCGACAAGGCCAAGTCATCGACCGAGAACGGGGCCACGGTTATTACCTTCCCCCTGAGCGGCGAGCTTGCGGGGATCACCGTAAAGGCGACTCTGGACGCAAAGAACTTTGTCACCAAAGTCGAAGCTCAGACCGATAATCCAGCGTTCAGCGACCTTGTTAGAGAGACAGAATATTCCGACTATGCCGACCATGGCGAAATCCTGACCGACATTAAATCCCCCGGCCGCATCGTCCAGAAACAGGGCGGCTCGCCGGTGCTGGACATCCAGATCAAGATGTGGGACGCCAACAATCCCTACTTGGTCTTTCCTATTCCGGGGAGCGTAAAGAATGCGGCGGCCCCGGGGCAGTCCGCGAGCCGTCAACCGTAGTCCTTTCGGCCCGAGATTGATTGTCCCGAGCGCGAGGCCAAACGGCCTCATCGCCGCGGCTGCTTTCTTGTGTTTCAAGCCGAGTCTCCGCGTACCCCATTTCCTTGCTTCCTGAATACATTTCGTCAGACAGTTGGTGCGTCATAAACGATCGAGCCCTTATTTGGCGAGAGTTAGGCGACACTTCGAAATAATCCCAGGCGGGGAAGACTACTGGACGGTCGTCTTCGCCCAAGAGAAGCGGGCGACGATTGCAGTTACCACAAGGAACAGAAGTAAAACTCCCCGGCCCAACGAGGAACTCTCGGCGACTCCATACGCCGCGGTGAAGGAGACCAGCGCAAAAACTAGCAATGCCAGCGTGATGCAAACCGATAAGAGTAAGGGACCAAAACCCTGTGATTGTTGTCTCCAGACCCAACGCGAAGCACTAATCACGATGGCCAAACCCAACGCGAAGCACTAATCACGATGGCCAAAAGGACAAGAACATCGGCGATGCTCAAGGCTATTCCCATGGAGGACCGGATTCTACGTCCGGCGGCGGAGGGAAGGCAAGCGGCATATTCGATACTGGAATCAGAGAGCGACATTGTGAAGCGCTCGGTTCCGGCGATCTTTTGCCCGCTTGTAACCAGAGGCGGTAGGCTCACGTGCTCGAAAGAGGTACGCTCTTCGAGCGGAGCTGGCGGGACAATGCGCATTCAAGGCCTCCTTGCGATAGATTATTTCGACCTTAAATGTAGGCTATAGGCAGACTCGGTCATAACAGCCGTGACTTCTCATGCCAGGGATCACCGCGCAGTCAGAATTCCACCGAGACAGGACGTCGCTTTTGTTTGTTAACGAGGGTCATCACCAGCTCGACAGCAATGCCGAAGCTGCCATCCGATAACGCATCGATCCGCACGACCTTGCCAAAGAAATGCACGTTACGTTCGGTGGCATGCGAGTAGGGGAAAGTAACTACGAGGGACATGCCAACTTTGTAGGATGGAACTTTGGTCGCAAAGTACAACCCGTCGCGGCAGGCGTTTAAGGTCGTAGAAACTTCTTCAACCTTATCGATCTCGCCGTTAGAAGAGCACACACAAAGGGGTAACGAAACTGGCACGCGCTCTGTGCGGCGGCGGTCTTCGACCCATTCGGTAACGTTTACCGTCCCCAATCTTTCGATGCGGTTCTCTTCAGTCATGCCATCCTCGAGTTGTGATGTGGGTCTATTCTCAAGGAGTTACAGCTCAACGGCAATGGACCGATTGTTCTAGGGCGGAATTCTCCCGTGCCAGTACTTTCGTACCAGGGGACTTTGCATGTGTCAGAGAGGTCTATGCGTCAAAGCCTTTGGGCAAAACGCCGCCTGGAGCGCCTGGGCGATTGCCTCGGTGCCGGAGCGGGATCTTGCAAAGATGGGGCTCTGCGTGTAGAGTCGCCGGCTAACCTGGGTTTCAGTTCGAAGCCGCCATTTCTTGCCCCTGATTAGCTGGTTGATAGTAACCGCACACCTGTCCTTCGGAATTCCCTTCACCAGCTAGGTACTAGTACAATGGCAAAAGAGCTATCTGTCTCGCTGCTCTTCTCGGAAAAAGTAGGAATCCAATCATAGCTGGAGCGTCCGAGCCATGAATTCCAAAACACTCGAAAAGCAGAGCTTGCTCGCGTTTGCACTCGTCTTTGGGTTGAGTTTTGGCGCGGCTCGGATCTGGGGTGCCCAGGAGTCCACCTTCGACTGGCTGGCGGCAAGCGCTGAAAGCGCCCGGCTGGACCCGGCCGATTACCACACGGGACGGGTTTTCAAGCCGAGCGATCAGGCCGGGAATGTCCACGCTGATATCGAGGCCCAGGAACCGGTAACCGTGGAGATGGCGCCAGCCGAAGAATGGAGTGAGACGATCCGGCATCCCGAGCTCCTGCCCCGCGTCACGTTCCGCTGCATTCGAGAACACATTACCAAGACAACTTATGTATGCGACGTCCCGCCGGGCCGTTCCATGACCCTCGTCCTCCGTGACGAGCGCAGTAGCGAGCGAACCGCCGTGACAGGTTTTGGGGCGCCGCTTACCGAGCACGGTACCGTGCGCGAGTTCGTCTCCCCTAACGATATTCACATTCAGTATTACCGCTGGGCTTGCGTGGAGAACTGCAACCCGCCGCGATACCAGTGGATCAGCGAACTCAAAGAGACATACGAGCTGACGTCAGCGCCGAAATCTTACGATGGGATCAGGGCAGAACGGGATGGCGAGCCTTTTAGCGTCAAGGTCAATTCTCCCGTTCCGATGACTGTGGCTATCGTGCCATCGCGAGTGGCCGAAGAAATGCTCGGAAAACCGGACAGCCTCGACTCTGCGTTGGATGGCCGATCGTGCATGGAGAGATCTGTGCGGTCCGCCGCCTTCGAGTGCACGTTTGACCTTGCCGATGGGCCGCAGTCCTTAGTCGCAGTGCCCGAAGCGGCGAGCAAGGTGCCCAGTAATAAAAAGGCGGAGGTCGAAGTGGCCGCCTCGAAATGTGTGGCGAACTGTTTAACGGATCTCGAAAAGTAACAACCCGGTTTTGTAGCTCAGGTCGCCCGATGCCTTTTGCCGGGGATCCCGTTCCAACCTTTTGCTACGAATTTCAGCCAAGAAGCGAGGCTGTAGATTCATCGCCAGCGCCGGCGATAAGCCGGGCAACGTACCGCGCCGGAGTTGTGCTTCTGGCATCGTGCTCGCAAGTCCCCTGTGCTGCCGAGGTAGAATCTCCCCTCCTGGTCACTCCAACAAAACATAGGAGTAGTTGATCGCACCTCCAGCCATTTGGCCAAAATAGTTGGAACGGCACTAGAAATGATCGGTCTCCACCTCTTCTGGTTCTACGGAACGCGTCGCTCTCGAGGTAATTCGGCCCCACACCGTATTCTCCTGGCCCACCGGCGTTTCCACTCCCCATGACGGAAGCGGCATCAACAGCAGTCGGGAGAGCCCATTGAGGTAGGGTTCGTAAAGCCGGCGCAATTCTTTGAGCTTTGCGTCACCCGCTTCGGTACAGCCTGGTACTCCGCACTGAACCAGCAGGCTGCGTACCTTGGGCAGGTCCTGAGGTGGCAGGCGGTTCATGTCGGGCATGCGGGAATCGACATAGAAAATCTGTGCCAGGTCGGCTACGGCATGGCGGCAAATGGCAAAAGTGAGCTGCGCTTGCCATTTCGTCTCGCCCTCGCCATAGGCGATTAGAAGCGCGCAGGTGTCTAAGATGGCCGTGAACGCGGCGACCCAGGATTGATTGTCATGCTGCGACCGGAAGAAACACAAAAAGGGATAGGTCAGGTGTGTTTCCATCAATTGCGCCGACCAGGTCTCCCAGTCGCGGAGGTAGTGGGCGAGGCCATTTTGGATTCGTTCCGGGCCGTGGCGGCGGAGCAGTTCGGAAGCTGTGGGAGGCGAACCGGCGCGCGCATCGAGCAGAGAGATGCTCACTTCGCGTTGTGAAAAGGCGCCGTATAGCGTGGGCAAATAGGCAATGATGAGCGCGAGAAAGCCGAAGCCTGTCCCTGCCTCAATCACGGACAGGATTCGCGCTCCCGAACTCTGAGGCGTGATGTCGCCCAATCCCAGCGTGAAGAAAGTTGTGCCGCTGAAATAGAGGTCGGTGCGGAATGTACTCGGGTTTTCAGTTGAAGCCAGCGCTGATCCGGCGGCCCACTGCAGCATGGCAAACGCCAGAACCAGCGCCAGCGCCCAAAAGCCAATGAGCAGAAGCAGCGAAAGCGGGCCAAAGTAGCTCAGATATCCTTCCCGCCGCTTGGGAGTGCGAATGTAGGCCGCTATAACGGACCAGATCGTCCACGCGGTGCGGAAGAAAAACCGAGCGATACGGAAGGAGCGCCGCACATGGCGAGGCAGAATTACGCTCTCGAAGGCGTCCCAAAGAATCGCCACGAGGAGCGCAAAGCCGAGAATTCCAATGAAGGTGTGCATCGATGCTATCTCCGCCCGGCGCGCGGCCCACTGAGATAGCCTCCTATCTTACTCAGGCAAATGGCGCTATGCCATGATTTGCGGGCCGGGCAGCAGCGAAGCTTAGGGATACAGCGGCGCGCGCCAAAGGATGTGTTCTGAAGTCAGTGGCCCTGCGCGGCGGAGCTCGAACGCGTTGACTTCGCATATCCACCGAAACTAGAATGCATGTATGTTGATTTGCTGGCAGAAGGCTTGCAAGGCGGTCTGTAGCGCCTGTTGTTGTGTGCCTTCTGGCGGCGGGAGGTTGCTCGTTTAGCATACCTGCAATCTAAGCGAGCAAAGCCCACCGCCAGGATGACTGGCCGGTGGGTTTTTTGTTTTGGCGCATGGGCATGGAGCGCATTCTGTTGCAACTGCAAGGCAAACGCGCGGTGACGTTGACGAGCAACCATAATGGATGAGCTATTTCCCTTATTCCTGAAGCTCGCGGGACGGCGATGCTTGATCGTCGGCGGCGGTCTTGTGGCCGAAGCCAAGATGCAAGGCCTCCTGCGTTGCGGCGCAGAAGTTCGTGTGGTTGCGCCGGAAGCCGCCCCGGGAATCCGCGAGGCTGCCATCGCGGGCCGAGTTGTGTGGGACGAGCGCCCGTTTTTGCCGTCGGATCTCGCTGGAGTCTTTTTGGTGGTTGCCGCGACGAATTCCGCCGAATTGCACGAAGAGATTTTCGGGCGCTGCCAGCAGGCGGGGATTTTGTGCAATGCCGTGGACGAGCCGGAGCGCTGCGACTTTTATTATCCCGCAGTTGTGCGGCGCGGCGCGTTGCAGCTGGCCATCTCCACAGGGGGACATTCTCCCTTTCTCGCGCAGCGGTTGCGCCGCGAGCTCGAAGAGCGGTTTGGGCCCGAGTACGGGCCTTGGCTTGAGGAGATCGGCCAGCAGCGCCGGGAGCTATTCCAGGCCGACATTTCTCCCGAAAGCCGGCGCGCGATTCTGAAGGAGCTTTCAAGCGAGCGCGCCTTTGCGGACTTCCAAGCACGGGAAAAATCTGCCGACGAGAGTGCTCTGGGCAGAGTCTATTTCGTAGGTGCGGGGCCCGGCGATCCCGACTTGCTGACCCGGAAAGCCTGGAGCGTCCTGCGATCGGCAGACGTCGTTCTGCACGATGCGCTGGTCTCTCCGCAGATTTTGAGCATCGTGCCGGCCGGCGCAATCTTGTGCAACGTGGGAAAACGTTGCGGCCCTAAATCGATCACGCAAGAAGAAATTCACTCGCTTCTAATCGGATATGCCTCCGCGGCAAAGAGAGTGGTCCGGCTACAGGGAGGCGATCCATTGATTTTCGGCCGTGCCGGTGAGGAGATTTCCGCCGTGCGCGAAGCGGGAGTGGATTTCGAAGTCATCCCGGGCGTGACGGCAGCTTCCGCCGGGGCAGCCAGCGCACAAATTGCGCTGACAGATCGGCGCGCCGCTTCTCAGATCATCTTCCTCAGTGCTCACCGCCGAGAAGGCGAATTTGAACGGGATTTGAAGTCCGTGCCTCGCACCGGCGCCACGCTGGTGATTTATATGCCGGGAAGCAACTACGAGCGCCTGGCGCGCGCCTTGCGGGACGCGGGTATCTCCGGAGAGACAGCTTGCCTGATCGTCTCGCAGGCCTCTGGGCCGCAGGAATCAATTTATCGAACTGATCTGGCATCTCTTACGAGCGTGCCCGCGCCGCCTGCGCCGGCGTTGCTCATCGTGGGTGCGGTTGCGGCGGCGGCGAAAGCCGAAGCCCCACCGCCGATCGTGGAGGCGGTCTGACGGGAGTCGGCAAATGGGGCCTTCGCGCGTATTGAGGTTCTGAAGGCAACCGCGGACGCGAACCGGACGGCAATCGCGTTCGTCAGGCTGGAGAACTCCCGCTGCTACGTGGAACTAAGTGGATCTTTCACGTGCAGGCCGCACTCGATCTTGTTGAATCCGGACCAGCGGCCCGCCCGCGGGTCCTCATCCGGCCGCACCGGGCGCGTGCAGTGCGTGCAACCGATGCTCGGATAATTTTGGTCGTGCAACGGATTATAGGGCACGTTGTTGGCGCGGATGTATTCCCAGACCTGCTTCCAATTCCAATCCGCGATCGGATTGAGCTTCACCAGACCAAATTTCGCGTCCCATTCCAGCTTTCGCGTTCCAGCACGCGTGGGTGCCTGATCGCGGCGAACACCTGTAACCCATGCTCTCAGGCCTGAAAGTTTTTTCTTGAGCGGCTCCACTTTTCGCAATTGGCAGCATTGATCCGGCTGCGAAGCCCATAAGGCTTCGCCATAGCGCGCCGCCTGCTGGGCTGGGGTCAGGTCGGAGTGCGTGCGCTCCACCTGGATTCCGTAACGTTTTTCGATCCGATCGATCAGCGCATAGGTGTCGGGGAAGAGGAAATCGGTGTCCAGTGTGAACACGCGAAATTCCGAGCCGAGCCTGGACGCCTGGTCGATGAGCACCACGTCCTCGGCGCCAAAACTTGCTGCGATGGCCAGGGATTTATCGAATTCGGAAAGGCCCCATCGCAGCAGCACCTTCAGATCCCAGCATTCGGCCTGATCTTGCAGTTCGATCACTTGCTGTTCGAGCGCCAGCATTCCTTCCTCACTTAGTGTGCAAAATCCTGATTCAATCGATCTGATCTCGCTTCGGTTGCAGGCGCACAGGCGCAAGGAGCGTAAGCACCGCCGCCAAGGCTTCCTGATCATCGGCGGGCAGGTTGTGCGCTGCCAAATCGAAAACCAGGCCGAAGCCCCCGTCTGCTGCAATTCTCCTCCACTGCACCTTGCGACCAGAGTCCATCGACGACGCCGAGAGAATCACAACCAATCCCAGCGAGCTCGCAAGGCTCAGCAGCGTTTGCGGATCGTGAGTTGTCGCTTCGGCGCCTGAAAGATTCAAGACCTGGAAACCTTGGGCGAAGAGCGCGCGTTCGAGATATACGGACAGCTCGGGACGCGTATCCGCGAAGATCAGCGCGGGCAAGTGCCCGTGGCGCTCGTAGCGATCTTCGGCTGCTACGGGTTTGTTCCAGGCCGCATCCGCGGTCGAGTCTGACGCAATTGATCCCCCGGGCCGTGCCGTGACGCCGCCCTGTATCATCGCTGCGCCTACGGTCGCATTGGAGAGCGGATCGATCAGAATGAAGCTTCCGGTGGCGCGATTGTGGGTGTAGGGATCGAAAAATAACGGGCTGGCGGCCTCGAATTCGACGGCGGCGATATCATTCATGCGCAATTCGAGCGCGAGCTCGCGCGCGAGCGTTTGCATATTCACTCGAAAACCGATCTTGGTGGCCTTGGCGCGCGAGCTCCGAACGTTATGCTTGATCAGATAGTTCTGTCCGAGCGTGAGCGGTTTGGCATCAAGCCAGACGACCATGGCTTCGATTCGGCTTGAGACGTGTGGAGGCGAATCCGGCGAAACCAGCATGTCTCCGCGGCTGAGGTCGATCTCCTCTTCGAGTGTCAGCGTCGCGGGCATGGGAGCAAACGCTTGCCCGCACTCACTTTCGTAGCCGACAAGGGCCCGCACGCGAGTCCTCTGGTTGGATGGCAGCGCCAGCAGCACATCACCCGCCCGAATGGTTCCGCTCGCCAATTGCCCTGCAAAGCCACGGAAGGTCGCATCCGGCCGCAGAACATATTGCACCGGGAATCTCACCGCCTGGTGCCCTGCATCGCCACGCAGGGCCACAGTTTCGAGATGCCGAAGCAGCGTCGGCCCTTCGTACCAAGGCATGCGCTCGGTGCGGTTAACGACGTTATCGCCGGCCAGCGCGCTGATCGGAATGCTCACCACATGCTCGATTCCCAATTGGCGGCTAACCGCGAGGAATTCCTCTTGGAGTCGAGAGAAGATGTCTTCGGCGTAGTCAACCAGGTCCATTTTGTTGATCGCCGCAATAACATTGGCTATCCCCAGCAGCGACGCGATATACGCATGCCGGCGAGTCTGTGCCTGCAATCCTCGCGTAGCATCCACCAGAATCACCGCCAAATCCGCCGTTGAGGCGCCTGTGGCCATATTGCGCGTGTACTGTTCATGTCCCGGCGTATCGGCAATGATGAACTTTCGTGCCGGCGTCTCGAAGTAGCGATAAGCGACGTCGATCGTGATGCCTTGCTCGCGTTCGGCCCGCAGCCCGTCGGTAAGCAATGCGAAATCTATGGGACCCCCGGAACGATTGAAGCGGCTGCTCCGCACCGACGCCAATTGGTCTTCGTATATGGCCTTGGAATCATGCAGGAGCCGCCCGATGAGGGTGGACTTGCCGTCATCCACGCTTCCGGCAGTGGTGAACCGCAGCAGGTCTTTCTGCAAATGATGAGCAACCAGGCGCTCGAGCGAGGAAGCCAGCTCATGCGAGCTTGTCATCTGCGTTGCGAAGGCCACTAGAAGTAACCCTCTCTCTTCTTCAGCTCCATCGATCCTTCTTCATCGTGATCGATGGCCCGATTTTCCCGTTCCGAATGGCGGAACGAGAACATCTCCTCGATGATCTTGGGAACGGTGTCGGCTTGTGAGCGGATCGCGCCGGTGCAAGGCACACAGCCGAGTGATCTCATCCGGCACTCCAAAAATTGCGGCTGTTCCCCGGCCTGCAGTTCGTGATCGCCATGGATCAGTACGATCGATCCGCCACGAATCACGACGCGCCGCTCGCGAGCAAAATAAAGGGGCACGATGGGGACGTTTTCCATGTGGATGTAGAGCCAAACGTCGAGTTCGGTCCAATTCGACAGGGGAAAAACACGAATGCTTTCGCCCTTGTTGATTCGGGAGTTGAAGATGTTCCACAATTCCGGACGCTGATTTTTGGGATCCCATTGCCCTTGGCGGTCGCGGAACGAATAGATTCGCTCCTTGGCCCTCGATTTTTCCTCGTCTCGCCGCGCCCCGCCGAAGGCCGCATCAAATCCGCCCTCAGCCAGAGCATCGAGCAGCGCCTTGGTCTTGAGCAATCCGCAGCATTTCTGGGTGCCCAAGGCAAAGGGATTGGCGCCCTGGTTCAGGGCTTCGCGGTTCTGATGGACGATCAGTTTGGCGCCGATCTGCGCGGTATAGGAGTCACGGAACTCGATCATCTCGGGGAACTTGTAACTCGTATCGATATGCAGCAATGGGAAGGGGATCTTGCCCGGGAAAAAGGCCTTTTGCGCCAGGCGCAACATCACGGAGGAGTCTTTTCCAATGGAATAGAGCATCACTGGCCGAGCGAATTCGGCAGCAGCTTCCCGAATTATGTAAATGCTTTCCGCCTCCAGGCTTTTCAGGTGGTTCAGCCCAGGATGCGCAGCGGAACCATTGATAGCCTTTTCGACTGTGGTCGGCATGCCCCTTTGCCTTTTACGAACTCGACTTAGCGAGCGGCCAGAGCAGGTTTGGCCCAAAAAACACAAAACCCACCTGCCAAGTCAGTCTCTGGCGGTGGGTTTGGTCAGGACGCTCTATCTTTTGACGCTAGATTGTCTCCCCCCCGACGCCAGAGCACCGAGACGGACAACAAGGACAACACAAAGCCTGGCAGCGTAGGGTAATTAGCTCCTTCATTGCGGAGGGTATTGTACTCCGCTCCACCCCCAAAATCAACTCCAATCACGCCGAAGGGGCTGGTCTTTCACCCGAAGTTTGGCGATCGTCCGCCAAATGAGCGATGCGGAATCAAAATTGCACGAACTAAGCGTTGAGGTGAAACCAGCAGGCCATTGTTGCAATCTAATTGATGGATGCGGTAACGGGGTTGGGGAGTAGGGGAGGGTTGCGGTGTCGCTCGAGACGGTTCAGCAGGTTAAGAGGTTTTCCAAGATCTTTGCGGGTTTTACGCTCCTATTTGTTGGTGTAGTGATGCTGGTTACTCCCGGTCCGGGCTGGCCGGCCATCGTCGGAGGTCTAGCCATACTCGCGGCGGAATTTGTCTGGGCACGGCGGCTGCTCAATCGCTTAAAGTCAGAAGGAGAGCGCCTGCGCCAGACTGTAATGCCACCCTGGAACTCAAAGGCCTAATCGGCTCGGCCACTTTCCATATCCGCTAAAGTATGCTCATTTGCAGGAGGCTCTATGGAGCAATGGAGGGGCAAATGGGCTCTGATTACCGGCGCCAGTTCCGGCATTGGCTGGGCGCTTGCCGAACAGTTGGCAGCTCGTGGCGCCAATCTGGTTCTCACCGCTCGGCGTGGCGACCGGCTGGCGCGACTAGCTGACGACGTCACCACACGCTATAAAGTTCAAGCGCAAACCTTCACTGCGGACCTCGCGCGGCCCCAAGCTCCGGGCGAGATCTTTGGCTTTACCGAAAAGAAGCGGCTGCCCATCGAACTGCTGATCAATAATGCCGGGTTTGGCGCCTATGGCGAGTTCCGCAAGATCGCGGCGCAGCGTTTGTTGGATATGGTGCAGGTCAACATCGCCTCGGTCGTGCAGCTACCCACCTGTTTCTCCCGCCTATGGTGGATCGGCGCTCGGGATACATTTTGATTGTGGCCTCGACAGCCGCCTTCCAACCCGTTCCATATATTAGTACCTATGCAGCTACCAAGGGGTTCGACCTCTTATTTGCCGAAGGCATAGCCGAAGAAGTGCGGCGATATGGCGTGCGGGTTTGCGCCTTATGTCCGGGTTCGACGGTGAGCGAATTCAACGAAGTTGCGCGGCAGCCGGTGCACCTGGCAGGCCCTCAGGAGCCGAACGAAAAGGTCGCGCGTGTGGGCCTTGACGCGCTCGCTGCAGGTAAGCCTCGCGTCATTTCGGGAACTCGCAACTGGCTGAGTGTCGAAGCGCAGCGGCTCGCCCCGCGCCGGCTAGTGACGCGCGTGGCCGCGCGCCTGTTTATGCCGCAGGAATA